>Ga0187871_10000644_pt1 | contig 32688 bp, 27 predicted proteins | sample June2016WEW_16_1_FD_132988 | JGI IMG/M metagenome (GOLD analysis project Ga0187871, IMG submission 132988) | Peatland microbial communities from SPRUCE experiment site at the Marcell Experimental Forest, Minnesota, USA - June2016WEW_16_10 | ecosystem: Environmental > Terrestrial > Soil >...
CAAGTACATCGAGGAGACGCTCTTCGTCCACAATGTGCCGGCGGGCGAGGTCGCGGGAATTCTCATCGAGCCGATTCAGGGCGAGGGCGGCTATCTCGTGCCTCCGGACGGATTTCTGGCGGGGCTCCGGACCCTTTGCGACCGGCACGGCATTCTGTTGATTTTCGACGAGGTCCAATCCGGCATCGGACGCACCGGCAAGATGTTCGCTGCGCAACATTTCGGCGTCGAGCCCGACATCATGACGCTCGCCAAGGGTCTGGGATCCGGAATGCCCATCGGCATGGTCGTCGCGAAGCGCTCCATCATGCAGAAATGGACGCGCGGCGCCCACGGCAACACCTTCGGCGGCAATCCCGTGTGTTGCGCGGCGGCGCTCGCGACTCTGGATATCGTCGAAAAGGAGCTCTGTGCGAATGCGGGCAAGATCGGCGAGTACTTCATGGGCAAGCTTCACGCTCTGGCGAGGAAGCATTCGGTCATCGGCGAGGTCCGCGGCAAGGGGCTCATGATCGGCATGGAGCTCGTCACGGATCGGGCGAGCAAGACCCCGGCCAGGAAGCTCTGCGACGCATTGATCACGCGCGCCTACCACAACGGCTTGATCCTCTTGTCCTGCGGCCAAAGCACCGTGCGCTTCATGCCGCCGCTCATGATCGGCAAGGCCGACGTGGATGAGGCGGTCGAGATCCTCGACCGCTCGCTCGAGCAGGTCATTGCGGACGAACGCCCGCCGGTCAATCGGGACGTCGCTAACGGTTGAGGCGATTGTACTTGGCGAGCACGGCGCGCAGGGCATCGTGCGGGAGCGCGATCACCTTGTGGCCGTCGACGCCGACCATGTCGTGCGCGGCCACCATGGCGTTGACGATGGCCTCCTCGGTGGATTCCACGGTCGCTCGGAAAACGGGATCGAGCGAATCGTTGGGCAGCATCTTGAGCTCGACCACATGGCCCTCGGCCGCTGCGCCCGAGTTGGCGGTCGAAAAGGCGATGAAGATGTCGCCCGAGCCGTTGCCCGAAACGCTGCCGTTGCGGCCGAGGCCGAGCGTCACTCGCCGGGCCAACCGCTTCAGCTGATGCGCGAGGAGCGGGGCGTCCGTGGCGACGACGACGATGATGGATCCGAGCTCGGCGATGTCGGAGGGGATGAACGCGTAGGGCTCGGGCGCGGGTATTTCGCGGCCGACGTTGATGCCGGCGATGCGCAGATTGTCGCGGGTGCCGTAATTGCACTGGACCAGCACGCCGACGATATAGCCGCCGTCCTTCTCATCCAGCTTGCGGGATGCGGTACCGATGCCGCCCTTGTAGCCGTTGCAGATCATGCCGGTTCCGCCACCGACGCTGCCTTCTTCGACGCGGCCGCCGTGAGCGGAATCGAGCGCATGGAATACGTGCTCGGGTTTGACGTGAAACCCGTTCACATCGTTCAGCCAGCCGTCCCAGGTCTCGCCCACCACGGGAAGCGACCACCAGTAGCCGCTCGAGTCGGCGTTGCCGCGCGCCACGCGCCAGCGAATCACGGCATCGCGCACCACGCCCACGCTGTGGGTGTTGGTGATCATCACGGGACCCTCGAGAAAGCCCGATTCCTCGACCCACGTGGTGCCGGTCATCTCGCCGTTGCCGTTTTGCGCGAACCAGCCGGCGAACACGGGATTCGACATGGAATCGAGCCCGCGGGGCAGCACCGCCGTGACGCCGGTACGCACCGGCCCTTCGCCGACTTTCAGGGCGCCGGAGCCGGAGATGAGCGTGGTGTGGCCCACGAGAACGCCGGCCACGTCGGTGATGGCATTGTTGGGGCCGGGCGTGCCGTCGAATGGGATGCCCAGATCGCGCGCGCGGGGCGCGGCGGCCGCCGCGGCCGCCGCCGGGGCGGACGCGGCGGTCGCCGTTGCAGTGGCGGCCCGGCCCGGTAATGCGGCGAGCGCTGCTGCGAGCGTGAAAGTGATGGTGGTGGCGATTGTGCGCGCGGCCCTGGACCTGAACATGATTTTTGCGGCTCCCCGTTGTTGTTCTCGCTGCGGTCCCCGCCGCCGCGAGCCGCGGGGCGGCTCCCGCGGCCTTGCGATGGTACACTCAACGGGATGTCGTGCACCCGATTCAACGTGGCGCGCCTCGCGGCCATCGTCTTCCTGGCAGCCGCCGCGATCGGCGCCGCGCCCAACGCCCCGGCGGCGGAGGAAAAGCGCCTCTACATCTACAATTGGGCCGACTTCATCGGTCCGGACACCATCGCCAAATTCGAGAAGCTCACCGGCATCAAGGTGGTGTACGACATATACGATTCGGAGGAAACCATGGAGGCGAGATTGCTCGCCGGCGGCTCGGGCTACGACATCGTGAGCGCCTCGACGGACTACTTCAGCCGCGAAATCAAAGCGGGAGTCTTCGAGACCTTGGACAAGTCCAAACTTCCAAATTGGAAGAATCTCGACCCTCGCGTGCTGGCCATTCAATCCGTCTACGATCCGGGAAACGCCCATGCGGTTCCGTATCTTCACTCCATGAACGGCTTCGCCTACAACGTCGACATGGTGAAGGCACGCATGCCGAATGCACCGGTCAACAGCCTCGACATGCTGTTCAAGCCGGAAATCGTATCCAAGTTCGCGGATTGCGGAGTGACGTTCCTCGATTCCCCGGAGGACACCATCCAGCTCGCACTCAAGTATCTCGGCCTGGATCCGAACACGACCAAGCGCGAGGACTTCAAGGCGGCGGAGGATCTGCTCCTCAAGGTACGGCCCTATATCCGCTCCTTCGACTCGGTCGAGTACCTCAACGGCCTCGCCAACCGGGAGCTGTGCGTCGCCATGTCCTGGTCGAGCGACTATGCGCTCTCGCACGCACGCGCGATGGCGGTGGGCGTGAACGTGAACCTGGCGTTCACCGTGCCGAAGGAGGGCGCGAACGAGACGTTCTCCTCGCTTCTCATTCCCGAGGGCGCCCCGCATCCCGAGGCCGCCTATCAATTCCTCAACTTCATCATGCGGCCGGACATCATTGCCGAAATCACCAATGCGATTTATTATGGCAACGATAATATCGCGTCGCGCCCGTTGGTGAATCCGAAGATTTTGCACGACGAGACGATTTATCCCACGCCCGAGATCGAGGCGAGATTGTACAAATCCGCCGAAGTGAACGCGGCGACCGAGCGGCTCCGCACGCGCACCTGGACGCGGATCAAGACCGCCGAGTGAGCGGCGGGCGCTATCGACGAGGACACCAAATGGCTGCAAACTCATCGCACATGAATCGGATCGTCGGGTTCACCGAGATGCAGCATGGCACTCGGGCGGATTACGAGCTCCTCGAGCTCTACGAGCGCGAGTACGTGAGCGAGCTGCCGGCCAGGGTATTGGCGGCGCTCAAGCAGCTGGCCGGTTCATTGGGTGGATACCCCGTAACGCGCCTCGAGCATTCCCTGCAGAGCGCCACGCGCGCGAGAAAGGACGGCGCGGACGACGAGCTCGTCGTCGCGGCGTTGATCCACGACGTGGGAGACGAACTCGCGCCGTTCAATCACGCGGAGATTGCCTCGGGCATCCTGCGCCCTTACGTAAGGCCCGAGGTTACCTGGATCGTCGAGCAGCACGGGCTCTTCCAGAGTTATTACTATGCGCACCATCTCGGCGGCAATCGTGACGGGCGCGAACGCTTCCGGGAACATCGTTGGTATCAGGCGTGCAAGGATTTCTGTGCCAACTGGGACCAGAGCTCCTTCGATCCCAAATATCCGTGGGATCCGCTCGAATCGTTCGAGCCGCTGTTGCAGAAGATATTCACGCGCAAGGCCTGGGATCCGAGGTACGTGACGGCCGCTTGAGCCCCGGACGATCGATCGGAAGCGCTCAGCGCTCCGCCATCTGTGCGTCCAGGAGCCGCTGACGCTCGCTCCGGCGCATCAGATACCCCGCAATCAGCACGCACACGCCCACCAGGCAGATCACCAGGCTCGCGAGCGCATTCACATCCGGTGTCACGCCGAGCTTAACCTTGGAGAAGATCACCATGGGCAGGGTGCTCGCGCCGGGCCCGGAGACGAAGCTCGAAATGACCAGGTCGTCGAGCGACAGCGTGAGCGACAGCAGCCAGCTCGAGGCGAGCGCGGGCGCGATGATCGGCAAGGTCGTGTCCACGAAGGCGCGCACCGGACCCGAACCGAGGTCCATGGCGGCTTCTTCCAGGGAGCGGTCGGCGCCTTGCAGCCGCGATTGAACGGTGACTGTCACGTAGGCCGTACAGAAGGCGACGTGTGCGATGGCGATGGTCGTGAAGCCCCGGTGCGGCCAGCCGACCACGTGCAGCATCGAGATGAACAGCAAAAGTTGCGTGATGCCGGTGATGATCTCGGGCATGACCAGGGGCGCGTTCACCATGCCGGTAAGCAGCAGCCGGCCGCGAAACATCTTGAATCTCACCAGGGAGATCGCCGCCAGCGTGCCGAGAATCACCGCGCCCGTCGACACCACGACGCCGATCTCGAGCGATAGCCAGGCCGCATCGAGAATTTGATCGTTGTGCAGCAGCTGGCTGTACCAGGTCGTGGAAAAGCCGCCCCACACGCTGACCAACGCAGAGGCGTTGAACGAATAGCCGATCAGCACCAGGATCGGGATGTACAGGATCGCGATGCCGATGCACAGGATCGAGATCAGAAACGGAGAAGGGCGATCCTGCAAGTCAGGCCTCGAGCTGCTTCGTACTGTAGTGCTGGTATAGGGCGATCGGGCCGACCAGCAGGATCAGGAAGGCGACCGCCACGGCGGATGCCACCGGCCAGTCGCGGTTACCGAAGAATTCGTCCCAGAGAACCCGCCCGATCATGAGATTATCGGGGCCGCCGAGCAGCGTCGGGATCACGAACTCACCGACCGCAGGAATGAACACCAGCATCGAGCCCGCGATGATGCCGGGCATGGACAGCGGCAGCGTCACATCGAGAAAGGTGCGCCAGGGCGGACTGCCCAGATCCGCGGCCGCCTCGAGCAGCGAGTGATCGAGCTTTTCGAGCGTGGCAAAGAGGGGCAGGACCATGAACGGCAGGTAGGAATAGATGATGCCGAGATAGACCGCGAGCGTCGTGTGCATGATCTGGAGCGGCTTGTGGATGATGCCCAGCCAGAGCAGCGCCGAGTTCAACAAGCCGGTCTCTCGAATGATCCCCTCGAGCGCATATACGCGCAGCAGAAACGAGGTCCAAAACGGTAAGATGATGATCAGTAACAGGATGCTCTGGGTGGCTTTCGAGGTTCTGGCGATGGCGTAGGCCATGGGGTAGCCGAGCGCGAGGCACACCAAGGTCGAGAAGAAGGCCGTCCTGATGGAGTAGATGTAGGAGAGGCCGTAGATGTCGTCGGTGAACAGGTACTTGAAGTTCGAGAGGCTCAGCGTCAAATGGATGTGCCAATCCGGGCCGATGGTTAGAATGTCGGTGAACGGGGGCACTCGCACGGCGGTATCCGCGAAGCTGATCTTCAGGGCGAATGCAAAGGGAATGAGGAAGAACACCAGAAGGTACAGCATGGGCGGGCCGATGATCAGCCACTTTCCATACCGCATCAGCCAGTTCGCGCCCGCGCGGGATTTGGCCGGTTGGACCCTCGTGACGGGATCCTCCGGGTCGACAGCGGTGCCGATCATGCCGGGCTATCCGTAGGCGTGAGCCCGCGCAAGAAAAAACCCGAGGCTTCGGCGAGGGCGCCGCGGGCGCGCTCCGCCCACAATCGGCAGCGGCAGCGCTTGATCGATGCCTGCATATCGGCGTTGCACATCTATGGTCCGTCGCGAACCACCGTCGAAAAAGTGGTGGCTATCGCGAAAATGTCTCCGGGTATCGTCCGCTTCTACTTCGACTCCAAAGCCGCGATGCTGATCGCGTCCCTTCAGTTCCTGTCCGCCGAGTTCGACGACCGGCTGCTCGTGCCCGTGTCCAAACTCAAATCCAATCCGGTCGCGGCGCTCGAGCTGATGGTGGATCTTTACCTGGATCCAGATATCGCCAGCCCCCGCAAGGTCTCCGTCTGGTATGCATTCTGGGGCGAAGCCAGCTCGCGGCAGGAATACTACGACATTTGCGGACAGAAGGACGAGGGCTTTGCAGTTTTGGTGCGCGAACTCATCGGCCGCTTGATCGAGGACACCGGCCAGTCGCAGCTCGATCCCGACGGAGTCGCGCTAGGGCTCATCGGTGTTCTGGAAATACTCTGGCAGGACTTCGCGTTCCGGTCGGAGGAGGACATCGACCGGGCGGCGGCGAAGCGCCGCTGCATGGCCTATCTCAAATCGGTTTTTCCCGGCCAATTCCCCGCAGCGCCGCCCCTTCCCGGGCGGGGCGCCGGCCGCAGGCCGATTCCCGCTCAATTTGCCGGTTGGGTGTACGGCAGCGAGCATGCTTGGTCGCTCGAACGGGAATCGTTGTTTCGGACCTCCCGGCAAATCGCCGCACACGAGTCCGAACTTGCCCGAGCTGGCGATTTCGTGACGGCGGAACTGGGGATGGAGCGCGTTTTATTGGTTCGCGATGCATACGGGATCGTGCGGGCGCTGCGCAACAGTTGCCCGCACGTGCCGCATGCCCTGGTGAGTGCGCGGCGCGGGCGGCTCGAGGAGGACATCGAGTGCGCGGCGCATGGGTTGAGATTTGCCGCCGACGGCACGTGCATCGCCGGCGCCGGCGTGGACCTCGCCGCGCTCGAGGTGAGCGCCGCGGACGGATTCTATTGGGTCAGTTCGCATCCCGCAGGTCGGGGCGCCCCGGAATACGATGGAGACGGAGCCGAGGCGAGTGCCGGACTGGGGCAGCGCCTGCGGATGGACGGGCGGGTGCTGCTGACGCTTCCGGATCTCGAAGTCCGCGCCAATTGGAAGCTGGTCGCGGAGCAATGGCTCGAGATGCCGGGGCTCGGGCCCCATCAGCTGGCGGCGCCAGGCTCGGGCGCGATCGACTGGTCGGTCGGGCCTGTCGACGGCAACTCCGGCTGGAGCGCGGCCCGGTACCGGCGCCTCGCGGGATCCGCCGCCGAGGAACCCTGGCGCCTGCGATTCGCCGCGCCCAATCAGCTGATCGAACGCCGGCCCGACGGCTTGTCCGTCCTGCAGATCATCGCGACCGCCCCGGCCCAATGCCGTATACGGCGGATTCATGTCGCGCCGGACGGACGCGATGCGCTGCAATACCTCGCCGGGCGGCTCACGGCGTGGTGCCGTCGCGAGCCGCTCGCCATCGCCGAATCGGCACAGCAGGGCCTCAGCGAATTCGGCTATCGCACGGCGATGGGAGCCGCCTCGCCGGCCGTTGCGTGGTTCCGGCGGTTGCTGATGTCGCGCATTCCCGCGCTCGCCGGCGAGCGCGCGCCGAACGAATCGCGGTAGATGCACTATAATCGCCCACGCGTCTGAACTACTTGGAGAATGACTCATGACCTTGGCTTCCTTGAGCACCAGCGACTGGCAAGCTCGCGCCTCCCGGCTTCGATACGAGACACGGCATTTCATCGACGGCAAGTATGTCGATTCGGTGAAGAAAGGACGCTTCACGGTGATCAATCCGGCCACCGGTGCGCCCCTGTGCGAGGTCAGCGCGGGAACCAAGGAAGACATCGATGTCGCGGTGGCTGCGGCCAAGAAGGCGTTCTACTCGCGCGTATGGAGCCGCAAGGCGCCGCGGGACCGGATGGCCGTGATGAGCGCGTTCGCGCGGCTCATCGAAGAGAATACCGAGCGCTTCTCGCTGCTCGACACGCTCTGCATGGGCAAGCCGATCACCGACATGGTGACGATCGACGTGCCGGCCGCGGCCAAGAACTTCACATACTTCGGCGAGCTCATCGACAAAATCGATGGACAGGTGACGGCCACCGCTCAGGATGCCTTCCATTACATCCTGCGCGAGCCGCTCGGTGTCGTCGGCAGCATCGTGCCCTGGAACTATCCGTTGCTCATGGCGGCGTGGAAAGTGGCGCCCGCGCTCGCGGCGGGAAACTCGGTGGTGCTGAAGCCTGCCGAGCAATCGCCGCTGTCGGGTCTCCTGATGGCGGAGTTGTTCATCGAAGCCGGCGGCCCGCCGGGCGTCTTCAACGTGGTGAATGGTCTCGGCGAACACGCGGGTGCGGCGCTCGCTCTGCACATGGACGTGGCCAAGATCGGCTTCACGGGCTCCACGGAGATCGGCAAACAGATGCTGATCTATGCGGGCCAATCGAACATGAAGCGCGTCAGCTTGGAGTGCGGCGGCAAGACACCGCAGATCTTCCTGTCGGATCTTCCCGATTTGGACGCGGCGGTGACCTACGCCATCAACGGCATCTACGGCAACATGGGCGAGGTCTGCAATGCCGGATCGCGGCTGCTCATCGATCGCCCGATTGCCAAGGAATTTCTTGCGCGCTTCATCGAGAAGGGCAAGACCGCGTATAAAGCCGGCGATCCCCTGAACCCTGCCACCAACCTGGGGCCGTTGGTCACCGCGTCGCATCGTTCGCGCGTGATCGGCTACATCGAGAAGGGCAAGAAGGAGGGCGCGAAGCTGGAATTCGGCGGCGATTCGCCGGACCTCGCCGGCTCCTACGTGAACCCGACGCTGTTCACCGGCGTCAACAATCAGATGACCATCGCTCAGGAAGAGATTTTTGGCCCCGTGGCCTCGGCCATCGAAGTGAACGGCATCAAGGAAGCGCTCAGCATCGCGAACGATTCCATCTACGGCCTCGCGGCTTCCGTCTGGACCCGCGACCTCAGCGTCGCCCACAAAACGGTCCGCGATCTCGAAGCCGGCGTGATCTGGGTCAACTGCTTCGATCACGGGGACATGACGCAGCCCTTCGGCGGCTACAAACAATCCGGCCAGGGCCGCGACAAGTGCGTCGAGAGCCTGCTCTCCTACACCCAAACCAAGTCCGCCTGGATCAACCTCGGCGACTAACCCTCCGGCCTCACCACGCCCCGCCGTGTCGCTTAACCGCAGCACGGCCGGGCGTTTTTATTCCCACCCCCTGAGGCGCCGACGGCGCCTCCAGCAGGCCGGCTTCCCTAGTGTCTTCCAAGCGTGGCTCTCAGCCGAGCGAAGGTTTACACCCACGTACGAAGGCCGGGAGGCGTGCGCGCATTTTCCGGAGCGTGGAGAACATGGATGTTTTGCCCGCAGCCCCCAGGGACGGATTTACGGCGTTCCGGAAAATGCGCGCACGCCTTCCGGCCGTCGCCCTAGGAGTGATCCACTTCGCGTGGTGTAGGAGGGCTACGCGAACTGCTTAGGCGCAGTCGGCAGCCGAAACTCCGGAATTCTCTCCCGCAGCAACTCATGAAACTCCAGCATGAACCCCTCGAGCCTCGACAGCGGCCCCGGCTGGTAACTGCTCGAAGCCAGGCCGCGTTGCACGCGATCACACAACCACTTGTCCTCGTTGTTGACCTGCGTGTTGATGCGGTTGCTGAGGAATCGGGCGGCGCGCAGCTCCGCGCTCGCGCCCGGCAAGCCGAAGGTGGTTCCGCGCACGATGCACTTGCCGGGGCCGCCCGGGAGGAGCTGGAAGAAATCCATCTGATCCGGAAACACATCGATCCCCAAGTTCGGCAGCGCGCTGTAGAAGCGCCAGCATCGGCGCAGATTCTCCGGCAGATGCTCGGCCGCCTTGCCGATGATCGACTGATAGAGACGCTCGGACCACCGCGACGAGGGCTGCTCGCGCATCCAGCTCAAGCCGCGCGCGACGCCCGGCACCGACAGCTGGTCCTCGTAATCCGGAGTGAACATGCGATACAGGCCCGGGTGTCCGATCGGCACATGATAGGACTCGAGGTAATTGTCCATCGCGATTTTCCAATCGACGGGCCACACGTCCGTGGTGATCGGCGCGAGCGGCACCATTTCCTCGAAGCGATAGGGGGCGAGCTCCTCCGCGAGCCTGCCCCAGGTCTTCGCGACCGGGGGCGGATCCCCCGCGAGACACACAAAGACGAATCCGAGCGCGGTATCCACGCGCACCGGACGCAAGCTGTAATTGGCGCGATCCAGTCGCGGAAAGGTATCTTTCATCGGCACCCCGACGAGGCTGCCGTCGTGCCGGTAGCTCCAGCCGTGATAAGGACAGGTGATGGTCGCCGCGCAGGTGCCCGATCCGTCGACGATGCGCGCGCCGCGATGACGGCACGCGTTGTGAAACGCCTTGATCGATCCATCCCTGTCGCGCAGCACGAAAACGCTCTCGGGCCCGAGCTCGAAGGTCTGGAAATCGCCGGCTTTGGGAATATTGTTGATGTGGCAGACGATCTGCCAGCTCGGCAACAGCACCCGCTCGATTTCCAGGCGCATCAAATCCGGATGGCTGTACACCCAGGCGGGGAGTGCGTGGCGGAGAATCGCGGGCGCATCGCTGTCGAGCTTCGCGGCGGACACACTGTTCATCGGGCTTCTCCGTCACGATTATATGATCATTTAATTTACGCCTACGCCCATCCCCTGGCAAGCCGCGTTGCAACAGGCTCCCCCTCGCCAGATATAGACAAATAGGGCCGTGCAGTGGGTAAAACCGCAGGCTCTCAATACCAGTGCAATAATTTATATACTCATATAAGCTTGCGCTCCGAACGCAGCCTGAGCCGCGCGCGCAACCACGCCGCATCGCATCGATCTAGCTACTGAGAAGGGGACGTCATGGCCAGAAAACTGACCAACAGCAACGCACAATTTCAACGCGCGGTTAAACGCCTGCCGTTGGGCGTCGCGTCGAACTTTCGCTACTGGGGCGAGGATCGCACCATTTACGTCAAGCACGGCAAGGGTGCGCGCATCGTCGATATCGATGACAACGTGTACGTCGATTACCGCATGGGCTACGGGCCGGCGATCCTGGGCTATGCGGACGAGCGCGTGGATGCGGCCGCGCGCGAGGGCATGGAAGTGGGCGGCGTTTTTGCGCTCGCCACCGAACGCGAACTCAAGGTTGCGGAGCGGATTTCCAAGATGGTGCCGGCCGCGGAGTTGGTGCGTTTCTCGAATTCCGGGACCGAGGCGGTGATGGCCGGACTCAGGCTCGCGCGCGCGTTTACCGGCAAGGACGACTACGTGATACTCGAAGGCAGCTATCACGGATTGTTCGATGCCGCCATGTGGTTCACCCCCATGGACAAGTGGTCGCAGGTGGGCGATCCCGAGATCAAGCCCTACAGCGAGGGCGTTCCGGTCAGCACCAAGAGCTTCGCGCACTTCGTTCAGGCGAATGACGCCAATCAGCTGGAAGATGTCTTCAAGCGGCATGGCGCGCGGATCGCCTGCATGTTGATCGAGCCGATCATGGGCAACTGCCTGGGGATCGCGGCGGAGCCCGAGTACTTGCGGGCGGCCCGCGAGCTTTGCGACAAGCACGGCGTCGTGCTGCTGATCGACGAGGTGAAGACCGGCTTTCGGGTGGCGCGCGGCGGGGTGCAGGAGCTATACGGCGTCAACGCCGATCTTTGCACCTTTGCCAAGGCGCTCGGCAACGGCTACCCCATCTCGGTGCTTGCCGGACGCGAACACATCATGCGCAAGATCGGTCGCGGCGTCGCGCATGGCGGAACCTATACCGCGCATTCGGTCTCGCTGGCGGCGGCGGAGCGGACACTGCAGATCCTCGACGAGACCGACGCGCTCGAGCGCGTCGCCGACTATGGCACGAAGCTGCGCGCCGGCATGCGCGCGGTCCTGTCGGCCCGCGGCATCGCGCACAGCTTCGTGGGCCACCCTTCCATGAGCGGCCTGTATTTCGCGCACGAGCCGCCGCGCAATTACCGTGCGTGGAAGAGCAGCGATTACTCCTTCTACGACGCCATGGCGCAGGTGCTGCACGACGAGGGGGTGCTGTGCGAGCCCGATTCGCGCGAGCCCTGGTTCATGTCGGCGGCGCACGATGCCTCCTGCCTCACGGATACCCTGAAGGCATTCGAAATCGCCGTCGACGCCACGCTCAAATCGAGCGGCGCCGGCCACAAAGTGTTGGCCTGAGTCGGCGCGGTGGCAACGAGGGAGAATCTCGACGCGATCGTCGTCGGCGCCGGGCATAACGGCCTGGTCGCAGCGTGCCTGCTGGCGCGCGCCGGACTCAAGGTCCAGGTGCTGGAGCGCATGCCCTACATTGGCGGCGCGGCCGTAAGCCGCCGCTTATATCAGGATTTCACCTACTCGAACTGCTCCTACGTCTGCAGCCTGCTGCGGCCGGAGATCATGCGCACGCTCGAGTTGCCGAAATACGGGCTGCAGGTGATTCCCTACGAGGGGGGCTGCACCATGATGCAGGGGGGCGGCCACCTCGCGCTGTACGATAATCACGATGCGCTGCGCCGGGAGATCTCGCGTCATTCCAAGCGCGACGCGGAGGCGTACGACCGCTACGCGCGCGACGTGATGCGCCAATGCAAGTTCATCAAGCCGCTGCTGCTTCGCGAGCCTCCCGACCCGACTTCGTTCAAGCTGCGTGATCTGAAGGAGCTGCTCTACCTCGGCCAGCGCTTCCACGGTCTCGGCGAGGAGCGAATGTACGAGACGTTGCGCTTCTGGACGATGAGCGCCGCGGATTTTCTCGACGAATACTTCGAGAGCGAAATCGTCAAGGCGCATTTCGCCGGCAGTTCGATCATCGGCACGGCGCTCGGGCCCCGCTCACCCGGCACCGCCTACGTATTGCTCCACCATTACATGGGCGACATCGACGATACGGTCGGCGCGTGGGGATTCGCGCGCGGCGGCATGGGCGCGATCAGCGACGCCCTCGGCAAATCGTTCGAAGCCAGCGGCGGAGTCATTCGGAAGGATGCGCCGGTCGCGAAGGTGTTGGTCAAGAGCGGGCGGGCCACGGGGGTCGCGCTCGAGAACGGCGATGAGATTCACGCGCCCCTGGTGATCTCCAACCTCGACGTGCGCCGCACCTTCCTCAAGATCGTGGATTCCAAGGATCTGCCGGCGGATTTCGTGCACCGGGTCAAGAATTTCAAGATTCGCGGCTCCTCCGGCAAGCTCAACATCGCTCTCGACGGCCTGCCGAAATTTCCCGCGATTCCGCAGGGCTCGCCCTGCACGCGCGGGGACATGCACGTGACGGATACCCTGGACATGATGGAGCGCGCTTACGACGATTGGAAGGAAGGGCGCTGGTCGCGCGCGCCCTACATCGACATGCTGATTCCCTCGCAGATCGATCCGACCATGGTGCCCGACGGCAAGCACTACATGTCGGTGTTCGTGCAGTATTGCCCGTACGAGCTCGCGGAGGGGGAGTGGAATTCGGAGAGGCGGCGCGCTTTCGGCGACACCGTCATCGACACCATCGCCCGGCAGAGTCCGAACTTCAAGGATCTCATCCTGCATGCGGAGATCCGCACGCCTTGGGACATCGAGAATGAGGTGGGTCTGACCGAGGGAAATATCTTCCAGGGCGAATTGACCATGGACCAGCTGCTGTTCAATCGGCCGGTTCCAGGCTTTGCCCAGTACCGCTCTCCGGTGCGCGGCCTGTACATGTGCGGCTCGAGCACGCATCCGGGCGGTGGAGTGATGGGTGCGCCGGGCGCCAATGCGGCGCGCGCGGTTCTGAAGGATTTGGGGAGGCGATCGGAGATATGACACAGCAGGGCGCATCCTCTCGTTACGATTGCATCGTCATCGGTGCAGGACACAACGGCTTGATCTGTGCGGCGACGCTCGCGCGCGGCGGCCGATCGGTGCTGGTGGTCGAGGCGCAGCCCCAGATCGGCGGCGCGGCGCTGACGCGGGAGTTCGTGCGGGGGTTCAAGGTATCCGCGTGCGCGCATCTCGTGCACCTGATGCCGGCCGAGCTGGTACGCGATCTCGATCTCGCAGCCCATGGGCTCGACTGGGCCGCACAGGCCATGACGACCACGGCGGTGTCGGCCGAGAGCGCGGCGTTGACCCTGGAGCAGGGCAGCGTGGGCGCGGACAACGGCGCCTATGCAGCCTACAGCGCGCAGATGCGCCGCTTCGCGCTCGCGCTCGTGCCGCTTCTTGCCAAGGTCCCGCCCCGACTCGGAACCACAGATTGGAAGGATCTCTCGGCGCTTGCCGGTCTCGCCTGGGGAATCCGCAAGCTCGGACGCCGCGATATGCGCGAGCTGCTGCGCATCGGCGGCATGAACGTGCACGACCTGCTGGAGGAGCATTTCAGCGGGGCGGCGCTTCGGGGCGCGCTCGCCTTCGATGCGGTGCTCGGCACCAACTTCGGGCCTCGCTCCCCCGGCACCGTGCTCACGCTCCTGTACCGTCTTGCGGCGGAGGCGGCGAGCGGCGCCCGCGGGCTGGCCCAGCCCCGGGGAGGTGTCGGCGCCGTGAGCGACGCGCTCGCCAAGGCTGCCGTCGCCGCCGGCGTCAGCATCCGCCCCGGCGCTCCGGTCAAGCGCATCTTGGTGGAATCGGACCGGACCGCCGGCGTCGAGCTCGAGTCCGGGGAGCGCATCGCCGCGTCCACCGTCGTGTCGAACGCCGATCCCAAAACCACGTTTCTCGAGCTCCTCGGGACCGCCCATCTCGACACTGGATTCGTGCGCCGGATCCGCCATCTGCGCTCCCAAGGGCTGGCGGCGAAGCTTCACCTTGCGCTCGACCGTGCACCCAAGTTCAGCGGCGCGACGGATGCGGCGCTCAAGGGCCGGTTATTGATCTCGCCTTCGCTCGAGTATCTGGAACGGGCCTACAACCATTCGAAGTACGGGGAATACTCGTCGGCTCCCGCCATGGAGATCACCCTCCCCACGCTGAACGATCCGGGGCTCGCTCCCGCCGGCAAGCACGTATTGTCTGCCATCGTGCAATACGCGCCCTATGCGCTCCGGGAGGGCTGGACCGAGGGACGGGATCGTTTCATGGATCTTTGCATCGGGCTGTTGGACCAGCATGCCCCCGGCCTGCGGGCGAGCATCGTGGGCGCGGAGCTGTTGACGCCGCTCGATATCGAGCGGGAATTTCGGAACCGAGGGGGCCATTGGCACCACGGCGACCTGGCGTTCGATCAGTTCTTCATGGTGAGGCCGGTTCCCGGAGCGGCTCAGCACCGCACGCCGCTGCCCGGCTTGTTCCTCTGCGGCGCCGGCTGCCACCCGGGCGGCGGCATCATGGGTACCGCCGGCCGCAACGCCGCGCGCCAAGTCCTGGAGGCCGCGTAGCATGAGCGAAGCCACATCCATGCCCCATTTCCTCAAGCCGTTGCTCGAGACCCCGTTTCACGCGCGGGCTCGTGCGTTGAGCCAAGTCGACAGCTTCATCGCGTGGTCGGGGTACACCACGGTCGATGTGTTCACTACCGTCGAGCAGGAGTATTTCGCGATCCGGAATGCCGCCACTCTGTACGACCTCACGCCCATGGTGAAGTATCGGATCAGCGGAGCGGATGCGTTGCCGTACCTCAATCGGCTGGTGACGCGGGATATCGCCAAGCTCAAACCGAACCGGGTCGCCTACTGCGTGTGGTGCAACGATGCGGGGCACGTGCTCGATGACGGAACGGTGTTCCGATTGGGTGAGAACGAGTATCGCCTGTGCACGGCGGAGCGGCAGATCGACTGGCTCTTGGATTCGGCGGTCGGTTTCGATGTCGAGGTGAGCGAGATCACGGCCGAGATCGCGGCGCTTTCGCTGCAAGGTCCGACCTCGTACGCGGTGTTGCGCACGGCCGGGCTGGTCGGCGTGGAGCGGCTGAAGCCGTTCGATGTCGGCCATTTTTCGCTCGGCGCCCGGCAGCTGACGGTGTCGCGCACGGGCTTCACCGGCGACCTGGGCTACGAGTTGTGGATGGAGCCCGGCGCGGCGGAGGAAATCTGGGACGCGCTGATGGCGGCCGGACGCTCGCGGGGCATCCGTGCCATCGGATCGCAGGCCCTGAACATTGCGCGCATCGAGGCGGGTTTCGTGATGCCGCACCTGGAATTCGTATCCGCGGAACAGACCATCCGCACCGGCCGAGACCGTTCGCCCCTCGAGCTGGGCCTTTCCTGGCTGCTCGATTTCGACAAGGGCCACTTCAACGGCCGGCGCGCGTTGCTCGCCGAGCGGGCGCGGGGAGCGCGGCGCCAATTGGTCGCACTCGACATCGCGGGCAACAAGCCGGCGCATAACGCGTTGCTCTACACGGAGGCGGACGGGAAGCGCGAGATCGGCAGCGTCACCTCGGCCGCGTGGTCGCCCACTTGCAAGCGCAACATCGCGCTTGCTATGGTCAATGCGCCGTACTTCAAAACCGGCACGGCCCTCTGGGCGGAGATCTATTTGAACCGGGAACTGGTCTGGGAGCGTCGGATGTCGCGAGCCGTCGTGGTGGAGCGTCCCTTCTTTGCGCCCGAACGAAGGCGTGCGACGCCTCCCGGCGAGTTCTAGGGTTCCGGCCTGCATGCCGTAACCATGCTGTCGCCCCAGAAATCCACCGTCGACCGCCCTTGGCTCGATCCCGACGCCAAGCCGCAAATCGTCATTGAGGGCGTCGGCAAGACCTTCGGCTCTTTCACGGCGGTCGACGCCATCAATCTTCGCATCTTCAAGGGCGAGATGTTCGCGCTGGTCGGCGGCTCCGGTTGCGGCAAGACGACGCTGCTGCGGATGTTGGCGGGCTTCACCACCCCGAGTTCGGGACGCATTCTCATCGAGGATGCGGACATGACCCGGGTGCCGCCCTATGAGCGGCCGGTGAACATGATGTTCCAATCCTATGCGCTGTTCCCGCACATGACGGTGGAGCAGAACGTCGGTTATGGGCTGCGGCGTCTCGGCCTGCCGGAGACCGAACGCACCAAGCGCGTTCGGGATGCGCTCGACATGGTGCAATTGGGCCCCCTGTCGAAACGCAAGCCGCATCAGCTCTCCGGTGGCCAGCGGCAGCGCGTGGCGCTCGCCCGCTCGCTCATTCGGCGGCCGAAGGTGCTGCTCCTGGATGAGCCCTTGAGCGCGCTCGACAAGAAGCTGCGCGAACAGACGCAGTTCGAGCTGATGAACATCCAGTACGAAGTGGGCATCACCTTCGTCTTCGTCACGCATGACCAGGACGAGGCGATGGCGCTCTCGACGCGCATAGCGGTGATGAACCGCGGCCAGGTGGTCCAGGTCGGAACGCCGTCGGAAATCTACGAGTTTCCTCAGAATCGATTCGTCGCCGATTTCATCGGAACCACCAACTTGTTCGAGGGCACGGTCAGCGAGGGCGCCATGCCGGGCCATGTCGTCGTCCGCAGCACCGAGGCCGGATGCGACCTCATCGTCGATGACCCGGGGCGTTTCGGCAACGGACAGCGCGTGTGGGTCTCGCTGCGGCCCGAGAAGATTCGCTTGAGCAAGGCGCCGGTGCCGGGCGCCGCGGCGAACCAGATCAAGGGGATGGTGTGGGAGCTCGGCTATCTCGGCAACCGCTCCACGTATCGCATCAAGACGGATACCGGCAAGTTGATCACGGTGTTCGCTCAGAACGACCGGCGCACCTCGGAGTGGGCGATCGACTGGAGCGACGAGGTCTACCTGAGCTGGACCGCGAATTGCGCGGTGGTGTTGCACCAGTGAAGCGCGCGGGGTCCGCGTTCGCGTGCCTCGCAATCCTGATCCTGGCAGCGGCGGCCGTCGCACCGGCCCATGCCGCGGGCAAGACCCGGAACGTCGTGCTCATCGTCAGCGACGGACTGCGTTGGCAAGAGGTATTCACCGGCGCCGAGGACGATTTGCTGAACGATCAGGCGGGCGGGAGCTGGCTGCCGGAGGCGCAGTTGCGCGAGCGCTACTGGCGGGCGACCCCCGTCGAGCGCCGCAAGGCGCTGTTCCCGTACTTGTGGGGCACCGTGGCGAAGCGCGGGCAGATTTTCGGCAATCAGACCTTGGGCAGCGTCGCGCGTGTGTCGAACGGCAAGGCGTTCTCCTACCCGGGGTACAACGAGATGAGCACCGGATTCGCGAACGATGCCATCGACAGCAACGAGTTCGGTCCGAATCCGACGCCGAGCGTTTTCGAATGGCTCAACAAGTTCGACGAATTTCGCGGACGGGTGGCGATCTACGGCACTTGGAGCGTGTACCGGGAAATCTTCAACGAGCGCCGCAGCGGTCTCGTCATCCAGGCCGGATGGACGCCGCCGCCCGGGAAGAGCCCGGCGACTCCCCGCGACCTGCTGCTTCGGCGCCTGTACGCGACGACCACGCCGCTCGACGAAGAGGACGTGGACAACTCTTTCCTGCAGGTCGAGCTTCTCGACTACGTCAAATCCGCCAAGCCGCGGGTGCTGTTCGTGGGCTACGGCGAAACGGACAATTGGGCGCATCAGGGACGCTATGATCTGGTGCTCGACAGCGCTCACCGCACGGACGCCTTCATCAAGGAACTCTGGGACACGATGCAGGCGATGCCGCAGTACCGCGGCGCCACGACGTTCATCATCACCACCGATCATGGCCGGGGGAGCGGGCTGACCGAGTGGAAGGAGCACGGGGTCGAGGAGAAGGGCTCCGAGAACATCTGGATCGCGGTCATGGGACCCGACACGCCGCCTCTCGGCGAGCGGCGAGGCGCCGCTCCGCTGGTGCAGGCGCAGATCGCCGCCACCCTGGCTGCCTTCCTCGGCAAGGACTTCCGCGCCGCCGTTCCCCGCGCGGCCCCGCCCATCGCGGACGTGCTGCACTGAGTCGCGCGCCAGGCAGTGCAATCCCGGCCGCCTGGTTTTTATATTATAGTGAGGATATTATAAAGCCTCCACGCGATTCAGGGGGCTCGGTTCATGCGCAAGGTAAAAACACTCGGCTTATTGGGCACAGGCGTCATCGGCGGCGGCTGGGCGGCGAGGGCGATGCATTTCGGTATCGACGTGATCGCGGCGGACGTCAAACCCGAAATGGAGGAATGGATCCGCGGCGCCGTGGCGAATGCCGAGCCCGCGCTCGCGCGCCTCACCTTCGCGCCGCTTCCGCCCAAAGGCAAGCTGTCCTTCACCACCGATGTGCGCGAGATGGCGAAGGCCGCGGATTTCATCCAGGAGAACATTCCCGAGCAGCTGCCGCTGAAGCAGCGCATGCTGGCCGAGGTGAGCCGGCACACCGGCGCCGATGTCATCATCGCATCGAGCACCTCGGGACTCACGCCCACGGATTTGCAGCGCGACATGGTCGGTCCCGAGCGTTTCTGCGTCGCTCATCCGTTCAATCCCGTCTACCTTTTGCCGTTGGTCGAGCTCGTCCCCGGCGCCAAGACGGCGCCGGCGACCATCGAGGCCGCGGCGGAATTCTTCACTCATATCGGAATGCATGCGCTGCGGGTGCGGCGCGAGGTTCCCGGCCATTTGACCGATCGGCTGCAAGAGGCCATGTGGCGCGAGATTCTGCACATGGTGAACGAGGATGTCGCCACCACGGGCGAGCTCGACGAGTCCATCATTTACGGTCCCGGGTTGCGGTGGGCCGCGATGGGCATGAACCTCATCTATCACCTGGCCGGCGGCGAGACCGGCATGCGGCATATGCTGCATCAGTTCGGTCCTGCGCTGAAATGGCCGTGGACCAAGCTCGAGGCGCCGGAGCTCACCGAGCAATTGATCGATCGCATGGTGGTGGGCACCCAAGAGCAGGCCGCGGGCCGCTCCATCCGGGAACTCGAGCGGCTGCGCGACAATTACCTGGTCGCCATTCAGCAGGTGCTGCGTCAGTTCGACATCGGTGCGGGCTCTACGCTCCGTAAACTCGAGGAACGACTGTACCGGGAGGCTGGAGGGACCGCGGCGACGGGCGAAGGCCTGCCGCGATACGAGACGACGGTGAGGCCGGAGTGGGTCGACTACAACGGCCACATGTCCGATTTCCTGTACGGCCACGTGTTCGGCGAGGCCATGGACAGCCTGTACCGCCAGGTTGGGATCGACGATGCCTTCCGCAAAGGAGGGCGGATGTACTACACCGTGGAAAGTCACGTCAAGCACTTTGGCGAGGCGAAGGTCGGCGAGCCTCTATATGCGACCACCCAAGTGCTCGCGCTCGACGAGAAGCGGCTCCACGTGTTTCATCGGTTGTACCGCAAGCGCGACGAGGCGCTGATCGCCACCGGCGAGCAGATGCATTTGTTCGTCGACACCGCCAAGGCCAAGGCCACGGCGATCGACCCCGCGTTGCGCGCCAAGCTCGATCCGATCCGCAAGGCCCATGCGTCCTTGCCCGTGCCTCCCGAGGCCGGCAAGGCGGTCGGCAGCCGGGCGAGCTAGCCTGCGATGCCCAAGATCGTCGACCACGCCAGGCGCCGCGACGAGATCGCGCTCGTCGCTTGCAAGGTGGTCGCCGATCATGGGTTCGAGCAGGCGACCGTCGCACGCATAGCGCGCGCGGCGGGTTACACCACCGGCATGGTGGCGCATTACTACGATTCGAAACAGGACATCATTCTCGCGGCGCTGCGCCTCATCTTGAAGCGCATCGAAGAGCGGCTGACCCGGGAGCGCGACGGCGGAGATGCGAATCTGCTGAGCGTTCTGTCGGAGGCCATCGCCGTCGACCGCCAGCGGTTCACGGAGTCCGCGTTCTGGCTCGCATTCTGGGGCCAGATGTCCGCCGATCCGAAGCTCAAGCGGCTGAACGTTTGGGTGCACCGCGAATACATGCGGCTGTTCGAGCGATGCTTTTCCGAATATTGGCCCGAATGGAAATCGAGGCCGGCTGCCGTGCGCGATCAGGTGCTGCGCTCGGTGGTCACGTGCATGAACGGCCTGACCGCCGGGGCCGTGACCAGTCCCCGGGATTGGCCGGCGCAAAGACAAATCGAGCACTTGGGGTTGCAGATCGATCTCTTGCGGCAGTGGGCCGCAACGAAGCGCGGCGCGGCGCGCAAAAAACCACGCTGAAAAGGGGAGTGACCATGGATTTCTCGTTGAACGATGAACAGCAGATGATCGTCAAGACGACGCGCGATTTCGTGGTGAATGAGCTCTTTCCTCACGAGAAGGAGGTGGAGGAGACCGGCGAGTTGCGGGAGGATCTCTACCGTGAACTGAAGGCGAAGGCCATCGATGCGGGCTTGTATGCCGCCAACATGCCGGCCGACGTGGGCGGCGCCGGCCTGGATACGGTCTCCTGGGTGCTCTACGAGAAAGAGCTCGGCCGGGCCAACTATGCTCTGCATTGGTCCTGCGTCGGCCGCCCGTCGAACATCCTGCTGGCTTGCCGGGGCGAGCAACGCGAACGCTATCTGCTGCCGGCGGTGCGCGGCGACCGGGCCGAATGCCTCGCGATGACGGAGCCGGGGGCCGGATCCGATCTGCGCGGCATGAAGACGTCGGCGGTCGAGTCGGGCGGGGACTTCATCATCAACGGCACCAAGCATTTCATCAGTCATGCGGATCGCTCGGACTTCGTCATTTTGTTTGCGGCCTCCGGCGAGGAGACGGGCACACGCGGAACGCGCAAGAAAATCACCTCGTTCCTGATCGACATGGGCCACCCCGGGTTCAAAGTGCTGCCCGGCTACAAGAACGTCTCCCACCGCGGTTACAAAAACAGCATTCTCGAGTTCAACAACTGCCGCGTGCCGAAGAGCGCGGTGTTGGGCGAGGTGCACCGCGGCTTCGAGGTCGCCAATGAATGGCTCGGAGCGACGCGGCTTCAGGTCGCCGCCACTTGCCTGGGGCGGGCCGATCGGGCGCTCGATCTCGCCAAGCAGTGGGCGGTCGACCGGGTGCAATTCGGACAGCAGATCGGCAAATTTCAAGGCGTGAGCTTCAAACTCGCGGATATGGCGGTGGAACTGCGGGCGGCGGAACTTCTGGTGCTCGAGGCGGCGTGGAAGAACGATCAGAAGACCGCCACCGACATGGACATGGCGATTGCGAAAGTGAAGGCGACGGAGATGCTCGCCATGGTGGCGGATGAAGCGCTGCAAATTCACGGCGGAATGGGGCTCATGAGCGATCTGCCGCTCGAGCGCATTTGGCGCGATGCGCGCATTGAGCGTATCTGGGACGGCACCAGCGAGGTGCAGCGCCACATCATCTCGCGGGCCTTGTTGCGCCCGCTCGGCGGCTAGCGCTCGACGCGCCTCGAGGCGCGATTCGCGCACCCTGCTGGTGCAGCCCTTCCGGCGCGCCGGCGGCGCTATGTCAAATGCCAATCCCCGGGCGGCGAGCGGGCCCCCGGTACCTCGAGGAGCGCGTCGGAGCCCCGTCGCTGCGCCCGGTTTTGGTGCCTCGTGACTTAAATGCGACATAAGGTCACTCGTCAACCCCCGCACGGGTATCGGCGTTCTTCCTACATCAATTAAGCCGTAAATCCTTGAGAATAGTGATGCAGTCCCGATATCGGCATTGCGCCAAAGGACAAAGGGGAAGAGCATGATCGATCCAGAAGTTGCACGTTTGCGACGACTGCGCGGTGAGGCGTTGCTGGTGCGGGAAATCGCCCGCGCATTCGAGTCAACTCAATGGGCGGCGGATGAGTCTCTGCCCGCTCGGAGCGCTTGCGCCGGTTGGCGCATTGCCCGAGTGGTATCCGGACGGCTCAAGAGCCATCCGTATGCCGAATATCAGAAGGATGCGGGTGTCGCGGCCCATGTGCGCAGCCGTATGCACGCGTACGTCCTCGCCCTGACCCGCAACAATCGGGCTCAAGGGCTCAAGACCCTCGAAGCGCATGTCAATGCGCTGGGCCGCCAGCTGAACGACGCGATTGCACTTGCCTGGTCATCGGACTTCAGCGAGGCATTGTCGCGATCTCAATCGGAGATCAAGGACCTCGGCGCGGCCCTGGCGCGGGAGACGCGCAGCGGCGAGGTTCTGGGACGCCCTGGCGTCCGGCCTTCCCGCCCCGAGCAAGCGGTGGGCAATCTGGCGGTGGGCAATCTGGCGGCCATCGATGGCGATTGGCCTTACCTGGCGCTCTAAGCCGGCATCGATGGCTCGCGAGTAGGCGTGCCGTGCGGGCCTCAGCCGAGGAATCGCACGGCACGTCTCGATTCGCACTCAAGCGCAGCCCCATCAGCGGATTCTGCCGCGCTGAGTCCAGGCGCCGAGTGTGCGCGCCGCCCGGAGCGGCGAGAGTGACGGCGTCGCCGGTCACGGCTTTGCCTCTGGACAAACGCCTCATCTAGGCGATCATAGCGTCTGACGATTCCTACAGGCGGTGCCGTGCTGGGCCGATCCACGGGTGTCGACACCCCTCGGATAATTCTGCCCACTTGCGGTGCGTCACCGAACAGGAGGGTGAATGAACAGACTCAGTCTTTCCAACATGAGCAGTAGACCTGGCCGTTGGAGCGAAGAGAGCGTACCTCCCAGCCCAAGCCCCGAGCGTCCGCCGCTGGCTCCGCACGACCCGCCCGAACCTGCTCCCCAGGCGGCCGCGTGGGACCGGGCGCTGCGCGTGATCTTCATGGAGTCCGCGCATGGCGCAGAGGGCCTGCCCAAGAGTCGCTCGTGGAGAACGAACAAGCGCGGGCGTGCCGCGATCAAGGCTGGCCGCAGACATTAGGAAGGATTGCTCCATGCAACACAAACAAGCCATTGCGGTTGAGATCGCGCTTCAGACCCACGTGCTGCAAACCTGCCCGATTCACAACCAGATATTCTGCGACGATGATGTCGATCCTTCGGGCGCCTTCGCGCTGGCGGTTGAATTGGTACGCCAGCACACCCCGTACGTCGACGAGTTTCATGACGATGCGCATGCACTGACGGATTTACTCAGCGAAACCATCGGTGCGGCGCCGACGACATGTCCCCTCTGCGCGGGCGAGCGCAGCGACGTGTCGGTGCACGAGCGAGCGGGCGCGCCGACGGACTGGCAGCTGGCCTGATCGCGGGAGGATGAGTCGGCCTGATCGCGGGAGGGGCAATTGGCCTGATCGCGAGACGGCCGCGGAGCGGGGCGTCAGCTCCGCGTGAATGCCGCGGCGGCATTCAACGTTTGCTCGAGCATGGGCATGTCGTAGGGCTTCGGCAGCAAAAACACGCTCGGTTGGCGATGGCCAAGGATCTGCTGAACGTCGAAGCTGCCGTATCCGGAGGAAATCACCACCGGGAGCTTCGGGTACTGTTTGACCAATTCCTTGGCGAGGTCGATGCCGGACATGCCCGGCAAACTCACGTCCGTCATGACCGCATCGAACTGCCGCTCGGCGAGCTGGAGGAGGGCGGGCTCTGCAGCCGCCACGGCCGTCGCCTGGTGGCCTAATTCCGTTAAATATTCAACGGTTATCAGGCTTACTTCGACATTGTCTTCAACGAGCAATACGTCCATTCCTGCCAGAGCATGGACGTAAATGCAGCCGCTGGCTAGGGGGACGTGCTCAGCGCCCGGTCCACACGGGTTTGCGCTTCTCGGTGAACGCCCGAGTGCCTTCCTTCAGATCCTCCGAGCGGATGACCTGCTGCACGATGTCGAGGGAGTCGTGAAGTTCGAAGGCCTCGTGTTCCGGAACCATCTCGGTGTGCCGGAGCAGTTGCTTGATCGCGGGAAACAGCAGCGGGGGGCCGTCGGCGAGCTGCCGCGCGATCTCGCGGGCCTTGGTCAGAGCTTCACCTTTGGGCACCACATGATTGGCGAGTCCCCAATGTTTCGCTTCGGCCGCGTCCATCCATCGGCCGGTCATGAGGAATTCAACGGCCACATGGTAAGGGATGCGCCGGCGCAGTTTGATGGTTCCGGCATCCGCGAGTACCCCGACATTGATCTCGGGGAGCGCGAACTTGGCGTGCTCCTCCATGACGATGATGTCGGTGCCGAGCACCACCTCGAAACCGCCGCCGCAAGCGATGCCGTTGACGGCGGCGATAATCGGCTTATTGAGATTGCGCGGGTAGTTCAGTCCGCCGAACCCGCTCGGACCCCAATCCTCGTCGGATTCTTCCCCGCCCGCAGCGGCCTTGAGGTCCCAGCCAGGCGAAAAGAACCGGTCGCCCGCGCCGGTGACGATGGCCACGCGCAGCGAGTCGTCATCGCGGAAGGAGATGAAGGCCTGGTTGAGCGCGCGGCTGGTGGCGAGGTCGATGGCATTGGCTTTCGGGCGATCGATGGTCACCGTGAGAATGTTGCCGTCTTTGACGAGTTTGACACCTTCGGACATGGGCGACCCCTTCAGGTTTGAGCGGTTTTCTTGAGGCGTATCAGTGCATCGACGGCGACGGCTCCCTTGCCGGCCGGCCGCACGATGATGGGATTCACGTCTATTTCGGAGAGCGTGTCGACATGCGCGGCGGCATATCGCGTCACGTTGAGCACGGTGTCGATCAGCGCGCGGATGTCGCCCGCCGGCTTTCCGCGGTAACCGCGCAGGAGCTTTCCGAGCTTGAGGCCGGCGAGCGCCGAGTCGACGGATGCCTGAGTGAAGGGCGGCAACAGGGTGACGCTGTCGGCGAGCAGTTCAGTGAGCACGCCCCCGGCGCCCAGCACCAGCACCTGACCGAATTGCGGGTCGACGATCAGACCGACGAGAATCTCGGCGACGCCGTCGTCGATCATTTCCTCGACCAGCAACGTATCCGAGAGGGTGCTCAGGCGGCGTGCCGCAGCCTCGGCATCGGCGCTGTTGCGCACATTGAGCACCACCCCGCCCACCTCGGTCTTGTGCTCCAGGTGGCCGCCCACGGCCTTGATCACCACGGGGAAGCCCAGGGACTCGGCGCACGCGGCGGCCTGCGACGGCGCCGCCAGCCGGCTGCGCGGAACCGCGACGCCGAATCGCTCGAGCGCCGCCTTGCCGTCGGCTTCACTCAAGCTATGAATCTCTGCGCCGGGCGGGCGGGACGCGGGGATGCGCAATTCCACTCCCGGTCCGGTACGCCACGCCGAGCCCACGGCCCCGGCCGCGGCCAGCGCCTCGAGCGCCTCGCGCTGCCCTTGCAAGGGAACGATGCCTCCCGCGAGGCAATGCCGGCGCACGCGCTCGCTGATGGTCTCGGGAAGCGAGGCGATCAGAGCGACCCGGGACGGAGCGCCGCGGGAGGCCTCGATGTAGGCGTCGATGGCGGCATCGAAGGAGGATGCGTCGGCTTTGCCTTCCGGTGGAAAATCCAGCATGAAGCCCACGGCATCGTAACCCGCGCGCATGGCGGTGGAAAACACACGCCCGAGTGCGGGCGGATCGAACCAGAGATAGGTGTGGATATCGAAGGGGTTCGCCACCGTCACCCGGTCGGTCAGCAATTGCTGGAGCGTTGCGGCCTGTGCTTCCGGAACCGGCGCGAAGTCCAGATCCAGCGTGCGTGCGACATCGGCCGTCATCGCCATGTCGCCGCCGGAGGCGCCCATGATGAGCACCTTGCGGCCCGCGAGGGCGCCGCCGGTGTGAAAGAGCTTCAGGGTCTCGCAGAGCGATCCCAGCGTGTCGCAGCGGGCGATGCCGGCCTGGCGGCAGAAGGCGTCGAATACGCTGTCCGCGCCGGCGAGGGCTCCCGTATGGCTGTGCGCCGTGCGCGCCGCGGCCGCCGTGCGGCCCGACTTGATCACCGCGATGGGCTTGCCCGAGCGCCGCGCCTTGTCGGCCGCCCGCGCGAAGCGCTCCGTGTCCTTGATGCCCTCGAGGTACAGGCCGAAGGCCGTGACGCGCGGATCATCGCTCAATATCTCGATGAGATCCTCGACCGCGAGGCGCGTTTGATTGCCGACGGAGAAAAGGTAGCCGATCGGCACCGAGCGCTCGTTGAAGCTCAGCGTCAGCGCGATGGTGCCGCTCTGGCAGATCACGGCCACTCCGCGCTCGATCGGGGCGCCGACCACTTGGTCGGGCAGCATGGCGGCGCGGTCGAAGAAGTTCACGAAGCCGTAGCAATTCGGCCCGAAGAAGGGCAGCTCGCCGGCCTGGCCGACGAGATCCTCGGTCAACTGGCGGCCGAGAGCGGTGCCGAGCTCGGAAAATCCGGAGGTGAAACACACGAACCCGCCGGCGCCTCGTGCCGCCAGCGCTCCCGCCACCGCCGGCGCCTCGTGATTCGGCACGGCGATGAACGCCGCGTCCGGCGCCTCGGGCAACTCGGCGACCGACCGATAGAAGGTCCTGGCCGGGGTCGAGGGCTTGGTCGGATGGACCCGCCAGATCGTGCCTTGGAAGCCGACCACCCCATTGCCCGCCGCCACGGCATCCGTCCACGCAGTGGCGCCGATGAGCGCAATGCTGCGCGGCGCGATCAACCGTCGGATGGCATCTCCCCGCATTGGGCTCACCGCCGTTTGATCTCGATCTTGCGGGACGCGAAGCGGCGCGCGGCCGCCGCGTCCGCCGACACCTTCAGGCTCTCGAGCCGCGCGCTGACGTCCGGCGGAAACGGGGCGCTCGCCGGCTTCTCGCCTTGATGCACGTGCATCAGCATGAAATCGGCCGAGGCCGCCGAGCCCTCGATGCGCGGACAGAGGAAGTCACAAGCCGCGTGAATGCGCTTGGCATCGTAATCCAATACGGAGGTCACCACGCGAAGCTCGTCGGTGGCCTTGATTTCGTGCAGATAGTGGATGTGCAGCTCGAGGGTGTAGAGCGTGCAGTGGGTGCGTTCCCGGTAGGCCGCGTCGAGCCCCAGGTGGTCCATGACCTCGTCGACCGCGGAGCTCAGCGCGACCACATAATAAGCGTCGCGCAGATGTCCGTTGTAGTCGACCCAGTCGGGCGCGAGTGTCGCGCGGAACGGCGGGAGCTCGGTCACGTGCGTGCTCAATAGAGCTTCAGCCGGTCGCGGGCCTCTGCGGCGGTCAGAATACGCGCACCCATCGCCTCGATGATGGTGCGCGCTTTCTCGACCAGCTGCGCGTTGCTGGCGTATACACCCTTGCTCAAATACAGATTGTCCTCGAGGCCCACGCGGACGTTGCCGCCGAGCAGAATGGACTGCGCCACCCAGGGCATTTGCATGCGGCTGATGGCAAAGCTGCCCCAGTTGCAGTTCTCCGGCAGCGCGTTGACCATGGCGAGCAGATGGCCCGGGTCGGCCGGCACGCCATAGGCAATGCCCATGCAGAGCTGTATGAGCGCGGGGTTGTCGAGGAGCCCTTCCTTCACCATCTGTTTGACGAACCAAAGGTTGCCGGTGTCGAACACTTCGAGCTCCGGCTTGACCTTGAGGTCGCGCGCGATCGCCGCGCCCTGACGCAGGTAATTGGGCGTCGAGATGTAGGCGCGATTACCGTCGCCGAAGTTGAGGCTCCCGCAATCGAGCGTCGCGATATCGGGCTTGTACAAGCCTTCCTCGGCGAGGTCGATGATGTGCCGCATGCGATCTTCCTGAGTGCAGAAGTCGCTGCCGGGGGCGGGCGTATCCTTGAGCCCGTTCTCGCCGATGACGATGTAGCCCCCCATGCCGCAGGTGAGGTTCACGATGACATCGACCTTGCTCTCGCGGATGCGCTTCACCACCTCGCGGTAGTGGCGCGTCTCCATGCTGAAGTTGCCGGTCTCCGGGTCTCGGACGTGAATGTGAACGATCGCCGCGCCGGCCTTGGCCGCCTCGATGGCGGTGGCGGCTATCTGCTCCGGGGTGATGGCGCAATGCGGGCTCTTCTTGACCTTGGTGTCATCTCCCGTTACCGCACAGGAAATTATGACGTCGTGATTCATGGCAACTCCTGGGAGAGGCTTTTGGAGCTCTCGCTGTCCGAACTTTATATTATCTCGATGATAATATTTAAACGCCCCGCGATCAACTCCACCGGAGGCGTGAGGCGGGCAAGCCGCCGGCTTCAGTGGCGGCTGCCCGCCAGGGCGCGGATGATCTCGGTCTCGCCGCACACGCCGACGATCCTGCCGCCCTCGGACAGCAGCACGGGATGTCCGGTTTTTTGCCGCAGCCGAATGATGGTATGGAGCGAGAACGAGGCTGGCACCACTGCAAGCCCCGGCTGCGCGTCCGAGAGCGCCGCATTGCCCGCCGAATCGTCGGCGATATGCCGCAATGCATGCTCGATCCCGTCGAAATGCAATCCGAGGGCCTGTTGCGCGGAGTTCAGGGACAGGCGGTACCGGCGAGCGTCGTCGAGCCACAGGATTCCGCCGTCGCTCGGCATCCGTTCGCGCTCGCACATGATCATGGCGCCCGTCAGCACATCGAGCGGATTCATGTGCCGCACGAACTCCGCGACATAATCGTCCGCCGGCGCGAGCACGATATCCTCTGCGGTGCCCGTTTGAATGATGCGGCCGTTTTGCAGAATCGAGATCCGGTCGCCGAGACGCAGCGCCTCGTCCATGTCGTGGCTGACGAACAGGATGGTCTTCTTCACGCGCTCCTGCAGCGCGAGCAGCTCGCCCTGGAGCTTGCCGCGGATCAGCGGATCGAGCGCCGAGAACGGCTCGTCCATCAGCAGGATGTCCGCATCGGTGGCGAAGGCCCGGGCGAGGCCGACCCGCTGCTGCATGCCGCCGGAGAGCTCGCTCACGTAGCGGTCGGCCCATTGGGACAGGCCCACGAGTTCGAGCTTCTCGTCCACGACCGATTTGCGCGCCGCCGCGGGTTCACCGCGCAGCTCGAGCCCGAGGCCCACGTTCTCCCGGACGGTACGCCACGGCAGAAGCCCGAACTGCTGGAAGACCATGGCGATTCGCTCGCGGCGCACCCGCCGCAGCTCTTTGGTATCGCAGGTGGCAACGTCCACGTCCGATTCGCCGCTGCGGACGCGCACGTGGCCGCGGGTGACCGGGTTCAGGCCGTTCGCGGCCCGCAGCAGCGTCGATTTCCCGGATCCCGATAACCCCATGAGCACCGAGATCTCGCCCTGCGCCACCGCGAGGTTCGCGCCGGCGACCCCGACGATGACTCCGAACTTCGTCTGGATGTCGGCGCGGGTGCCGCCGGCATCGAGGGCGGCAAGCGCATCCCGCACCGCCGCGCGGCCCGCGCGGCCGGGCTGTCGGGCGAACAGGATGTCGACGTTCTGAAACTCGACTGCGGCGCTCATCGGGATACCTCGCGATCTTTCGGCCGACTGATGCGGTCCAAGATAATGGCGAGCAGCACGATGGTGAAGCCCGCCTCGAAGCCCATGCCGATCTGCACCGAGTTGAGCGCCCGCACCACGGGCACGCCCAGTCCGCCGGCGCCCACCAGGGCCGCGATCACGACCATCGACAGGCTCAACATGATGCACTGAGTGATGCCGGCGACGATGGTTCCGGCGGCGCTCGGCAGCTCGACTTTCCACAGAAGCTGCAGGGGTGTGGCGCCGAAGGCCTCGCCGGCCTCGATCAGCGGACGGGGCACCGACGAAATGCCGAGATGCGTGAGTCTGATCGGCGCCGGCAAGGCGAATATCACCGTGGAGATGAGTCCCGGAACGACGCCCAGGCCGAATAGCACCAGCGTCGGGATGAGGTAGACGAAGGTCGGCAAGGTCTGCATGAGGTCGAGCACCGGACGCATGGCCGCGAACACCCGGGGCCGGTGCGCGGCGGCTATCCCCAACGGCACGCCGATGAGCGCGGAGACGACGGTGGCGACCAGCACGAGCGACAAGGTCTCGAGCGTCGCATCCCAGTAGCCCTGGTTGAGGATGAACACCAACGCCAGCACCACGAAGACCACGAGGGACCAGGAGCGCCGCAGAATCCAGGCGAGGGCGCCGACGGCGACGATGAGCAGCAGCGAGGGGAGGGCGCGCAACAGCGCAGTCACGCCGTCGACCGTTCCCTTGATGGCGATGGAGATCCCGTCGAACAGCAGCGTGCCGTGAGTCTTGATGGTATCGATGGCCACCGTCATGGCATCGCCCACCGGGATCTTGTGGCTGATGATCCACTGCTCCACTCCGCCCTCCCGGGCCGTCGATCGTTGCGCCAAGGCGGCGTAAGCCGGACGCCCGTCGAACGTGTGCACTCCCTCGAGCCACTCTTTGACCTTCGTGTCGTGCGATTTGAGCCACTCCGCAGCCGCGGCCTCGGGCTGCTCGTGGCGGTCCAGGATGGCGGCCATCATCTCGCTCTCGCCGCGCAGCGTGAACGAAAGGTTCGCGAGCAAGCGGCCCATGTTCGGGCATTCGGCGCTGTAGCCCTTGCGCGTCACGGTATAGATGGTGGCGCCGCCGAAGTTCGGGCCGAACACGGCGTCGCCGCCGGTCAGGTATTTGAGGTCGAAGCGCATGTTCATCGGGTGAGGCTCCCAGGCCAGAAAGACGATGGGCTCCTTGTTCCGGACCGCACGCTCGACCTGCGCCAGCTCGCCCTGCTCGCTCGACTCCACCAGCTTGAAGTCGCCGAGCCCGAATTGATTGTCCTTGATCATCTTGAGCACCAGCCGATTGCCGTCGTTGCCGGGCTCGATGCCGTAGATCGAATTGTTCAGCTGCGCGCCGAATCGGTGAATGTCGCTGAAGTCCTTGAGCCCCTGCGCCTGCGCGTAGGAAGGTACCGCCAGGGTGTACTTCGCGCCTTCGAGATTCGGGCGAATGACGACCACGGAGCCGTCCGCATCGTAAGGCGCACGATCGGCCACCTGCGCCGGCATCCAATTGCCGAGGAATACGTCGATGTCGTTGTTCTTGATCGATGCGAAGGTCACCGGCACCGACAGCACGGTGATCGCCGGGGTATATCCGATGTCGCGCAGCAGCTGGGCGGTGAGGGCGGTGGTGGAAGTCACGTCGGTCCAGCCGACGTCCGAGAATCGCACCGTGCGACAGCTCGGCGGATCGGCCGTGGCTGCGGCCCGCGCGCCGGCGGCGCCCAGCAGCGGCGCCAGCATGCAGAGCAGCCAGGCGAACTTGACCCTGTGGTGACCGCGGCGGCATGATGGCGCCGCCAGGGGAGCGTTTGAATGACCGTTTAACGACGTGTTATCGGCGATCACCTTATGTCCCTAGTGGATTGAATTAAAAGTATAATTTTCGGGTTGCCAATCTTAATCAGAAGCCGATGCGGCCGTCCAGAGATGAGCTTTTAGAGTTCGGGAGACGCTACATTGAACAGCCAATCAACGATCTCGGCCGACAGCTCGGGAGAGCCGATCGAGGAGACCCGCCGCGGCCAGCTCATCGAAGTTACCATCGATAGCCTAGCGGAACTCGGCTACGTGGGCACGACGCTGGCTCAGATCGCGAGCCGGGCCGGCGTATCGACCGGCTTGGTGGCCCATTATTTCGGCGACAAGGACGGATTGCTGGACGCGGCCTTCCGCTCGCTCGCGCGACGCGTCAGCGATCATGCCCGCTCTCGGCTTCGCCAGATCAGCACCCCGCGCGCGCGCATCCAGGCCGTGATCGACGCGAATCTCGCGCCCGAGGAGTTCGACCAGCGAACCGGGACGGCATGGCTCGCCTTCTGGGGTCAGGTCCTGCAAGTCAAGAGCCTGCGGCGCGTGCAGTCGGTTTACCAGCGGCGCACCCTGGCCACGTTGAAGAGCGCGCTCAACAGGCTGGTGCCGCCCGATCAGGCACAGAGTCTCGCGGCGATGATCGCCTCGATGATCGACGGCGTCTGGCTGCGCGCCGCCTTGTCCGGGTGGCGCGAGGCAGACAGCGCCAGCGCTCGGGCTCTATTGACGGAATTCGTCGACCGGCGCCTGCAGGGGTTGCGCCCCGCCTCCGACCAGCGCGTCGAATCCGACTCCGAGCGCGCCGCCGGCACGGCGCGCGCACGATCCCTGAATTTGGGGGCCGGCGAGCGCTTCGCTTCCATCAATCCGGCGAACGGCGAGGTATTGGGCTACGTGAACGTCGCCGGTTGCGACGAGGTGAATGCGGCCGTGCGCGCCGCGCAGCGCGGGCAAGCGCAATGGGCGGCTCTG
>Ga0187871_10000645_pt1 | contig 32666 bp, 41 predicted proteins | sample June2016WEW_16_1_FD_132988 | JGI IMG/M metagenome (GOLD analysis project Ga0187871, IMG submission 132988) | Peatland microbial communities from SPRUCE experiment site at the Marcell Experimental Forest, Minnesota, USA - June2016WEW_16_10 | ecosystem: Environmental > Terrestrial > Soil >...
AGGAGGAATGGCTCAATGGCAAGAAAGTTCTTGGAATTTCTGCTGGTGCAAGCGCTCCAGAGCACATAGTCCAAAGCATAGCAACACGTTTCAAGAACAGTGGGGCAACAGTAGAAGAATTAGAGGTAATTAAAGAAAACATGAAGTTCACAATGCCCTATGAGTTATACAGAGTTCCAGAAAATAGAGCTAGGTGAGTATATGATAATAGAAATGTCAAAAGGTTCTGGTTGGAAGCCAAGAAGGAAAAGCATACAGGTAAAAGTAAGGAACATGTACATAGGAAGCGACTATCCTGTTGCAGTGCAGAGCATGACCAATACAGATACAAGTGACATAAACACAACAATTGCACAGATAATCGAACTGCACAAGGCAGGATCCGAACTAGTCAGATTCACAGTCCAAAATCTCAAGATGGCAAGAGCAGTAAGCAGCATAAGAAAAGCGCTTGATGATCTTGGATATGATATACCTTTGATAGGTGACTTCCATTACAATGGCCATCAGCTCCTTACAGAAGTGCCGGAATGCGCAGATGCACTCGACAAGTATAGGATAAACCCGGGAAACGTTGGCTTTGGGGAAAAGCACGACGACAATTTCAAGGCAATTATAGATGTTGCAAAAGATCACAATAAACCAGTAAGAATAGGAGTTAACTGGGGTTCTCTCGATCAAAGCGTACTTACAAAATTAATGGATGAGAACACAAGAAGCAAAACTCCAAAAGAGGCAAATGACATAACGGTTGATGCTGTTGTTGAAAGTGCAGTGCAATCAGTTAACAAGGCAGTAGAGTATGGACTTGAACCTGACAAGATAATAGTAAGTACAAAAATATCAGAAGTTCCGCAGATGGTTCGCGCTTATCAATTGCTTTCTGATAGATTGGAAAATCCGCTTCATGTTGGATTGACAGAAGCCGGTTTGGGAAGCAAGGGAATTGCTGCGTCCGCAGCTGCATTGTCTTTGCTGCTCACTGAAGGAATTGGCGACACAATAAGAGTCTCGCTTACACCAACACCGGGCTCAAGCAGAACTGAAGAGGTAATAGTCTCAAGGCAGATACTTCAATCACTGGACATAAGGCACTTTTCACCTCTTGTCTCAAGTTGCCCGGGTTGTGGAAGAACAACATCAACTGTATTCCAGGAAATGGCTCAAGACTTGACCGGTTATCTACAAGAGAAGATGCCTGAATGGAAAAATCAAGGTTACAAGGGCGTTGAGGCAATGAAAGTTGCAGTTATGGGTTGCGTAGTCAACGGACCTGGAGAAAGCAAACGTGCTAATTTAGGTATTTCGCTACCAGGAACTGGAGAGAATCCAGCTTGCATTATATATGAAGATGGAAAGCAGACAGGATCAGTAAAGGCAAGCGAGGCCTCAGAAGAATTCAAAAGAAGAATCGAATTATACGTAAAGAGCCATTACTCAAACAGCGTAAAGGCAATGAACTGATGAGGTAAATCTTCTTTATTATAAATTTAGTATGGAGACGCAGCTAAAGAATTAATGTACATTGCCAAAAGAAGTAATTTCTGGTTATCAAATATTACTTCCGCTTGCCCTCCAGTTCTAAGAGTAATATACGTTTTTAAATCTCCTCTGCGAGCTAGTTCACTTAAACTTGCGTCTTCACTAATTTTTACTGGTGATCTTACTAGCTCAAAAGAATCGCATAAAGAGTCGTCTATATACTTCCTTTGAGTACTGTTTAGAATTATTCTTTCCTGGCTCTTATTTATTAGTAACAAAAGAGTGCCCTTTAAAGTTTCGATTCCTGCATGTTTACAAGATCTTTCCCCAATTGGCAAATAACCTCCGATTCTATATCTTCTTAATAAATCTGTACTTACTATAACTTCTCTTACGCTATCTTTTTCAACATATGTTGGTGCAGGTATAGTTGTAGATGCCATATAATCACGTTAACAGTAGCAGCATATGAGATATAAATAGTTTACTGAATTGGTCATTAAACTATATAATTGCAGTTATTATCTCTCTTTCCCTTGGTATTTGGACGTCGCAATCTATTGCATAGATTCTGTTGTCATCTAATTGCAATTTGTTGTTCTTGAAGTTCAATACTATGAAATTGCCTATGAATTCTGCCATAAGATGGCTTTTTCCGTTGTTGTCCCCAGCGGTTTTGTTGTGCTTGTAGTTTATGCTTTCTGGTGCAATTGCATTTAATGTATTCTTAAAGCAAGATATCGATTCCTCCTTGTTTATTGTTATTCCAACTGTTGTATGAGGTGTGCATATTACTACATGACCATAGCTCTTACTTGATTTTTTAAGAACCTCATTTATTTGCTTGGTTATGTCAAGCATCCATAGTTCTGGCTTTGGCTTTGCAGGTATTATGGTTGTCTTTATATCGGCTTCAAGCACAGCTATCTTCACTTCTGTCTTTTGGCTTTCCTTGTTGCCATCTACCAGTGAAATACAGCCCCAGCCTTGGCATAATGCTCCTTCTCTCTTTATGTTCCTGCTTATGAAAGGAACAGGAAGAAATGGCCTGAACAGTGAAGTGTTAGGTGCCTTGCCATTGGCATTGAGTATTGTCTTTAGATCATGTACAGATCCAGGCTCGTGCTCCATCAACATAACAGCAGTGTCTGGCTTCTCGACGTATACAAAAGCAAGACCGGTCTTGGCTCTTGAGCCTTCCTTTACCTTGCCGCTCTTGTCAAGGCTTCCTCCTTTTATGCAGCCATCTACCTTTCTCGATATGTCCCTTATGTGCAAGTCTTTCCTGTATTTGCTTGTTTCAAAGGATATGATTTGAGCTGTTTTCATTAGTTCCTGAAGCTCCTTAAGATTAGTATTTTCCATTTCAGTTATATTGGCACTCAAGTTTCCGTTGTTTGCGCTTGTCATTGCAGAGACAATTGTCTTCCTGCTTGTACCCTTCGTCGGGTTTCCTATCATTTCAGAAATTACCTTTACAGGGCTTGGAGTTGTCAATTTATTGACATCAATATTTTCAATAACATCCATGCCGCTTGCTGATTTTGACATATCGTTTTTTGCCATATAATCGTCAAGAGTCCTTTGAATGGATTCATATAAATAGGTATGGTAATACTACGTTATGAGACGTATTTACGCGCTTGTTTTATATAGCATTAAATTAGATAAACTTCAAGTCACAGTGAGCAAAATGGGCAAAATCCTCATATCGCCATCTATACTATCCTCTGATTTTGGCAATCTTCGAGAAGTAATAAAAGAGCTTGACAGCTGCAAAGTTGACAGAATACACATAGATGTGATGGACGGCATATTCGTACCCAACATAACCATTGGGCCAGTGGTCATTGCATCCATAAGAAATGCAACGAAAATACCCTTTGAAACTCATCTAATGATAGAGCATCCAGACAAATACATAAAGAGCTTTGCCGATGCAGGATCAGATACCATAATAGTTCACTATGAATCAAAGCATGATCTAAGAAAAACCATAGACATGATAAAATCGCTCAACAAAAAGGTAGGCATATCCATAAAACCAAAAACACCGTTTAATGCAATTAAAGAGTATTTGCCATATACTGATTTGCTGTTGATAATGAGCGTAGAACCTGGTTTCGGAGGTCAGTCTTTCATGGAAGACTCGATAGCAAAGATAAAAGAGGCAAGAGAATATATTGACAAAAACAGTTACAAAACAATAATAGCTGTTGATGGTGGATTAGATATACAGAACAGTAAAAGAGTAGCAGATGCAGGTGCAAACGAAATAATTGCAGGTTCAGCAATCTTTAATTCAGGCAACATTTCTCAAAAAATCAATGATTTCAAAAACCTGTGAATAATTTATACTACCTGTTTTATTAGTGCTTTTCTTTGCCCTATTGTTCTTAAAGGCACATTCAATCTGCTGCAAATAGATGTTCTAGTTTGCCGATCGGTTTCCATAATGTCAGTATATGAGGGATTTTGTATTGTAGGAGTTATAATCAATTCTTTTTCGATCTGTTTTGGTATGTCCATGAACTTTATTCTTCCCATAAAAAATAATTCAATAGAGACTTCATCTGCGGCATTTAGTACAGTTAGTGCAGTGCCTCCCATTTTTACAGCAACATGCGCCAGTTCTAAGCATGGGAATTTTTGGAGATCTGGCTCAATAAACTCTAGCTTTTTCAGTTCTGCTAGGTTGAGGCTTGGCAGATTGTTCGTAGGTCTGGCTGGATAGTAAAGTGCGTCTTGTATATGTAACTTCATGTCTGGTTTGCTCAGTAGTGCGAATGTGCATCCATCTACAAATTCCACTAGAGCATGTACTGTGCTTGTGGGATGTATTAAAACCTTTATCTGTTCCAAAGTAAGTGGAAATGCTCTATATGCTTCTATGACTTCAAACCCTTTGTTCATTAGCGTAGCAGAATCTATTGTTATGCGCCCTCCCATCTTCCAGGTAGGATGATTGAGTGCCTGCTCTACGGTAATATTATCGAAAAAATGTATGTCCTTGTCCCAGAACGGTCCACCAGAGGCAGTAATCGTTATGTTTCTTATTTCATGATCAGGATTTGCGCGTATTATTTGGTGAATTGCATTGTGTTCACTATCTATCAATATTACTTTTTTGTGGCTTTTTTTCTTAATTTGTTGTATTAAATGACTGCCTGTCACTAGTGACTCTTTGTTTGCAAGAGCGACGTCTTTTTCTTCTAAGAATCTAAGTGTGGGGCGTAGTCCTGCAATGCCCACAATAGCATTAACAACACGGTCAACTTTTGAATCAAGACAAATGTCTATAGCGTTATCTATGCCTGAAACAATTTTGGTCCTCGAATTAGCAAGTTCTCTCTTAAGTTGTTCTGCCTGCATTTCATCAGTAACTGCAGCATAATCTGGTTGGAAGTCAATTATCTGTTGTTTCAATATGTCTATTCTTGAGTTACAGGTAAGGGCAACAATCCTATAACCGCCCTGTTCTTTTACTACTTCCAAAGTTTGCCTACCTATGGATCCTGTTGAACCAGCAATTGCAAGTCCTTTAAGTTCTTCCATTTTATCACACTTTAATAAATTTAATGCCCAACAATTATTGTCTTTGCTCCAGCATGTACACGTCTTGCTTCCTCTGACATTGAACCATATTTCTCAAATATGGACATTATAATTGGGAGATGTACTCCTGCCTCTTTTGCTACATCTATAACATGCATTACCATTGCCGATACCTTTATCTGTGGTGCTTCATTTGGCAGTTTGCCTTCGTTAATTGCATTGTATATTGCAGTAGGTATGTCGACAGTTATCGGAGGGCTTGCAGCGTGCAATCTAAGTACTTCATTTAGATCAAGAAGTGGATTTTGTTTTTTCATTTCCAACAATGCAGATGCAGTTTCCGCGAAAACTGCAAATTGTGCATAAAAATCTACATTATGCCATCCTTTTGCAGTTTGACCAGAACCGGCAGGACCAACATAACCATAGGTTCTATCACCACAAAGAGCTTCAAATACGTCTTTTGATAATTCATACGCCTCTTTGTCACCCCCAACCATTAATGTAAATCCTTTCAGTATGTCTTCAGGACCACCACCGCAACCAACATCAAGGTAGAATATACCCTTTTCCTTTAGTTTTTTGTAGTTAGCTAGAGAGTCTTCAACATAGGAGTTAGAACCATCGATAACTATATCATCTTTGCGCATCATCAATGAGAGTTCACCCATTAACTCGTTAGTAACTTTACCTCCGGGAACCATTGCCAATATTGTTACACCGTTTTGTGAACTCCTAAGCTTATTTACAAGATCTGCCTTATCTGTAGCCACATAAACATTTTCCATTGATTCAAATGCAGAAACCTTTTCTCTTGTCCTATTGTATAAAGCTAATGAATATCCATTGTTATGAAGTACTGTTGCCATATTGTAGCCCATAGGGCCCAGTCCAATTATGCCTATTTCTTTGGTTGTTGCCATTAAATCATAAAACCTTTGACTTGTTTTAATATATATAAGTATTGTGACGATACGTTGAAGGACGTATCATCGACATTTTAAGAAATTTATTATAGCAAAACTTAAAAATACTGCCATTCTTAACGTAATATGCAAAATTCACAGTTATTGGTAATCATATCCACAGTAGTAATATTCGTTTTGAGTTTATTGCTTGCGATTTCTCTTACTAGAAAATACAACAAGACCAAAGCAAAAAGTCTCATGTTCTGGAGCGTTGGCCTTTGGGCCTTCTCAATTGGAGCGTTATTGGAGATAATATTCGCGTTTGGCGTATACAGCAGTTCGCTGGGAGACTTCTATGTATTCATAGTTGCATTGCTTGTCGAGCTGCTTGCTCTTGGATCCATGGAGCTGATCAAATCAAGCAAATTGAAAAAGTTATATTATATTTTTGCAGCTGTGACAACAATTGCGCTTGTTTATACGGTAATTGCAACAAGAATAGGCAACATAGTCACAAATTACGTTGCTTCTGGAAATCCGCCATTGGCAGTTCTGTATTCCTCTTCTGTAATAACTTTCATGGCTTCCATAATATTGGTTTTTATTGCAGTGCTTTCATACAAAAGGAAAAAAGACCCGAGAATGCTCAGCATAATACTTGGGGTCATAATAGTTGTCATAGCAGGAACTTTGTATATCGCCTCGTTTCCCGTATTTTTATATTATTCGGAATTTGTTGGCATAATATGTCTTTGGTTCGGTTTCAGCAGCTCTAAAAAATAGGTGTTATGTTGTTCATTGTCTTGTTCGACAGGTTTCTCATGGCTTTTGCCCTTGCGATCCACATAGTGCTTGCCTCTATTGGGATGGCGCTTCCTGTCATAATACTAATTGCAGAATACCTCAGCATAAAGAAAAACGACAACGATTACAAAATACTTGCAAAAAGGCTTTCAATAATTTTCATTGTATTGTTCGCAATCGGAACGGCGTCGGGAATACTTGTTGCGATCAACATACTCGTGTTGTGGCCGAAGTTCATGGCGCTTGTAAGCCAGGTTGCGATACTTCCATTTTACATAGAGACATTCGCCTTCTTCCTTGAAGCGATATTCATTGCAATATACTTCTACAGCTGGGACAGTTTCAAAGGCAAATACACGCATCTTATTGCAGGTATTCCCATAGCAATAGGCGCAGCGCTTTCTGCTGTTCTTATAACAATGATAAACGCGTTCATGAATACGCCCAATGGATTCAACATAAGCAATTATCTGAAAACAGGAATCATTACGAATGTACAACCATGGGCGGTATTCTTCACACCGTCAACATGGACCGAGATATTCCATGTGTTGTCGAGCTCCTACACTGCGGGCTCTCTTATATTTGCAGCTTTGTTCGGCTACATGCTGCTTAGGTCACGAGACGAAAACAAATCAAGATACTACAAAAAGGCATTGACATTGTTTCTTATGGTAGGACTGATAGCTACGTTCTTCTCAGTAATAAGCGGATTGCAATCACTTAAGCAATTGGTCACAATACAGCCTGAGAAATATGCAGCAATAGAAGGTAACATACAATCGCAATCGCATGCACCTGAAAGAATTGGAGGATTCCCGGTAAATGGAACTCTTAAGTATTTCATACCAATACCAAATCTTCAAAGCATACTTGCAACCGGAAGTGCAAACGGAACAGTTCCAGGGCTTGCAAGCTACAACGAATCGACATGGCCTCCCTTGATAGTGCATCCGATGTTCGATTTCATGTTTTTCATGGCAATTCTTCTAGGATTGATACTCATAATATGGTTTGTGCTTCAATTATTGAAGAAGAACCCATTGTCTAACAAGCTAATGCTCAAGGCAATAATATTTGCAGGGATATTGAGCGTACTAATACTTGAAGATGGCTGGGTGCTTGCAGAACTAGGAAGGCAGCCATGGATAATCTACAATGTAATGACAGTAAGCCAAGCAGCAAACTATTCCCCTTCAATACTTCCAGTAGGCTTTGCGATACTTGCATTTTACGTATTGGTCATTCCGGTAACAGTATTGGCGATAAGGAAGCTTCTGAAAGAGAGGCCATTGGAAAATGAACTGGTGAACCAATGAATTTACTTTATCAGCTTAATTATTTCATATTCTCGGCTTTCCTTACCTTGCTAATGCTTGAAATAGGAGTTGCGCTGCTTGCACTCTTGTCCTATAAAGTTTATACTGATAAACTGAAGAAATACATACTTACCATGTGGGAGATAAACGGAACATTTGCGGTCTTCTATCTTGTTAATTTTGAGGTGACGTATCCGAAATTATTGCAAGTTGCAGGAACTGCATACGTATTTCCTGCACTTCTTGCTGCTTTATTCCTAGTAGTAAGAAATGCTTTCATTGCCTATAGCGAATATGTGTCAAAACCATCAAATGAAAAACTTTACATCAAGACCTATGCAATTGCGACTTTGGTAATCGCAATTCTAACCATATCGATACTCACATCAAGCGTAACTGGCACAGGAATCAATCTCACGAGCAGCTCAATAAACATCTATGCGCTGATAATAAATCCGTACAACATACTGATGCTGATAGCAATCCTTCTCTTTACCGTTTTCATGGCTACAATGTTCTTTGATGTGATAAGGTTCACAAAGAAAATGTATCCAGTTTTGCTTATAGCATTCGGATTGTTCCTTCTTGCTACCTATGCATTTGTGCCCTATGTGTTTTCCAATTTGGAAAGCATGTACTACCTGATTTTAATCTCGCTGATATTGCTGGGCCTTTCCATCTTGTTTAAAGTTAGAGAAAGCAGGTTTGCGAAGTTCATGATACTCCTTTGGATCTTCGCATCAATAAACTTCTTTGGATTAATTGAATATCCATACATGTTTGGAAAGGGAGTAGATGTTACTCAATACATGACAGGTTCTGCAATAGCAGGACCTGCATCCATTATAACAATAGTAGGAGGAATCCTTGTGGGCCTAGCTCTGCTTTACCTTGCAGTTCTGAATTCGAATAAAAAGAAGGATTAGCTGCCTCGTTTGTATTCATTCCTGTTTCTGTTTCCAGATCTTCTATTATTGCTGAATCCTCCGCTTCTATGGAAACCTCCGCCTCCTCCGCTCCTGTTGAATCTGTCGCCTCCGGAACTTCCTCTGCTTCCAAATCTAGAACCGCCCCTGTTTTGATCTCTGTTTCCGTAGCCGCTTCTTTGATGATGCGTAGCTACCGGCAGTTTTATGTCCTTGTATTTTGCAGTGTCAAGATCAATGTGTGTCATTCTGACGTTTGCGGTTCTGCTTGTGGCATTCATGAGGTCTTTTTGCTCGTATTCAAATATTGTGAATGCGCGTCCGTCTTTTCCCATTCTTGCAGATCTTCCTACTCTATGAACGTAAACTTTCGGATCGTCAGGTGCATCGAAATTTATTATATCGCTGATATCAGGAATGTCAAGCCCTCTTGAGGCAAGGTTCGTGGATATCAAGAATCGTGCATGCTGCCTGAATTCGCGTAGCGAATACTCTCTCTTTGCCTGCGTGAGCCCTCCGTGCATTACGATTGCATCAAATCCATTTGTTTCCAAAAATCTGTGTATTAAATCGGATTCGCGCTGGGTAGATGCGAATATTATGCATTTCTTAGGATTGAATTGCTCTATGTATGCAAGCAGTGCAGAAAACTTGAGCTTTCCATTGGCTATGAAGTAGTTGTGTGTAATTGTGTTTACGGTTATGTCTTCCTCTGCACCAACAGTAAGCTTTGCTACATCTGTTTTCATGTGCTTCCTTGCTATATCTGCTATTTCCCTTGGCATAGTTGCGGAGAAAAGCATTGTCTGCCTTTCCCTTGGAGAATTGGATATTATGTATTCAACATCTTCTATGAATCCCATGTCAAGCATCAGATCAGCTTCGTCAAGCACAAGGAATCTTATTCCGTTAAGCTTGAGCGCTCCCCTTTCCATCAAGTCTATTATTCTGCCGGGAGTTCCTATTACAAGATCTGCTCCACTGGAAAGCGCGCGCATCTGCACGTTTATTGAAGCACCTCCATATACAACTGCGGTTCTTATTCTTCCCTTGCGCCCCAATGAATCGGCTACAGTGGTTACCTGAAGAGCCAATTCTCTCGTTGGAACTATCACCAATGCCTGGGTGTGCCCTTTGTGTTCTATGGATTGGAATATTGGAACAAGAAATGCCCCTGTTTTTCCGCTTCCCGTCTTTGATCGCACTACTAGGTCCTTGCGTTGCAGAATTACAGGTATCGACAATTCCTGAACTTCGGTCATGTTGTGGAAGTTCATTAATCTTAGTGCTTCTAGTAATTCTGGCTTTAGATTAAGCTCTTTAAATTCTTTCAATTTCTTCACCTAAAAAGTAGAAAATTCACTTTATTTGTTTATATCTTACTTTGTTTTAAGTTATATTATACTATTTAACCTATAGGTTAAAAGGGCTTTGGATACGCCCCAATTATTGGACTCTTGGACATTATACATCAAATTAATGTAAAAGCATATATATTTGAAATGTGATAAGCGTTAGGTGATGAGATATGCCAACAAAGGAAATGGGAAGATTGGAAAAACCTTTCGAACTGAAGATAAGGAAAGGAGGACCAATGGACCAGGGAGTAATGAATACATTAACGGCTAAACTAGAAGAAATAACCAGAACAAAAGTGGATGAAAAAATAACAGTTGCTTATGTAAAGGGTGATGAAAAGATTGAGGTTTCCGGAATGCTGAAGGGATTCGTGCCTTTCGAACATATTGTTGTTGATGAGGAGAAAATACCATTCCTAACGCGCTGGGAGGCCATAGTTGAGATAACCGGAGGAAATCTGCTTTGCAATAATCCTTTTGTTCTGGAAATATACAAAAAGCAAGGATGGTACGGATCACATAAAACAGGCCACAACATTACCACAGCAACGCTTAAAAGGCTCAGGGAGCAGACTTTTGGAAAAGTGCAGAAATAGCAGTTTCGCTAGTCCAGCTTCCAGTGATTCCTTACCAATGACTCAAACGCAGAATCAGGAACCAGCCTTTTTGCAATTAGAAAATTCTTCTCCTTGCCAACGGCATTTCTGAATCTTGGCGACTTTGACTTGATTAATTTTAGAACTGTTTCTGCAATCATTTCAGGATTGCCGCCATTCTCTATTTCTTTCCTGAGCTTTGAAAGAACAGTTTTCTTTGCTTGATTGTATTCAGATATGTTCTTTGAGCTGGTCATTACATCGTCCATTATCCCAGTATTGAAGTATCCTGGCTCTATCAGGGACACATTTATGTTGAGCGATTTTACTTCATTTAGCAGTGCTTCAGAATAAGCAAGTAATGCAGCCTTTGTTGCTGCATACATCCCCTGGAAAGGCACAGGAAAGGTGCCAGCCAGAGAGCCAACGTTAATTATCTGGCCGCTTTTCTGTTTTCTCATTATTGGAAGTGCAGCATTTACCATTCGACATACGCCAAAGAAATTTGTTTCGAATTGGGACTTTGCATCCTCAATGGTAGTTTCCTCTATTGCTCCAGTAATTATGTAACCGGCATTATTCACAAGGACATCAATGCGTCCTGTTTTTTTAATTAATTCGGAAATGCATGCATTTACTGATTTATCTGAATCAATATCCAATTGCAGCATTTGGAAGCCATTTCCCTTTGCATTGGGCTTTCGGCTGGTCCCGAATACAGCATATCCGCTTTGGGAAAGCAGTGTAGCTGTGCTTTTGCCAAATCCTGATGAAGCTCCGGTTACCAAAACAACCTTTGAATCAACCATTAAATCAATAAGTATTGCACATAATAAAATAAATAGATTACACAAATAATATGGTTGAATATATGCTATACATAGAAGCGCCGCAGGAATATGAGGGATCTAAGAAAAGTATCTTTCTGGCTGGTAGTATAACAGGAGCGGCAGATTGGCAAAGCGTTATCATCGGATTGCTTAAAGACGAAGATCTCGTAATTTTAAATCCGAGAAGAAAAGTATTTCATACAAGCAATAGCAAATACGATGAAGAGCAAATCAGCTGGGAAAGAAAATACATGAAAAAGGCAGATGCAATCTCTTTCTGGTTTTCCAAGGAAACGCTTAGCCCTATAACTTTATACGAACTGGGCGAATGGACATCAACTGACAAAACAATCTTCATAGGAATTGATAAACAATATCAAAGAATCGAGGACATTGAGATCCAGACAAAGCTGGCAAGATCTGATGTCAAAATAGTACATGATATTAATGCGCTTGCAGAACTAATTAAAAATTGGAACAGTTTGACTAATTAGGTTAATCTTAAATATCTAGTAAGAGGCAATTATACTAGGTAATAATTTGGTATATAAGGAAAATAAAAGAAATGCTACAACTAGCGCTCATGGAGTAGACGTAGAACAGACAAGGAGTGTTGTTACAGATGAATATCACCAAAAGAGCAAAGAAGTTTACAATAGATCAAAACGAAGAGCCCAAAACACAGATATTGCAAGGAAGCAAATAAAAGAATTTATTGAATCAGAAACCTCTGCAAAAGGCAAAAAAAGGGTCATAGTTATATTTGGCGATGGTGACAGCAGGATAAACAAGAGGCGTGTGGAAAAGGCAATAGAACTTAATAAAGGAAATGATTTCTTCTTGCTATGTGGAACAGATAAGGAAGTTTCGTCTCTTTCAATTTCCTTACGAACCAATAATATACCGAAAGATAAGATAGCAAGATTAGCAGACTCAATAGACACCGTGGACAACATCAGACAGGTAATATCGACTTTAAAAGATCAAGTATCGGGATTTACGTTAATAACATCTGTTTTTCAAGAACCAAGAACAAGAATTACATTTGGAAGACAGATGATGTCTGAGCACATAAATTTCAATATAGAGTATGAATCGGCAAAACACCCTGATTTGATGAAAGGGCACTGGATAAGACTTGCAGGAGAATATATTGAACTAGGCTTTTCAGCCTTAATTAGATATATACCAGATTTAGGAATATATGAGGGTTTCAAGAATAATTTTGAATTTCTTGCAAATAGTGGCAAGAGATTAGAAGATAAAACATATAGAAGCGGTAGAAGCATAAGGAACAAATTACAATAAAGTAATAAATTCACAATAAATATAATTACTATATGCGCCCTGAAAAACAACACATCAAGTTCAGCAATGTTTTTTCTTTTGTAGATAGCTCCATTAGGGATAGTGTGTTCCCAGGATGTGTGCTTGCAATTGGATTTAGCAATAGTTTAGCAACTTATCCTTTCGGAAAATTAACATACGATAATAACTCTCAAAACGTAACTTCTAAAACAATATATGATGTTGCATCGCTTACAAAGCCCATAGTGACAACTACTTCGATTATGATATTGCTCCAGAAAAAGAAGATATCTTTGAATGATCCCATATACAAATACATACCGGAATGGCTAATCAAAAACAACTACAAATGGAGGAAGAGGATAACAGTGAAAATGCTTCTGCTGCACAGTTCTGGATTGGCCTCACATCTTCACCATTACAGATTGATAAAGGACAGGGAGAAGTTCCTTGATATTGTAATACATAATCATCTGTCACACGAACCAGATAGATCTATAGAGTATTCCGATCTAAATTTCATACTGTTGGGAGAGATTATCGAAAGAATTACAAATCAATCACTCTACACCTTTGCAAAAAAGAACATCTTTCTGCCTCTTGGAATGAGGAGCACAATGTTTAATCCTCCAAGAAACCTCATTAAAAATATTGCACCCACAGAAATCGACAATACTTATCGCAAAAGATTGATCCATGGAGAAGTACATGACATAAAAGCCTGGGCAATGGGCGGAATCTCAGGTCATGCGGGGCTTTTCTCTACAGCTGATGACATATCCAAATTCGCCCAGATGCTTTTGAACGAGGGAACATACAAAGGACATAGAGTACTTGATAAAAAGATAATAAAAAAATTCATTAAAAGATACACCATCAACAATTCATCGCGTGCACTTGGATGGGATGTGCCTACGAAGAATTCTTCATCTGGAAACTATTTCTCCAAAAGCAGCTACGGCCACACAGGATTCACAGGCACTTCTCTTTGGATAGATCCGAAGAGGAAACTTTTTGTGGTATTTCTTACCAATAGAATATATCCGACAAGGCTAAACGAAAAAATCAAGCAGGTAAGGCCCAAGCTCCATGATCTTGTAATAGAAGAATTAGATTAGTATTTATGGAACAGGGTTAAGTTTTGCGTGGCGCATATCGATTGGCATGCTGCGCCTTACAAATGTTTTACCGGAAATTATGTTGTTTATGAATCCTCCATCTATGACAGTGCAGTTGAGCTGCGCCTCCAATTGAAGAACTTTCGCAATGACATTGCTGCTGTTGGTTGTATAGCCCAATAATATCCGGTTCTGGAATCTGGAGAGTTCCTGCGTAGACATATCGAGGAGCGCAGATAATGTAACTCTTTCTATCATATTATCAGGAATTGACAGCATTGCAGCAACGCTGCTTTCCTCTTCAAATCCAAGCCAGACAATTTTCTTCTTGTTTTCCTTGCATATTTCTACTGCTTTCTGCACGCTAATTTTTTCAGGATCTTTCACAGGAGGAGGAAACTGATAAGCAACTATAAGAAGATCTATTATCTTTGCAAGCTTTTCAGCTTGCTCTGTAAAAAGCCCGTCCACTATGACGCTGTTTTCCACGCCTTTTCGCTCAGAGTGCTTTATGTCCTTTGTTTTTATTTCAAGAGTTGAGAGCATGTTGCCTTTCCTTATTGTTGCGGCGGTAACGCAGCGATAGGGAACAATATTCTTGTAGGTAGATGAAAACAACCTTATGCCTGAATAATAATACCAGAATGAGAAACGCACAGTTATGATATTTGCATCGGTTATAACGATAAAGGAAGGAGTTATTGATGACATGTGGCTTTGCTTAAGGCACATTATTACGTCTTCAGTGGAAGATAGTATACCTTCTATTTCAGAGCGCAAATTTATCATATACTAACCCATATCACCCGTATTAATCCATTATAAGCCAAAAAATTTATAGCTTCCTGATTAGCTTACTAAATATTATTTAAGTGATAGCTTTATAAAGCTAATACTTTATAATATAAACATGGATATTTTCTATGCGCTTGCCGATCCGAGGAGGCGCAAAATCATGGAATTGCTTGCTATCAGTGGGGCGTTGTCAGCAACAGAGATATACAAAAAATTTGACGTTACTGCACAGGCAATATCGCAGCATTTGACAATTCTAAAAGAGGCAAAGCTTGTGATCATGGAAAAGCACGCGCAGAAGCATATTTATCAAATCAATCCAGATTCCATGCTTGAGCTTGAGGAATGGACCAGAAAAATGACAGAGCATTGGAATCAGCGCTTTGATGCGCTGGACAAAATACTGGAAGATGAGAAAAGGAAAAATCATATTAAAAAAGGTAGTATGTATGGCAAACGATAGAAAAGAATTAGTAATAACGCGCACATTCGATGCACCGCGCGCACTTGTGTGGAAGGCATGGACAGATCCAACAATATTAAAGAAATGGTGGGGTCCGAGAGGAGTTACGAATCCAACCTGCGAATGGGACGCAAGGCCTCAGGGCAAAATCAACATAGTGATGCTTGCAGGCAAGGAATTGGGCAATTTTGAAGGTCAGGAATGGCCGATGGAAGGAACTTTCAATGAAGTAGTACCAGAAACCAGATTAGTATTTAGGTCAAATGCATTGGACGATGTCAAAAATATTATGATAGAAACAGAAGTTACAGTTGATTTCGAAGAACTAGGAAACAAGACGAAAATGAAATTGCACATATTAGTTATAAGGGCTGGCCCGAAGTCAGAATTTGCATTGCAAGGCATGGAAATAGGATGGAACCAATCGATAGACAAGCTTGTGGAGCAACTGCAAGGTAAGTGATTTAATTCATTTCCTGCGAATTTGCGGAAAGAGTTTCTCATGTATTTCAGAAACATCTTCATACGCATCTTCAGTGACAGAATCTCTCCTACCTACTTTACCTAACACACCGTCCAAATTATATCTGTCACCTCCAATTTTATCAGGTTCACCAAGTTCACTTAGGAAACCAGATCCGTTACTATAGATTTCACGAAGCATGCCTACAAGTTTTTTATATTTTTTCTTATCTATAAATTTTTCACGCTTCAGCATTCCCCTGCTCCTGACTTCGCCTGCAGTTTCCCTTTCTACGATTATATTTCTTTTTGGAGAGACAGTTCTTGTTGCCATTTTATCATCGTAATAATATTGGAGATTCAAGATATATATAGTTTAGCTTCCCAATAGGATAGTGATCACATGGGAAAATACCTATTGTTAATGTACAACAAGGAAATGAGAATGCCAAAGAAGCCAACAAAAAAGCAAATGGAGGACGGAATGAGGCCATGGAGAGAGTACCTAACTCCGCTTATGAAGAAGGGAGTTGTTGAATCCACATCTCCAGTGCAATGGAAAGGCAAATTAGTTACAAAGGCAGGAGCTAAAGACTACAAGGCAGAAAAAGTAGATATAGGAGGCTACATGATAGTAAAGGCAAAGAACATGGCAGAGGCAGTCAAAATAGCAAAGGCTTCTCCGCATGCAAAGACAGGAATGGGCCCTACAACAATAAGGGAAATTGTAGAAGTTCCAATGTAATTCTTTTTCTTTTTTTTATTTTTTAATACTAATTTATAATAAGGGGCTGCCGGGATTTGAACCCGGATAACCAGAACCCGAATCTGGTAGTCTGCCAGGTTAGCTCACAGCCCCCTGAATCATTTTGCACATTTATAAGAGGATTGTGTTTTTATTCTGTGGTTATGCCATCAAATTCCTTGTCGTGCGCCATTGCCTCTGCTTTCGTGCGATGCGTTATCTTGTCTTTGTGGTCCGGAGGAGAATATATCGTATAGAATTTAAGTGCAAGAGTTGTTGATGTATTGATTACATTGTGCCTTGAACCTGCAGGCACTATCACAGCGCTTCCGTCTTTGACAGTGTGCTTTGTACTGTTAACAACAACAATCCCTTTGCCCTGCTCAAACCTGAAGAATTGGTCTATTTTCTTATGGACCTCTGCGCCTATCTCTTCCTTTGGCCCAAGGCTCATGAGAACAAGCTGGCTGTGCTCTGCAGTATATAATACCCTTCTAAAATAAATGTTTTTCTTGGTCTCTTTTTCAAGATCTATTTTGTAGCCCTTTTTTATCTTCATGCTCACCGCCAATAGCTTATTGGAACTCAAAACTTTATTTCTTTGTATTGCATTTGCAATGCAGTATGCAAAATATGAAACATAATCATTTTAAATTCCAGTTGCTTATTCTAGCATATGGCAAAACCAGCAAAAAAGGGCAAGGTGTTCGGCTATGAATTGCTTCTTGACTGCTATGAGTGCAAACCAGAAGTTTGCGGAGAGCTTGAGCATTGCTACAGCTATTTGAACAACATGGTTGACTACATAGGCATGAAAAAGCAGTCTCCCCCATCTATCTTCAGAACAGACAGAAAATCATTTCCGGACAAGGCAGGGCTTAGCGGATGGGTCCCTTTGGCAGATTCATCCATAGTAATACATACATTATCGAAGAAGAACTTCATAAGCATAGACATATACAGCTGCAAGAAGTACAGCCAGAAAAAGGCAATTGCATTTACCAAAAAATATTTTGAGCCCAAGAGAATGGACAAGCAATTCATTCTGCGCGGCGTACACTATTTTGAAGCTTATTCTAAAAAGAAATAGTTGCTAATTCATGAATTTCTTGATATTCAATCCAAACATCAGCATTGTGAGCCAGAACCCTAGAAGCATTGCAGGAAATGCAAATATACTATACAAATTAAGCATTATCAGTGCTGCAACTATTACTGTTGCAATTATAAAATTAGATAAACCCCAAAGTATATTGACCTTTGGCTTAGACTTCTGGCCGAACGGGCTTCTGAATACTTTACCAGCTGCACCGAATACGAAATGAGGCACTCCATTGGCTAGAAGAGACCCTATTATGAAATACCAAATCAAGAAAAGCTCAAGTGCCATGCTCTTTGCCCATTGCAGCTTGAAGGCCGCAATAGTTAGTAGCGTTGCTTGTTTTTATAACTATCTTCTCCTTCCGCCGCCTCCGGAACCCATATGCTGTCCTGCTCCAGGATTGCCCTGAGACCTCATTTGAGGCATCTGCTGCACATGAGGCATTGAGAAATTACCGTTCATCTGCGGTTGTCTACCCCTTTGAAGATTGGCCAACGAATTAACGCTATGGCTGTGGTTAGGATTATTTATGGCATTTGGCCCGACATTTGGTTTGTGAGGATTATTTATTGCATTTGGCCCGACAGGTTTAGGATTATTTGTGCCTTTGCATTCTGCACATGGTTTAGGTCTTGTGGGATGTGGTCCTGGACCAGTTACGGGATTTGGTCTGCCTGTTGGGTTATTGTTGCTGCCAGTAGTTCCGTTTGATCCATTGTTGTTATTGTAGCCGTTGCCCCAATTTCTGAAACCAAACCTTTGTCCGAAGCCACCCCATCCGCCGCGGTAGGCAAATCCTCCATTTGCCCATACGAAGAAGAGGTTTGGACCAAATTGACCCCAGCAATTCCAGGATAGGTTGCCCCATGGATTTATACAATATGGAAGCGTGCCATAGCCCTGCAGATATATTGGCTGCTGTGCATACATCTGTTGCTGCACAATGGCAGTTGCAGGGTCGCTTGAGTAATTAGTATTTTGCGGCGGTTGCTGTGCTTCTTGCGTTTGCTGAGCATTGCCAGCTTGGCTTGCTAAGTTGTTATTTAATGCAGTGATTTGGGCTTGAATTCCTTGTATTTCTCTTTCCAATTTAGATTGACCAGATCCATTGCCCTTATTTGATTTTGTATGTTTATTCTCTTTTTTCTTGTCTTTAGCTTTGGAATCTTTATCTTGAACAGCTGCATTGTTTGTTGCACAATCGGCATTAGCATTATTTACTTTATTATCGCGATGAAGTGCCATATACGCAATTGAAGCAGTTCCTAAAGTAGTTGCTAATAGTATAGATGTGGTTCTAAGCTTTGAACTTCTCCTACTTGCAGGAGCATTTGCATCATCTCTATAGTCATTTTCTCTAGTTGCCATATTACTCATATTATCACCATTTTATTATGATTTAGGTAATATTTAAATGTATCTTTTTGATGAGGTATTGGTTCTTTTTGACGACGTATAATTCTGCATTGATCAGAAAAGTATGGGATTCTTTTTCTGCTCCATTTTTATTTCATGATATAGAGGCATTGCCATTGGAGCTGGTTTTGCCATGGGAATCCGTGTTTTGTCCTATGGGAATAGCAGGCATAAGGACAGCATTATGAATCCTTCCAGTAGTAGCCATCGATACCCCTATGGAATTATTATCGATTATAGATTTATAATGTGCTACTTTAACCAATTATTTTATGGCAAGATTTCTCGAATGAACATAATTTTCATGAAATAAACTGAAATGGAAAATTAGCAATTAACCAATACAGAAACTTAAAGTATCTTGCTGTGCTTATTACTCTTGATAATTGGTGGGTGAATTAAAGTCTCTTATCTTGCACAGGCAATACTTCCCAGTGAAACATTGGCAATGGATGCAAAGGCCAAGAGCCTTAGGGCCAGGGGCTACAATGTAATAAACTTCGGCGTAGGCGAGCCAGACCTTTATACACCTAATAACGTTAAAAAAGAGACGATAGAAGCGGTTAGGAAAAATTTCACCAAATACACAAACGTCATGGGTACAATTGAGCTAAGGGAAGCAATAGCTAAAAAATTGAAGAGGGACAACAGATTGGATTACACTGCATCGGAAATAATCGTCTCAAACGGGGCAAAGCATTCTCTTTACAATGCGATGCTTGCTACAATAAATCCTGGCGACGAGGTAATAATACCTAATCCTTATTGGGTGACATACCCTTATCAAGTAAAATTGTGCGGAGGAAAGCCTGTATTTACGAAAACTGATGAAAAATTCATACCTATTGTTGATGACATATGCAATAAAATAACAAAAAAAACAAAACTCATCGTAATAAATACTCCCAATAATCCGACTGGTGCCGTTTACCCTGAAAAGATACTTAGGGAATTGGCAAATATTGCCATGGACAACAAGTTAATCATAATAAGCGATGAGATATACGAGAAAATGACCTATGAAGGTAGGCACAGGAGCATCGCATCCATCAGCAATGAAGCAAAGGATTGCACCATAACCATTAACGGGCTTTCAAAAAGCCATTCAATGACAGGATACAGGATTGGCTATGCCGCAGGTTCTGAGAACCTTGCAAATGCGATGGCAAGAATACAGAGCCATACCACTTCATCGATATCATCGATAACGCAATATGCTGCCATTGAAGCGCTCAGGGACAACAGAGGCATAGCAGCAATGAGAAGCACATTCAAAAGAAGAAGGGACATAATAGTAAAAGGATTCTCGAAAATGCAAGGTATTAGCATGGTAAAGCCTGGCGGTGCATTCTATGCGTTTCCGAACATTTCAGAAACAGCATTTGCAAGGCAAAGAAAACAGAGCAAATCTTTGAGCGATAGCTTTGCAGAGCAATTGCTGGAAAAGGAGAAAGTAGCAGTAATACCCGGCATTTCATTCGGATCAGATAAGCACGTAAGGATTAGCTACGCAGTGAATGATAATACCATAAAAGAAGGAATGGAAAGGATAAGCAGGTTTCTCTCATGAAAAGCAATTCAATAACAAGGATAATACCAAGAACCATGAGCACGCAGCACCCTGATAACGTGCACATGCCGTTCTTCACGGACAACAGCATAATCGAAGGCGAAGACGAGATAAAGGAAGCTTTCTACGCCTTCAGCCACATAAAGAGCAGAGAACAGTTATGGGACTTCGAAGGCAAGGAAGTTGACAATTATGTAGTGAAAAAATTGCTCACAAGATACGAGCACTTCTTCTCAAGGAACAAGCTAGGCAGGGATTTCTTCCTCACTTTGCGTGTGCCAAACCCAGAATATGAAAAGAACGAAGCGAAAATACTTATAGAAACACTGGAGAGCATACCCAGAAGCTTCGACGTTGCAAAGGTATTTTATGGCTCCTATGACGATGCAACAGGACCAATATTCGAGGTAGCGCAACCAATGACAAAAAACAGCATATCGCTCATAAGGATAAGAGAATACTACAGGAAAATAGTGGTAAACAAGGAGAACACAAAGCTAACAGATGATGATGTCAATATAAAAAATTGGATAGGAGAATTCTTCCCAAAGGACATAAACGTAATACCGTTGTTCGAGGACATGGAAGGAATACTAAACGCTTCAAAAACTGTAAACGAATACCTTAGCGCATCAAAAAAAGCAGAGTACCAAAGAGTCTGGCTTGCCAGAAGCGATCCCGCACTTAACTACGGATCTGCCGCAGCAACATTACTTGTGAAAGTTGCATTGCAAAGGCTCGAACATTTGGAAAAAGAAATCTCGATACCAATATTTCCAATACTTGGGACAGGATCAGCACCATTCAGAGGTAACTTGAAACCGACAAACTACAAAGATGTGCTTGCGTCCTATCCCAGCGTCAAGACATTTACAATACAATCCGCATTCAAGTATGACTATCCTGAAGAGACAGTATTCAAGAGTGTTAGGGAAATGGAAGAGACCAGCACATCTCATGCAACTCACATAGATGATGAAAAGAAAACAATTGCAATGGCAGAGAAATTATCACTTCAGTATCAAAAAGAGATAAAAGTAATTGCACCGATGATAAACGAGTTTGCGCGATTCATACCATCAAGAAGGAAAAGGAAATTGCACATAGGACTATTCGGCTATTCCAGGCAGCTTGGGAATGTTCATCTGCCACGGGCCATCACATTCTGCGCTGCGCTCTACAGCATGGGTCTGCCCCCGGAATTGTTAGGAATTAGCGCACTTAATTCAAAGGAATTCGAAACGCTGAGAAGTATTGACTCAGCGTTTGACAATGACATGATGGACTCTTTGAAATATTTGAACAGGGAAAATCTTGCCTATTTTCCAATTACAATAAAAAAGAATATCCTAAAAACAGCATCCATGTTCGAATATGAAACTGAAGCGAAGCACAAGAAGATAACCAGTATAATAATGGAAGATTATTCGAAAAAGAACACCAATCCAATAAATGAAAATATTATAAGAGCTGCATCGATAAGAGGATTCCTGGGATAGATTACACAATTAAAAAACTAAAATTCAAAAATATTTACTGTGATGTAATGAATAAGAGGCAAACCGAGTACAAAAGAGAAATAAGAAAGAAAATCTCAGGGAGATTCATAGATACAAGAGTCCAGAAGCTAGGAGACTGGAGAGGAGATATGCTTTCCAGAATTCGCGTTTTGATGAAGCAGATAGATCCTAAAATCATTGAAGAAGTAAAGTGGATAAAGCCGAGCAATCCGCTTGGCACAGCTACCTGGTCTCAGAATGGATTGATATGCACCTGGGAGGCCTACAAGAATCACGTAAGAATGACATTCGCCAAGGGAGCCTCGCTGGATGATTCTTCACACATATTTAATTCCGGTCTAGAGGGCAATGTTATGCGTGCCATAGTCTTTCATGAAGAAGACAAGATCAACGAACGCGTCTTGAAAAATCTTATCAGTTCGGCAATCGCCCTCAATACTGCCGCCTTGAAAAAGAAACCTTCCAAGAAATAACCTAAAGCAAAGAAAAAGATCAACAACTGCCTTGCGACCCCGCTGTGCCTAAGCCGTGTGCGGTAATCGGTAGCGTGGCTTTGTTAACTAGAAACTTATATATATCTCCTAAGCTGTAATTAATTTGTGATATTATGGTAGAAATTTCCATCAAATATCACTGGTTGCCCTTTATCAAGGAATGTCTTTGCTTGCTTTGCAGCTATTTCATTTGCTTTTATAAAACTCTTTTCAGAAATGTATCCATTTTTCCATTCCTTCTTAAATTCATCAAGAACCCTATCAATAGCGATGTGTTTTGCTCCGATCTTTTTTGATATAGCCTTAGATATTGTTGTTTTGCCAACACCCAAGGACCCACGAATTATTACATAATGTCCTTTCATTTCATCCCTGCTTTGTATGCTTTTATTATATACCTGGGCAAAATCCTATCTTTTATCATTCTATTTACTTTATCTTCTACCGTTAAGAAATTCTTCGAAGTGGAATGATGTTTAACCAAATCCATAACAATATTGTCTATTGTTTTAGGTGGCTTATACCACCCCAATATCTCTCCAGATTCGATTAATTTTTTAGAAGCTTTTAGATCATCATTATTTTCTATCACTACTACAGAAATTGGTTTATGCGTCAGTGTTGCAGCAGATGTTTTGTGGCTACCATCAATTAAGAAATATTCTATCTTTGGATTAGCATCCAAGAAAGTTATAAGTTGGTTAATAAAACGTGTATATTTTTTGAACTTTCTGCTCATTAAATGAATTACTTTGTTTTTATGAATAACTGGGCTTGGTGGTACAAGGTCTCTTTGCCCTTTATCATACATTCTGAAATATATCTTTAAAATCTGCTCATTATGAACAGGATAATCTCGTAAGGTAAGTATTTGGTTAGGGTTAAGCAGTTTTCTTTTCATTATTTCACTTTTGTTAATTTTTGAGTCTAACTACATGAACTAAATAAATTAGACTTGTACATTTATTAGATTACCTGATTCATACCTTCTTAAACCTATTTTGAAAATAGTTATTGCAGCAATGACTGCAGCTATCGTTGCAATTACCATATAAAATATGAGGGTCGGATTGAAACTTTGTAATATTTCAACAGGGATACCTGTAAGAAATCCTATAGGAACTGCTGTAAGCAAAATAATCCTTAAATATCCTTCAAAAATCGAGAATGGATACGTAGATATGGCTATAACTGAATTAATAATAGTGTCTTGTAGGTCCCCAGTTCCACCTATAAAGAAAGTTAAAGACCCTATTGCTACTCCTACGCTTACGAGTATTATCATTGACATAATAGTAAGTAAAATATAAAGCCCAACAGCGTACAACGTATGCGGTAGAACAAATAAAGCAAGAATTACACCGAAGGCAAAATCACCCAGACCAGATATCTCGCTTCTACTGACAAGAAGATGCGCTAGTATTGGTTTTGGTAATGTTAAATAATAATCAAGTTTTCCGTTTATTATTACATCTGCAATTTTTTGCCAGTTACCGAAGAAGAATGTAGCAAAACCGAAACCAGTGGTTATAAAGGAAAACAAAAGTAGTATTTCGTTGAATGACCATCCGTTTATTGATTGAAATTTTAAGAATATTATCGCCCAAAATATTATCCAAACTGCATCATTGAGGAACATCCCAACAGCTCTTATTATAAAGCTGGATCTATATTCCATTGCAGCCTGTATGTTAACCTTCATGTATGCAACTATAAATTCTATAAAACCTTTAACCCCCATTTATTGACACCCTTTTAGCACCTAAATTATACAGCAGAGATGCTCCAGCTACAAATAATGTTATCCATAAAATCTGTATCAGAACAGTCTCTACAAAGAAACTAACGCTGAAATTAACAAACATGTATGCTGGTGCATATGCAACATAACTAAATGGAAGAACTAAAGCTATTTTTTGAAGAAATAACGGGAAAAAACTTAATGGTATTAGCATACCTCCAAGTACAAATATAAGTTTGTCTTGTATCCATCTAAATGCAGATATGTCTTCGATCCAGAATGCAGTTACACCTATTAAGAAATTCATAGATATGGCTAAAATAATTGCTAGAAGCACAGAAAGCAGTACAAATGGTATCTCAAATAAGGTTATTTTCAGAGGACCTACTAAGAAATATATAAGAGTACCAGCAAATGCGAAAGTTATGACTGATCTTATAATTGCTGTTCCAGTTGTTGAAGAGAAATGATATACTACAAAATTATAAGGTTTATTTAAGTAGTATGCTATATTCCCTGATTTTACATCATCTGAAATTTTTATTACTGCAGTTCTACCACTACCGCTATTCCAAATTGATTCTGAAAGCGTCAGATACCATAGTAAGCCAACAAGAGTGAATCCAGATATTGAAGTGACAGCAGATGCTAGATAAACAGCTTTCCAAAGATTATAGAAAATGAATAATAGGAAAGTTATGAAAACTGAACTTGATAATATGTTGATATAATAAGCAAACGCACTTAATATTTCGATTTTAGCAATAAAAAAGTATTTTGAATAGGACACAGGTTCACTTCTTATATATTTTGGCTATTATTTCTTCCACTGTTGGATCTGCTATGTTTATGTCCAATACTTCAAAATTTGAAGTCAGATAATCTACAAGATCTTTGATGTCTCTTTTCTTTTGATCAAGATGTATTGTCATGTCATAACTACTTCTTTTCAAAACTCTTGCACCGGAAAACGTGAATTTTTTTGGAGATTTCTCAAATTTGACTTCTACATTCTTGCTAGTAACATATGTGCTCTTCAATTTAGACAAGGTATTATTGAACACCATTTTTCCATGATTTATCACAATTATCCGGTTGCACAGTTTCTCTACATCATCCATATCGTGTGAAGTCAAGAATACTGTAACATTCTCTTTTTTGTTTAGTTCAAGAATCAAGTCTCTTATCTTCTGTTTTGCTATTATATCTAACCCTATTGTTGGTTCATCAAGGAATATTATCTCTGGTTTATGTAAGAGTGATGCAACTACTTCGGCTCTCATTCTTTGTCCTAAAGAGAGCCTTCTTACTGGTGTATTAAGATAATCGATCTCAAATCTGTCTACCAAATAATTTAGTCTTTTTTTGTATTCTTTCTCATCCATTTCATAGATTTTTGACATTAGATTAAATGTGTCAATGGGTGGTAAATGATACCACAATTGCGGTTTTTGGCCAAATACAGAACCAATTTTCATTGCAAGTTTCTGCCTTTGCTTCCAAGGTGTGTATCCTAAAACGTCAGCCTGACCAGAAGTAGGAAAAAGTATTCCGACAAGCATCTTTATTGTTGTGCTTTTTCCTGCACCATTAGGTCCTAAAAACCCTAATATTTCACCTCTGTTTACTTCAAAAGATATGTTATCCACAGCCACGGAGTCAATAGTTTTAGGCTTAAGTAAAGAATGCATGCTACCGCTAAGCCCTGACTTCTTCTGTTTTGTGGCGAAAACCTTTCTTAGATTTTCAACTCTTATTATAGTTTCATTTTTTGCCATACGGTTAAATAAACTCTCAAAAAGCTATTAAAGAGTAGTGTGTAATAAAATATCACAACACTCGATAAAAACCTAACACAAAAGCATTATAAATACAAGGATGAAGAATTTATCAGTGAGTTAGATGCGTGGTTACTGCCAAACAGTATAGTCTTAGGAAATTCTACCCCTTTGCTAGCCAAGCAGCTAATTTCCAAGAAATCGAATTCTTTTATATATTCTAACCTATCAAGGTTAGTGTCAACTCTACATTCAAAAAGGTTATAATATGGAACCAAGTGCGCTAAAAGCTGAGGAAAAAGTGAAATCCAGCTGGTATATACTGGATACTAAAGGGAAGCTTACCGAAGCAAAGGACTTCGACTTTAACAAACACAAGAACCTTAAGAAATTTGCAGATTATGAGATAAAGAAGGTAAGAGCCTACGAGCAGATACCAGAACATATAAAGCTGATGAAAAAGCTACAGCTAGTCGACTACGAACCGGGCTCTGATTCTGGCAATATGAGGTATTACCCAAACGGTAGACTAATCAAAAGTCTACTTGAAAGATATGTAACTGATAAAACCGTTGATTATGGCGCGGTAGAAGTAGAAACACCTATAATGTATGATTATGAACATCCGGCATTTAAGGATTATTTGGCTAGATTTCCGGCAAGGCACTACGTCATAAAATCTGATGATAAGGATTTCTTCCTAAGGTTTTCAGCTTGTTTTGGACAATTTCTGATAATGCACGATGCGACAATATCGTATAAGCAATTGCCGTTCAAGGTATACGAACTTACCCACTATAGCTTTAGGAGAGAAAAGAGTGGTGAAGTTGTTGGTCTGAAAAGGCTACGTGCATTTACTATGCCAGATATGCACACTGTTTGCAAGGATCTAGATCAGGCAAAAGACGAGTTCAGAAAGCAATTTGAACTTTGCCAGTTGTCTCTTGCAGAAATCGGAATAGAAGAGTCAGAATATGAAGCCGCAATTAGGTTTACAGAAGAATTTTGGTCTAAAAATAAGGAATTTGTATTAGATTTGGTCAAAAATAGACTCAAGAAACCAGCCTTGATAGAAATGTGGAACTTTAGATATGCGTATTTCGATCCTAAGTTTGAATTCAACGTTGTTGACTCTATGAACAAAGCAACAGCTCTATCAACAGTTCAGCTAGACCATGAAAACAGTAAAAGATACGAAGTTACTTACACTAACTCTGAAGGTAAAAAAGAGCATTCGATGATTCTACACTGTTCACCAAGCGGTGCGATAGAAAGGGTAATATATGCTTTACTAGAACTAGCAGCAATCAAGCAGAAAGAAGGAAAAATATCAAAATTGCCTTTATGGCTAAGTCCAACTCAGGTTAGGTTGATTCCAATATCTGAAAAATATGTAGAAAATTGCGTAAAATTTGCAGAAGAACTCAAGCAAAATAGTATAAGAGTAGATGTGGATGACACAAATGGCCCAATGGAAAAGAAAGTAAGGAATGCTGAACAGGATTGGATACCATACATTTGTGTTATTGGAGATAAGGAAATACAATCAAGCTTATTGACTGTAAGGACTAGAGAGGACAAAAGGCAAGAAAAAATAAGTTTGGTGGAGCTAACAAAAGTAATACATGATAAAACAAAAGGAATGCCGAAAGCGAGTTTATCACTACCTATGTTGGTCTCAAAAAGACCAAGCTTTATCTGATGACCATATAATGTACAGTCAAAATGGTCAACTTGACCAATAAGACTACCTCGTCAAAGATCAACGTTCACCCAGTAATTTAGTACAGAGCACCCAGGTAACCCAGTAAAGGTCAGGAAAGTACTCTCAGAACTGATCAACTATTAGTTCACCTATCCAGCAAAACGTTCAAAATAGGTCAAATAGACGCCAACAATGACCAGATAATCATCGATATGGAGACACATCCAGAAAATCGCGTTTTTTACTCTAGAAACCGACTACAAATATAAAAAAACTTTTACAGGACTCCGATTTTTTCCTCATACCTATATCCCGAATATAAAGCGGGGAGCCCGTGATTTGAACACGGATCGCCGCCTCCCAAAGGCGGTAGTCTGCCAGGTTAGCGTAGCTCCCCATTTACGACGAGTATTTATTACAGAAAAGCTAATAAATACCTTTCACATAATATATAGTTCACTCTTTTTGTGATATTATGCTTATCGATTTACCTTGGACAGAGAAGTATAGACCAAAATCTCTTGACGATATAATAGGCCAGACACTAATTGTTGAGAGATTAAAGTCATTTGTAGAGAGAGGAAACTTCCCAAACATGATATTTGCAGGAGGACCAGGTGTTGGAAAAACAGCATGTGCGATAGCAATGGCCAGGGATCTGTATGGCGACAACATAGGAAGCGCATTAAAAGAGCTCAATGCCTCAGATCAAAGGGGCATAGATGTCATAAGAGGAACGGTAAAGGAATTTGCAAAGACAATCTCAATATCAAAGGTTCCACTTAAGATAATATTTCTGGATGAATCAGATGCTCTTACATCTGATGCACAGCATGCACTTAGGAGAACAATGGAACAATATGCAGCTGAAACCAGATTCGTGTTCAGCGCTAACTATGCAAGCAAGATAATAGAGCCTATACAGAGCAGGTGCGTTGTATTCAGGTTCAAGCAGCTTACGGAAGAAGACATGCACAAATATATTCATAGGATAATGGCAGGAGAATCACTCCAAATGGACGAGAAGGCAATAGATGCACTTATCTATGTTGGTGATGGAGATCTTAGAAGATTGACAAATGTATTGCAAAGCGCTGCAATGCAGAGCAAGCACATAACAGAGGCAAGCATCTATGACATTGCCGCAAGAGCGCGACCGAAGGAAATAATTGCAATGCTAAAATTCGCAGTAACTGGTGATTTCCTAAACGCAAGGAATGAGCTCGATAATCTAATACTTAAGCATGGGATGAGCGCAGAGGACATACTCACCCAATGCTACAGGGAAGCGCAGAACCTCAATATCGACGAACGCATGAAGCTCACCATAGTAAGAGACATAGGCGAATACAACTTTAGAATAGTTGAAGGCGCAAACGAGCGCATTCAATTAGAAGCAATGCTGGCAGGATTCGCATTGGCAAATAAAAAATAGTTTACCATGACCTTAAAAGTCTTCTTTTATGCCTATTTTCTCCAAGTGGCTCAACAAATTCGCGATTTAATAAAATAGAAGTTGCTTCGAATTTAGTTTCTTGTTTCCTTGGTCTAATGGGATCTAAAAGCATATGAACATCTGGATTAACACTGATAACTGTAGTTTTTGTTGCATTTTCCATAACATCACATTAATTTTACTGTTTTGTATAATATATAAGCCTTTAATTCTTATCGACAATGGACGAATATGAATAATTTCCATTGAAAGATTTGGAACTATTTATTATCGTATTTATCTGAAATTTCTTATTTCTATGGTTTGCCTTTGTTTTGGTGTACTTTCTGCAATTTCAAATTTGTCCAGTAGTTCTTCAGAAGATGTCAATACTAACCTCTTTTTAAAGATTGATGAATCTTTTTCTGATCTTAGGAGAAATGCTGAATCTGTTCCGCGTGGCTTACTTTTTCTTGCGCCCATAGGATTACCAATTTTATAAATTTATCTTTTTTAAATAGATATTTAAGCATTTATATTGTATGGACAGTTGCCAATATTTTGAAATCAGCTTAGTTTTATTTCCATTGCACCAGCATAGGGCGCTTCAGGACCTTGGATGTATATGTTAAGAAGGTAACTGTTGGAGTCATCTATTTTGACTGGAAGTTTCGGATCAGAGCTCACAAAGGCAAAAGGTTTTTCTATCTCTATGCTTTTTACTGAGTCTCCGTAGCTTAGCGCCTTGTATAATTGTATTTTTTCGTTGAATATCTGTCCTTTTTGAAGGTTGAGTATCCTAGAAGATGTTTCTATTGCAGTCTTGACTCCGTTTACGTTCAGTATCGTTTTAGTTATTTCAACATGTATTGTTTCTACGTTATTCGAGCCAAAGCTTATGGTCAAAGGACCGGTATAATTATGCTCCGGCCCTTCCAGCTTTATCTTGAAATCTATCCTTTCATCGGCCTTGACCTCCAACGGAGGCTGCGGTGTTATTGATACTATCTTAAATGGTTCTGATGCCTCTATTGACTTTATTGTTATGGGTTTTGCCTTCTCTGACTTGAACGAAGTTGCTTCCGTAAGAAGATCCGTATGCGTCTTGTTCTTGAATGGAATATCTACCTCAAAACTCTTTTCCTTTGAGACCAATCCCTCCATTGTGTGCATCTGCCCGTGAAGCTTTAGGTTTATGCTGGTAATTGTAAGGGTTTGGCTCTTGCCTCCTTTGAAAATATCTAGAATGCCTAATTTCATGGTTATCATCTAATTTACAATATTAATAAAATAAACTTATTAGTTGTTATCTGCGCATTATAATAAGTGATTATATGGTTTCTCAAGGTTCAAAAGCTCCTGATTTCAATTTGCAGGGAAATGACGGCAAGTCCCACAAATTAAGCGATTTCAAAGGAAAGTACGTTGTTCTGTATTTCTATCCAAGGGATGATACCCCTGGCTGCACCATGGAGGCAAAGGGCTTCAATGAATCGCTGTCAGAGCTCAAGAAGCTTGGAGCAGAAGTCATTGGGATAAGCAAGGATGACATTGCATCGCATAGGAAATTCTGCGAGAAGTATTCGCTTGGCTTTCTTCTGCTTTCGGATCCAGACTTTAGTGTCATGAAAAAGTACGGAGCCTATGGAGACCGTGGCATTTTCGGAATGGGCACATTAAGAAAAACATTCATAATAGACAAAAGCGGCAAAATAGCAAAGGTATTCGAGAAAGTGCACCCTCTTGGACACGACAAGGAAGTAATATCAATGCTTAAGGATTCTGATTAAAGATAGCCTAATTCCTTTAATCTGTTTCTTATCTGCTCGGTTTCGTAATCTGCTCTCTTGTTGCCCTTCTCGCTCAGTATGTTCCTGAGAACGAATGCGACATAGCTGGAAACAGATGGAAATCCTGTATTCTCTATGTGTTTCTCCACTTTCTTGAATAGAGGAGAGGGTATTGATATTGATGTAAACGAAATCCTTTTCGCCCTATTTATTTTCATGCAATCAATTATTAATGGTATGAAAAGGTTTTTATACATATAATTACTCATAATTAGCATTGAATATGCATAATTAGGTGCTGTCGAATGAAAAATACTAAAACTGCAAAAAAATCAAAGGAGAAAAGTCCAAAGGGCAGGAATGATATTATAGAAGAATTGAACAAAAATCCAGATGAAAAGAACTGGAGTTTGTTCGGCCAGAGGGCGAAGAAGGACAAGGCGAAATACTATTATGTAATTTACCCGAAAGAGGTAAAGGACAGCCTCAATCTGAAAAAAGCCTATGCAGTGATATATGATGGCAAGTACAAGCAGCTTTACAAGGTACCAATAATAAAAACAAAGGGAAACGGAATAATAGGTGCAACAATGTATTTGAAAGGATTGGAGGTAAATAGAAAGGTAATACAATGATGGAACAAGATTTACACAAAATAGAAGAGAAGAGCATATTTGTATTGAGGGAAGCAAATTCCAAATTCAAGAACATGGCAGCGCTCTGGAGCATGGGAAAAGACTCAACTGCAATGCTTGCGCTAGCAAGAAAGGCATTTCTTGGAAAGATACCTTTTCCTGTAATCCACATAGATAACGGGATTGACTTTCCAGAATCCTATGCATTTAGAGAATATCTCACAAAGAAATGGAACATGAAATTGATAGTGGCGCACAGCGAGATAAAGCAGGAAATATCGGGATTTGCCTGCTGCGGTGCTAACAAGACAGTTGCACTTAAGAAAACAATGGCAGAATACGGATTTGATGCTTTGATAGTATCGATAAGAAGAGACGAGCATGGCATACGCGCAAAGGAGCGCTACTTCTCACCAAGGGACAAGAACTTCAAGTGGGACTACAAGAATCAGCCGGCAGAGCTCTGGAACAACTACGCATCGAAGCTCAGCGGAACCCAGCACTTGAGGATACATCCACTACTGGACTGGAACGAGATCGATGTCTGGAACTTCCTGAAAAAGGAAAAAGTGCCAATGAATCCATTATATTTTGCGAATAACGGCTACAGGTACAGGAGCCTTGGATGCACCCACTGCACAGTCGCATTGAAATCCAATGCTGATACCATAGACAAGATAATAGGAGAATTAAGGGAGACAAAAGTAGAGGAGAGAAGCGGAAGACAACAGGACAAGGAAAAAGAGTACATAATGGAAAAGCTAAGGGCTCTAGGCTACATGTAACGTAAATCAAGGTTTTGGTTATGCAG
>Ga0187871_10000647_pt1 | contig 32626 bp, 25 predicted proteins | sample June2016WEW_16_1_FD_132988 | JGI IMG/M metagenome (GOLD analysis project Ga0187871, IMG submission 132988) | Peatland microbial communities from SPRUCE experiment site at the Marcell Experimental Forest, Minnesota, USA - June2016WEW_16_10 | ecosystem: Environmental > Terrestrial > Soil >...
CACCTGCCACGAATCGAGCGACGTCACCGGCCGCATCACGCGCGGCGCGGCGGAGGCCACCGGACTCGCCGAGGGTACGCCTGTCGTGGGCGGCGGCGGCGACCAGGCCTCCAGCGCGGTCGGAAACGGCATCGTGGAAGCCGGCATCGTCTCCTGCACGCTGGGCACTTCCGGGGTGGTCTTCGCGCACATGGAAGACGTGGCCTACGATCCAGCCGGCCGCGTCCACACCTTCTGCCACGCGGTGCGCGGCAAATGGCACGTGATGGGCGTCACCCAGAGCGCGGGCTTGAGCTTGCAATGGTTCCGCAACCAGTTCGCGCCCGGCGCCGATTACGACGCGCTCACCGCCGAGGCCGCCGCCGCTCCCGCCGGCGCGCAGGGCCTCTTCTGGCTGCCCTATTTGATGGGCGAGCGCACCCCTCATCTGGACGCTACCGCGCGCGGAGGCTGGGTCGGACTGACCGCCCGTCATCAACGCGCCGATCTGATCCGCGCCATTATCGAGGGCGTCTCCTATAGCCAGCGCGATTGCCTCGACATTATCGAAGAGTTGGGCGTGCCGATCGAGTCCGTGCGCGCCTCCGGCGGCGGCGCCCGCAGTCCCTTCTGGCGCCAGTTGCTGGCCGATATCTTGAATAAGAAAGTGGTGACGCTCTCCACCCAGGAAGGCTCCGCATACGGGGCGGCGCTTCTGGCGTTGGCGGGCACCGGCGAGTATAGCTCGGTTCCGGAAGTTTGCAGGGCTACTATCCGCGAAGTGGATTCGATCGGCCCGCGCCCTGCCGAAGCTGCCTATTATGCGGAGGCGCACCAGATCTACCGCTCACTGTATCCCGCGCTAAAGCCGGCATTCGGCCAGATCGCGGCGCTAGCCGGCTAAACTGCCGGCCTACCTCACACAAGACTGCTGGCAGCCCTGCCGCTCCGGCCAGAGCGTGCACGATTTCACGCGGCGGTCCGTTTCGGCGCGGGTGTGCATAGCCACCGCATGCCGCGCGTCCAGCTCAATGGTCGCAAAATGATTGGCTTCCGGGCACGTGATTTCCCGAGGGCCGCGGGATCGCCGGTATACCCTCGCCAGCGCCCAAACGGCTGGCGCCAGTAGGGCGATCGCAAAGAATAGCGGGATCAGGTTCAAGACCGACATCGCCGTTACCTCCAATTTCAGGATCTGGAACTCCGATAGAAGGATACTGCAACCGCCGGCCGAACGCAATGGCCTTAGAATAACGTTTCTGTCAATGCTTTTCGTTACTGATTCGATTATCAATGCCCGCCGCGATCTCGTGGCACAGATGACCGCCGGCAAGCTCACCCGCGAGCAAGCCTACCAACGGGCCCTGGAACTCGACCCGATGGATGCCTTTTCGATGCTGATGGTGGCGGCAGAGCGTTACGAGGCGGGCGACCGGGCGGCAGCCATGGAGTATTGCTGGCGCGCCGCCGGCGCCGATCCGATGCGTGCTGAGTCGTGGTACAAGCTGGCCGCCGGACTTCCCGAGGACAGCCTTCAGTTGCGCGAAGGGCTCTTGGAGTTGGCCGCCCGTAAGTCGTTGCGCGACCCGGAAGCCATCGCGCATCTCGAAGAGGCCGCGAAGGCTAAGCAGGCACCCAATTTTGACGATCCCGAGGCGGTGCTTGCGGTTGCCGCGGAACACCTTTATGCGAAGCGCCCTAGCGAGCCGGAAGACGTCAGTCGGCGGCTGGCTCCCCATCGGCTCATCGATGATGTGCTGGAATTGGGCGACGATGGATTGGACCCCGGCACGGTCGACGACATTCTCGCGGAGGGCGTGCGCTGCCAGCCTTTGCTCCTCGGGATTCTGCGCGGCATGGCCGACGGAAACGTAGACTCCGGGCCTGCCATTTACAGCCTGGCGCTGCTGGGCGAGATCGGCGACCCGGCGGTATTGCCGGAAATCGTCGAATGCCTCACGGTGGACGACGATGACATCAGTAATACGGCTTTTTGGGCACTACGCCGGATCGCGGCGCGGCGTCCGGACGAGTCGCTCGCTACGATTCGCAAGATGGTGCCAGGCGCCGGCGTCGAGGACCGCATGATACTCGCCATCGCTCTCGCCGTGATCCCCGATCTACCCGGCACACAGGATGCCCTGGTGAGCCTGCTGGACGACTTGGCCACCTTTCCGAAGTCCGGCCGCCAGGAACTCTTCATCAGTGTTGCGGCCGCGCTGGATGCTTCCAAGGGGCGCCCAGGCCGGGAACGCGCGTGGTCGCTTTTTGACTCCTATGCCGCGGCGCTGCCAAGACGGACTCGCGGCGAGCTGCGCGAAATCTTTAAGGCCGCTGACGAAGCGGATGAGCCACCATCCCCGCCCGGCGAAGTTCCCCCGGTAACTGTCTACGATTTTTGCTCGGGAACCTGGGGCGGAGACGACGATGAAGACGAAGAAGAAGATGAAGTTGACGGGGAAGACGACAATCCGTTCGACGACGATGATGAGGACGAGGAAGACGATTTCGAAGAAGACGAAGACGACGAGGACTTCATACCCGAGCCGGTGCGCCGCCCCGTGACCCCGGGCCGAAACGATCCTTGCTGGTGCGGCAGCGGCAAGAAATACAAGAAGTGCCATCTCGATTCCGACCAAAAATCGCCACCGCCCGGCGCGCGCTAAAAGCCACGTCTCCCGATTTAGTCTCAGGAGGCTGTCATGGTGGCGGCGTCCCAATGGCAAACGCGGTTCTCGAAGTAGCTGACATTGCACAGCAGCGCGGGTCCGGTGGCGCGGAAGCCGTACTCGGCGTCCTCGAAGAATGGCTTGCGCGAGCGCACCGCGTCGATAAAGTTGTGCATGTGGATCTCATGCGCGTCGCGCGGCGAGGTGAAGCGCTGCACGGTGGGGCGGCCTAGCGTGGCGGTGGTTACCGGCGTGAGCGGGTAGCGCTCCCGGTAGGCGTGGATGTAGTCCGCCTCCATCTGGCGGGAGAATGTGCCGGCGGTGTGGCCGGGCTCTTTTTCGCGCGGCACCCGGCTCAGCGTTACGCTGCCGATATCGGTGACGATCGATCCTTCGCTGCCGATGAAGCGATAGCCGAAATCCTCGTCCGCCTTGGAACTCTTGAAGTTTACCCGCATGACGAATTGGAAGCGCGGGTGGCGCGGCGAAGCCTCGTAATCGATTACGCCCATTTGCGTGTCGGGAACGTCACGGCCGTCCTCCCAATAGCGCAATCCGCCGGTGGAATAAATGCGCGTGGGACCGGTCGCGCCCGTCGCCGTGTGCAGACCGGTGAATAGATGCACGTAAAGGTCGCCCGCGACGGCGGTGCCGTAATCGCGATAATTGCGCCAGCGGAATAGCCGGATGGGCTCGAAGGGCCGCTTGGGCGCCGAACCTAGAAAAGCGTTCCAATCGATGTTCGCGGCGCTCGCGTCGGGCGGGATGGAGTATTGCCAGGCGCCCACGGCGGTGTTGCGGTCGAGCCATGCCTCCACCATGTTCAACTCGCCGATGGCGCCCGCCTGGAGCAGCATCCGAATCTTCTCGAAGCAATGCGCGCTGGCGTATTGGCTGCCCATCTGGAAGATGCGTCCGCTCTCTTTCGCCGCTGCGATCACGCGTTTGCCGTCTTCGATCTTCTGCACCATCGGCTTTTCGCAATACACGTCCTTCCGGCGGCTAAAGCGTCGATGGCGATCCGGGCATGCCAATGGTCCGGCGTAGCCACGATCACCGCGTCGATATCCTTGCGCGCCAGCACTTCGCGATAGTCGCGCGTGGTGGCGATGCCGGGATAGAGCTCCTTCATGCGCTCCAGCCGCGCGTCGTAGATATCGGCCGCCGCCGCCATCTCCACGCCCGCGATGCGCGCCGCGTCGTGCGCGTCGCCCTGGCCCATGCCTCCCGCGCCGATCAACGCCATCCGGATTCTGTCGTTGGCTCCCATTGCCGTTCCTCCTCAGTTCTCCACCACGCGCATGGCCACGGGATCCCAATGCTTGATGCGGCCCTCGTAGTAGCTCATATTCGCCAGCAGCGCCGGACCGGCGGCGCGCAGCCCGAATGTGGCGTCCTCTACTACAGGCTGCCTGGAACGCACGGCATTGAAGAAGTTGGAGTGATGCTCGAAATCGTCGGAATAATCCCGCGGCGCCAGGTAATGATCTTCGTCCCCTTCGGGCATGCTGGCCGCCGTCACCAGGCGCTCGGGATAGCGCTCGCGGTGCTGCGCCATGATCTTTGCCGCCGTCTCCCTGGAGAAGCCGCCCGCGCTTTCGCCAGGTTCGGTCTCCTTGGGCGGCTGGCTCAAACTCACCCCGTCTCCGAGCGTCATGACTCCCTCGCTGCCGGTGAAGTGGAACCGTCCGGTTTCGGGCCCCCCACAAACGAAATTCACGCGCAGTGCGAGATTGAATGCAGGGTGGCTGTCGGTCTTCGGATAATCGTACAGCCCGACCATGATGTCGGGCGCATCGCGGTCGCCTTTCCAGAAGTAGATCCCGCCCGCCGCGAACACCCGCGTGGGTCCCTGGGAATCCAGTACGAAGTGGATGCCGCTGAACAGATGCACGAACAAATCGCCGGCCACTCCGGTTCCGTAGTCGTTCCAGTTGCGCCATTGGAAGATGCGCTGCGGATCGAAGGGATGCTTCGGCGCTTCGCCCAGAAAGCGGTCCCAATCGATGGTCGCGGGGCTGGCATCGGGCGGAATCGAATAGCGCCACGCGCCCAGCGCGGAATTGCGGTCGATCCACGCCTCGACGGCATTGAGGGTGCCGATAGAGCCCGCGCGATAGAGTTCCCGGGCCTTCTTGTAGATCACGGAACTGACGCGCTGGCTGCCGACCTGCAGGATTCTGCGCGTGCGCTGCGAGGTTTCAATCAGCCGGTGGCCGTCCTGCCACTGCTTCACCATGGGCTTCTGCACATAGACGTCCTTGCCCGCTTCCATCGCCTCCGCGGCTATGCGCGCATGCCAATGATCGGGCGTTGCGACGATCACCGTGTCGATGTCCTTACGCGCCAGCACCTCGCGATAGTCGCGCGTGGTGAACAACCCCGCGCCCCAGCGCTCCCGGGCGCGCGTCAAGCGGCCTTCGTAGACGTCGCACACAGCCACCAGTCTGGCGCCCGGCACCTTGCCGGCTGTCTCGGTATCCCCCTGGCCCATGATGCCGCAGCCAATGGTCGCGAACTGGATCTTATCGTTGGCCGCAGTCTGGCCCTGGCCGCTCCCGGCCGCGCCGAGGGCTAGCGATGCCACGCCGCCCGCCTGCAGAAAATGCCTCCGTGTGGATGCCATGTTGCATATTGTAGTGCCGCACACAATTCTCCCGCTGTGGATGCCGGCTTGCGGCGGACTGAAGAAGTCCGCCGCAGCACGCCCATGGGGCACTCATCTGAGACCCCATTGCCGCTCAATCAGTTAGCCCCGCGCCGGACATGATGAAAAACACGATTGGAGGGCGGCGCGCTTTCGACGATGCCCCGCAGGGGGTCTCGCCGCTGTTTCACCCGCATCCGCGGGGGCGCCCGCTGAAGCGTGCGCCACTGCCTTATGCGCCTACGTATCGCGCGTAGAGGCTGCGCGCCAGGCCAATGTCGGTGGTGCCTTTGACGATCGCGCGGCCGTCCGGAAAGATGGTCATTTCATAGGGTCCGGCGAGGAAGCGCAGGGCGAACTCGTTGGCGCGCACGGTTCCCAGGGGCGCCAGCGCCGCCTGTAGCTGCGCCAGGTCGATGGGCCGCGCGCGCTCGTGGATCTGCACGGCGTTACGTCCGCACAGGCTCACCGGGGCGCGGCGGCGACCATTCAGGTATTCGAAATCGCGCGCCCCGCACGCCGGGCAATCCGGGTCCTGCAGGGGCTGCGCGATCTGCCGGATACCGCCGTTCCAAACGTCCACGGTGGTGAGGCGCGCTTCCACCGAGGCGATCCGGCCCGAAAGAATCTTCAGCGCATCCGCCGTTTGCAAGGCGGCGATCACGGCGGTGATCGAGTTCAGGACGCCGGCGGTCTCGCAGGTGGGCTGCGCGCCTGGAGGCGGATCGGGATAGATGCATCTGAGGCACGCCGTGCGGCCCGGAATGACCGGCATAGTCAGGCCATAGCTGCCCACGGCAGCGCCGTAGATCCACGGAATCCCGCGGCTCAGCGCGAAGTCGTTGAGCAGATAGCGCGTTTCGAAATTATCGGTACCATCCAGGATGACCTGCGCCCCGCCCAGCAGTTCGGCAATGTTCGCTGGAGACAGATCGGCGACCACGCCGCGTACCTGCACGGACGAATTGATACTCTGGAGGCGCCGGCCGGCGGCCACCGCTTTGGGAAGGGCTTCGGCGGCATCCGCTTCCTCGAAGAGCCACTGGCGCTGCAGATTGCCCGGCTCCACATAATCCCGATCGACGATGGTGAGGTGTCCCACGCCGGCGCGCGCCAACGCGGCCGCCTGAAAACTCCCCAACGCGCCGCAGCCCACAATCGCGGCTTGCGCCTGCAATAAGCGCTCCTGTCCGTCTTCGCCCAGGCCGGCGAACAGGATCTGGCGCGAATAGCGTTCTTTTTGCTCGGAGGTCAACTCAACCGCTCGCTCGAACCCGCCCTCCATGATAACGTCAAAAGATAACGTCAAAAGGGTAATGTCGAATTGACTCGCCGCGCATGCAAGACAACCGCAACATCGCCAACCACCTGACGGCGCACCGCCAGAGGCGGGGCTTTTCGGCGGCCGATCTGGCACGGCGCGCGGGCATTAGCCGGCAGACCATTTACGCCATCGAATCCGGCAGCTATATTCCGAATACCGCGGTCGCCCTGCGCCTGGCGCGCACGCTGGAAGTCCGGGTGGAGGACCTCTTCGCGCTACCCACGGACGCGCCCGCGGTTCCGCTGCCCACCGAAAAGGTAACCCTGCTGCCCCAATCCGATGGCGCGCGCGCCGGCGATCCCATGCAGCTTTGCCGTGTAGACCGGCGGACCCTCGCGGTACCGCCGTCGCCCGTTCCCTGGTATCTACCGACGGCGGATGCGGTCCTCGTTGGCGATGCCGGCGACGTTCCCCCCGCGGGCAAAACCCTTAAAGCAACGGTGCAGCTCTTTCACCACGAGTACGATCTCGCCAACCGGATCCTGGTGGCCGGCTGCGATCCGGGCATTTCGGTGCTCGCCCGCCACCTGCTGCGCGCCGGCGTAGAACTGGTCGCCGCCCATCGCAACAGTACGGAGGCCCTGGCCCTCCTGAAGCAGGGAGTGGTCCACGTGGCCGGCACGCACTTGCGCAGCGAAGACGGCGGAGAATCGAACCTGCCCGCCATTCACGATCTCTTCGCCCGGAACAGCGTGGCCGTAGTGTCGCTGGCGATCTGGGAGGAGGGCCTGGTGGTGGCGCGGGGAAATCCGAAGTCCATTCGCGCGGTGGCGGATTTCGCGCGGCCGGATGTTTCCATCGTGAATCGCGAGCCCGGCGCGGGCAGCCGAAAACTCTTGGACGCGTATCTCGCGCGCCTGGGCATTGCGGCCGGAAAGGTAAGCGGCTACGATCGCCTGGCTGCCGGACATCTGCCCGCATCCTGGCAGGTGCGGACGGGCAACGCGGACTGCTGCATGGCCACCCGCGCCGCCGCCCGCGTCTTCGGGCTGGATTTTATAGCACTCGAAACCAGGCGTTATGACCTCGCGATCCGCCGCCCGCATCTGGATCACCCGCCGGTCGCCGCCCTGCTCGATACGCTGAATCGCGCCGCGTTTCGCCGCGAATTGGAAGGCTTGGGCGGCTACGACACACGCGAGGCCGGCAGAAGGATGCTCTAGCAGGTAAGGAGATTTACTACCGCGCGGCCGAGGGTTGGACGATGTTCTTCTGCCTGCCGCCGATCCCCAGCTTCACTATGCGCGATTGCAGGGTGGTGCGCTTCAACCCGAGACGCGCGGCTGCGCCCGACGGTCCACCCACCACCCAATTGCACTCGCGCAGCGCGCGCAGGATATGCTCGCGTTCCGCCTCCTCGAGCGTGGTCAGCGGCGCCGATACGGCGGAAGCTGGCGCGTCGGCGCCATTGCGCAACTCCGCCAGGGGGACATGCAGCGCCGATCCGCGCGTCAGAATCACGGCCCGCTCGATGAAATTCTCCAGTTCCCGCACATTCCCAGGCCAATTCCAATTGCTCAAAGCTTCCATGGCCTCGCTCGGAATCGTCTCGATGCGCCGGTTCATGCGCCGCGCATATTTCTGCGTGAAATAGCGGACCAGCTGCGGAATATCTTCGTGGCGCTCGCGCAGGGGTGGCAGCGTGATGGGGAAGACATTCAGCCGGTAGAACAGATCTTCGCGAAATTCGCGGTTGGCGATCATCTGGCCCAGGTCACGATTGGTGGCGGTGACCAGGCGGATATCCACCTTCACCGTGCGCACGCTGCCCAGCCGCTCGAACTCGCGCTCCTGCAAAACGCGTAGCAGTTTGGGCTGCAGTTCCAGCGGGATGTCGCCGATCTCGTCCAGGAAGAGCGTGCCCTTATCGGCCAGTTCAAACCGCCCGATCTTCTGGCTGATGGCGCCGGTGAACGCGCCTTTCTCATGGCCGAACAATTCGCTCTCGATCAGGCCGGTCGGGATCGCCGCGCAGTTGACTTTGACAAACGTGCGCTGGCGGCGTCCGCTCAGGTTATGTATGGCGCGCGCGATCAGCTCCTTGCCGGTACCGCTTTCGCCCTGTATGAGCACGGTCGAATCGGTGGGCGCTACGGTTTCCACCGCGCGTAACACCCGTTTCAACGACTGCGCATCGCCCACGATTTCCTCGAAATCGTATTCGGTGCGGATTTCGTCTTCCAGATACAGCTTTTCTTCCGCCAGCTTGTCCTTGAGCTCCTCGATCTGGCGAAAAGCGAGGGCGTTTTCGACCGCGATGGCCAATTCATTGCCGATTTGAGTGAGCAACTCGACGTCGTGCGGCGCAAAGGCTTCGTCGCGCATGCTGGCCACATTCAGAGTGCCCAGCGCCCGGTCGCCGCGCAGCAGCGGGATGCAAACGGCGGATTGCAGGCCCGCGGCCAACAGGCGGCGCACGATCTCGGAAGGAAAATGCTCGGCATCCCGGCGATTCCAGAGCAGCGGCTGCCGCGTGCGCATGGCGCCGGCCGCCGGCGAATCGTCGGGCGAGGCCGATTGGGCTTCATGGATCTGGTTATCGCCTCCGGGAAAATCGAGAGCTTCGAGACGAAGGTGCCCCTTGGCGGGATCGACCACCACCAGGCTGGCATACTCGTGCCGGATCAAGCGGCGCAACAGCCCGGAGACGGCCCGGAACAGCTCGCGCAGATCCAGATTGGCGACCATGGCATTGGTGACGTCGAGCACCACTTGCAGACGATCGCGCTCGCGCGCCAGTTCTCCCTGATAACACTGCGCGGCTTCGTAGTTGAGCACATTCTCCACCGCGACGGCCACCTGGCGGGCGACCTGCGCCAGAAACTCAAGGTCGGCGCGATCGAAAGCCGAGGGAGTCGCGGCGCCCAGTCCCATAGCTCCCAAAGGCCGCTGCGCCGTGGTCAAGGGCAGGACGCAGCAGGAACGCATTCCGTGGCCCTTCAGCATTTGCATGACATTGGGGTAGCGGATCTCGCGGTCTATGTCGTCGATGACCAGCGGCTGCTGGGTCTGCCAAACCAGTCCGGAAGGCGTTTCGTCCACCGGCGTCTCCCAAAAAGAGGAGTCCGTAGGCTGTGTGGAGGTAAGCACCCGCAAGCGCATGGTATTGCGGTCCGGGACATGCAATACCAGGTTCAGATAATCGAAGTGAACGACGCCACGCAAACGTTGGGCCAGGTCTTCGAACAGGGCAGGCAGGTCCCGGTTGAGCGAGATGGATTCGGAAACGTCCAGCAGGGCGCGGTACCGATCGATTGCGGAATCGCTGTCGGGCGTGAGGGCCAACTCTAATAATACGGTACGTTGGCGCGGGATGGCTTTTCCGGCTCAACCGCGGGCAGTTCCCGGGTGCGCCGGGTGCGAAATTCGTGTTGTTCGATGTGCATGGCCGCCTGCTTCTCGTCGGCCCTGACCACGCGGCCGACCGCCACGAATTTGAGCGCACATCCGCCATCCAATTGGGCCGGCCAGTTCACCGACACCTCGATCCGCTTTCCAGCGCGCAGGCGCTGCTGGGTTTCGAAAAGCACTCCCCCGCTGCTGATGTCGAGGGTCCTTCCGGCGCCGCTTTCCGGGGTGGTGGCCCGGTGGTCGAGTATTTTGTAAAGGACTTCCTGTTCGATCGCAAATCGCCGCGACTCGCGCCGCTCCACCGATGGGTCGAGCCGTTCATCGTTATTCGCCATGAGTTTATGATGCGGCAGGCTTCTTGGCGCGACAATAGTATCCGAGCATCAAATCGATGGTACGAACAGTCTGCCCAACGTCGCTTGCCCGTGGCGCACGCTTCAGCCTGCCGGCGGGACTTTTAAGTCCCGCAGCCGGCTTTTCACCGGCACCATCGATTGAAGAATCAGATCGAAGAAGCGGGACTTAAAAGTCCCGCCGGCACGCTGAAGCGTGCGCCACGGGGTGTGGCTTTTCTACAATGGAATTTCGTATGCATAAATGTGCAGCGTTTCTCATTCTTACCTGCTGCGCTCTCTACGCGGCTGTCATCCCGCGCCCAGAGTATCCCCAGCCACAATTCCAACGGGCCCGCTGGCTCAGCCTGAACGGCCCCTGGGAATTCGAGTTTGACGATGCCAACGCGGGCCTGGATGCCGATTGGGCCGCCACCAGCCCTAAATTCAGCCGGAACATCACCGTCCCTTACTGTTTCGAGAGCCGGCTCAGCGGCATTGGCGATACCTCTTTCCACCCCTGGATCTGGTACCGGCGCGCGGTGACTCTGCCGCCCGATTGGAAAGGCCAACGGGTGCTACTCCACTTCGGCGCGGTGAATTACTGGTCGATGGTCTGGGTCAACGGAAAACTGGCCGGCAGCCACGAAGGCGGCAACACGCCTTTTTCCTTCGACGTCACACGCCTGCTGGCGCCCGGCGCCAACACCCTCACCGTACGCGCGCACTTTCCCCCGACGGATCGCTACATCCCGCGCGGCAAGCAGTATTGGGAACCCAAATCGAAGAGCATTTTCTATACGCGAACCAGCGGCATCTGGCAGCCCGTTTGGATGGAGCCGGTAGGCGCCAGTTATATCGAACGGGTAAAGGTCACGCCTTCGACGGATGGCGCGGTTTGGATGGAGTTCGCGATCGCGCGCCCGCAGCCCGATCTCGACGTGACCGCAACGGCCAGTTTCGCGGGAAGATCCGTGGCCTCCACGACGTCCCATACCAGTTCCGCGCGCACCACGGCCCTGCTGGCCATCAATGAGCCGAAGCTATGGTCGCCCGCGGCGCCAAATCTGTACGGCCTTTCGCTCGAGCTGCGCCGCAACGGCGCCGTGCTGGATCGCGTGGAGACCTATTTCGGCGTTCGCCGCGTCACTGCCGAACACGGCAAAGTGCTGCTGAACGGCGACCCTGTTTTCCTGAAGATGGTGCTCGACCAGGGCTACTGGCCGGAAAGTAACCTGACTCCACCCACCGACGAAGCCATCCAGTACGATATCCGCAGCGCCAAAGACATGGGCTTCAACGGGGCGCGCAAACACCAGAAGTTGGAGGACCCCCGTTATCTCTATTGGGCCGATCGCCTGGGCTTTCTGGTTTCGAGCGAGATGGCCAACGCATATGAGTTCGACGACGCCTACGTGTCCCGCTTCACCCGGGAGTGGACCGCCGCCGTGGAACGCGATTACAACCACCCGTCGATCGTGATTTGGGTACCCATCAACGAAAGCTGGGGCGTGCCCAACCTGCGCGACCCGCGCCAGCAGAGTCATCTGAAATCGCTTTACGCCCTCACGCACTCGCTCGATACCACACGCCTGGTGGTGGACAACGACGGCTGGGAGCACACCCATATGACCGATCTGTTCGCCATCCACGATTACACGCGCACAGGCGATCTGCTCTACGAGCGCTACAAAGAACTGGGCAAGCCGGGCGCCGGCGTGCCTGATAATGCCAAGGCCGCGCTCATTCCGGGCTATCGTTACAACGGTTCGCCGGTGTCGTTAACGGAGTTCGGCGGTATCGCGTTTATCCCGCCGGGCCACGACGTGCCGCCGGAGGCCTGGGGCTACTCGGGAGTAGAGAAAACCGCGGACTCGGCGCTCGAACGCCTGCGCGGGCTCTACAGCGCCATTGCCCGCATTCCCGGGTTTGCGGGCCTGTGCTACACCCAATTGACCGACGTCGAACAGGAGATCAACGGCCTGATGACCTACGACCGCAAGCCCAAGTTCGATCCGCGCAAACTACAGGAGATCAATGCCCTGGTACATTAAAGGAATTTTAGGGTGCGGCAGACCATCCCGACATGACCACCGCTGAGATAGCCGCCCTATCCGCCGCCCCGGCATCGGCCGCGTTTCTGGCCTGGGCGGTGCGCGGCCGCGCGGCGTCCGTTTTTGGGCCTTCGGTCCACCGCGGCCCGCGCAGCCGCAAGGCGATCGCCCTGACATTTGACGACGGGCCCAGCGAATCGACCCCCCGCATCCTGGATCTGCTGTATAAATACCAGGTTCGGGCCACGTTCTTTCAGGTCGGAATGAACGTGGAGCGTTTACCGGATGTGGCCCGGGCGGTCTACGCGGGAGGCCACGAAATCGGTAATCACAGCCACACTCATCCGCTATTCTGCTTTCATTCCGCCGGGTTTATCTATCGGGAACTGGCGCGCGCCCAGAATGCCATCGCGGATGCCACAGGCCACCCGCCACTCCTGTTGCGCGCTCCGTACGGCGCCCGCTGGTTCGGCTTCCGGAAAGCCCAACGGCGACTGGGACTGCAAGGCGTGATGTGGACCGCTATCGGTTATGATTGGAAGCTGAAGGCTGATACCATAGTAGGCCGGATGTTGGCGGGGATGGCCAATGGCTCTATCCTATGCCTGCATGACGGACGCGCGGTGCGGGCCAATCCCGATATCCGGGAAACGGTCGCAGCCGTAGCCAGCCTGGTCCCTGCTTTGCAGGATCGGGGTTACAAATTCGAGACGGTTAGCCGCTTATTATGTCCGACGAATTGATCGAGAGAACCTGCAAAGTGATTGCAACTTCCAAGCGCATCCCCCAGGATCGGGTGACCATTGACAGTTCCTTTGAAGAACTAGGTATCGATTCCATGGATGCGGTCGAGATTCTTTTCGCCCTCGAAAACGAGTTCGACATCAGCATCCCAGACGAAGAAGTGAAGACGGTTCGCAACGTGCGTCAGATGGTGGAAGGCGTGGAGCGACTCCGCGCCGCCAAGTCGGCGGGGACGCCCACCGCGCAATAGTATGCGGCGCGTCGCCATTACCGGCGTGGGCGTGATCGCCGGACCCGGCCGCACCGCGTGTGAGTTCTGGAGCACGCTGCTGGAGGGCCGCTCGGCAATCGGGCCCCTGGAATCGGTGGACTGCTCCGGGATACGTTTCCAAAACGGCTCGGAAGTGCGCGGGTATTCCCACGCGCCCTACTTCGAAGACCGCCGCGCCGATTTCATGGACCGTTTCGCGCAGTTCGCCGTGATCGCCGCGCGCGAAGCGGTGGCGGAAGCCGCCATCGCATGGACTCCGGAGCTGCGCGAGCGGACCGCCATCATCACCGGCTCCTGCGTGGGCGGCCAGTCCACCGAGGACATCGGCTTTGTAGAAGTCTACAAGCTGAACCACAACCGGGTACATCCGCTCACGATTCCCAAGACCATGGCCAACGCGGGCGCCAGCCATATTTCGATGGAGTTCGGGATCACGGGTCCCAGTTTCACCATCTCGACAGCGTGCTCGTCGGCGGCACACGCCATCGGCCAGGCGTTCTGGATGATTCGTTCGGGGATGGTGGATCTGGCGTTGACCGGTGGCAGCGAAGCGCCTTTCAGCTTCGGCATTCTGAAGGCCTGGGAAGCCATGCGCGTGGTGTCGCCGGACACGTGCCGGCCGTTCTCGCGCGACCGCCACGGAATGATTTTAGGGGAAGGCGCGGGCATGCTGGTGCTGGAACCCTGGGATGCGGCCGAGGCGCGCGGCGCGCGCATCCACGCCGAACTGGTGGGCTTCGGCATGTCGGCGGATGCCTGCCATATTACGCAGCCGTCGGCGGAAGGCGCCGCCAGGGCCATGCGCGGGGCTTTGCGCGACGCCGCCATCGGGCCGGAACAGATCGGCTACATCAACGCGCACGGCACCGCGACAGCGGCTAACGATCCGACCGAGACGGCGGCCATTCGCAGCGTTTTCGGCGCGCACGCCAACAAACTGGCCATCAGCTCGACGAAATCCATGCACGGGCACGCCCTGGGGGCGGCGGCGGCGCTGGAAGCGGTGGCCGCTGTCCTGGCGCTGCGCGACGGCATGCTGCCACCGACCGCGAATTACCGCATGGCGGATCCGGAATGCGACCTGGACGTGATCCCCAATCGCGCGCGGCCGGCCCAGGTGGAATACGTGCTGTCGAATTCGTTCGCGTTCGGCGGGCTGAACGCCGTGCTGGCGTTCAAGAAGGCGTGAAGGTGGGGCATGCCCCGCGGGACTTTTGCGTCCCGCTGTGGGCGAGCTTACGCTCGCCAAAGATCGGGTCTGGAGACCCTCTGCAGGCGTGACGCCCGCCCCACCAAATAAGTCCAAACCCCAGGGCGGGACGCAGCCCGTGGCGCACGCTTCAGCGTGCTGGCGGGACTTTTAAGTCCCGCTTTTCTTGATGTTTGAAGAGCCGGCTAAAAGCCGGCTGCGGGCAGAATTGCCCGCCCTCCAGCGGTACTTAAAAGTCCCGCCCGGACGCTAAAGCGTGCGCCACGAGGCCAGGACTCCAGGACTACCGCAGTTCTTCCATGATCTCGTCGAGAACTTCCTTCGGCGGCCGCACCTTGGATTGCGGCAGCGTAGCCAAGGGCTCTTCCGCAATATGCAGCATCTCCAGGAAATTGGGCTTCTCGGTGTTGACGTAAAGAACCCCGGTCAGCACCTCGTGGTTCTTCTCGGCGGCCTCGATCGCGGACAGCGCCGACAGCCGGTTGGTGGGATCGTAGTCGCGATCCAGCTTGCGGATGCGCAGGTGCGATCCGTCGTGTAGCTCCACGTCGCGCACTTCGCCTTCCGCGATATCGACGGTGATTTCTTCGTAGGACGGTACGAAGTCCAACTCGTGCAGCACCTCTTCGTGCTCCTTCATGTAGCTGTAGCTCTTGGTGGAGCCTTCGTGGTCGTTGAAGGTCACGCATGGCGAGACCACATCGATCACCGAAAGCCCATTGTGCACGATGGCCGTCTTCAGCAGCGTCTGCAACTGCTTCTTGTCGCCCGAGAAGGAGCGGGCCACGAACGTGGCGCCCCATTTCAGCGCGAGGGCGCAGCAATCGAATGGCGGCAGGTCGTTGATCACACCGGTCTTCAGCTTGGACCCGACATCGGCGGTGGCCGAGAATTGTCCCTTGGTAAGACCATAGACGCCGTTGTCTTCGATGATGTAAATCATCGGCAGATTGCGGCGCACCAGGTGCATGAACTGGCCTATTCCGATAGAAGCCGTATCGCCGTCGCCGGTGACGCCCAGGCCCAGCATCGTGCGGTTGGCCAGGATGGCGCCCGTGGCGATGGACGGCATGCGGCCATGCACGGCATTGAATCCGTGCGACAGGTTCAGGAAATACGCCGGCGATTTCGACGAACAGCCGATGCCGGAAAACTTGCCGACGCGCCAGGGCTCCACGCCCAACTCGTAGAAGCATTCGATGACGCGCTCCGAGATGGAATTGTGGCCACAGCCGGCACACAACGTGGTCTTGGCGCCCTTGTAGTTGATGACTTCCAGGCCGATGCGGTTGACTTTCTTGGGCGGCGGCGGGGGTGTGGCGACGGTGCTCATTTGCCCTCCTGGCGGACGACTTCATCGGTGACGGTGCGGGCGTCCAGAGGCAGCCCGCCGTAATATCGTATGCTTCTGAGTTTCGCGATCTGCTCCGGCGTCATCTCCAGGCGCATCAGCGAAAGCAACTGCGCGTCGCGGTTCTGATCCACCACGTAGACGCGCTGGTGCCGCTCGATGAATTCGATCAGTTCGGCGGTAAAGGGATAAGCCTTCAAACGCAGGTAGCTGGCCGGGATATCGTATTCGGCGAGCAACTGATCGCAGCTTTCTCCGACCGCATAATGCGAGGTGCCGCAAGCCACGAAACCGATTTCGGCGTCATGGTGGTTGCGGACTTCGGGCGCCGGAACGTGCTTGCGCATGGTCTGGAATTTGTGCGCCAGGCGATCCATATTGTGGATGTAGTCGTCCTCGCGCTCGGTGTACTGGGCGCGCTCGTTGTGGCCGCTTCCACGCGTGAAATAAGCACTCGCGGCGTGGTTGGTGGCGGGCAACGTACGGTAGCCGACGCCATCGCCGTCTACATCTTTGTAGCGCGCGAAGCCGCCCAACCGGTCGAGATCCTCGGCGGTCAAAACCTTGCCGCGATCGATGGGCTGATCCGGATACGGGAAGGGATCGGACATCCAGTTGTTCATGCCGAGATCCAGATCGGTCATCACGAAGACGGGGGTCTGGAAGCGTTCGGCGAAATTGAAAGCTTCGATCGACATGGTGAAGCATTCTTCCGGAGAGCATGGAAAGAGCATGGGATGCTGGGTGTCGCCATGCGAGAGCAGCGCGGTGGACAGCAGATCGCCCTGCATGGTGCGCGTGGGAAGTCCGGTGGATGGCCCCACGCGCTGCACATCGAAGATGACCGTGGGCACCTCGGCGTAATAACCGAGGCCCACGAATTCGGACATGAGCGAGACGCCGGGACCGGCCGTGGCGGTCATGGAGCGGGCGCCGGCCCATCCGGCACCGAGAGCCATGCCGATGGAGGCTAGCTCGTCCTCGGCCTGCACCACGGCGAAGGTCGCGCGACCGGTTTCCGGGTCGATGCGGAAGCGTTTCAGGTATCCGATCAGCGTCTCGACCAGCGACGAGGACGGCGTGATGGGATACCAGGTAACCACCGTGACGCCCGCGAACATGGCACCGAGCGCACACGCCGCGTTGCCCTCGATAATGATCTTGCCGGTATTGGCATGCATGCGCTGGACGCGGAAGGCATCCGTCTTGGTGAAGGTCTTTTCGGCGTATTCGAAACCGGCCTTGGCGGCGCCCCAGTTCAGATCGGCGGCCTTGGCCTTACGCTTGCCGAATTGCTTTACCAGCGCCTTGTGGATCTCGTCCATGTCGATCGAGAGGAGCCACGCGACGATGCCATCGTAGAGCATGTTGCGCACGAGTTTCCGGAGTTTGGCATCCGGGCATACCGGCGCGACCAGCTTATCGAAGGGCGCGGGGTAGAAATGCAGATCGGAGCGCAGGGTGTTGAGCTTCAAGGGCTCGTCGTAGACCACCGAAGCGCCGCTGTCCAGTTTCATCACGTCTTCGCGCGCGGTCTCCGGATTCATGGCGACCAGAAGGTCGATCTCCTTCTTGCGGCCGATGTAACCGTGTTTGCTGGCGCGAATGGTGAACCAGGTGGGCAGCCCCGCGATATTGGACGGGAACATATTCTTGCCCGAGACCGGCACGCCCATCTGGAAAATGGACCGCATGAGAACGGTGTTGGCGGTCTGGCTGCCGGATCCGTTGACAGTGGCGACTTGAATGGAAAAATCGTTGACTACGGTGTGGCCGGAATCGCTCAAGCGAGGCTCCGCCGGCGAGACTTCTAGCGTTGACATCTATAGGAGTCCTTGTTTGGGGTGGTGACCCTGTTCACTGCGCTTCTTGTATATTATACGACGTCGCTCACGGACTCGCTGGCACGGCTCATGGCGCGGGCTCCACGTGAACCAGCACATCCGCGACCCACGGCAGCGTTTCCTTGATGACGATGCGCACCTGGGTGGCGATCACGTGGGATTGCCGCACGGTGATCTCGGGATCGACTTCCAGGTGCAGATCGACATGGTATTGCAGGCCCGTTTTGCGCGCGTAGCACTTCTCCACGCCGCGCACGCCGGGCACTGTCAGGGCGGCATCCCGCACGTGCGCCATGCTCTCCCGGTCGGGCATGGTATCCATCAGTTGCAGGGTGGTGTCGCGCGTGACGCGCAGTCCGGTGAAGATCACGATCAGTCCCACGGCGAAGGCGCCCCAATGATCCGCGGCCATGAACCGGTGCGGCGCCAGAATGGTGAGCGACACGGCCACCAGTGCCGCCAGCGCCGAGAGGATATCCACGGAGTCGTTCCAGGCATCCGCCAGCAACGCCGCGCTCCGCAGTTTCCTGCCGTAGCGAAACTTAACCGCGGAGAGGATGCTCTTCGCCACGGCCGACCCCACCAATGGCCAGACCACGAACGGCGCGGGCCGGGCCGCGGCGCCACCGAGGGTACGTAGGGCGTTCACCGAGATTCCGGCGCCGGCCATCGCCAGCATGAAACCGACGAACAAGCCCGTCACGGTCTCTATGCGGCCGTGTCCATAAGGATGATCCCAATCGGCCGGCTTGGCGGCCAGCGTCAACCCCAGCAGCACAATGCCCGAAGCGAATACATCGCCGGCGGATTCCAAGCCGTCCGCCACCACCGCGTGGGAATGTCCCATCATTCCAGCCGTGATCTTGATTGCCGCCAGGGCGCCGCTCACGGCCATCCCGGCAATCGCCACTCGTTGGCCGATGTGCAATGCTCACCAACTCACTTTGGCCGGAAAGTACTCCGCGATCAGTTCGTCGTAATACGGCTGCAGCGCTCTCGCATCCGGACGTTCGGCGCTCTTGGAGTAGAGGTCGTACGGATTGAACGCGCGCACCCAATCGAACAGCCGCCGGTCGCGATCGTTCATCAGGTATTCGTAGGCGCGCTCCCGGTGGCACGGATAGAACGAGTGATACCGGATCATGTAGAGGGCTTCTTCCGGCAAGTAATCCTTCGCCACGTGGTACAGGTACTCGTCGTGTCCCCAGGAAAGATCGACTTTGTCGAAACCGCAACCTTCCTCATAGATGCCTGTGCGCGTCTGGTACGCGGGCGCTGCGGAGTCCGGGTTGGCCGCGAACAATTCCGGATACACGATGCAGTCGGACCAGGCGCAGCCTACCGGGAAAGTGTCGCCTACGACCGCCCATTGCGGCTCGCCATAGAGGCAGAGAATCTTGCCCAGATCGTGGATCAATCCGGCCAGTATGAACCACCGCGGATGCCCATCGGCGCGGATCGCTTCGGCAGTTTGCAGGCAATGCTCGATCTGCGAGAGATCCGTATCCGGGTCGCTATCGTCCACCAGTGTATTCAGATATTCCAGCGCTTCCCAGATGCCCATCGTACGACGATCGAGCGCCAGGTATTGGCGCTTCTTCCGGCGCACGAAGTCGCGGGTCTGATGCGCATGGTTGAGGCGATAGAACTCGCGCACCACGGGCGGCGCTTCCGGGGTGAACTGCCGGAATCCCTCTTGCGCGCGGTTGGGATCGTAGCGGTCTTTGACAAAGTCGTCCCACTGTTCCAGGTTCTCCAGCGGACCGTGCATGCAGCCCTCCTGCCAGCCATTATACTGGCTGTATCCATGCGAAGAGCGATTGTCACCATCTTGTTATTGGCGCCGGGCCAGGCGTGGTGCTGGGGCGACGAAGGCCACCAGGCCGTGGCGCGCATAGCCGCGGCACACCTGACGGAACGCGCGCGCCAGGCGGTGGCAAATCTCCTGCGGCAGGACGCGGCCTTCGCCGTCAATGGCGCAGCGCCGGGCGCTGCCGATTCGCTCGCCGAAGCGATGGCGCGCGCCGCGATCTGGCCGGATCACATGCCGGGCGGCAAGGGCGCCACGGCGCCCTGGCATTACATCGACATTGGATTGTTCGAAGGTCCGTCCCACATCGCCGAGCGCTGCCCGGATGGAAACTGTATCGTCGGCAAGATGAACCAGTACCTGGTGAACCTGAAACAACATCGCGCCGACGGCACGTGGTCCGAATCGAAAGAACTGGTTTTCCTGATTCATTTCGCCGGCGACATCCATCAACCGCTGCACTGCGTGAGCGATGCGGATGCGGGCGGCAACTGTGTGAACGTGGTGGGCTACGAGCCCATGCACAATCTGCACGCGGTTTGGGACATAACCCTGGTGAACAAACTGACGGCCCAGGATGGCCCGGGCATGCTTGCGGGCATGGAGTTGCGCTTCCACGGAAAGATGCGGGGCTGGCAGAATTACGGCAGTATCGGCCAGATCGCGGCCGAATCCTTTAAGCTCGCCAAATCGCAGGTGTACGGTAAAGCGCGCCCGCGCCTGCCGGTGATTCCCAAGTTCATCGACGTACAGCCGCGCAACTGCGCCACGGAAGCTCCGGAAAGCCTGCGCGATGTGAAGGTAGATGGGCCGCATTCTTACGGGGTGAACTCCGTCAACGTGGTTCGCATGCAGTTATACAAAGGCGGAGTCCGGCTGGCCGCCATGCTGAACGCGATTTATTCCGATTAGCCGCCCTGGTAGGCCTCGTCCAGCAACTCGATGACATGTACCACGCGCTGGCCGGCGCCATACATCCTCACGCCCGCCCGCAGTTGCAGCATACAGCCAGGATTTGCGGTGGCGATCACCTCCGCGCCGGTGCGATTCACGTGCTCCATCTTTCGCTCCAGAATCTGCATGGACATCTCGTTCTCGACGACGTTGTAAATGCCGGCGCTGCCGCAGCACAGATCGGAAAGGGCCATCTCACAAAACGTCAGGCCCGGTACAGCTTCCAACAGTTTGCGGGGCGCCGTGCGGATATGCTGGCCGTGCGCCAGGTGACAGGAATCCTGGTAGGTAACCCGAACACCCAGGGGTTTCATCCCAGGGTTCAGTTCGATAGACGCCAGAAACTCGGTGACATCCCGCACGCGTCCCGAAAACTCGCGCGCCCGCGCGGCGTACTCCGGGTCGTCGTGCAACAGTTCGCCGTACTCTTTCAGGGTCGAGCCGCAGCCGGCCGCATTGGTCAGAATCGCATCGTGTCCACCCTCCGCCAGCGCGTCGATATTGCGCCGCGCGAGCATGCGCGCCTGGTCCCGCAAGCCCGCGTGTACGTGCAGCGCTCCGCAGCAGCCCTGGCCGCCGGGCACTGCGACCTCGCAGCCGTTCTTGCGCAAGACGCGGACGGTGGCCTCGTTCAAGCGGGCGAAGCAGACGTTCGCGATGCATCCCGCCATCAGCGCGACCTTGTGACGCCGCGGGCCTTCCGCCGGAAAAGTCTTGCCGATTTTATTGAAGAAAAACGGCGGCTCGGCGGTTGGCGCAAGCTGCTCCACCTCGCCCAGCTTGCCCAGCAACTTCAAGAACCCGAGCGCCCGGACCATTTTCTGTAATCCACTGCCCTGATATAGATAAAGCAGCGTGCCGAATAAAGTCATGAGGGCGGGCGATTGCAAGAGGTGCCCGAAGACAAAGCGCCGCGTCCGCTCTTCGCGGCGAGTCCGCACCACGGCGCCTTCGATTTGCGCGCGGGCGGCTTCCACCAGCCTGCCGTATTGCACGCCGGAAGGGCAGGCGCTCTCGCAGCCGCGGCACGCCAGGCACAACTCGATGTGCTGGATATATGCTGGACCGATCGGCGCGCCCGCGGCCACTTGCGACATCTGGTAGATGCGGCCGCGCGGCGAGTCCATCTCCACGCCGAGCACGCGATACGTAGGGCAGGCACTGAGGCACAGCCCGCAATGCACGCAGCGGTCCAGGTCCGCCTGGAGCGGCCCCTCGTTCGCGATCTCAGATGCGGTTGTAGAGTCGGCCACGGTTGAGTAATAATTGCGGATCGAACATTAGTTTGATGCGCCGCATGATCTCCAAATCGCTGCCCGGCGCGGGCCACAGGACCATTTCTTCCTTGCGATTCTCCGGTGAGAATTCCACCACCGTCTCGGCATGCTCCCGCGCGCTCTGCGCGGCGAAGGCAACCGCCTCACCGGCGTTGTCGAAGTAAGCGTGGCAAACGCCCGATCCCGCGCGCGCAATCGCTGGTCCCGGCGCGGACCGCATTACCATCTGTAACTCTTTTAGCGTACATGACACCCGCACCACCGCGCCATCGGGGTGTGAGCCAAGGTATTGGGCAGTGAAATCCTGGATCCCACGCCAGAATGCTCCCTCCTCGCCCGCGGGAACGGGTTGCGCTCCCATGGCCGCCAGATCCCTTTCGTAACGGGCGATGGCCGCGCGATTGCCGCCGGCCCGCACCACCAGTAAGCAGGCATCATCCTTGGTGTCCGCCGCCGCGGCGTTCAGCAGATCGATGGCCGCGGGATCCAGGGGGCTCTTCAAGATGGCATCGCGCGCGGCCATGGCAGCTTCCAGCCCCGCAAAGGAGAAGCGGAACGTGCGCTCGCATGGAGGCTGCGGAATGACCTTGAAGTTGATGACCGCGATAGCCGCCAGTGTTCCGAACGAGCCTACCATCAGCTTGCCCATGTCCAGCCCGGCGACGTTCTTCACCACCATTCCGCCCGTTTCGACCAGTTTGCCTTCCAGGGTGGCGAAGTGCATCCCGATCACCATGTCGCGCGCGGTACCGTAAAGCCGGCGGCGAGGACCGCTGCAGTTGGCCGCCACGATGCCCCCTATCGTGGCCGTAGCGGCGAACGGAGGATCCAATGGAATCATCTGGCGATGCTCGGCCAGCAACCGGCTTAGTTCGCAGTACGAGAGGCCGGCCTCCACGCTGATGGTCAAGTCGCGTGGCTCGTACTTCCGGACGCGGCACATGGCGGCGGTGGAGATGGTCATGTTCGCGGGCCCCGCCACGCCGCCCATCAGGCGTTTGGAGAAATGCCCTCCCAACTCGACGGTCTGGCCCCGGGACGAGGCCCAACCCAGGGCTTCGGCCAGTTCCTGGGGACTCTCGGGCCGCACCGTGTCAGTAAAATAATCGGGCATGCGGATAGAAGACCAGGTGGCGCATCACGTATTGCAGAACCGTGAGCACGATGGATCCGAAGAAGGCCGGCAGGAAACCCCGCACCGAGAATCCGGGCACGAAAACAGATGCCAGTTTCAAAAGGAATGCGTTCAAAATCAGCCAAAACAGGCCCAACGTGACCAGGGTCAACGGCAGAGTCAGGAGTTTGAGCGGCCATCCGACCAGCACGTTCACGATGGCGATCACCACCGTGGCGACGAGTGCGGTGCCGTAGTTTCGAACCTCGATGCCGGCAATAATGCGCGGCAAAAGCCACAAGGCAAGGGCGCTGAGCAGCCAGAGCATGAGCAGGTGCACAAAGAGGCCTCCGGAGTTCCATAATAAGCCATGGCCAGACTCTTTGCCGGGACATCCGGATTTGCCTACCCGAAGTGGAAGCCCCAGTTCTATCCGGCGAAGCTTCCCGCCAACAGATTCCTGGAGCACTATGCGCAGCGGCTGAATTCGGTGGAAATCAACTATACCTTCCGCCGCATGCCGGCCGCCGCCACCCTGGAGAACTGGGTTGCCGCCACGCCTCCGGGGTTCGTATTCGCATTGAAAGGCCACATGCGCATCACGCATATCATGCGGCTAAAGAATGCGGCCGAAGCCACGGGCATTTTTCTACGCGCCATCGATCCATTGCGCGCGGCCCGCCGGCTGGGACCCGTGCTGTTTCAACTTCCGCCGCAGATGCGCTGCGATCTGGAGGTGCTCCGGATTTTCCTCGACATCCTGCCGGACGATTTGCGCTTCGCCTTAGAGTTCCGGCATGCCTCGTGGCTGGTGGACGATGTGTACCGCTTGCTCGAAGGGCGTAACATCTCGCTGTGCGTCGCCGAGTCGGAGAAACTGGAAGTGCCCGAGGTGATTACGGCGGATTTCGTCTATTACCGCCTGCGCAAACCGGACTATTCGGCCGAAGATGTCGAGGCGATCGCCAGGCGGGCGCGCGGTTTGCTCGAGCAGGGCAAGGATCTTATCCTCATGTTCAAGCACGAAGAAACGCCCGATGGCGCGTTGCACGCGGAAGAAGTGTTAAAGAAAGTGCCCGCGCTGGCGTTGTAAGTCGGGTAACTGCGAAGTAAGTCCGTACTAACCCGGTGCGCGCTTGATTTCCGGGATGCCCGAGCGTACAATTACGGTCGGAACCGAAGCTCCCATGCCTAAATTCATCATTAAGCTGGCCCTAATCGCAGCCGCGGTGATATCCGCGAGCCTGAACGCGCAGACCAATCCGCTGGCGTATACACCGGTCGACGCGCAGTACAGTGTGGCGCTCGACCAAATCATAATGGTTTCGGCCAATCCGAACCAACTCCACATATACAATCCCATTTCCCAAACGGATGTGGTGGTTGGGTTGCCAAAGCCGCCTCTGGCCGTGTCCGTGAGCCCGGACGGCATGTACGCCGCGGTGGGACACGACGCCCTGGTTACCTACGTGAATCTTGCGACGGCTTCCATCGTCCAGACGTACGACGTTTCGTTCACCGCCCAGATTGTGGTCCTGGGTGAATCGTGGATTTATGTGCTGGCAGCCGAGGCTGTCTCCATCGACATCGCGACGGGCGTGGTTACGCCGAGCAACCTCAACTCCTACAATATTACGAGCGCCCGTCTCGACAGTCCGCTGAACTCAATTTATGCAGTTTCAGGAAATGGTCTTCTGGAATTGAACGTATCCACGGGCCCCATTACTTCTCAGTCGAATTCTTCTTACTCGCAGGCGCACCCGGTTTGCGGCCCGGTCTGGCTTTCCGCGGATGGCAGTCAGATCTACGATGGTTGCGGTACGATATTCACCGCTTCCGCCAATACAGCCCTGAATTTTCGGTATGTCACCACGATGACCGGCCAGGTGCAAGCCCTGGCTGCATCTACGGGCCTGGTGGCGGCGGTTCCCGGCACGACCTCGTATCCGCCTGGCAACGACGGCCTCGTGATGCTTTTCTCCGGCAATTATCTGCAGCCTGCCGGCCAATTTGTTCTGCCGGGTTTCACGGCCGCGGGAAACAGCCTGACCGGACATGGCCGATGGGTTTTTTTCAATGACGCCGCGGCCGATCTTTTCGTGCTGATGCTGGGCGAGACGCCCTCCGGAAATGCCGGCGGTTTCGCGATCCAGACGTACTCTCTGGCAACCCCGCCGTCCTGTGGGGCGTCATTTGCGACGTCTTCGGCATCGGTGATCGGCGCGGGTTCGCTGGGCCAGGCCGCCGTGACGGCCTCCGCCACATGTATCTACCAGGCAAGCAGCGATTCGGCCTGGCTCCAAATCGTCTCGGGCGGCTATGGCTCAGGGGATGGAACCCTGACCTGGCTGGCGCGCGCCAACGCCGGCGCCAGCCAGCGGGTCGGCCACATCTCGATCGGCGGCCAGGAGTTCACGGTGACTCAGGCGGGCGCCGCGCCACCCAGCGCGTTTACCCAACTGGCTTACAATGTTGTCGCTTCCGCCTATGACAACGCCCTCGATAACATCATCTTCGTAGCCGCGAATCCCAACGAACTGCACATCTATAACCCAGTAACTCAAGCCGATCAGGTGGTGCCCCTGGCGGCCGCTCCGCTAAGTGTGTCGGTGCGTCCAGACGGGGCCTACGCGGCGGTCGGCCACCAGGGTTGGGTGTCTTACGTCAACCTACAAACCGCCGCGGTACAACAAGTCTTTACGGTCGGCGCGGATGCCAACTACATCGTGCTGGCCGGCAACGGATACATGTATCTTTTCTCCGACGACGGAAATCTGTATTCCCTGCTGATATCGACCGGCACGCAAAGCACGACTGCCGCGTCGTTCTACGGTAACGGACCGGCCCGGTTGTACACCGACGACCAGTCCATTTACCAGGCCAACGGTTCCGGACTCGCTAAGTGGAGCATCTCCGCGGGTGTCGCGGCCAACGACAATCTCCCTTACAGCGCCCCCTCAAGCTGTGGCAATCTGTGGATCGCCGAGGACGGCTTATCCATCGTGACCGAGTGCGGGTCGGTTTATTCCGCATCCGAAACGCCGGCGCTGGACCTGCAATATCTGGGCGCGCTCTCTAATGCCGGAGCTGTTGTTTGGGCCGCGGAATCCGATGTCCAGTATTCGACAGCCGTAATTCCAGGCACGAACTACCAGTTGCCGGCGAACGATACGCAGGTGCAAGTGTACGGAGATGCCTACCTCAACTACGTGGGGAGCCTGGCGCTTCCGCAATTCATGGCAGGCGGGTCTCCTTACGCCGGTCATGGAAAATTCACATTCTGGAACAACGCGGGCACCAGTTTGTATGTGGTGGAGCAGGCCGACAGCACGGCCCAGCTTCTGTCGAGTTACGCGGTGGACGCTATATCGCCGTCGCCCGCATCGAGCGGCTGCACCTTTACGCTGGGGTCGAAGTCGGCGAACGAACCGGCCAGCCTGGGGTTCGATTCCGTGGTGGTTACCACGGGCGCCACTTGCGTGTGGAGCGCGTCGTCGAGCGCCTCCTGGCTGACCATCACCGCCGGTGCATTTAGCTTCGGCTCAGGCGACCTGGCGTTCTCGTTTACCGCGAACACTGCCGGTACGCCCCGGGCGGCTACGTTGACGATCGCCGGACAGACCTTCACCGTCACACAGGCCGCCGGAACCGTGACTACCTACACCGTTTCGGGACAGGTGACTCACGCGGGGAATGGCTTGGGCGGCGTAAACATACTCTTGAGCCCGGGAGGCACTACCACTACCGACAGTTCGGGGAACTATTCGTTCAACAGCCTGGCCCAAGGAGGCAACTATACGGTGACGCCGATACTCGGCGATTACTCGTTCAGCCCCTCCAGCCTGACGTTTAGTAATGTCAGCAGCAACCAGACGGCGAACTTCCAGGCTAATATCCAATACGATTTCAACGGCGGCCCGGGGCCGGACGTGGTTTGGGAAGATCCCACCTCGGGATTCGCCCAAATCTGGTATCTCGGGGGACCGCAGGGAGTGACCACTACAGGCGCGGCCGACCTGACCCAGAGCAATCCGTGGCGCATCGTGGGGATCGCGGATTTCAATGGCGACGGCACGCCCGATGTGCTATGGCAGGATCCGGTGAGCGGCGCGGTCCAGGTCTGGTATCTGGGCGGGGCTGGCGGGAACGTGCTTACCGGTTCGGCGGATATCACCAATCGCAATGCCTGGAAAGTGGTATCGGTGGCGGACTTCAACCAGGATGGCCATCCGGATATTCTGTGGCAGGATCCGGTATCCGGGTTCTCGCAGATCTGGTACATGGGAGGAGCGCAGGGCACCACCATTCTGGGAGCGGCCAATCTGGACCAGACCAACCCGTGGAACATCGTGGGCTGCGCGGATTTCAACGGCGACGGAGTGCCGGACGTCTTGTGGCAGGACCCCAAGAGCGGGACGGTGCAGATCTGGTACATGGGCGGCACGCAGGCAGGCGCGCAGGGCAGCCAGTTGCAAACGGCGGTGAACCTGACGGCGAATCCGTGGCGCGTAGCGGCCATTGCAGACTTCAATCTGGATGGGCATCCGGACGTGGTGTTTCAAGACCCGGTGACCGGCGGGGCGCAGGTCTTCTTCTACACCGGCGCGCAGGGCACCACGCTATCCGGGACGGCCGTTCTCAGCGGGCCGAATCCGTGGCTTATCGCGGGACCTCACTGAGACCGCACTGAGTTAGAATCGGTCCTCGTATGGACAGTGGATGGTTTACCCGAGGACTCATTGTGTGGGCGGCCATAGGCATGTCCGCCCGCATGCACGCGCAGACAAATCCGCTTGCATATACGCCGGTTGACGCCCAGTACAGCACGGCGCTCGACCGCATCATCATGGTGTCGGCCAGCCCGAACCAGTTGCACGTCTACGATCCCATCACCCAAGGCGACACGGTGGTGGGTCTACCGAAACAGCCGTACGCGGTTTCCGTCAGCCCGGACGGGCTTTACGCAGCGGTGGCGCACGATGCTCTAATTTCGTATGTGAACCTGTCGACTCCCGCACTGCAAGCGTCTTACCCGATTCCGATGACCGCACAGACCGTCATCCTGAGCGAATCCTGGGTATACGTGCTTCCCACTTACGAAGGAGATTTCCTGACGCTCGACCTGGCCACGGGCGTAGCTACTGTGACCGGCTTAGGCTACGCTTCCGGGGGACGGCTGAATGCCGCGGTGAATGCGATCTATGGAACGGACGACGGCATCTCGCCCGAGTCCCTGATCGAGTACAATATCGCCGCCGGTCCATTCGGCGGTTCAAAGGATTCGCCTTATTGGGGCAATTACGAGGTGTGCGGGAATATCTGGTTTTCACCGGACGGCACCCGGATTTATAATCGCTGCGCCACGGTCTATCAAGCTTCGACCGACCCGGCCAAAGATATGCTCTACTACACCACTTTCACGGGCATCAGTTCCATTGGGGCGCTGGCGGAGTCCGCATCGTTGAATGAAATCGCCGTGGTGCAGAGCCTGGTGTGGGATCCATCTTTAAACGACGGCGTCGTTTTTCTTTTCGACAGCCATTATCTGCAACCGATCGGACAACTTACTTTACCCGGTTTCACCGCCGGAGGGAGCAGCCTCAGTTCACACGGCAAATGGGTTTTCTTCAATAATGCATCCACCAACCTGTTTGTGCTGATGCAGGGACAAACATCCTCCGGAACGGCTGCCGGTTTCGCCGTTCAGGCATTCTCGCTGGCGCCTCCGTCGCCGTGCGGCGCGACATTCGCATCGCCCACCGCTTCAGTCGCCGCTGCGGGTTCTTTGGGGACAGTGGGCATCTCGGCGGCCGCCACATGTATCTACCAGGCAGCCAGCGATTCCTCGTGGCTGCAGATCGTGTCGGGAGGATACGGCTCCGGCAACGGGACGCTAACTTATATTGCCCGCGCCAACACATCCACGAGCCAACGAGTGGGTAACATCTCCATCGCCGGACAGCACGTGGCGATTACACAAGCCGGCGCTTTGCCTCCGACGGCTTTTGCAGCGCTCGCCTATAACGTGGTGGACGCCGCTTACAGCAGCGCGCTCGACCGAATCGTGTTTGCCGCGGCAAACCCGAATGAGCTGCACGTTTACGACCCTGTCACACAGGCCGACACGGTCGTGCCGCTATCGATACAGCCTTTGAGTGTTTCAGTGGATCCGGCCGGCACATATGCAGCCGTGGGGCACACCGGATGGGTATCTTATGTGAACCTCGAAACCGGCACGGTACAGCAGATATACACAGTCAATACCACTGCCAGCTACGTAGTCGCGGCCGGCAACGGATACCTGTACGTATTTCCGGCGTTCAGCGACGCGAATATCTATTCGCTGCAGACGGCGACCGGAACCCAGACCGCGGCCTCCTCAAATGCGGCCGGCCCGGCCCGGCTATACCCCGACGGCCAAGCCATCTATCAAACTGGCGGCTACGGATTCGCCAAATGGGACATCGCCGCGGGTCTGGCCGTCAACGAAAATCCAAAGAACTCTCCCGATAACTGCGGCAACTTCTGGATTGCCGCCGACGGCTCTTCCATTGTCACCGAATGCGGGATCGTTTACTCGGCCTCCGAGAACGCGGCAAACGATCTGCAGTACGAGGGCATGCTTTCCAATAGCGGCTACGTTGTAGGGGCCGCGGAACCGTCCGCCCAACAATCCCTGGCCACGATTCCAATCGCGAATAATCAGACTTCAAACGACACGCAAGTACAGGTGTATGGGGGCGCTTACCTGGGCTATGCGGGCACGCTGGCATTGCCCCAATTCACGGCCGGCGGGACATCTTATGCCGGACACGGGAAGTTCGTGTTCTGGAACAGCGCGGGCGCCAGCTTGTACGTGGTGGAGCAGGCCGACAGCACAGCCCAGCTTCTTTCGAGCTATGCGGTGGATACGATTTCGCCATCCACGCCGGGCAGCGGCTGCTCGTTTGCGCTCGGATCGAAGTCCGCGAACGAACCGGCCGGCCTGGGGTTCGATTCCGTTTCCGTTACGACCAGCGCGAATTGCGTGTGGAGCGCGTCGTCGGGCGCCGCATGGCTGACCATTACCGCGGGGGCATTCGGCTTCGGTTCCGGCGACCTGGCGTTCTCGTTCCCGGCCAACCCAGCCGCGGCCACGCGCACCGCGACGTTGACGATCGCCGGACAGACCTTCACGGTGACGCAGGCGGCGGGGACCCTTACGACCTACACAATCGCAGGACAGGTGACTCACGCGGGAACGGGGCTGGGCGGCGTGAACATACTGCTCAGCACCGGAGGCACGATTACCACCGACAGCTCGGGGTACTATTCGTTCACCAATCTGGCCCAAGGCGGTAGCTACACGGTGACACCGATCCTCGAAGGTTACTCCTTCAGTCCGCCGGGTCTGACGTTTAGTAACCTCGGCAGCGACCAGATAGCGAGTTTCCAGGCTAATCTCCAATACGATTTCAACGGCGGCCCGGGGCCGGACGTGGTTTGGGAAGATCCCACCTCGGGATTCGCCCAAATCTGGTATCTCGGCGGACCGCAGGGAGTGACCACGACCGGCGCGGCCGACCTGACCCAGAGCAATCCGTGGCGCATCGTGGGGATAGCGGACTTCAATGGCGACGGCACGCCCGATGTCCTATGGCAGGATCCGGTGAGCGGCGCAGTCCAGGTCTGGTATATGGGCGGACCCATCGGGAACGTGCTCATCGGTTCGGCCGACATCGCCAATCGCAACGCATGGCGGGTCGTGTCTGTGGCAGACTTCAACCGGGATGGCCATCCGGATATTCTGTGGCAGGATCCAGTGTCCGGGTTCTCCCAGATCTGGTACATGGGTGGAGGGCAGGGCGTTACCATTCTGGGAGCCGCCAATCTGGACCAGACCAACCCGTGGAACATCGTGGGCTGCGCGGATTTCAACGGCGACGGAGTGCCGGACGTCTTGTGGCAGGATCCCCAAAGCGGGACGGTACAGATCTGGTACATGGGCGGCACCGAGGCCGGCGCGCAAGGCAGCCAGTTGCAAACCGCGGTGAACCTGACGGCGAATCCATGGCGCGTAGCGGCCATCGCAGACTTCAATCTGGATGGGCATCCGGACGTGGTGTTTCAAGACCCGGTGACCGGTGGGGCACAGGTCTTTTTCTACACCGGGGCGCTAGGCACCACGTTGTCCGGCACGGCTGTTCTCAGCGGGCCAAATCCGTGGTCCGTTGCAGGACCGCACTAAGGCGCGCGCGGATCAGTAGCCCTCTTCGCGCAGGCGCTCGACGGTGATGCGGGGCTTCAAGTCCAGCTTACGGATCAGCTTCTCGACGTGCTTGGCTAAGATATCGCACTCGATATTCACGCGGTTACCGGGCTGGTAAGTGCCCAGCGTGGTATTCCGGTAAGTGTGCGGAATGATGGTGACCGCCAGCACGCCGCCCTCGAGTGACGCAATGGTCAAGCTGATGCCATCGATCGCGATGGAGCCTTTGTAGACCAGGTACGGATCGAGTTCGGCGGGAACGCGCACTTTCAGCCACCAGTTCTCGTCACCCAGGGATTCCAGGGATAAGAACTCGCCGGTCGCATCCACGTGACCCTGCACAATGTGCCCGCTGAGGCGGCTGTCGGGCAAGAGCGGCCGTTCGAGGTTGACCCGGGAAAGCGTCCGTAGCGCGCCCAGGTTGCTGGCCCGCAGAGTCTCCGGGGCGAGGTCGGCCGAGAACGATTCCGCCCGTAACTCCACCGCCGTCAGGCACACCCCATTCACCGCGATGCTGGCGCCCTCGGTCATGTCTTCAAGCACCTTCCGGCAATGGACCTTAAGACGCGCGCCGGCGGCCCGGCTCTCGATCGATTCGACGGCTCCCAGTTCTTCGATGATCCCGGTAAACATTCAACTCTCTTTGACGATGTGGCCTTCGACCGCGAATTCGTCGGGGGAAATGCGGTGCAATTCGGTGCGATCGATGCGAATGGCGTCGGCGCGACGGCGCCGGCCCACTCCGCCTGCCATGGACAACGATTCGAGTCCGCCCAGAATCTTCGGCGCGTAGTAGAAATACACTTTGTCGGCGGCGCCCGTTTCGAGGGCGGCCCAATTCACTTTGGCGCCGGCTTCGATCAATACCGACAAATACTGCTGTTGCGCCACGGCTTCGATGGCGGCGCGCATATCGGAGCGGCCGTCGCGACCATCCAGGATCAGCACGCGTGCGCCGCGGCTTTCGAGCGCTTTACGGCGTTCGGCCGGCGCCGCCGAAGTTCCCACCACCAGCAAATCGCCGGCCGCGCTGCGCATCATCTGCGAATCGAGCGGCAGCCGCAAGCGCGAATCGAGGACGATGCGGAGAAGCGGCCGGCTGCGCGGCAATCCGCTGCGGTCCGTGAGCAGGCAATCGTCCGCCAGGACCGTGCCGATACCGGTCAGCATGGCGTCGGAACGATGGCGGAGCTGCTGCACGTGTGCGCGCGCTCTTTCACTGGTGATCCAGCCGCGGTTATCGTCGGGCGCGGCGATTTTGCCATCCAGCGTGAGCGCGGTTTTCAGCGTGACCAGCGGCAGGCGGGTGCGCATGAAGTGCGCGAAAGCCTCATTCAGTTTCCCGGCTTCGGCGGAGAACCCGGCGGCGATTTCGGCCTGGATTCCCGCCGCGCGCAATTGCCGCATCCCGTGGCCCGCCACCAGCGGATTGGGATCTTCCATGGCC
>Ga0187871_10000655_pt1 | contig 32525 bp, 48 predicted proteins | sample June2016WEW_16_1_FD_132988 | JGI IMG/M metagenome (GOLD analysis project Ga0187871, IMG submission 132988) | Peatland microbial communities from SPRUCE experiment site at the Marcell Experimental Forest, Minnesota, USA - June2016WEW_16_10 | ecosystem: Environmental > Terrestrial > Soil >...
ATTTGTGCCTTATTTGTGCCTTTCGCCTTTTGTGTGCCTCGAAATTGCCTTGGGATTTCATAGTCTAAGACATGGATATAGACTATGGTCCCGCGCGGTTGCCGCGTGGCGTTTCTCGTGATTCTCCTCCACAAAAATGCGTTTTTTCCTATATATGCACGAAGGCGGAAATCCTGGCGAAGGTGGTAATCGGGGCGGTGGCGCCGCCAACGTGAAAAGCCCAGCCCGACGCGCCACGGGGCGGCCACGAACGCGCCGGACGCGCGCAGGACGTGAACGTCCACCGGTGGGCCGCCGCGCGCCCGTGCCGCCTGGAACGCGCGGTTGGCGGCCAACGGAGGGAAGCACAGCCAACACGTGAGCGTCCCGGCTGGCCTTCCGTTCCCGCGCGCCCGGGATAGCTGGCCAATATTATTCGCCTTCAGTCCGAGTACCTTCGAGTGCCATTAGTCGGGCGACTATACGTCAACATGGACCGGCGAATGCTCCGACTGCCGTGAGCCCCGTTCACCAGGAGGAATCACCTATCCCCGAGTGCTGCCGGCCTTCCGAGCCAATCTCCGAGACGCGCGTTTTCCGTCCGGGAGCAACAACGCCATGCCGCGACCGATTCTCGGAATCGGCCGGGGTGGGCACACAACTTCGATGGGGTCGCAGGCCTCACGGCAATTGTGGAATTTCCGTAGTCGCCCAGAACCAGTCAGCCCAGTCATCATTTTCTGGCTGACCTCGCGAGAGCCAGTGGAAGTACGCAGCCTCGTTTCGCAATGCATTCAGAAGGCGATCCGGATCCCAAACCGACGGCCAAGCACTTGAAGCCACAAATGCTGGATCGGCCGGGCCGAGCAAGACATGGTATTCGGGTGCGCCAAACTGAGCGAACAGCCTGACGAATGCGTGGATCTGTGATCCGGGTTGACTGCACATCACTCTGATTTCATGAAGCCCATCGTGCGTGCCATTGACGGGTTCTCCCCACCAGGAGCCTACCCAGTATCCAATGCAAGGATCGGACCCGAGGATCACTTTTCGGATTGGAGTCTGGGTAAATGCTCCAAGCCCCAGGGCGGAAACGGCTGCACAAAAGCCGATCTTCGCTAGGGTCCGGGCGAAATCCTCGGCTGAGAAATTCTTATGAGCTCCGACGAAATCCGCCCCAGGATAGTCCTTGCTTGCTTGCTGAAACGTGGGCCCACACAGATGTATCATTTCAAGGTTCGCGAACACGCCCCTCACGGGCTTGCCGCTCCAAAGACTGCTCGGCGGAGGAAAGAGCGGCGTGGCCAGGTAGGTTGGATATTCCGTCCTTGGCACTTGGACCACTTCTTTGACGCCGTCACGCTGCAGAACGAGCGGCAGCGTCGGCGAACGCTTGTCCCGACGCCGACTTTGCATCGCGAGAACATTGCGGACATCTGGCCATAAACATCTCATCACATCGCGCTCAAAGCGATGAGTAACCTTTGCACACGTTTCACAACTCGCTCGCAGAAGAGTCCATGGTCCGTTTAGGCCGTACGGGACGGCGTGTTCAGTGCCGAGCGGCCCGCCGCGTGCACCGCAGTAAATACATTCTCCGATCTCTCGGCTGTTCAGCGAGACTTTGTTATCAACGAGCCCGATCACGACAGAACTCAATGATATCGCGGCCCCAGCCCGATTACTCCGACGTTATGTTTTGCGCGTTGCTCGGCCGACTTCGCCCTTCGATGTCCTGGCGAAAGGTGAAACGACCCGGTTAACATGGTGACGGCGGAAAGATTCAAATGGCGATCTTCGACGTCGAAGAACTCGATGTGGCCCACGTCACAGACGAACAAGCAGCAGCGATAGGCAGATTGGCATTGTCGTTCAACTTTCTGGAGTCTTGCATTGATGAAGCGATTTCCTTTATCATCAGCCCACCCGATGCACATGGAATCGGCGTTCTAACGGCTCGTCTGGGCTTTGATGCGAAGGTCAGCCGTCTGGAGGCTGTTGTGAAGCACTTCCGGCAGTCGTTGGCAATGCCAGACGCGGCAGCCGCCACGGCTGACCAAGTTCATGTTTGGGCCGCGGAAAGCATTGGTCAACTTCCGGCCTTGTTGAAGCGGCTTCGGGCTGCGGCCGAATTCAGAAACCGACTTGTTCACGCGATGATCAAACTCAAGCCAAACCAGCGTTATGGCACACTGATCTCTCGCGCCGGGCTGGAGATCACCTCCGACACTGCCACCATCTCTGCCGAAGCGAGGAGGATAGGCGGTCTGGGAATTGCCGTGGCCATGTTTGGCCAGCAATTCCACGGTTCCGTCCGTAACTTCAAACAACTCCGAGGCCGAGAAAGCAAACCGTAGACTCCCTTCTGATGCGAGTCGGCCATGGGGCCGCCGGGAACGCGCCGGACGCCAGCTAGGACATGCGCGTTCACCGGCGGGCCGCCGCGCGCCCATGCTGCCAGAAACGCGCGGGGGCAGCCAACGGGGGGAGCGCGGGCCGGATCCTGTCGCTGCGCACGGCGAGGTGAGTTTGGAAGCCCGACCGATCGGGGGCTGTCCTGACGCCCGGCTGTCGTGATCACCACGCTCAGGGGCATGCGTCACACTCGACCGGTAGACGCGCCCGGGTGCGGCGGTCATCTCTTCGTCTCCGAGGACCTCGATTACCACCAATCCGAGAAGAGCATCCTTCGGGTTTCGGGACGTTCAGTTCTGTCCAGTGCCAGGAGCGAATCGCTGTGCTAGTCTATTTCCTTCAAATGGCGCAGGAGATTTCAGGAAACTCGATTCGAGAACGTGCATCGCACCCTCTTTACAGGAGGCACCATACATCATGACAACGTTCACTATCACCCCGACAGTAAACCAAGCCAAGGAGTTTATGGAGATTGCGTCGGATTTCGGCCAGCCTCTGGAGCTTCTTCGCGAAGCAATAAGCAATGCCTTTGATGCGGCCGCCACACGCATCCGATTGATATTCTCCACCAATCTAATTAAGGGCATCCACGTCCTCAAGATCACAATAGAGGACAATGGCACTGGCATGGACCGCGAGAGCCTGCAGGCATTCTTCGATCTCGGCAACTCGCCGCGGCACAGTGAAAAGACGAAGGCGTCTCCCGAAGGAACGTCAAGTTGGCCCATAGGGGAGAAAGGCCACGGCACCAAAGTTTACTTCAACAGCTCAAAAATCACGGTGACCACGCACCGTAATGGCCGAACTTACTGCGCCGTCCTTAATGAACCATATGGAACGCTCTCCGACGGCAAAATACCAGAGGTAACAGTTGCGGAGTCAGAGGAGATACCTTCACCAGAATATGCAACACAGATCATTGTTGAAGGGTATAATCTTAATCAAACAGAGTTATTCAATCATGAACGATTGAAAGACTACATCTATTGGTTTACGAAGTTTGGTTCGGCCGAGCAACTCTTTGGGCTGAAGCAACTTAACTCGGCGGAGTTGCACCTCCAGGGCCTTGATCGGCAACACCCTGAGATCCTACGATTCGGCCATCCTTTTCCACCTGAGAGCAAGAGCCTGCAGGCCCTGTTCGATTCGTATGACGAACGGGCTGGGGATTATTTCTGCAAGCGCTACATTTTTCAGAGCACCTTGCCAAAGTTGCCGCAGTTCCCGTATCAGGCGGTCTTTTCTGTGGAGGGCAACCGCGTAAAATTGGACGCCAACAAAATGCTAAAGCGGCCGGGTAAGTACGTTCCGCCCCAGGGCGCCTACACCGTTGCAGACCGATATGGCATATGGCTATGCAAGGACTTTATTCCCGTGGAACGCCGTAACGAGATCATTAGCTATAAGGGCAGTGAGTACACTAAGCTCCACGCTTTCTTCAACTGCCAAGCACTTCGATTGTCGGCAAATCGTGGTTCGGCTGAACCTACCCCAGAAGCGGTAAAGAACGCCATCAACGAAGAGATCCGCCGCATTTATGACCAAATTATGTCAGGTGAGGATATGGAGATGCTCGACTATCTCGAAGAGCAGGCGGCTGTTCGCAGGACTATTGATCAAGAGACGAAGGATTTCAAGAAGCGGCAAGAACGTGCCGAGAAAGCGCAAGTGGCCGAGTACAAAGGGGTAACTCTAATCGAGCCGTATAGTGAGGTCGGTGTCTTAGCGATGATTGCCCAACTTGCCCTACTCGAACCTGCTCTGTTCCCGTTCACAATCTTGGATTACGACAGCCACTCTGGTTATGACGTGCTGGTAAAGGGTGATGCGACTACGCCAATCCAAAATGCCCGTAAGTTTTATGTGGAGTATAAATATGTCCTCACTGGATCGTTCAACCACTCCTTTCAAAACCTGCGGAGCATTGTGTGTTGGAACACGAAGCTGCAACAGGATGACGAGGTGCAGGACATCACACAGATGAAGCGAATGCTAAAGATTCAGCCTCCTCAGAATCCGAAGGAAGCTGGTGCCTACACTCGGTTTTTTCTCGATGACCCGTATAGTCCGAACAAGATTGAGGTTGTGGTGCTCAAACTCTACCTGAAAGAGCGACTACAACTTGAGTTCAAGCTTCGGGATCTGAGCCTTCCAGTATAGCTGGGAGCGGCGTTGCACCTGGGACAAAGCTGCCACGAGGTTCCCGGCGCCGCACTTCAGCTCCTGGCGACCATCCAATCCAGCCAACCCTCAAGCTCATTTCGAGCACGCCTCGAACGCTCCGTTGTTGGGCTCGGGGCGGCCAGGAACGCGCGGGGGGCCGTCCAGGACGTAATGGGCCACCCGCGCGCGGCCGTGCGCCCCTGGCCGCCGACGGCGACACCGCGAAGTTCGGCCGCGCGTTCCACAGCGGGCGAATGTCGATAACTTAAGTGCATAGATCCTGCAATTGACACGCGATTATAATCAGGGAGATTCGGGATCATGGTGTAGGCGTCGGTTCGAGGTGGCCGTGAAGAACTTAGTGTTTTACATTCGCTCATGGCGCTGGGTTTGGGCGCTCTGCCTTCTGGCTTGCTGGAGCGTACCAGCACACGCTCAGAATCGTACTGGCGGTTCCCGCCCGCTTGAATTCTTGCAAAATCAATATCGCCTCCGCGCGGGCGACCGACTGGCCATAGTGGCAACACAAGAGACGCTGGCTTTTCTGCGCACAGCCAAGACTCGCATCGCGACAGCCGGTCAGGATCAGCATCGCGGCTTTGCGGTGGGGCCGAGCGTGAACGGCGATCAGGTGTTGCTGGCTGCTTCGCTAACGACGAAGCCGGGGAATTACACCTTGACCGTTTCAGCGACGAGTCACACCGGAGAAGTCCGTGCGGCCGCGGTGGACATAACGCTCGATCCTATGCAGCCGGTTCCGAACGGCTCGACAGTGCCCCCTGTCATCCTGCTCAACGGCTGGCAGTTCCCGACCAGCATCGGCGAGTTGCTGAGCGCGGGCACATGCCCCGTCTCCCAGGTGTCCGATACTTTCGGAGACCTGGGAACGGAACTTGCGGCGAGCCCTTCGGGTTCGGCGCGAAACACCGCATACCCGACCATCGACGGCGAGGGTGCGGTGGTCTATTTCTTCGACAATTGTGTCGAAGACCCGAACGGCCTAATTGAAAATCTCGGCAATGTCCTAGGTCAGGTTCTGAACCTCATCACATATCAGAACGGAACCCTGGTTCCCCAGGTGGACCTCGTCACCCACAGCATGGGCGGGCTGATTGCGCGAGCCTATCTCTCGGGCCTCCAGACAAACGGGGCCCTGTCGCCGCCGTTCAATCCCAGAGTGCGCAAACTGGTTGAAATCGCTACGCCGAATTTCGGGTCGTTCCTGGCCGCGAATTATTCCGATCTAGTTCCGAGCGGAACCCAGACGGCCGAACTCGTGCCGGGCAGCACTTTCTTATGGTACCTGGCGACCTGGAACCAGCGCGGCGACGATCTCCGGGGCGTGGACGGCCTCGCGATCATCGGCGATTCCGGTTATTGGCAGCCGAATATCTTCTCTGGGGAGACGTCGAACTTGAGCGATGGCGTCGTGTCGATCACGAGCGCGTCGATCGGCTTCGTTCCGCTCAGCTACGCGCGTAGCACCTTGCGAACGAGGGTGCTTCCCTATTGCCACGTTGACTCAGCATCGGGGGCGGGCGGGTTCATAGACTGTACCGGGCCGGGCATCGCCGATGCGGCCGACACGGCCGCCATCGTCCTATCCTTCGTTCAGAATACGTCTCTCTGGCAAACCATCGGGAACTCCAGCCAGAGTCAATACGGCGGCGTTTACTTCGCTTTGGAAAACGCGGCTGGTACGCAGTATGGCGCCCTCGAAAGCGTTTCTTTGGGCTCGGTGTCCTTTCAGACAGGCTGGAACGACGCTTTTTTCTTCGAAGAATTCGCCAATGGGACGGGAACCCTGGAAGCAACGACGACATCAGGAACGAGCGCCAACTGCGGATCGTTTTCGGTACAGTCCGGGTTCTATTCGATTGCGCGGTGTAAATACAGCCCATCGATTTCGAACGTTCAGTCGAACCTCTCGACGGGGCTTCCGGGCCTCACCATCGCCTCCGGCTCGACCCTAACCATCACCGGGACAGGGTTCTCGACGGGCACTGGCGTGTTTGCCAACGGGACGGCGCTGCCCGCTCAAATCCTGTCGAGTTCGGAGATTACGGCCTCGCTCCCTTCCGCATATGGCGGCCTCGTTGGCATCTCGGTCAGCAATAGCAGCGGCGCGGATGAAATCAACATATTCGTGGCTCCTCCGGCGCAGCCGCCATCGATCTCGCTTTCGGCCGCGCAGGTTAGTTTTTCATACACGATGAGCGGCGCAGCCCCAGCCGCGCAGACCCTAGGGCTCTCTAATTCCGGCGGCGGCACGCTGTCCTGGACGGCAAGCTCAAACAGTTCCTGGCTCACCGTTTTTCCGGCCTCCGGCACGGGTGCGGGCACGCTTACGATCGGCGTCAGCACGGTGGGGCTGAGCGCGCAAAGCTACACCGGCACGATCACGATTTCGGCGGCGGGTGCCAGCAACAGCCCGCAAGTTATTTCCGTAAGCCTGACAGTCAACGCCGCGGCACCGTCGATTTCGCTGTCCGCGAGCAAGGTGAGCTTCAATTACACGCTGGGCGGCAGCGCTCCCTCGTCTCAAACAGTCGGCATCTCGGATGGCGGCGGCGGGACGCTCTTCTGGTCCGCGAGCTCCAATAGTTCCTGGCTGACGGTTTCACCGGCGTCTGGCACCGGGGCGGGGACGCTCAGCCTCGGAATCAACGTCGCCGGCCTTTCGGCGCAGACTTATACCGGTGCTATCACGGTAACCGCGTCCGACGCGTCGAATACGCCCCAAACCATCTCCATCACCCTGAACGTGAGCAGCGCGCCGGTGACCAGTCCCACGGTTCTGGGAATTGTGAATTCCGCGAGTTGGTCGAATGGGACCGTAGCGCCGGGAGAGCTTGTCACGATAGGCGGCTCGCTGCTCGGACCTTCTGCTGGCCTTTCCGGCTCGATAGATCCGTCAACCGGGAAGATGCAGACGCAGGTGGGAGGCGTTTCCGTGACGGTTGGCGGGGTTCCCGCGCCGCTGCTCTATGTGTCCGCCACGCAGATCAACGCTGTCGTCCCTTATGAGATCGCCGGCTGCACGCAGGTGACGCTCCAGGTCGCTTATCAGGGGATAATGTCGGCGGGCACTTCCGTACCCTGCGCAAGCGCGGCTCCGGGCGTGTTCACGTTCAATGCGAGCGGTAGCGGGCAAGCTGCCGCCGCCAATCAGGACGGGACATACAACGGCCCATCTTCACCGGCGCCGAAGGGTTCATACGTGACGCTGTATTTCACCGGCGGTGGTCTCACGAATCCGCCCGGCACCACGGGTTCTATCTCCGGGTCGACAACGCTTAAGTGGCTAACCCAGACGGCCAGCGTCACCGTGGGCAACGTGGCGGCGACGGTGGCGTTCGATGGCGCTGCTCCGACCTACATCGACGGCTTCCTACAGTTAAACATTCAGCTTTCGCTGAACACGCCGACCGGTAGCGCGCTCCCTGTGATTGTCACCGTCGGCAATTTGTCCAGTCCAGCGACGGCGACGGTGGCTGTCCAGTGATTCTGCCAACGCACATGCGACGATAGGGCCGATGGATACGGGACAGGAGCCTCCGCATCCGCAGAGCGGCGCGGACGCGAACCGCGTCCAGCCCCCGCCGTGGCTCAATGCCAGGGATGAGAGCTGGGGGCGGGCGGATTTACGCAAGCATTCTCCCACGCATTTGCCGCAATCGGGACTGAAACTTCCCGTTCTCCCACAACTGCCACGGCGAACCAGGCCCTTCCGTTTGATCCAGGGCAAGCCGTCGTTCAAGGGGGGTGTGGCTGCCGATGGTAATAGCATTCGGCGGAGCCATCCTTCCCTCGTCGCTGGCCGGCTTCTGGCTGGCGCACATCATGGGTTTCGATTCTTTGCTCAAAAGTGACGGCGTAACTTGCCGTGGTAGGCGATTCGACAAATGCGACCGCCCGAACATTTGGGCGAGGTCAATTGCCCTTGCCCGATTTAGAAGGCTATCATCAAGACATGAAACGGCTGGTCGGCCTCACATGAACTGGCTTCAGGCGAATGCGAACGAACTGATCGGCGACGGCCTAAAGGTCCTTGCCCTCATCGCGGCTGCCGGTACGGTTGTCTGGCAGTTGCAGAAGCAGCACAAGAATTCATTGGCGCTACAGCGCGAAAACGCCCGAGAGGCTCTAAAGCTCCGCATCTATGAGACTCTGGTCCAGCGGATTCGCACGCTTTCAGACGCAAATATCGCAGCCTCGATGTACGCGTTCGGGATTCTCCCTGCCGTAGAGAACTACCAGCGGGAACACTCCGCAGGACGCCGGCCGTCACCCATGCAACAGCGTGCGCCCGCCTTCTCCGACCTGCATTTCGAAGCCGCGGGCCACTTGGCAGAGCTGATAGTCGAATTTGAATCTTGGTCAATCGCATTTCCCGGCCTGAACGTCTTTAAGGTTGCTCTGAACGCCGCCGCTTACGACGTTAGGCAGTCTTTTCCACCACTGTTTGCGGCTCTTCTACAGATTCTTCCAATGGACCCTCCGCCGGGTGAGACCGGCAAACCCACAATTATTCATCCGCCGCCCTCTCCAGAGGTTCTCTCTGCGCTGAAACGTTTGACTGAGCAGTACAAAGCGGCCGTGGACGAAATCGGGTGCTACATTTACGACCTCACTGTAGAGGCGCAAAACAATCTTCTGCACGGGTTGTTTGAGGGAACGGTTCCGCCACGCCGACCGCTCGACCCGCGGCGCAAAGTCATCTCAACCGTCCCGGAGACGGCGCAGGCGCTGATCCGCTATTTCGAAACAGAAACAGCGTGGGGAAAGAACCAGGCCGCCATCAATGCAGAGGTAGTGGCGGAGGTTCAGGCGAAGGCTGCTTCACAATCCGCCTCCAAATAGCAGCTGCAAATCTCGTACTTCCGTCCGCCGGGTACATCTGGTCCGGCATTGCAGGGCATCTGCGCAGCATCTACGTCACGCAGTAAAAAGCTTCGCATAAGTGGGCTCAAGCTTCTGGCGACTATTGAGTGTTAAAGGTCTTGACCTTTTAAATCCTGGTATGGAGATCGTTTCAACATTGCGCAATTGCGCAATGCCGGGTGCTAGAATTTGCGTCGGGAAAGGCAGGGCAGCTTACCGTGATAACCCTACGCTGTTGCGGCGAAGAGTATCATGCTGACGAGCAGCACATTGGGCGTAAGATCATGTGCCGGAAATGCGGGCGGATTATGACTATTCACGCCGGCGCCACAGGTCTACCAAGCCAACCTCCCTACCCGTCGCCTCCCTCGGCCCCTCAGTCAACTCCCATCTTCGCGCCTCTGGAATGGCGGCGACGGCTGACAGGAGTTGCCCCTGCCGCGATCGGCGGCTTGGTGGTGCTCGCCATTGTCCTCGCGTGGCTAGTCTTAAGACTTCCAAACCGCGAACCGGTTACAGAGGATAAGAGCACTGACCGCGCACCAACATCATCACCATCGCCCCCCATCGTTCCGCCGCAGCCTGAACACACTCCCGCGCGGGTGGCCGCGGCTTTGTCCACAGGTACATGGATCATGAAGCCACGCGGAGCTGGGGGACATGGGGTGCTAAGAATCCAGAATGGGAGTGATCTGGATTCGGCGGTTAAGCTAGTAACGTCCCCTATTCCGCGGAGACTTGTCTGGTTTTTATACATCAGAGCACACGAAGAAAAAGAGATTAACGGAATCGGAGCCGGAAGTTATCTGCTCCGCTTTACGTTGGGCCAAGACTGGGATTCAGAGACCCAGAAGTTTCTGCAAAAGGCATGGTTCTATCAGGCCGGCCGGCAACTCGACTTTGAGGAAATAGAGCCAACGGAAGGCGAGCGTGGTCAATATACCGAGTTGACTGTTACTCTCCACGAGATGGTTGGAGGAAACCTGCCAAGGGTGGACATCAGCGAAGCGCTGTTCAACGAAGGGCAATAGCGAGCGGAGTTGGTCGCAACCCCGTGCCATATGCGACCACTCCTGCGACCAAGCATGATAACCCGTTCAGAATTGTCTGCGAACGGCTTGCTGTCCAAAACCAGCATGAGCCGGGAGGTAATGCTCCTGTTCTAACGGCCACCACCCCAGCCTGGATTGCCGTGCCAGTTCTCATCCGTACCGCCGTACGGATCCAGTTCAACGGCTGAGCGCTGTTCCGCGAGGGCCTCCCATTTGGCTGCCTCTTGGGTGTCCTGCGCTACGCCAAGCCCGTGCGCGAACATATGTGCCAATCGACGCGCTGCATCCTTGTGGCCGCGGGTAGCTGAACGTCGATACCACCCAAACGCCACAGCGGGATCGCAGACGCTTTCCTCCGTCTCAAGCGCTCTCGATCCCCGCCCTAGTGACGCTGTCTGTGCAGTAGTGCCTGAGGCCCAAGCGCTCTTGCGGTGTCTGATAAAAGGCAACACACGCCAGAGGCGGCTGCCCTCCGATCCGACATAATATGGATTGCGGCATCGAGCCAAATAAAACCGTTTTCCACATACTGATCGAGGGGGGACAATGGACACGTCGGTCGAAATAACGGTGGGAGGCGAAACGATTGGTGATGTTCGTTTCGTCGATCCAGGCGAACATTTCTCGATTGCCCGGACCGTATCCGGGTTTCACCTCGAACTTCCAGTCATATTAACGCTGCGGCGCACTCTCGAACGAAAGCGCTTTCCGCTCCTGACCGGTCTCAGGGCGATCTTTACTATCCGGGCAGGAGCGGGACAGGGAATGGAACTCTGCCGCCCCGCCTGTGACCAGATGTTCAAGGGAACGTGCTCAAACTGCCAGTGTTCGCTTCGGTGGTCAGGACGGTTGGATGATCTGGCAGTCTACGAAAAGCTGCGTGAGTGCATGCGACCTTCATTTAACGTCACGGTCCTCGGCGACGTCGCGTTTCTACGCGATGAGGCGGGTGAGGCCCTCAAGTTCGACACCGCACCCGAAACATTTATGGGGCATGGCACGGTCGAATACTCGCCGGAAATCTGGGCTAAAGCACTCCGGACTTTGGGGATATCGGAGACGATAATGATTCAAATCCCGCTACCCGCAGTGCCGCCGAACGGGTGGGAGGAAGTATGGGTTGAGCTTTCCAATGCCCGGGCGGCGCTCGAACGAGGCGGCACAACCGCTTTGAGGGACGCCGCAGTGGCGGTTCGGCGTGCTCTCGAAGAATGGAGAAAACTTGAAACCGAAGGTATCGCTCACGGGAAGCAGTTGAAGGACCGGTCCAAACGAGAACGCCTTGACGACTTACGGCTCCATTTGAAGAACTTCGCTGATTTTGCTGCGCACACGGGCATTCAGGAATGGTCGCGTGACGACGTTGTGCTGATGATTTCGACGTTGGCCGCTCTCGTCGCCGTGCGAAACCCCTGACCGTTGGGCACAATCCAACAACATTAGTAGCCGTCTCCACCAGGGTTTAGGAAGATGAACCGTCGTAGGTGTTGGGCCGGCACGGTTCGCACGAGTTTAGAACCGCTGCTGGTATCGCGCGCTGATCCGGGAGAGTGCTGCTGCGTAGTCAAGCCGAGTCTCCTTGTAGTTCGCCCACTCAAACGGATAGGGTGGTGTATTCGACGCTTTGAAACGAAGAATGATGAATTCATCGAAATCTGGCGCAGCCAAGGCCAATAGCCGTCGCTCGGCCTCAGGAGCTTCTTGGTACGGATGGAGAAAGCCCTGCTTTCCAGTGGTTGGGAACGGGCGATCACCCTCATAGCCGATCGTGCTTTCGGCCTGATTAATGCCGACTACAGCAACGCAAATGGGATTGCCACCGCCGTGCTTGAACTGGTTGACCTGGTTTCGAAGATCATTTATCACCCGGTCGATCTGTTTGATCATTGCCTTCGCAAGGATTTTCACTTCGATCCCGATTTCGACCGTAGCTATCGGCCCTCGCGCTACCAGATAGCCGGGATCGATGATCGGAGTCTCGCCTGGTATGATTTCTCCGAATGTTCCATCACCGCGGCGGGCTGCGACTCCGCGGCGCTTATTCTGCACATTCAGAACTCTGTCCTTCCGATTGATCGCCGCTTCGACCAGTTTCGGCGACCGATTGATGGTGACCAGGTCGTCGTAGAGGTGCATCGCTACGAAGTCCCCTTGACTCGAATCACGATGCTTGTAGATCTTATTTTCAAACAGCCGCCGGAATTCCGTCAGTAGCCGGTATTCGAGCGGTGGTGCGGCCGTCTTTGTCAACAATAACCTCGGCTTCTATTGCACCGACGAAACGCTGCTGACGGGCCGTTTTCGTAATCCGCTGCCGCGCGATTTCGACGTAGGCCGCTTCAATTTCGTTGGCGATTGAATTTCTGCCAGATATGATAGCAGCCTGCGAGGTGGAGCCGGTGCCCGCAAACGGATCGAGGACCGTATCGCCCGCGAAGGAAAACATTTTGATCAGGCGTTCGGCCAACTCCACCGGATATGGCGCCGGATGGCCCTCGCGGGTGGATGCACCCCGCAGATCAGACCAAATAGACCGAAACCACGTCTTCATTTCCTCCTTTGTCAACATGGACAAAGCCTTCTGGAGAGAGGGGGTAGTCCTATACTCTCCGCCCTTCCGAAGGAAGAGAATGTATTCAACGTCGTTCTTGATGATCCCACCCGGCTGATATGGCTTTCCGTAAAAACCTGCGCCGTTTCCCTCCGCCTCCGTTACACCGTTCGCGATCTTGTTCCACAGAATCGGCTGTAGGCAATCAAGGCCGCACTTACGAGCGCGGACCTGAATGTCGGAGTGTAGCGGCACAAGGTAGTGCCGACCACCGCGTTTCCTGGGAATGCAGACATCGCCGACTACACAGCAGATTCGACCTCCTCCAACAAGCACTCGTGCGCACTCCCGCCAAACTTGGTCAAGTTCCGAGAGAAAGTGTTCGTAGTCCTGGAAGTGGCCCATCTGATTGCGGTTGCCAGCAGCATATTCTTTCAGCGTCCAATACGGTGGAGACGTCACGACGAGATGCACCGAGGCGTCTGGTATCCACGCCAAGGCGCGGGCGTCTCCGCATCGAAGACGGTGGGTAGTGCGCTGATAGGGCTCTGGCCACGGCACTTGGCGGTAATGAGCGTTCGCATCAAGTAACGCACGCAGACCCTCTGACGTGTTGTCCTCAGTCGGGAGCTTTGGTGGCTGTTTGGGCCTTCTGGCGGCCTCGAAAAGGCCATACTGCGACGAGTGGCCGTTGCCCGTCACCTTCTTTAGCCGTGTTTTTGCGGGTTGCGCCATTCCGAAGACCGGCCTTAACCGGCTGACAGCAATTGTACCGTTGTCCGCGCCCGGATCGCACATTCTCTTGTCTCATCGACCGGAAGTCCCTTTCTGCGAGCGGTACATCGGAATCTTCTTACGGCGGCTCGACCGTCCCATCAGTGCCGCTCCTCCGGTCTGCGGCGGTCCGCGCGGGCCAGTTCTTCATCGAGGTCTTCCATATAACCGTAGATGACCACGTAACGGCCAACGTGGCCTTCGGCCGCCACAACCACGATGGGAGTTTGCTGGCCGCTTCTGCGCTTCCATCGCGACCATTTCCGCGCCGCCTCCCGGCACCCCTCCCCGCAATAACGCTGGTTCCGATGCCGGGGGTGAAAACGCTGCATGCATCCTTTTAGCAGACAACACCGTGGGCGCGGCTACCGCGCTAGGCGCCTTCGTCGACCCGCCTGAATTTTTGGGATAACCTGTGGGACGGCCAAGTCTGGCTCGCGCCTATCGATCAGGTTTAGCTGATAGGCCAGTCTGGCAAGGAAAGACAAGACTTGCATAAAACATATTGCTATAGTAGCATCGCACAATGGAATAGTATTTTCTGATGAAACCGCCGAAACTCACTAAGCTGGAACTGGAGATTATGGAGATTCTCTGGACGCGCGGACCTTGTGCGATCCGCGAGATCCAGGAAGCCTTCCCGAAGCGGAACCGCCCTGCCTACACCACGATCCAGACCACCGTCTACCGTTTGGAGGGAAAAAAGACCCTCCACCGCATTAAGAAGATCAGTCATGCCCACATTTTTGAGGCCTTGATCTCCCGTACGGCGGCTCAAAGCCGGTTAATAGACGATCTGCTCGCTTTGTTGGGTGACCGTCTCCAGCCGGTCATGGCGCATCTGATCGAGTCCAAAAGGCTCACACTCAATGACGTAAAAGAGGCGGAGAGAGCCCTGCTGGCACTCCAGGAACAAGAGGAAAGGGAGAAAGAGCAATGATCCCAGGATTTCTAGCACACCTCTGGCAGTCCACTCTATTTGGCGGAGCGGCCTGGCTCCTCACCCTGGCGCTCCGAAATAATCCGGCACGGGTGCGCTACTCGGTCTGGCTCATAGCGTCCGCGAAATTTCTGATCCCGTTTTCCCTGCTGGTTGGGCTCGGGACGTTTGTGCCTTGGCGCACAGCCGCTCCACCACCGGAGACAGGGTGGGTGGCTGTAGCGGAACAGGTGCGTCCTCTGGTCACCATTCGTGCCCTGGGATCAGAAGTTGCTCTCGCCGCCAACGCAACGAATCGGGCCTACTTCATATGGACGGCCCTCTTTCTGTGGTTCTGTGGGTTCGCCACAATTTCGATTTGCTGGGCTGCTCGATGGAAGCGCATTGGAGAACTTCGCAGGCTGGCAATGCCCTTAAGGATGCCCAAATGCAGTGAATCTGCCATTCCAATAATGTCTGCCCCCGGACTTGTCGAACCCGGAGTCTTCGGTGTGTTTAGGCCGATTTTGCTTCTACCGGAAGGGATTGGAGCGCGGCTCAATGAGGCGGAGTTGGAAGCCATTCTCGCTCACGAGCATTGTCACGTCCGTCACCGCGACAACCTGACCGCAACTATTCACATGGCGGTCCAGGCCATCTTCTGGTTCCATCCGCTCGTCTGGTGGCTCGGTGCACGTCTGGTAGACGAGCGGGAGCGCGCTTGTGACGAAGAGGTTCTGCGCCTCGGAAACAGCCCGCAGGTCTATGCTGCCGGGATTCTCAACGTATGCAAGCTGTACATGGAATCGCAGCTGGCTTGCGTATCAGGGGTGACGGGAGCGGATCTGAAAAAACGAATCGAGACAATTATGAAGAACCGAGTTGTGCAAAGGCTCGACGTCCGCCGAAAACTTGTATTGATGCTAGCCGGCCTAGCGAGTGTCGCCATTCCCTTTGCAATCGGCGTCGTCAACAGTCCGGCTACTCTTGCCCAATCATCGGCTGCGGGTGGGAAGAAGTTAGAATTCGACGTGGCCTCGATTAAACCATTTCCTCACCCGGTAGCGGGAAATAGCATGAGCTACAACGCGTGGAGAACGATGGCTCGCAACAGTGTTCATGGCCAGTTTAACTTGGTATGGTCACCCTCAAAGGATTGCTCTTAGCTGCATATGACGTGAAGGACTTTCAGGTTGTGGGAGGACCACCCTGGATGGACAACGAGGGATATGACGTCGTCGCTAAAGCGGGAAGCGACGTCACCTACGCCCAAATGATGCCGATGATTCAATCCCTCCTCGCCGATCGGTTCAAATTGGCGCTCCACCGCGAAACCCGTGATCTGCCGGTTTATGAGCTGTCGGCCGCGAAAGGTGGACCCAAGGTTGTCCCAACCAAGCAGGGGAGTTGCACTCCGCCGGATTCGATTACCTCTCCCCCGTCTCTGGGCACCAAAATCTGCGGCGGCGTAGCAATGCGACGTTATGAGCTAACTGCGTATTCGATATCCATGGCGGAGTTTTCAGCCAATCTGGCCTCCATCCTGGGTCGCCCAGTCATCGACAAGACTGGCGTGAAGGTAAGGTTTGACGTCGATCTGAAGTTTGATCCATGCAGTACCCCAGGAGGCCTCGGCGGATCTTCGGCCCCGAATGGGGGCGGCGGTTGCGCCGACTTTTCGTCCTACCCATCGATTGAAACCGCCTTGCGGGAGCAACTGGGGCTGCGGGTACAATCTGCAAGAGGCCCGGTCGAAGTCCTCCTCGTTGACCATGCGGAAAAGCCGACAGCAAATTGAGCCCGCACGCTGAGATGTCCTGGGTCACATTTCGATAGCGATTGTGGGTCACTTATGGCAAGCGCCGAAGCACTCTTCTAAGAGCGCAGTGCGCGGCACACCGTAGCGAGTGACGCTGAAATAGGTGACCTGCTGGTCCTCCAGAACGGCCTGCCGGATGCCAGTCGGCACCGCCAGAGAAACCGCCGCAGGTCCCGGTAATATTTCAAAGCGCGTCAAACCGAGATCCTCCTCGCCGGGCCGCGCCGGTGGTCGAAGAAGCCCCTGTGCAGGCCGCGCGCGTAATGCTCGGCGAACGTCACGTTTATGATTCCGGCGGCGAGTCCCTCCTTGACGGTGGGCGTCAAGACCACTCGCATGGCCAGTGCGTTGCGGTCGCCGGCCTCGATCAGCCGGTGACATTCCTGACACGCTATCCAGTCCGAGACGCTTCTTGAACCTACCTCGTCGAAGAAACTCTCGGCGGGATAGAGCCACACCGGGTTTTCAGACGAGCAGAAATCGCAGATCAGATCCACACCTCCACGACCGCCTCGTCGTCGTTTTTGTGCCGCCCGAGGTTCCACAAGTTTCGCGGCAGCGCGGCGCGCACCGCTTCGAGGCTAGCCCCGCGCGCGAACGGTTCGCCCAACTCTGGCCGGTCTATATACCATCGCCGCACCACGAATTCGTCGGGATAGTCCCGAGGGTGGTCGTACACCACGTATAGCGTGATGGCCGGCGTCTCCTCGACCGTGCTCACAGATAGCGATCCTCCTCAATCCCGCGCAATGCTTCCTCGCCAGTCATGAACGCGGGCTTCTCGTCGCGGTATCGCATCGGCCGCGCCGGCAGCCGTTTGGCCCGGCACCGTCCCGGCTGCTGGCGCAGCCGGACATCGGCCATCTGCGCTGCCACCTGGGCGATGTTCTTCTCTGCGAAGGAGGCTGGACCCTTGTGGTCGCCCAGCCAGACGCCGTCCTGGGTGTCGAAGATGCCCCAGGGGCCGCTCAGTTTCTCTTTGGCCATAGGTTTGGCACCGCCTCCTTCAACTCGGCCGCGATCTCGGTTCGCGAAGCGGCCAGCATCTTGACGCCGCCCGCGTCGCCGGGTGCTCTGTCGCGGTAGCAATACGCGCACAGAATTTGGCTCTCCGGGTACTTCTTCATCCACGCCTGCCCGCTCGGCGCCAGCATTACGCGCCGCGAACAGCGCGAGCAGTGGTGATTGAACGTGGACCCGCGAACGGTCGCGGGCGCGGTGGCCGGCGCGCAGATGAGATAAATGGGATCGTCTGTCTTCATGGGAGACGCTCAGTTCCATCCGCTCACAGCCGTACCCCGCACTCCGGGCAGAATTTGCAACTCCCAGGAATCTCCCGCCCGCAGCCGGTGCACCTCTCGATGCGCGAAAACGTGAGTTCCGCCTTGCCGCCCAGATCGAATTTGCCCGACATGGCACCCTGCGTCTGGTCGCCGTATTTCGCGAGCGTGGCCGCCGCGCAAAGCTGGAAGAGTTTCACCGAGGTCTGCGCCAGGACCACTTCGTGAACGGCGGGCACCTCGATCACCATTGCGATGGATGGCGCGCCGCTCTGCATGCCGTGGTCGAGCGTTTCGAGGCGCAACGGGATGTTCTCCGGTACCTCTAGAATCCGGCGGTAGCGGCGAAGGATGTGCGCGTACTTGCCACCGGTCCCTTCGATTTGGATCTCCATTTTGGGCATCAACTATTCCTCCTGTCCTGCCGTCGGCAGGGGCATCGGCGGGGTCATTGCGTATCGGCCGCAGGCGGTTCCTCCAGCGGGTCTGCGCCGAAGAGCGCCTGGTTTTCCACTTGGACGCAGGAGACGATGCCGGCCAGCAGCACCGTCCGCAGCGGCACCGGCAGCTTGCGCCCGTCGCCCAGCGCGACGATGGCCACCTCGTCCGGAGTGTCCCGCACCCAGGAGTCCTTGCGGAACGTGGCCCATGCATAAAAGCACTTCTCCAGTACGGCGCGCGACTCACTGCTGGGGAAGCCCACTCCATGGTCCATCACTGTTACGAGACACAGGTGGCGCTCCCTCTTGGGCGGCGCAGGTAGCGGCGCTTCGTCCATCCGCCGGCGGCGCCGGTTTTCCATTTCGTCCACCACCATAGCGGCGATGGCTTTCTTGTCGCTCTCGGAAATCTCCATGCGTCTTTACTCCCTCCTTGCGTTTGTAATCTCGTCGAAACCCAGGTTCGGCAACTCCCACGCCTTCAGCCCGTGCAGGGCGATGTAATGCCGCTGGACCAGCCACGTGCGCGCGCCGACCGTCACCGCCGCGTACTCGCCCAACTGTTCCACCAGCGCGGTGATCATCCGCTCGACCACCGGATCGGTGTAATGCAGCGGCTTCCCGCAGTGGCATTTACCCTCCATGGATCGCTCCCCGATCCTCCTTCCGGATCTGGCAAAGCATGCACGCCCGCCCGTTCGGTGGCACCGCGGCGACCACCTCGTCGCCGAGCGGATTCCGGTCGCAGAGCGTCACGCCATCACTCGACCGGCACCACTCGCCGACGTGGTTCTCCGTGTACCCAGATCCTTCCGGCCACCGGAACGGTTCGGGCGCAGGCGCAGCCGGGGTCGCGGCGATGGCCAGATCCAGCCCTTCGACGATGCGCGCGCCAACGGTCGGTCCCCGCGGTTTGCCTTTCCCTTTCTTCATTACGGACGCCCCGCCTTATCGATGGCGATGCCGGCAACCACGATATTCACGATGGCGCGAGCGGCCTCGCGAGGGGACGTGAGGCCGTGCAGCATTTGCAGCATCAGCGCCTTCCCCGACCCGGACATCATGGTCGTAGTGGTGGTGACAAACACCAGGATGTCGATGTCCGTCTGCAGACATACGATGGCCTTCTGCTTGGCGATCTCGGCCTTCTCGTCGACCAACTGTGTGGTCATGCTCTCCGCATACGCCGTTACGAATTCAACGAGCGCCATGCGGGCGGTGTCGCTCAGCGGGCGCGAATACTTATCCATCAGTGCCTCCAACCCAACTCCGCGATCTGGTGCATGGCAGTTCCGGGCGTGGCCGCGATCAGCTTCTGGAGCCTGCGCGCCATGCGCTCGCAAGTCCTGGCCGACGCCATCCTGGCTGCCTCCGGATGCCGCAGCGCCAATTGCAAAAACGACAGCAGCACCCACGCGTCCGGCGTCTTGATCACGAGATCGACGAACGGCATCTCCGTGCACAATGCCACCAGTTCCTTCTCAAACTGCTCCTGGAGCGCTTCTTCCTGCTGCTGGTCCATCACGACGCTACCTCCCGCATCTCGATGTTGTGGCCGGACTCGTCGGTAAGGCGGCCATCGGTCAGCCGCACTGCCAGCAGGCGGAATGTGACCACCTTCTCGGTATACGGATCTTTGCCGGCGGCGCGGATCGCGTCGCGCACCGCCGTGCGCCCGACGCAGGCAACGGCTTCTTCGACCGGCATGTCGCGTTCCAACTCGGCTACGTGCGGCATCAGTTGTCCTACCCGCCAACGCTCCCATGGCTGGTTGCGGTGTGGGCGCAACTCCACCAGCCGCCCACTCACCAACTCGCGATGGGTCATGGTTTGCATCGCTCCACCTCTATCGACCAAGCCAGCTCTACGTTCATGCCGCCTCCGGGTCCGGACGCCAGTGCAACCCGCCGGCCGTCGCGAGTAGCGCGAGAATATCGCGGTACGCCGCGGCCTCGATTCCTGGCCTCAACTCCCAGGCGGGCGACTGGAGATAGCCGGTATTGCCGATGTCGGGTTCATACCGGATCACAGAACCGTCCGGCGATCCGGAAACCGCAAAGCCTTCTCCGCGCCAGAACGCCAAAGGCACGTCGTCGAGAAGAACGACATCAGGCATGTGGATTCCGCGCGCCGGACGGCTGGCCTGGCTTATGGTTGCATCCAAGAGATAATGCAGGCCGGCGCGCAGCACGAGGTGGCCGGCCCATCGGTCGGGCGGCATGTTAGGGACACCGAAGCCGATGCCTACCGAGTACACGCCCGGCTGGTCACACCACGCATGCAGTTCGTCGTCGGACTGCGGAATCCGGCCTTCGCTTTCGGCGCGTTCCGCGAACGCCCTGGAGAAGACCATGGCGCGCACCGCGAAAGGCCGCGCGGCCAGACCACACCTCCGGAATACCTCGATCAGCACGCGCGTCGAGTTGATGCAGGAATTCGCGCTGAAGTACTGGCCGAGGACGCCCCGGATGTCGCTGGTCGCGAGCGCCTCGAACAACTCCGGATAAGTGCAAGGCGTCATTGCATGTACCCTCCCGGCGAAGGTGCCTCCGGCGAGTTGCGGATCTCGTAGTGGATCGAGATGGAGCTCGTCAGCGTGTCGATGATCACCGCGCTTGCGTCGTCTGGCGGGTACGAATAGAAGATCAGGCTGCCCAGGTGCTCCTTGCAGGGTGCCACCCGCCAAACGCCGCCGAAGAACGACGACGCGTCGCTCGTCCGGAAGTTGTACGTCACGAGGCCCGTGTCGATGCAGGCCTGCGGCGTCGGGATGGAAAATGACTTCTGGAGGTTCTCAATGTTGTGGTGGTCGAACCAGACGTGGAGCTCCCCGATTATTCCCTGCTGGAGCATGGGCTCGACCCCGACCATGATGCGGCCGTGTTTCGGGTCGACGACGGGCGAGAAGGGAATCCGGTACTGCCAGCCGCGCCCACTGATCCGGAACCGCTCCGCGCTGACGAACTCGGTCGACTCAGGCATCGCGCCTCCAACGTTGTCTCACCGCGATGCGGCGGGCAGCGCTCACCTGGGCGCGCGACTTCCGGCGGTAGTGGCGTCGGTGATAGTCCTGGTTGTATTCCCTCCGGCCATCTGTCCGGCAGGCCTCGCACCACTTGTGGCCGCGTCCGCGCGCCGCCCCACATCGCGCGCAAAGCCGCTGTGTGGCCGGATCGGGTGCGCCGGCGTGTCCCAGCGCCGCCGTGAGTTCCGCCATCCGCTCGTCGATATGCTCCTCGCACAGAATCGCGCCCATTAGCCCTCCCGCTTCTCCTCCTTCGATTTGCGTTTCCGCGGTGCTGGCTGCGGCGTCCACGGAGCCGGCGCCAGGATATGCGACCGGCAGACCGGATCGAGCGGGCGGTGCACCTTGCCGGACCGTTTCGGAACCAGAAAGCCCAACGACTGCGCCTCAAACGAGTACAGAACCGTCCAGTGTGTCTTGCTTCGCCGGCCGCACTCCGAGCACGCCACCAACTGGTTGTATCGGAGAAATCGGACGGTCCTTCGCTGCTCTTCGGTGAACAGCTTGTTGGGCCGCGCCTCATAGAGCGCGACCAGCAACGGCTGCGGTTCCGTCGTTACGCCTGCGCCCGGTTTGCGCTGCCGTTCAGCTTTGCCTTTTGCCATACGGTCTGACTCCGGCCATTGTGCTCTACCACCTTGAGAAGCTCTCCGCGTTCGTGGAGCGTCATCATCGCTGCCGCTATCGATTGGCGCACGCGCAGTCGTTCTGGGCCCTCGATGTGCCTGCCGCCGGTCATCAGATTCATGACGTCGTTGACGGTGAACTTCTCGGCGAACGTCTGGGTGGCCGCGAAGACCAACTGGCGCGTGACCTGAACGCGTTCGACGATCTGCTGCGGCGGTTCCGGCGGTTTCGCTGTTGGGCCAGGCGCCGGTGCCGGTGGGGCTGGCAGGATGCTTCGCAAGGCTGCCTCGGCTGCCGGTTCGTCGGCGAACGGCAGCAACGCTTTGAGCATTTGCGCCCGGCGTTCGTGGCCCTGTGCCTCGGCCAGGAGCTTCTCCTGGGCAGTTTCCTCCTCGCGTACGGCGGCTTCGAGGCGATCCTTGAGGGATAGCTTCGGAACCTCCGCTACATTGGCAATTGCTGGCGCCGGGGGCGCCTGTGTGGCGTTTTGGGTGGCTGGCATATCCTTGTGCTCCTGCGCGCGGATATCCACGCCCCGCGCGGCTTGTTGGCCCTTGTGGCTTGGCTGCGCCGGCTCGAGGGCCAGTGCGTGCCGGAGATTGCTTAACTGATTGGCCGCCGTTCGGTAGTCGCCAGGCGTTTTAGGCGATATGAAGTTGTGGCCGTTTGGCAGGCGGTAGACGCGGTGCTTCTTCTGCCGGACGAGAACCGCTCCCGAGTCCGTGAGTAGCCTTGTTAACTCTGCGCTTGCATCCATCACTTCTCCCTTTCTTTGGCGCGCAGCCGCTCCAACTGCGCCTTGGCCATTTCGTTTTGAATCACCAGGACGTCCCGGCCGGCGGATTTCAGACGTTCCACCATCAATACGCCGCAGGGATTGCACAGCACGAAACCGCCACGGTTGGCCTGCTCCAGCCCCCTCGCTGACACGCCCAATGGTTCTTCGCAAATAACGCAGGTACGCAGCGTGAGGCCAGCCGTCGAGGTGCCGGTCAGGATGAAATCCGCCAAGCTGCGGCAGACTACCAGGAGCCCGGTGTTAGCGCTCATGTGTGCGCCTCCCTTCGGACGATCCGAATTTCGCGATGCTCCTCGTCCCACAGCCTGCCCTCGCCGTCGACCGAGAACAGGCCAACGAAGAAGCCCACGCGGAACGCCGCCAGACGGCAGCCGGACCGTATCGCCTCGTCCCACTTGCCCGGCAGGATGAGGTTGCCGGGCGTCGCGAGCTTCGCCGTGATCGACTCCGCGTCATGGAACCGCTCGAAGGTCGCGGCCAATGGGACGGGCCCGTACTTCGACTTCTGCATCCGCAGCACGACCCGGTCGCCCGGACTCAGATCGTTGGCGCTAATTGTTGGTTCCATCGCGCCTCCGGGCGGTCGCCTGCCAGAGATGGAACGCCGCGCGAGCAGCCTGCCGCAGCGTGATCCCTGGCGGGTCGCCCTCGTTGCCGCCGTAGCAGGAGCACCGCCCCTGGAGATGCCCCACCGATCCGATCACCAGCCGCATGTGGCATTCAAAGTGGTAAGGCTTCTCCACGACGCCGCGCTCGTCGATGTGCGGAACGGTTACTCCCCGGTCGCCCATCTCGATAGCTTCCTCGCAGTAGGCGCACGGCTCTCCTACCGGAGTCGAGACCACCTCTTCCTCCGGATCAGCCCGATGGATGCCGAACCATTTCATAGGGACCACCTCTTCGCGGCGGAATCGGTCGATCAGTTCAGGCGCGCGCCGCACCGGCGGCCAAGCGCCGGTGAGCTGCCGGCCTGGGAACAGATTCCGATGCGGCAGTGGGCACGTCGTCAACCGGCGGCACCGCCACGGGCAACCCGATCTGCTTCGTGCCATCTATTGCGCTCAACGCACCTTCGAGGGCTGTCAAGTCCTGTTGGAGGCGATCCTGCGATGTCCGGAGAGTCTGCAGTTGTCCCTCCAACAGGGGTATCTGCTGCCGCGTCGCTGCGAGGTGTTCTTTCAACTCCGAGATGGCGGCCACCAGATGGTCCCGCGGAGACATCGATGCCGGCGCCGAAGCTGATACTTCGACCGGCGGCGCGGCTGGCTTCGACGATTGTCTTTTGTACTTCGCGATCTGCTCCGGCGTGGGTTGGTACGGCGCACCCGGATGCGCTTTCCGTATGTGGGCTGCGCGGCCTTGCGGCCGGTTGAGCATATCTTCGCAGTAGAAACACTGCACGTAGTTCGATTTTCGTTTCATTGCTTTCTGTTCCTCTCTCTTTCTTGTGTTTGATGGATCGCGATCACACGCGACACAGCTTGTCCCCCTTCTTCGACGGACTGGCATTGCAGCAACTGCATCATTTCGATTCGCGTCGGAAGCCAGCCGCGCTCGTAGCCGGCGGCAGTCAACATCCCGAGACAGTAGGCGCCGGGCGCGGAGGCCGTCGCCATCAGTTCGTTGAGGATTTTGAGGTGGTCGGAGAAAAGTCTTGGTGAAATCATCCTTTCCTCACTTTCGTGATCTCGAGGCTCTGGCCTTTCAGATCGCGCCAACCGTGCGGGCTGCGCAGCGCGAAAAAGCAGACTGTGTCTTCGCCGTGGCGGTGACGGATCAGCAGGAGGAAATCGATGCGCCATTCGTGCATCAACTCGTGCGCCTCGTGAGAAGCCGATCCGGGACCGAGGTCCGGCATATCGTAGGGCGTGCTTGCGTGGAGGACGTCGCCCACCACCTCGCCGGCGCCGCCCTCGATGTGCACCAGATCGCGCTCACGGAATGGCCAGTCGCCCGCCGCCAGCTTCTCTACGCGCTCCTTGGCAAACGGCAGCCGGCAGCGCGGACACCAATAGTGCGCCGGCCCCCAGGTTTCGGTCCGATCCGGAACGACGCGCGCGGCTGTTTCGGCGCCATCGAGAAGGACGTAGTTGCAGAGCGGGCAGTTCATACCAGCCCCTCCGCGAGCGCATGGAGCCAGCACCACCACTGTCCCGCGCCGACGTACGTGACGAGAGTCATCGGGCAGGCCTTGATGGAGCACTTGCCCGCGACCCACTCTCGCGTCGGGCCGCTACTCGCCTGCAGTCGTCTCACGGACGATCTCCGCGAATACGAATTTGACGAGCCGGATCTTCTTTCCATACGTCCGCGCCTGCGCCTCCATGGCCGCGCGTAGAGGCGCGCGATCAATCTTGTGCTGGTCGTAATCCATCGTGACCAGCGGGATCATACCTGCGGGTACCTGTCCCTGCTTAAGCCCAATCCGGCCGGACCCGAATTCATCCTCCCCAACCCACGCGTAGAGTGCGTGCTTCCTCAACTGTTCCGGAACGCTTTCCATTCACCGCTGTCCTTTCTGGTGGTGTTCGGCTGGCGACCCCGCCGGCGGCTCCCCAAGGTTCTCCTCCCGTAGATCGCCAAACATCTTTTGGCGCCCGCCGAATTCCGATTGCGAAATCACGTCCGACTGGGTGTCCCCCAGCCATTGCACACGCCCGCCGCTTTTTCGCTGGTAGCAGTGCTGCATCAGCACCACGTCGAACGCGGACTGCGCGGTGACGTGGACGAGCTGGCAGCGCACGGCCCAGCCCATCTTCACGAGCTTGGCGAAACCGGTGTCGATGTGCCGGTCCCACTCGTCCTTGTGCTTGAATCCTTCCTGCGTACAGGTCGCGCCCCACATATCGGTGCCGAAGACCACGCCATCGACGCCTGTGTCGTGCACGATATCGCGGATTATTCCAAAGAGAATGCGCTTGGCGTCGCCCGAATCAAGGAGTGGGCCAGGAAACGGAAACCGGGACCACTCCCCCGGCGTGACGGCGCCGTGCAGCATCCGTCCGAAACGCGTCCTGCCCGGGTTCAACGGCCAGTGCAGCATGCAGAGCGGCTCCAGATGATGGAACTCGTCGATCTGCGTCTTGATCGACGCCAACGCCAGGCCGGCCTCCCGTTTCAACTCGTCGAGCGTCATGATGGTTTCTTCTTCGCAAAATCCAAATCGAACGACTCGCGCGCCTCTTCGCGTGCGCCGGGGAGCATTGTACCGGCAAGCATGACCGACGTAGTGTCGCCAGCACAAACGTCGCAAACGATCTCGGCGTCGGGCTGGCCGCGCAGGAGCCGCTGGCCGGACGGGAAAATGCCCACCGGCTCCCGGCACCGCGCGCACCGGCGGGTCCAGTCGGTTTTCGGATGCGCCTTCGTCATCCGGTCCTGGCGCATTACCACGAGCATCGGGCGGTTCCTCACGAGGGTCGATCCTTTCGAAGCGACTCGACGAGTTCATTGATGCACTCCCCGCAATAGGCGGTTTTGGGTGGCATGGTGACGAACGACACCTCATGGCCGCAAGGATCGAGCGTCGCCTGGTAGACGCCGTCCGCCTCGACCACATTAAGCACGACACGAGGCTGCAGCCGCTCTTCTTTGTCGGCCCCACCGCCCGTCAACCACCTGCGAATGGTTCGGCCGCCCAGCCGCCATTCGGCTGGAAAGCGCGCCACGAAGCGCAGCTTGAAATCCTGATGCAGCCGGACGGCGAGGGCGTCGTTGTCCTCTAGAAAATCCGCCAGGATTGCGAGGGCGCATTGCGCCGGAGCGCTCCCGCTGTAGCCCCAGCTAAGGCCATTGGGGGAATGGTTAATCAGATCCAGGCGCCAGTCGATTCGGGTAGGCTCTTTCCCTGGTTCAATGCGGAAAACATCGGATGGCTCCGCAGCGTCGTGGGTGCGAGAGCCGGTATAAGTAACGTAGTGCCTCACCCTTTTGGGTTCTCCTTTTGCGGCGGCTGATATTGCACTGCAGATCGCCACGCCTCCCAGACCTTCGGGAAGTCCCGCCGAATGCCTTCGAGCTTGTGGGTGACATGGGCCATAGTGTTTGACAGACTCCCGCAGGCGCCCAGCAACTCGGTGAACGCCGCGCTTCCAGCCAACTCCGAATCACGTCCAGCCTCGTGCAGGAGGCCTTCGGAAATTTCAGTGAGGCGCATATACAGCGTGTGGAAATGGTTAATCGGGTGTACCGCTCCGGACGGAGGCCGCCAGGACACGTCGTCGGCTGCCATCTGATTCCCACCGACGATTTCTATGCCGCGTTCGCTCATGGCTTTGCCTCCGAGATTTCATATTCGAGCCCGCTAACTGTATCGACCCACGGGGCGCCGACGGAGTCGCGCAGGAGCAGCATCTCGATACGTCCATCGTCTTTGTGCAGGAAAGCGCCGTCAGCGATTCGGAACCAGGACGGCTTCTCGTGGAGGCGTAGTGCGATGGATTTGCCGTTGGCAGAGAGCAGGTCAACGTGTGCGGCCATGGCACATCGATCTTCGAAACTCGGGTGGACCCAAACGGTATCGCCGGTCCTCATTTTTCAGGTCTCCCAATTGGGGTTTCCCTGAAACAGGAAGTCCGGAAACGCCCTGGTGCAAGATTAAGAATACCAGATCTCTTAGTACGTTGTTCGTGGATTTGACCGCAGCAAGGGTTCATGTCAGCGACTCCTGTTCTATGCCGCCAAGGATGCCGATCTCAATTAGTGCACCTACCAGACGCCACGAACCCTGTGGTGCCGTGAATGCTTCTTCGAGCGCGCTGTCGCCGTGCGCTGCGGCTAACCGTGCGAGCGCTAGGCGATAGGAAAGTGAAGGTAGGTTCGCGCCGCATTCCCAGCGCGTAATAGTGATTCGATGTGGAGAGGGAAGCACGTCGGAACCGCGATGGTAGCGGTGAAGCTCGCTAGCCAACTGTGTCTGGTCCCACTCCTTACGCCGACGTAACTCCATCACGGCGCGGCCAACCCCACACCGCATAATTCGAACCGAAGCGTTGTTTGACAAAGCTCCCCTTTCTGCCCGCGCCATGCGCTCAAACAGGCGCACAAATGGGCACCCCGCGTGGTGGTATTTAAGCTTTGTGGATTTACCCTCGGCCGAAAACTTGCGCGCGTGCTAGGAGGCCTAGCGCTAGTGGAAGTCCCGGGCTGTGATTATCTTATTTCTTATCCGATTTGTACTCCAATTGTCAAGGGTTTGAAGAGAGGAAGAAAAGGAATTTTGAGATTCCTTGAATAAATCGTTCCCGACCCGATAAGCGCCGAGATTTAGGCGCAATAAGTTATGCACCATCTCTAAGCAGGTTTTGCGCGGAACGCAGACTAATCTTCATGCCCGATCTCTTCTCGACGAAACTTACTAACATGGGGCCCGTCCACTTGTACCCTGGCAATCCGATCTTCATGGGAGGCCGCTTGATTGCTGCGAGGACTTCGGCGCGAATCTGTGGCGGCATTTTGGATGGCCTGCCACTACGAGGCACCTCGCGAAGCGACCGAACTCCATGCTTCTTGGCCTTCCGCCACCATCGCTTCAATGTTGTCGGGTCATAGTGGTGGGCCTTGGCAGCGTCCGCATAGCTCCAGCCGTCGGCCAATAGTTCTAAACAGGCAACTTTGTGTTGGAATCGGGATTCAGATGTCTCTTTCTTTATTTCACGGACCTCGGCGGCGACTGCTGGACTCTTGGCTGGCACTGCACTCCCCTATCTGGGGCAGTACTTATTGCGCATTGGCTCCGGCCGCCCTCAACCCAATAGCACAATGAGCGTCCGGGGGGGATTTCCGGCTTTAATTGAGTGCGCTTGGCTTGACGCCGCACCGAGAAACCGGCCGCTCAAGCTCGGCGGAATCGGCACGAGGATGGGCTTGGCGCTTGCAAAGTGCGGAGGCGGACGGCGTCCGCGACATCACCGCACCGCCCGCTTAACCGACCCCATTCAGGAGTGTTTTTCCCCTTCACGGATTGGTGTACGCTGGCACAGAAGGAGCGGTGGTCCATGACGATGCGCGTAGGACTCGATGACCGAATCGCGGAGAGGATTGTGGGCACGGCCATGTGCCGGCTCAATCCGACCTACGGCAACAAGATACTGTGCACGAAAGCCGCGCTGAAAGACGCGATCATGTCTGCCCTGGATGAGGCGCACGAGATCGGATTTCTCGCTGGCCAGAAAGAACAGTATGGCGAACACACCCCTCCCGGTAGCCCGGATAGGCCCGCCTGGATGGATATTCGGCTCGATGATCCAGACGACTTGGCCAGGAACCACATCCGTTTTCAGCCAGTGGTGCTGAGGTCCCTGCTCGGCGCGGGCTTTCGTTGCGTTGGCGATTTGCGTTGGGTGCCTAGCCGCGAACTCACGAGCCTGCACTATGTCGGCTTTAAATGGGCTGGCCGAATCCGCGCCGTGATTCGGAGGTTCGAGCAAGGCGCGCCGGTGGTGGCTCGCTGATATCGAAAGGGGCTACGACGTCACCACCCGGTTGCGTCAGTGCTACCACGAGAAACAGCCGGGACGGAGCTTGACTGTGGATTCTATGGGAAAATCGTTTGCTTTCTTACGCCACCGCGGGCTTCGTCATTTCGACGACCTTGCGCGATTTCCGGGCTGCCTTGGCGCGCATATCCTGGACACGCCGGGTGAGCGTATCCTGCCGTTTCCCACCGATGATCGTGTAGTCCAAAGTCGTGTCCACTTTGGAGTGGCCGGCGATCTTGCTCACCTCGATGGCGCTACCTCCCACGTCCTGACGCCACGTAATGTTTGCGCGGCGTAGCGAATGCGGTCCGAAACCGGGGAAGTCGAAGCCCATGTCCTCCTTGGGCGCGCCCTGCGGCTTGCATGCTCTCGCGGCCTCTTTGAGCGCTTTCCGGACGCCGGTATCCCAGCGCGGCTGGCGCAGCTCTTCGTCCTGCGGGAATACCCACGCGTTCGGTCCTTTCAATTTGAGACCTTCGATCCACGCCTTGTATCGCGGCGTCAGCGTACCGAGCGCCAGCAGACGCCTGCTCTTCGCGGTTTTGGGCACGTCGATATCTCCGCGCCAGTTGCGCTGCTCGATGCTCAGGATGCCCTTGTCCAGATCGACGTGCTTGACCATCAATCCGAGCACCTCCGAGATGCGGGTGCCGGTATCCACGCACGTTTCGCAGATCAGCAGATTTGGATCGTCGAGCAACCCCAGCACGTTGGCGGTTTGCTCAGGCGACAGGATGCGCTTCTCCCACACCTCCCACTTCTTCGGCAGCCGGACGCGGTGGATCGGGTTGGCGAAGATCTCGGGGAGAATCTCCCACTCGATTGCCTTTGTGATCACACCGCTCATCGCGTTGCGCACGCCGCACATCGCGTGCCAGGACGTGCATGCCTCCCGGAGCCACTCCAGAACGTCCTTGGCGCGGATGTCCTTCAGGCGCGTGTCCTTCCAACGCGGATAAAACACCTTGTAGCACTGGTGATACTTCGACTTCGTGGAGGCCGCGATGAGCTTCCGTCCGCCCGCGATCTTGTCCACGTAATCGCGCATCCACAATTCGGCCAGCTTGCCGAAGAGGACATCTCCCGGCTCCGGCGGCTTCTCCTGCGCGAGCGTCGCCGCCGGTCCGCGCGTCCGCGCGTTCTGTTCGGCGAAGAAGTTGTCGCGGGCCAGTTCCGCCTCCTTCTTCGTGAGCGCGTCCGGTACCGATTGATTTGCCGGCAGGCCCTTGATGGCACCGACGATCTTCCGTTTCTGGGCCGTGCTGATAGTGCCGTCCGCCTGGATCTCGTCGTCCCGATAGCGGAAGAACCAGTAGGGATGTGCAAGGGTCATGCACTTTTGGATTTTCGGATGTTGGACTCTCAGTTTCAATTTGGTTGCTCCTGTCAACAGCCTCAGGAGGGTACCTTCCCGCATATCCATAGGCAACTCCTAGTTCTCCTGCTAAATTGAGACCGCGTTACTCTCCCGTCCGCAGATATAAAGCGTCTCCCGCGCCCTGGTGACGCCCACGTAAAACTGGCGGATCACCGACTCCTTCGGCGGCCCATCCCGGCGGTATTGCGCGGCACCGGCCTGGCTTACCTCGGGGAAGAGAAAGACCACGTCGGCTTGCCCGCCCTTTACCGAGTGGATCGTTCCCACGATTACGCCGGGAGGCTCGGCGAGTGCGTGCGGCCCTCGCTTGGCGGCTACCAGCGCAGGGAACTCCGCGCGCTTCTTGACGTCGGCGGTCAGCCGATCCTGCCACCATTTGAGAAGTTCCTGGTAGCCGCCCTCCCACGAAGCACCCAACGTTTCGAGCGCGCTATCCTCGAAGATTTCCTCCAGCCGCTCGAGCGGCATGGTTTGTGCGGCGTCGCCTTTCTTAAGCTTGGTCTTCATCCCGTGGCGCAGGACGCCGTCCGCTTTGAGCACCTCGGCCCAGAGTTCGACGTCGCCGTTGGTCCATGGGCGGTGGCCGGCGCCGAACGCCGGATGGCCCACCAGCAGCGAGAGGATGCGACCGGGCGTGGACGTCCTCCTCCCCAAGCGGAGAGGGTTCCAATAGCCGTTGGTCCTCCGGTAGGGATTGTGAAACGGGATGCCGTTCTTCCGGAGAACACAGATCAGCGATTGCAGCATATAGGAGCACGATGTCAGGAACATTACGGACTGTCCCCGGTCGAGGTGGTCGACGGCGGTCTTGAGGATGCACAGATCGGTGTGGAGATACCCGTCGCGCGACAACCGCTTCACCATGCCGTCTTCCGAACGCGGGAGGTATTCCTTGGGCTGCCGGCGTTTCACCTGCCCAATCAAATCCTCGGCAAAACGATGCACTGCGCGAGGCACCCGGTAGCTCTGTTTCAGAATGATCTTGTGGTCTGGCGGCACTTCCGGTGTGAGGAAGGCCTCAGGATCCGCGCCTGTGAATGTGTAGATGGTCTGGTCGTCGTCGCCGGCCACGATGAAATAGCTGGCGCGTTCGCCCCATTTTCGAACCAGCGACAACTGCATCCGGTTGAGATCCTGCGCCTCGTCCGCGAAAATGACCGATGGAGACCTGGGCGCCAGCGCCACTTCGCGAAGGCAGCACTCGATCAGATCTGTAAAGTCCCAGAGCAGGTGTTCCTGCTTGTATTTCGTCCACTTTTTCTCGAAGGCGATTAGCGTCTCCGGCCATCCCTGTCGCGGCACCATCAATCCCCGAAAGCGGTTTAAGCTTTGCAGGGACTCGTCCCCGCTCTTTTCTGATTCGATTTCATCCGCCGGAGTCTCCTCGCCATCGAGTTTGGTCTGTTTCCGGGCGGGCGTAATGGTGAGGTCTGGGTTCGCGCGGTTCCATTCATCGACGTTCGCCTCGGCGATTTCCGGCCCGCCCAGGACATGCCAGCAGTGCGAGTGCAGTGTCCCTATCCGGTCCGGCGACACGGGAAGGTCGCGGCCCGCCAATTCCGCGGCGGCGGCGCGCGAGAACGAGGTTACCAGCACCGAGTCCGGCCCGAACCGCTCGACGGCGCGTTGCACTTGCCTCTGCAAACTGGTGGTTTTTCCAGTGCCCGGGGGCCCGAAGATGCGATATTCGGACGTGATCTCGTGGTCACGTTCCCCGATTTCATCGAGGTTGCCCTGCTGAGCGATCACTGGACGACTCCTGGTGTCTCGCCTTCCGGAGGTTTGCCGGTATAGAGGCTCGGCTTGATGGCACGTGGGTCGAATCCTGGGTCTTTCGACGTGGCCAATGGAAGTGCGTAGCGCGTCTGGCTGGCATACTGGCTGCTGCGCATACGCTCCGTCTTGCGCGCGCCCACCACGTACAGCATGGACGCCGCCTTC
>Ga0187871_10000657_pt1 | contig 32470 bp, 36 predicted proteins | sample June2016WEW_16_1_FD_132988 | JGI IMG/M metagenome (GOLD analysis project Ga0187871, IMG submission 132988) | Peatland microbial communities from SPRUCE experiment site at the Marcell Experimental Forest, Minnesota, USA - June2016WEW_16_10 | ecosystem: Environmental > Terrestrial > Soil >...
AATGCAATCGAAGGTTCTACTGTTGAAAAAAGAGAAGTTGAAGATATATTAGAAAATAACGAATGGCCAGACAAATCAAAGTGGGAGATATCCGAGACATTTGGCGTTTCTGAGGCTGTTAAATATATAAGAACCACCAAGATACATATTTCGGTTAGATTAATAAAAGACTTACATATGGTTGTATTTAAGAATTCTAAGCCTTTTGCTGGCAAATTTAGAAAAATGGGCGAAGAAGTTGCAGTAATAGACGCCTATGGTAAGGTCATTCATAGGGGCGCTCCTTCAACAAAGGTAACGTCTCTGCTAAAGGAACTTTTAAAATGGTATAAAAATAATAAGAGGAAGTACCCTCCATTAGTTTTAGCTGCTGTGGTGCATAATCAATTTGAAAATATACACCCTTTTAGGGATGGAAACGGAAGAGTGGGAAGACTGCTTTTGATAAATATACTTTTAAAGCATAATTTGCCCCCAGTCAATATAGAACTTAAAAATAGGGTGGAATACTATGCCTCTCTGCAAAGCTATGAGAATGATGGTAATATAAGACCCACGTTGGATTTAATATTGAAAGAATATAAAAAATTGAGTAATGTTCTTAAAAGGTGACCACAAATATAAGTACCTGTGGTCACCTAAATGTTTAAATTTGAACTGATTTTATGACCTATTCTATAAGTAAATACAAGATAATATGCAGTTTTGTGCTCTTCCTGGTTTGCGTAATTACTGTACTTAGCGTCTATAATGTCAATGGCGTAGGGTGGGATTTCATCTCTCACTACTTGAATGCGAGAACAGTGGCAAGCAGCTACTTTTACTCGCATCTTTACGTATTCAATAATAGAGTTCCCATGCAGGTAAATGTTAATGGCGTCAATCGCACATATAATGATACATCTGCATTAGTGGTAAACAAGAACATTTACTTTGATGATGTCTGGGAACCGCTGCCCACAATAATAATGGGCACATTGATCCTGTTTTTTGATGGTTTTGCATTACCTGTTTATATTGTTTTGCTTATAGCCTTTCTTTTTGTGGCTTCCTACATAACTGCGAAAAATTTGGATGTGGATCCGTTATTGCTTTCCTCGGTTGTGGCAGGTCCTTTCATCATAAGTTATACTATATTGTATAACGGCAATGAGATTCTTGCATCAAGCTTTGTTTTGCTTACAATTGGATTCATAATAGCAAAGCAGAAAAAGGCAGGTATATTTGCTGGATTGATGGGACTTTCAAAATATGCCAGCCTATTCCTGTTGCCATTGATACTCTTTTTAAGAAAGCCCAAAGAGATACTAAAAGCAATTTTTCTTATTATTCTTGTTACCCTGCCGTGGCTTGTCTTCAATTATTTGGCCTATGGTAATCCCCTCAAAAGTTATTTTGTGCAATTGGCCGAAACGCAACCGCAGAGCAACACCATTGTAATGTTCCTTTCTACAGTATTTTCCATTATAAAGTATCCTCTTGCGATTCTAATTATTGGATTGATTATGATAACTTATCTGGAAACTTCTAGGAAAAGAAACAAAGAGCTGAAATTAACTCAAACCATTAAGGATTTTTTAAAGAGCCAGAAAGGCATGGTTACAATCTCATTCTTCATCCTTGCGCTTTTAGAATTTGGATTTGTATATAGTAAAACGCAAGGACCAATAAGGCTAGGATATATGCTATACCTGAGCACTGCAGTTATAGCAGTGGTTATAATTAGTGCTTCCTCACTGGGCAAACTAAATATAAATTTTTCAAGGAAACGCTACGAAATCAAGGATGTAATTCCCTATCTGGCATTTTCTACAAGCCTGATATTGATTCTAATGCTCTATTCAAGTTGGATGCAATTACATTTTAATATCATGGGCAATCTTGGATTCAAGAGCAATCAATATGTTCAGGCGGTCAGTGCTCTCAAAAGCCATAATCTAAGCGATTGTAGCATCGTATCTAACGCATGGCCGTATATGAACTATTATAACGTAACTGCATATTCTCCTTATTACTGCAATTCCACGGTTCTAAAAATGCCGGTTGTGGTATTTAACAATGAGGGAGTTTCAAACTATTGCATAGGCACAACAGCAAATATAACAAATATTTCTCAAACCTTCAGATACACAAATTTTTCAATATACCTGCCAGGTAATTACGCCTGTGTAAGGTAATAGAGACATAATACGTTGAACTATTGTACAGTGTTAAAGCCGGAAATATGTTCTTCTTTGAATCCTATCCAGACACATTTAAAAAGCTATAACAAACTAAAGAATACTATTAAATATTTGATTGAGTGTAGATTTCTATGGGGTATCTGCTTGAAAACTATACCACAAAATAGGATTCGAACAAATAAAGGGCATACAAAACCAACAACGTTAGTGAACATAAGAAGATTTACTGATACTGAAAATAGTTTTAATGTAGTATTTAGTGAAGATGAGGGTTCAGAAAGCCTTGATTGGGTTTTTTGTAGTGAAGAAGCGTTTTCCAATATAAATCGTATAAGAAGAAAATAAAAAAATAGAACCGAACATTTAGTTCGGCAAAGAAATCAGCGCTTTACGGTTTCCCATATGCCTACTAGATTTCCTTCTGTATCTTTTACATAGGCTATGTAGCCCATATCCATAACTTTTTGCTTTTTCATGGCTAGTTTTCCTCCTGCTTTCTTTACTCTTACCACTGCCTTGTCAATGTTTCCTACATCTACTGTAAGCGTAGGCGCCTTGAATACTCCTCCTTTCTTCATCATGCCTCCGTTTATGGCTCCTGGTTTCTTTGGCATTCTTGTTTTCTTGTCCACAGCAATTGTACGAACCATCGTATAGTTCATGCCTGGAACATCTTCCAATTCCCATTCAAAAACTGCACTGTAGAATTTCTTAGCGCGCGCTAAGTTCGTTGCCGGTACTTCAAAATGAACTACTTCATTCATCGATCCCACCTATAGGGTATTTTAAGGTTCAAAACATATAAGTATCTACATTAAAAATATGTATAGAATAGGTGATATCTTGAAAATAGGAATTATTGGCAGTGGGGATGTGGGCAAGGCTCTTGCTTCTGGGTTTGCTGCGTTGGGCAACGAAGTGGTAATAGGGTCAAGAGATCCAAATAACGAGAAAATAAAAACTGCAGTTGAAAAAATGGGAAAACTTGCCTGCTCTGGAACTTTTGAAGAGGCAGCAAAATTCGGAGATATTATTGTAATTGCAACATTATGGGTAGGAACTGAAAATGCGATAAAACTTGCGGATCAAAAGAACTTCTCTGGCAAGATAGTGATAGATGTTACTAATCCGCTTGATTTCTCTGAAGGTGCGCCAAAACTAATGCTTGGGCATAATAACTCTGCCGGAGAGCAAGTGCAAAAGTGGCTCCCTGAATCTCATGTTGTAAAAGCTTTCAATATAGTTGGCAATGCGCACATGTTCAAGCCCGAATTCAAGAATGGGCCTCCTGACATGTTCTACTGCGGCAATGATGAAAATGCAAAGAAGGAAATTGCAAAGATAATACATGAATTCGGCTGGGCAAATGCAATAGATTTGGGAGACATAAAAAGCTCACGCCTTCTGGAGCCATTGGCAATGGTGTGGATAACCTATGGATTAAGGACAAGCTCATGGAACCATGCGTTCAAATTATTACATAAATAATGGTTGTTGAATGAATACGCGAAACAATACTGTATTGATAACAGGTGGCGCAACAGGGATAGGCTTTGCTTTGGCAGAATCTTTCCTCAAGCTTGGCAACAAGGTAATAATATGCGGAAGGAGGGAGGACAAGCTTAAGGAGGCAGAACAGAAATGCCCTGATTTATATACCATAAGGTGCGACCTTTCAAGCAAAAAGGAATGCGAACTTCTCTATCAGCATATTGCACTTAAATTCGAGAATCTTAATATACTAGTCAACAATGCAGGCATACAAAAACGTGTGGATTTCACAAAGGGTGCACGAGACTTCGATGACGAAGATGAAATAGACATAAATTTGAAGGCACCCATATACCTTTCATCGTATTTTGTACCTTTGCTTTCAAAACACAAGGAATCTGCAATAATCAATGTCTCTTCCGGATTAGGGTTCGTGCCTTTGTCCTTTGTACCTGTTTATTCTGCTACAAAGGCAGCAATTCATTCCTTCACCATTTCACTAAGGCACCAGTTGAAAAGCACTTCAATAAAAGTGTTCGAGGTAATACCTCCAACTGTCGATACGGATCTGGATAGGGGCAGAAGGCCGCAGCGCACGGGCATACAGGCCAGCGAAGTTGCAGATGCAGCGCTGAAAGGGCTTGAAAGCAATGTGTATGAAATCACAGTTGGCGCTTCAGTAAATCTAAGGAACAGCACTCCAGCTGATTTCGACAATTATTTCAATAACATGAATCCTTAGGATTATTCTGTTTTTGAAAGGTATTCTTCTACGCTTATGATGTATTTGCTGTCAATGAGCACAATCTTCTTCTCGGTAGTTGTGATGTTGTTCTCTTCAAATTTCTTTACTTCGTATTCAAGTTTCAGGAAATCTCCGTCATATTCAAGCAATATGCCTATATATCCTCCTTCTACTTGGCTGTCTTTTGTGCCGTCGCCCAAATGCGTCTTTACAAGCACCGTCTTGCCGATAAGCTCGTGTATAACGTAAATGTTTGGCTCCATACGATCATTATATTATTGACTAGTCTATATAAAAATCCATTGCAACGCATTGGCAATTATCTTGATATTGTTATATTGCTTATAAGGACAGGGGAGTTTTTGCTGCTGTATATGAACAGCAACTCATTTCCCTGGGCTCCTGAAACCAACGGCACTGTTATCCTGTAACCTGTTGGCCTATTGGTTATGTTCATTTTTGCTATGGTCTGAGTTGAATTTGTCTGAGTTGGCTCTGCGATGTAAAGGTTTTGTGGAACATTTGAAAATGCGGTAAACGCTACCGTTGTGTTTATGTAGGAAGTGCCGCTGTATCTTGCCCTGCTTATGTTCTGATAGGGTGCATACACTGCTATTCCTCCGTAGTTTACCGGCGCCCAGAACTCCTGGTAAGTACCGTCAAGCAATATGCTTACAGGCTCCCATTCGCTAAGTATCGGATACTCTATAAAGCTTCTGAACACTGTCCTGTTTATCGCAGAAGTTGTAGAGAATACAATCGATGTGTTGTCATTGTAGACAGGGTTTCCAAATACTCCCAGAAGATAATTGCTAAATCCAAGGTATTCCTGTTGAGTATAGGCCTGCTTGTGAAGTATTATGAATTCTGTATTGTAATTGTAGAGCGTGAATATTGATTGATTGGTGTAATTTTCAATCACTGGCGATGGATAATAGGCAGAGCCGTTTTCCACAAGCGAAGTTGATTCGACTGCCAATGGGACATTATAAAGAAGCAAAGTGCTTGATACGTTCTGTGTTCGGCCCACATAACCTCCCACAATGGGTTTTTTGGTTATGGAAGTGTAGAATGTATCTTCACCAGGGTAAAGGTAGGGGCTTGCCGTGCCCAATGTCGGAAGCGTAGGCAATGGAAGTATTGAGAAGTTTCCAGATATGTTTGCAATTTGGGGATAAAGCTTTGGTATTTGTATTGGCGTTGTAAGTTGCAGGTTAGAACCCAACGGCATTCCGTTGTTCTCCACAAACATTATCAATAGGATAATGAATAAAACTGCATATATTCTCGGAATGCTCTGCTTGTGGGAACTTTGCTTCGAAAGGTGCTCGAACAATTCCTTTGATCCGAATGCAACAAGTATTGCAAAGAAAAGAGTGACAATGAGGTCAAATCTTCCCGGTTCCCTCACTACGTTCAATCCCGGAACATGCGAATACAAACTATACAGATGGAATGCTGGGCCAAGCGCAAGCAGTGCAAATAGTATTGCTCCAATGGCATAGGGAAGCATCTTCCTCCAGTTCTTGTATATTGCAAAGAGCGAGAGCGCAAGAACGGCATATCCTATGTATCCTACTTTCTCAACAGGATCTGCAGAGTAGAGTGAATTGAACAATGGCGAAGAGGGGCTTCCCACTACGTTATAGAAGAAGCCATTTACATAGCTTGGCACAAAGAAGGCAAGCGGCTGAACGCTCCACAGTTCATAGCTTTGCACTGTGTTCTCCGCATTGATAGAGCTCAATCCTCCGGATTTTGTGGCGAAGTTTATCAATGGAATGAAATTCCACAAGCCTATTAAAAATGCGAGAACAACAAAAAGAACAATTGCAACTATGAACTTTCTGCTTATGATCCTTTTCCTGCTTTCCTTGTAGAAAAGATATGCTATTAGGAGAAAGACAAAGGCAAGGGAAAGCATTAGGGTTTGCTCTATGTTGCCCAGAAGGGTTGTGAGCGCAAAGGATGCTGACATTCCGATTATGTTGCCATAGCTTCTTATGCTTCTGTAATTCATGTCCTCATGTATTATCTTAAGCAGGAAATATACAAACAAAGGTATGAATGCTATGTCTATGAAGTGTATGTGCGAATAAGCCTGTGCAATGTGGAATGCACTGAATGTAAATACAAATCCGGAAATCAGTGCAGCGTATTTGTTATCTGTCATATAATCGGCAAGTATGAACATTGCAAGCCCAGATATTATGAATCCAATGAAGAACATTACATTGTATTCAAAAACCGTGCTTATTGCTCCGAAGGGCGCAAATATTATTCCATTGAGGGGCGCAAGAGTTGATGACGCAAGACTGGCGCCAATCGGCCAGTAAAGCAGATTGGTATAGAATACATTTGTATGCAAATTGAAAACAGCGTACTTGACCCACCAGATGTCCCAAAGGTTCTGGTAGGTATCTGCTCCGGTTCCGGGCGCAACAGAATTAAGGTTTTTTGTCAAAGGATAAAACATTATAAGTGCTACAACAAGGTAAAACACCACAACAATTAAGTATTTAAGATATTTTTGAAGAAAATTCTCTTTTTTATGAGGCTCTGCATGATGAACATGCTCGTGGTGTGGAATCTCTTCATGCTTTGCGTGCTCGCTGTGCTGTTCATTTTTAGAAGAGATTGTTTCACCATCCATTAAACCATCAAATAGGGATAAATCTTTTATTAGATTGTTTTAACAAGTTATTTAATTCTTATCTAATACTTAGCTTTGCTAATTTATCTGCTAAAAAATCATAATTTATTAGCAGTATTGATAATTTATTAGCAAGCTGTTTAGATTACGGCAATTAACGACTGTGCTGTTAAGTATATATATTTCCCACATCATAATTATATCGTGATAAAAATGTCAGAACAAACAAGAGAAAAAAGACTTCAAAAAGCTGGAATAATTGGTATGGCAAAATATTCAGTAAGCGTTGCATTGATAGGTTGTGCATTAGGATTTACTCCATCAGTAGAACGTTTTGTATCAAAGCATCCTCTAATACATGCTGATATAGGTGGGCTTTTATGCGGAGCTGGTGCAATTGTAGGTCGGAGAATAGGTAGAGCACAGGAATCAAAAAAGTTGTTAAGAGAAGACATAGAAAAACACCACCCAATTATTATACGAAGTTAATATTTATTCCCAATTCATATATTGCACTAATCAGAACAGTTATATTGTATGCTATTAGTTTGCACAATACCTCATTTGTTTGAGACGTAAAAGTCTTGTTCTTTAGACAGTCTCCGAATTTGGTTTTGACTGCAAAGAATGTAGTCCCTATGTTGCTTCTGCTATGGTAGTGCATCAGAAAATCCTCTTGATTCAGCTTGAAGTAATAGAACATCTTTCTCCATAGTCTTGGCTTGTTAATAAATTATGATTATTTAATTTGTTTGCGGTCAATGTACCTTACATGATGTTCATGTCTGTTATTCCATGCAGGTGCTACAACAAGTATCATCTTCATTTTTCCAAAATAGTATATTTTTGTGTTTGGAGGTATAATTAAAACATCTGTTGCTTTAACTTTTGTTTCTTTTCCATTAAGATAGAATTTGCCATTTCCTTTTAAAATATAGTAAATGAAAGTGCTTGTATCATCGTAAAATTCTTGATAGTGTCCACTCTTAACTTCAACATAAGAAACATCTGCTTGTGGTAATTTTTTAGAATCACCATAAAGTATTAGTTTTATCCCGTGTTTGTTTTTAGTTTTGGACTTTAACTTAGAAAATTTCATCTTCATATAATCAACCTAAAGTGCTACGATAATATTGTAACTACCATGCTAATAAATTTAAGTTTATTAGTTATTAATTAGCAACGCCTTAATACTCATAAATTTTATTTATTGTATTGTGTATGTTTTCCGCTTTCTTTTTGCCTATCTTGTCCACTTCTGTTAATTCCTTTATTTCCGCATTTGCTATGTTCCTTATGTTTTTGAAATGCTTGAGCAAGGATTTTGCAAGTTTTGGCCCTATTCCTGGAATGTTTCCTATGATGAATTCCTGAAACTGCTCATTTGTATGGGCTCTTGCGCCCCCCTTGAGGGAAGGCTCTCTTTGTTCTTTTTCCTGCTCGTGCCTTGCTATGTTTGCAATTATATCTGCAGAATTCCTGGCGTTGTAGGTGCATATCACCTCTATTCCATGGTCTATGTACAAAGAGGCTATAGTCCCATTTATCACATTGTTCTTAAGTCTAAAATCTTCCTGATTCCCTTCAAGCAAAAGTATTGGGAATTCATAATTTTCTTTCAGTCTTTTTATCTGCTCAAATAATCTTCCGTTGATCAAAGAGCTTTCGAAATCAGATACGGTTTTCCGTTCCATGCAAACCCTGTCAGATATTACATAATCACCAACATGAACTGTTCTGAATTCAAACTCGATGCCGTTTGCTTCTATCGCATTTATTAGCTCCACGTTCCTTTCCCTGTTGTCAATTATTATCTTTATGGGATTATTGCTCATGCTAATCATTTTTTCAATAAAATAAGATATGTTGATATTTAACATTACTGATATTAAAACCTGTTGCTAATAAGTATAAGTATTGAACACGGTGCAGCTAAATGATTGATTTCTCGGAATTAACTATTATAATACCTACCTTAAACGAGGGAAAAAACATAACAAAATTGATAAAATCGATCAAAAGAAAATACAAAAATGTTACTATAATAGTATCTGATGATGGTTCAACTGACAGTACGAAAAATGAAGTATTGGGGCTCTCAAAAAATAAGAAACTAATATTCTTGGACAGAAAATCAAAGAAAGTGCATGGCCTTACCGCAAGCGTGATGGATGCCGCGATGATTACAAAAACCAAATTTATTATAGTCATGGACGGGGACATGCAGCATCCCTATGAAAAAATAGCTGAAATAACAAAAAATTTAGGAACCCATGAAATAGTTGTGGCAGTAAGAAAACACGTAAAAAATTGGGGAGTGCATAGAAAAATAATATCCAAATCAGCATCATCGCTTGCTTATGCTGCTTTGAAAATACGCGGCAAAAAAATACCCAATGATGTTATGTCTGGTTTTTTTGGTATCAAGACTTCCCTTTTCAAAGGCATTATAATAAAGAACAGAAGCAGATTCGTAGGCAAAGGTTATAAAGTACTTCTTGACATACTAAGAGTTGTAAATAAAGATGCCACTCTTGGTGAGGTTTATTATGACACTTTCCATGAAAGGGAGCAAGGCAAATCTAAATTCAAGCTTCACCACATATCAAACACGCTGGAATCTATACTAAGGTAATTAATTGCCCAAAAGCAAAAAACAAGATAAAATTATAGCCAATGAAAACAGTGGGAAAGACATAGGCGAGAAAACCGTAAGGGTTGCAAGCTCAATAATGCTTGGAAGAATCGTATCGCTGTTTTTATCAGCAATAGCATTTGTCATAATTGCCAGGGTGCTGGGCCCTAGCACCTACGGTGTATTTACAATTGCCATAGCCATAGCAACATTCTTTGCCGCATTTGGGGACCTTGGCGTCGGCACCTCCTTTAGCAAATTTGTAGGCCAGTACGCTGCAAAGAACGACAAGGACTCGATAGAAAAAATCTTTTCAAATGGCTATGCCATAATGCTGATTACAGGTATATTCTTCACTCTTCTCATATTTGGATTAAGCAACATCATAGCGCATTACGTCCTTGGAAGCGTGTCCTACGCCTATGTAATACAGATCGCATCTTTTGTAATTCTTCTTACCATGATATTTTCCGCTTCCTACTATGCAATAATAGGCTTCGGTAAAGGAAAATACCTTACGCTCATCATAGCAATACAATACACAATACAAGCATTGGCAAGCATATTGTTTGTGCTCATGGGCCTGGGTGCCATAGCGCCACTTCTTGGAATAATACTAGGTTATATTGCAGGATTGATAATAGCTGCCTACGTGCTCTATGGAAAAATGGGACTAAGACTAAGGAAACCGGACCTAAAATCCATGAGAGAATTATTGGGTTTTTCCACGCCAATTTCCGTTTACAATGGTTTGAGGGCGCTGATAAACAATTTATCCCCGATAATACTTGGGCTTTTTGCAACTACGGTAATTGTAGGGAATTACGGAGTGGCATTGAAAACCGTAAATATACTATGGCTGATAATTGATGCGCTTTCGCTTTCGATACTTCCCATGTTTGCATCCACATTTGCGATTAAAAAACTAAGCAAGCAGATAAGCAAATTCTACAACAATTCAATAGCGCTTACATTCATGGTGATGGTCCCTGTTTTATTCTATATTGCTGTGCTATCAAAACAGTTTTCCTATACTGCATTCAGCGCGAAATACCTTCTTGCGCCGTTGTACCTCTCAATAATAAGCATCGGAATACTACTGTGGGTCATTGCTACCTATACGGTAATGCTTTTGATTGCAGCAAACAAGACCAGGAAGTTGATGAAATACTCCATGGCAATTGCAATAATGGAAATAATACTCATGCTACTGCTTGTGCCCTGGCTTAGCGGCACAGGATTATTGCTCATACTTTTCATAATAAGCCCGACAGTTCTTTCAATTCTTTCCGTAAAGGCCATAAAAAGCGAACTCAATCTTGATTTTGACCTTGGGAAGATAGTCAGAATCGTAATTGCAGGAATCATAGGCGCAGCTTTTCTTGTTCCACTAATGCTAATATTATCAGAAAACTATATTCTGGTTTTAGCAATGGGTGCAGTAGTACAGATAGTAATCTATCCAGTAATACTTATGAAATTGAAAGGCGTTGTGAAAGAGGATTTGGATTCATTGAAGAATATTTCCAAGAAATTGCCCGTTGCAAACAAAGTAATAGAATTGTTTGTAAACTACTCCGAGCGCTTTATCTAATTATTCTTTCTTAAATTCTACTGCGCGCTTTATGAATTCCACAAAAAGAGGAGCCGGTCCTTCAGGCCTTGATTTCAGTTCAGGATGGGCCTGGGTTCCAAAGCCAAAAGAGCCCTTCCATTCTATTATCTCCACAAGCTTTCCATCGGGAGTTGTTGCACTTACCCGCAATCCCAGATTGTCGAAGCTTTCCTTGTAATGATTGTTGAATTCGTACCTGTGCCTGTGCCTCTCGTTTATGTTTTCGCTGCCATAGGCATCGAAGGCATAGGTTTCCTTGAGTATTTTTGCCGGCCATGAGCCAAGCCTCATGGTTCCCCCTTTCTTGTCTATGGTCTTTTGATCTTCCATTATGTCTATTATTTTGTCCTTGGCTGATGGATTGAACTCCGTTGAATCTGCACCAGCTAGATTTGCGACATTCCTTGCAAATTCTATGGCCATGAGCTGCATTCCAAGGCAAATCCCAAGATAGGGTATCTTGTTTTCCCTCGAGTATTTTATCGCATTTATCATTCCCTCTATGCCCCTTGATCCGAATCCCCCGGGAATTAGAATTCCATTAGAATCCCCAAGCAATTCCTTGAGCTTTTGGTCATTTCCTTCAAAAAGCTCAGACTCTATCCAGTTTATCTTTGCCTTTACGCCCAATGACGCAGAGGAATGCACCAGTGCCTCATTTATGCTGACATAGGAATCATGGAGATCGACATATTTTCCCACTACGCTTATCTTTACGGTTTTGCCGCTATTTTCCATGTTTGAAATGTATTTCTTCCAATCCTCAAGCTTTGTTTCATCTATAATTCTGTCCTTAAGATCAAGCTCGGACAGAAGCTGATTGCCGAAACCTTCCTTTATGAATTTGATTGGAATCCCGTAAATATTGCTGGTATCGCAATTGTCTATTATCTTATCTGGAGACAGATTGGCGAAAAGAGCTATCTTGTCCTTTGTTCTATTAAGGAGAGGATTTTCGGACCTTGTAACTATGAAGTTGGGCTGTATACCTATCTGCATGAGCGAACGCAGTGCAAGCTGTGTCGGCTTTGTCTTTTGCTCGCCGACAACGTTCAGTTCAGGTATATAGGTCAATGAGATGAATATGACTTTGTTAGAGATAGCAAGCTGCCTTAGCGCTTCTATGAAATAGCTGTTTTCTATGTCTCCCACTGTGCCCCCAACTTCTATTAATAGCACATCAAGGTTGTTCTCCTTTGCAACATGCTCCAGTTTTTTTGTTATCATGGTTGTGAGATGCGGTGTTATCTGCACATCGCTTCCCAGGAAGTCGCCTTTTCTCTCCTTTTCTATTATTTCGCTGAATAGCTTTCCGCCAGTAAGCGAAAACGAATCGTTAAGGCTTTTGTTGATAAAGCGCTCATAGGTTCCGAAGTCCATGTCCACTTCGCTTTTGTCATCGAGAACGAATACCTCCCCATGCTTCAACGGGTTCATTGTGCCGCAATCATAGTTCAGATAACCGTCGAACTTTAAAGGCATTACATTTAATCCATACAGGGAAAGCATTTTTACAATGGAAGAAGAGACTATGCCCTTTCCTATTCCGCTCAGAAGTGAACCTAAAACTACAACATAACGGGTGGACATGCAGGCACATATTTATTCTGCTATGTCCTTTAAATATCTTATGTAAAACTTTTGTATTTTTTAATCCCTAATGTTTACCAAATTGACTTAAACTGATTGAATGGAAAAAACAGAAAGCAATACCACAAGAGCATTCATCTGCATAGAAATTCCAGAGGAAATAAAGAGCAATTTATCAAAACTGGAAAAGGATTTTCCAAAGGGCAATGCAAGATTCGTATCAAGGGAGAATGTGCACATAACTCTTTTCTTTCTGGGAAATATAACAAATGAAAAAATAGAAAAAGTCAAGGAAATCCTTGCCCGTATAAATCAATCGGCATTTTATTGCGGTGTGGAAGGATTATCTTCTTTTTCAATGGACAGGCCACATGTGGTATTTGCAGATATATCAGAAGGAAGAGACAAAATAACAGATATATACAATTCCATCTACGATGATATCAAAGATTTAGGGATTAAAACAGATGACAGAAAATACACGCCCCACATAACAATAGCAAGAACTGCACATACAAAAGATGATGAAAAGGTAATTTATGCAATAGAAAAAAATTCTGAAATTAAATTCGGAAGATTTCTATGCAACTCAATAAAGCTAAAAAAGAGCACACTTGTACCAAAAGGAGCAATCCATTCGGATTTATACGAGATAAAATTAAAGTGAAATAGTTAATCCTTTAACTTTTCCTTTGCAATATTGTCTATGTCTTCCAGGCTCGTTTCCTTCCTCAAGGAAGCCTCAAAATTTTCAACAGTAATCTCATTTGTAAGCTCTCCCGGACGATAGAGCCTGTCTTCCATTAGTATATTAAAGCTCATTCCCAGCTTTGAATCTATTGCTATGTGCCTTTTCTCATTTCCAAAAAGGTCAGCTTCCACAAGCCTTATCTTGTATTTGGAAAAGAAGTCTATCAGTTCCTCTGCGACTATGTAATAGTCCTGATTGTTGTTAAGGCCTATTATCCTTGCCTCAAGGTTGTGCCTTGCTCCTTTCAAGGACTTGAAATACTTGGCAAACACAACATCTAAGCTTTCGGGGAACTTGAAGAACCTGTAAATTGCAAGGTTCCTGGTATTGACGTCATATATACTCATGAGGAAATCATAGCTCAGATTGGTAGCTGCTATGTACCTTGTTGAAAGCTCATCAGAATATTCCATATTCTTAATTTCGTTTGTCTTTATGTAAATCGCATTTGAGAACTCGTCAAGCTTTGATTTTGAGATGTGGGGGCGCTCCTTTGATACTAGCTTATACTCGCTTTTGTTGATCTCTTTCTTAAAGTCCTTTTCCAGTATAGATTCGAAGCTCAATGGATGCACCCCAGGAAACCATAATGATTATAAACCTAATCATACATAATTCTTAACGTTATATATTTAGCTCTGTTTATTTAGCTATTTCCATCTAAGCCTTTTTAAGTGAATAAATGAAGATAGAAAACCTAGAAGAGAAAAACAATGTATTGAAGTTTACGCTGAAAGACGCAACTAACAGCCAGGCAAATGCATTGAGAAGGATTGCCACAAACCACGTGAAATCATTTGCGATAAATACAGTCACATTCTACGAGAATTCAAGTGCGATCTTTGACGAATACATAGCCCATAGAATAGGATTGGTGCCCATAAAAACACCAAGCACAGGCTATTCCGATGAGGATGAAATACTCTTCACACTGGAAGCTGAAGGACCTAGAATAGTATATTCAAAGGAGCTGGAATCAAGGGACAAGGAAGTCAAGGTAGCAAACGATGCAATTCCCATAATAAAGCTTGCGGCAGAACAAAAGATAAGGATAGACTGCAAGGCAATAATGGGCAACGGTGCAACTCATGCAAAGTTCCAGCCAGGCTTGATCACCTATGATCAAATAGATGACAGCACATTCAATTTCTATGTCGAAACTTTCGGCCAGATGCCACCCAAAGAAATAATTAATAAAGCGTTCAGCGCAATAAAGGATGAATTAAAGGAAGTTGAAAAGGAAGTCAAGAAGTTATAATGCTAAATGCGGGGGTGGCAGAGCCCGGCCAAATGCGCTGGCTTGAGGGGTCAGTATCTTAGAGATTGCGCGAGTTCAAATCTCGTCCCCCGCAGAATTCGACGTGTTGCAGTCGAAATGCTTGAAGCTCTGTATTGAACAATCTTAATTCTCGATAGAAAGTCTTTTATATTTATTCATACAAAGTATATATTGGTGATTTGTATGAATATAACAATAAGAGGTCTTCAAGAAACGATATTTAGAAAATTCAAATCAAAAGCAGCAGAAGAAGACATGAAGCTTGGAGAAGCGCTTACAAAAGCAATGGAACTTTGGATAAAAGAAGGAAAAAATAGGCCCAAAGCCAAATTTACTGATGTACCAACATTCAACTGGGGTAAAGGGACAGAGAAAAGCAGTGTGGAAATTGATAAAATTTTATATGGTTAATGTATGATCTTTCTTGATTCCAGTTTCATAATCGCTTATGCCAATGAGCAGGATAGCCTGCATGACAAGGCACTTAGTATTGCTACCGATTTAGATAACGGAAAATACGGAACACCAGTAATAACCGATTATGTTTTTGATGAAGTTATAACTACAATTTTGGTAAGAACAAAAAACCTTAAAAAAGTAATGGAAATAGGAGAGAAATTACTTGATACTACGTTGATGTTGAGAATCGATGTTAACCTATTTGATGAAACATGGAGGAATTTTAAAGATCAAAAAGAGGCTAAATTAAGTTTTACAGATTGCAGTATAATTGTCGCATGCAAGGCAAACGGCATAGCAACATTGGCAACTTTCGATTCTGACCTGAAAAAATTGAGTAAACTTTCAGTTATCGATTGAAAGGTTATTTTCTTCAGAGAATTGAACTTAAACACAAAATCTCGTCCCCCGCAATGATAGTTAACATCTAGGGCAAGTTCATATCTCTTTCTACATACTTTCCACAAAGGATTAAATATTTGAATAAACTTATAACATTTAGTGAGGAAATGACAACAGAAACAAAAGAGAAAACAGGAACTGAAATAGTAAGAAAGCTAATTAGAGAGCATAATGTTAATGAAAGGTATCATGATATTGCAAGGGCAGCAATTGAAAATATAAGAACTTCAGCAGGAATAGTAAGGTTCTTTGATTCTCTTGTAGCTTATTTGCAAGAAAAGGCTCCACATACATTACCAAAAGATATAGAAATTGAAGCTCATGTTATATTAGATGTGCAATTGCAAAAATTTCCTAAAGAGACTCGTGAAAAATGGTTTTATATTCTGAGAGATATTGAAGATTCGGAATTCAAACCATCTGAAATGCTTAGAACAAAGGAAATTTAATGACAAAACAACTAACAAAACCAGATTTAATAAAACTAGCACCATATGGATTTCCTACATTGCAGGAACTTGTTGTAATTCAAAAATTACCTTCCAAAAACCTAGAAGAGTATAAAGAGTTTCTTCGGAAACTAGAAAGAACAACTTTATTCAGGCCAACTGGGAATCCAAGTTCTAATTGGAAAGTTTTCCATGGAAAATCCTGGGCAGAGGCATTAGATAAAGGAGCAAAGGAAATGGCAACTGTTGTTAATAAAGGTTTAGATCATGATGAGGTATTGAAGATTTTATATGGAACCATTGAAAAACATAAAACACGCCAAAAAATTGCAGGGATTATCTGTCCTATAATAATTTCAAATTTGGATCATTTGTTTGAAGCTACACAAAGAGGAACCAGTCACGTATTGGAAAGAAGCCCTACTTTGGAAGAATTAACATTGGCAAGACATTATTTTGTATTGATTGGAACTGTAATTACTCTTAGAGACTTAGAATTTAAAGGAAAGAATCAGGCAATAGAATATGTTGAAAATAGTGTTAATGTGTGGCTAAAGGGCTATGGCTGCATTGGCACCAGAAATGGAATTAATTATGTCTATTGCAAAAGTGAGCCAAATCTAGAGAAGCTCAACAAATGATTAATGATAAATTTGCTAAAAATCACTTGGCTATCTTTTTAGGATTCAATTTAATCTCTGTCATATTCTCGACTGTATAATATATGAGACATTTATCTTAATAGTTGTTCAATAAGCTCTTCTGCTGCTCTTCTGAAATTGCCGTTTTCAGCTTTTAATATTTGTCTGCCTACAATTGGATTCCAAGCTTTACCCAAAATTTTCTTAACTTCATCTACATTGCCACCTTGTGAACTACCAAAACCTGGCGCATGAAATGTTGGAAATATTCCTTGTTCTTCTATTATATCTCTTGCAGTTTTTATCAGGTCTGGCTTGGTTCCAGGAACTACGAAATTCGTAACTCCAGCTTTTGCTGCAATTCTGTATATGCTTAAAGCACCCTCATCGACTATGAATCCCCCTTCGCTAACAAGATAGCCAGGGTGCGTCATAATTCCTCCTACTATTATGCCAAGTCCATTATCCATTGCCCTATAAATCCATGCTCTTTCAGTTTCCGGTCCAGTGTGTGGAAATAGTATTACTGCATTTATTCCAGCTTCTTTGTTAATAATCATGAAATCTTTGGCAGTATCAGGAATATCCGTAGCAGCTTTCTGATGATCGTATATTAATGGCTTATCTGTATATTTTCTTGCGATTTCGACAACTTTTGGTAATCCGTAGGTCAACGAGAGCATGAAACCAAGTTTATATCCTCCGATACCTTCCAAATCTGATGTTTGTTTTACCAATTCTTCAAAAACATGTATGTCTCTGGTATCACAAGCAGGTATTATGCTTTTTTGTGATCTCATAATTGGTACTGCTTGAATTGCTGGTGTAACAAATACTCTTGCTTCTTGTGTACCGTAAACTCTAAGATACGTTGAAACTCTTCTTTGATTATCTTTATGTTCGGGATACTCTTCCATGTATTGTACTATATCAGTAGTTTGCAGTATTGAATATACAGGTACTCCTGTTTTTTCTGTAAATTCTTCCATTGCACTTTTTCCGTGTATGTCAACTTCTTGCCTATCCAGGGCAATCATTATACCAATAATCTTTCTATCAGGAAGAAATTTTGTCAAATTTTCTATTGCATCAAACTTAGTTTTGCCAGTAGTTAATACATCGTCAACTATCAGTATCCTTTTTCCTTCTTTAGGAACTCCTCCCATAAAGATTTTTGCCAAACGCTCTTCAATAGAAAGATTAGTGGCTTCACCATATTCTTTGGCTCCACCTTTCCTATCAAAAAACCAGTTTGAATCTATTGCATGCTGAGTATCTAATGCCATAGATGTTGTAGGTGCAAGTCCTACACCCTTTTCTGGTATTCCGTAGATGTAATCAAATTCATCTTTTAGAGTTGCGGCAATTGCATCCGCATATGCATTTGCTAAAATAGAAGTTGTTTGGCCTGAATTAAAACCTCCAATATTAAGAAAATATGGTGCCTCTCTCTTGCTTTTCAAAGCATAATCTGCACCAAGTTTTAGTGCGCCAGAATCTATAAGTGCGTTTATGAATTTTACTTTATATTCTGGAAGTTTCCTTGAAGTAGCAGATATCTCGGTCATTGTTTCACCACTTAAGATAATATTAATATAATATTTATAATTAACTGATTTTGATTTTAGGTTTTATTCAAATTGATTTATTTTCTATCCTATAGTAAGGGTTAAATAAATAGTTGGTACAAATATAGATTGTAAATAATGCAAGTTAGATGCTAATGTGCAAAGGATCCTCGAATCCTATGCTTTATACAGGTGTCTTATAAATGAAAATAAACGCTGAAAAGCAAGTAATAAAACAATGGCTTGAACTCCTTAGCGAAGCCTCTAGAGGCAAGAAATACCCAAAGCTTTGGAAAAGAGTTTATAGGCTTGTTGCAGTTCCTGCAAGAACCAGAAAAGTCGTTAACCTTACAAAACTTGAAAAGTACACAAAAGATGGCGACAATGTAATAGTGCCCGGAAAGGTTCTTTCAAATGGAGTTATAACACACAAACTAAAGATAGCAGCGATTGAATTCTCAGAACCGGCGCTTAAGAATCTTAAAGAGGCTAACTGCAAGATTGTTGATCTGAAAGATATGCTTGCTGCAGAGAAAGTACACATTATCGTATAAAGGGGCTTTTTATGGCAATCGATGAATACAAAGATTATATTGTTTATGATGCTAAAGACAAGGTACTCGGAAGATTGGCTAGCACAGTTGCAAAGGATCTTCTCAATGGAAAGAAGGTAGCTGTCATAAACGCAGAAATGGCATTCATTAGCGGTAATAGGCTTAACATTGCCAAAAGATATAGAGTAAGGCTTAATCTTCAGGAGAAGGAAAATCCTGAACATTCACCATACTGGTCGAGAAGGCCCGACTTCCTTGTGAGAAGAATAATAAGAGGAATGTTGCCCTATCATAAGAAGCCATCAGGAAAAGCTGCATACAAACGTCTTAGAGTATTTGTAGGCTCTCCAAAAGAGTTAAATGGCTTAAAATCAATAGAAGTAAAGACAAAAAGCCCAAAGAGCATGTATGTTGGTTATGTTTACATAAAAGACCTTTCCAAGACTCTTGGATACGTCAAGAATTAGAGTGAATCAATGGCAGATGAAGTTCAAATAGTTGAAGAGAAAACAACAATAGCTAGTGCAAAGGCTCCTGCCAAGAAAGCTCCAAGGAAGAAAAGCACAAAGAAATCAGAGGAAATCTTCTTCGTAAAAAGCAAGCGAAAGAGAGCCATTGCAAGAGGCTCCTCAAAAAGCGGAACCGGAAAAATCAAGGTAAACGGATTCGATATCAACATAACAGAACCAATAGAATTGAGGAGAATAATGCTGGAGCCCATTTACGTTTCAAAGCTTACCCAAGACGTTGCCAAAAAAATTGACATAAAGATAAACGTTTACGGAGGAGGACAGAGCTCCCAGGCACAGGCCATAAGGGGAGTAATAGCAAAAAGCATAGTTGCCTCTTCCGGCAATGATTCTTTGAAGAAAGAATACATTAGATACGACAGGTTTATGATTATAGATGATGCAAGAAGAGTGGAACCAAAGAAATTCAAGGGTCCAAAGGCAAGGGCAAGGTTCCAGAAAAGTTATAGATGATACTATGATGATGCCGGTTAGATGTTTTAGTTGCGGTGCGGTTGTCGCTGACAAGTGGGAAGACTACGATAAGAGGGTCAACAAGGACAACGAGCAAGCGGACAAAGTGCTCGATGACCTGGAAGTGAAAAGATACTGCTGCAGAAGAATGTTCATAAGCAATGTTGAATTAATAGATGAATTTATACAATTTGGGAGAAAATGACAATAACATTATCCAACAGACAACTTGAAAGACTTGTAGATTTATCTGCTACTGCATTAGCACAGCATGCGAAAGTTACACAATCACCATCAGAATTAAAAGAATCAGTGGCTTTTGTTAGATTAGAACTTAGAAGAATGGATGAAAATAGTGATTATATACCAAACATTACAACAGTTATTGAAAAATTAGGAAGAGGTTTAATTAAATAAGAAATAATGTTAATTACATGGGGCCGTAGGCTAGCCTGGTAGGCTTCTGGCATGGGGTGCCAGCGACCTGAGAAAGCCTAAAGCTTCAGGTATTCAAATCTCAGCGGCCCCGAAGGTGTTTCAAATGAGCGAAGAAGAATTATTGGCAAATCAGAACGATTATCTAGAAGCTGGTATACACATTGCGACAAAGACGAAAAGTCCAGGAATGAAGAAATTCATCTACAAGGTAAGGGAAGACGGACTTTATTTCCTTGACTTGAAGACAATAGATACTCGCATAAGATTAGCAGCAAAGATGATTTCTACCTATCAGCCAAAGGAGGTAGTAGTAACAGCTTCAAGAATATACGCAATAGTCGCCGCTCAGAAATTCTCAGAAATAATAGAAGCGAAATTCATAAAGGGAAGAGTTACGCCTGGAGTATTCACCAATCCAAACAGGGAAGACTTCATGGAGCCAAGATTGATAGTAATTAGCGATTCAAGAAACGAGAAGCAGGCAATAAAAGAGGCAAGCAAGGTAAACATGCCTATCATTGCACTTAGCGATACTGACAACTCAACTAAATTCATAGATCTTGTAATTCCTTCAAATAATAGAGGAAGAAGATCGCTTGCGTTTATTTATTATCTGCTTGCAAGGGAAACCCTCAAGGCAAGAGGAACAATAAAAAGCAACGAGGAATTCCAATACACAATAGCTGATTTCGAAGCAAAGGTAGATGCATCAAAGCCTCAATTGAAGCAGATGCATGCCTAATTTTTACTTATTTATACAACACCCAATGCATAATATGGAAGAGGCTTAACACGCTCTATCAAAAGTAGCAATTCAGGTATTAGCTGTAATTTTTCAAGTCCATCTTTCATGCTAAAGAAATCTTTTTGAATTACCTCCTTACATAATTTTAAGGTCAATTTATGAACTACATCGTAAAATACTTCTGTTAAATTTCCGGATTCTGTTAAACAGCTTAGGTTTCTTGCATTGTCTTCATAAACCTCATTATATATCTTTATTTCTTTTTTCTGATTCAAGCCTACATATTCGTAATACTTAAATAATATGAGAACCATATCCGAATCTGATGAAGTAGCTCTCTTATTTCCAACACGCAATGACAGTTCCAATTCACATATTTTATATGTGTCTTGGCTTGTACATCCCTCCTCCCCTACTGTTTTAGTCAAATGTAATGTATATTTTAATGTGTCTCTTTCTACTGAACTATCTTTAACACACACTAGTTTATAACCAGTATTATAAGGATTCTTATAAACAATTTCTATTTTTCTGTTTTTGTCAGAATGCTCAGGTTTAGTTATAGTAGGACTTGCCATTTGTACCACTCATTTAACTCTGTTTTATATAATATTTATATGCTTCCTTTCTCTTTTTAGATCCTTATGAAGTACAATGCAGAGATAAGAAAAGCAAGCAATGCAAGCCCCATTGCCGCAAGCGTAAGATTCCTTGATGATTTGTAGAATTGCGTTGATTTCTTGCCGATCAAATGGCCCACTGCGAAATAGGCAAGTATTATGTCAACAATTGCTATTGGAAAAGCATACAATGCATTGAATGCAAACGGAGCTGTGAAGAAGAATGCGTATATGCTTACCAGAATCGCTTCTATGTAAAGTATGAATGCAAGTTGCGCTGCTCTTTCATTGCTTACGTATTTCAAAAGGTTCTTTGAATTCCTCGCCTTTGAATCGCCTTTGTAGTCCCTTATCATGCCGTGTATCTCTCGAGCCAACCCAGCAAGGAAGATTATGATGCTTATTATTATGATGTTTACCCCAAGCATTTTCGATACGACATAATCACCGTAGATGAAAGGTATTACCATTGAGAAGGCAATGTAAATGTTGCCCAGCAGAACCATGTCCTTCATTTTATAGCTGTATAGTATTGCAAGAATTGCAAAAATCAGCGCAATTGCAAATGCAATTGCATTTATGAATATGCTTGCCAATACTCCGATTATGAAGCACAGCAGCGCGACTTTGAGCGCATTTGACTTGCCTATGGAGCCGTTGACTATTGGTCTGTCTATTCTCTTGTTTGCCCTGTCGCTTTCAACATCGTAGTAATCATTTATCGCGAACGAGCCCATGCTTATGAAAATAGGAGTGATTATGCTAAGCGCAAGTATGAGCGGTGATGGTAATATCCCAGCTATCAGTTCAGCGGCTATTACGGCAATCACCAGCATAATGCTGTGCTCTATCCTTGTGAGCTTTATTATCGCTTTTATAATTCCCATCAACGAATATTCAAAGTTAATTAATAAATAAGCATATTGCCAATCATTTTCATGGCATTGAAGCAGCAATCGGCTATAGAGTTCCTGGTAACATATTCAATTGCACTGCTTATAATAGGGATTTTCATTGCTTCTGTTATATTGATATCAAATACAAGGCCCCCTGTGGCTTTTCTAGGTTCATCTTGCAACATACAGCCATTGTTCCCCTGCCAGGAAAGCCTTCTTACCTATAATTCAATAACACCATTGCAATACTATCTAGTATTTACCAACGAATTGGGAAGCGTGATCTATTTTCCTCCCAATGCAATAAACATTACAACAACAAACATAGGAAGCTCCGGGATTGCCCAGTTCATAGGAAACTGCACTCCTTCATTTGCAAGCGAAAGTTCGCAGGTGCTTTGCAAGGTCAACATAGCTGGGAATGTGAAACCAAGTATTGGCCAGCAGACGGGCGTTTCGTTTGAGATAAGCTACAACATATGCAAGACAAGCAATTCCCTATCATGTGCTCCCGGATTGTACAAGTCGTCAGGAACCTCAAGCCAGGCAATTGCACCCTCATCCGTAAACCTTTACACTCTTCAATTCCTAACCAGTCCCAGCGGAACAATTGTTCTTAACGGAGTAACCTATTTCAATGGCATTACTGCTTATTTTCCATCTGGAAATTACGTGATATTTGGCAGTCCGCCCAGCAGTGCGAGCTTTGTTTCCTGGAATGTTAACCTGCCTTCCTATGCTGCAAATACAGCTTCTCAGAATACGACTCTTACGCTTAGGGCAAATAGTGTAATTACAGCAACATTTACCTGATTATCTTCTTCTCCTTCTGCGTGCCGGTGCTTTCCTCTTTTCCTTGCCGCTGATCTTTTCCATGCTTGATACGAACTCGTGCATCGATTCTTTTGATGAATTGAAAATAAGCGCAAGCCCTACAAAGCCAGTTATTATGGTTATGCACATTGCCGCAAAATATAGAGAGAAACTCATCTTGGTAAGAGTGTTAAGCTGGGAATTGCTAGATAATTCGGTAATTCCAATAATGAACATTATCCAGAATGCTACGCCTCCTATTGCCAGTTCTTCATACCTGTGCTTGAATATGCTCACAACAGTAACGTAAATGACCATGAATGCTCCTCCGAAGCTGAACAGCAACAGCATAGGTTCGTAGTAAGACTTCGCAAGAAGCAGAGGTATCATGAATGCAATAATACCAACCACAAGCGAGATCATCCATGCGGCCATGTACTTGGAGTGGCTTTCGTGCTCTTCCTCGTTCATGTACTTGACAGTTGAGACATGAGAGCTTATGAAATTAGACAGGAATATGAACATGATCATTATTACCAGAATGATCCAGAAGAATATGTAGCTGTAATAATTGGTAAGCGCAAGAGCTCCTGTGAGTATTGTAAATGTAAGCCCTATGGCAAGCGCAACCGACAATGTTATCAGCGCAATGCCCAGTGTTCTCCTGTAGCTGATTCCCCAGTATCTTTTGATGTGCTCCCTTACATAGTCCACAATCTCACCTATCAATAGTAACAGTTAAGGTTAAAATGCCTTTCTGTATTTATACACGCAGTATCAACAGCATAAGATTGCCGGCAAGCAGCGATACAATGAGTGCAATGAATATCGGCAGCGCAAAGGGCATTGCTTCCTTGTAAAGAGGAAACTTCTCCTTTATCTTTTTTTCCTTTATGCTTCTTATGATATTACTGGTGACAAGCCTGTCAAAATTCTTTATCCTGCTTTTTATGTTCTTCAAATCCTTCTGCTCCATCAGGTTTATTGCTATTATGTCACCTTCCTCAAATTCCTCTACACCTACATACTTTACCATGGAATAGGTTATGGGTATTGAAAATAGCATCACAAGTGCAGAGCTTATCATCATCACGAGAAGTATCAATACCCCAGTGTAATTAAGTCTAGCTACATAGTATGCAAAAACTATGAAGAATACATAAACGGCAACAAGGAATACCGAAAGGACCACATTCCTTTTTTCCACAAAAGAGGTAATGGGCTTTTTCAATTTCCTCTTTGCCATGGGCAGATAATAAATCGGCACAATCACAAGCGCAACAATCCCGGTATTGATCAACAGCGATATTATGAAAGGAAACGAAAATTGGTTCAAGTTGCTGAAAAGTATGGGCATCTGCTGTATCGGCAATATCATCGACAGAGCGGCAAACTCAATAACATCTGCAGCTCCAATCTGGCCTATCTTGTATACTACGAATCCTATGCCTAATACCAAAAGCGCAATTGCGCCGCTTTGAAGCATCAGGTTAAAATTCAGGTAAAGTGCAGTTAGTATGGCCGCATAGGCAAGAGTTGCATAGGCAAATACCGTAGGAACGTTCCTTTTGTTGAATACATCGAAAAGCATGTAAACTAATGCTATGACAATAAGGCTGGCCAGCCTAAGAATATACAGTTGCATCTAAATCAGTTAAGAAGGAATCTAAAAAACTAAATACCAATGCGATTAAATATATTGCTTGAACTTGCCATCTGCTTTCTGCCAGTCTATGTTTTCCACAAGCGCATTGAGATACGCAGCTCTGTCCGGGCCGAACTTGTGGTAATAGGCATGCTCAAATGTATCAGCTGCGATCAATGGTATCGAGCCAACCAATCCTCCAGTATTATGCACGTCGAAAAGGAAATTCCTCAATTTTCCATCAGTAAGAACATCAATCGAAAGGACCACCCAGCCTCTTCCTGCCTTTCCAGTTGCGATGAAATCCTCTTTCCACTTGTCAAAAGATCCGAAGTCCTTGATTATCTGCTTTATCAGTTCCATTCTTTCCTCGTGCCTTCCGTCTCCGCCCATGGTGTCCCAATAAATTTCATGCAGTACTGTTCCGTTGCCGTTCCAGGTTTCCTCAAGCTTCAATGACCTGAACAGGCTGTAATTAACGTTTGCCTTTGATCTGTCAACGCTTGTCAATTCTTTTTCGATTTCATTCCTTTTGTTAACATAGCCGGCATAATGCGTATCATGGTGCCATTTGTATGTTTCCTCGTCCATTACGCTCTTCACTTTTTCGTAAGGAACAGGCATGTTCTTTACAGTATGATCAGCTTCGTTGTTGCTCATATAATCTACCCCATGATTTATGGCACAGAAACTATTAAAAGTTTCTTTTGCAATAGCATTAGTTGATTGCTTATTTGGTATTAGGTGCAACAATGATTAATTACAAGGAAATAGAAAGGAAATGGCAGAACGCATGGGAAAAGGCTAAGATATTCGAAGTTGAGCCCAACGACAGGAAGCCAATGCTCGTAACTGCGGCTTTCCCGTATGTTAATTCTCTTCCGCACATAGGGCACATGAGGACCTACGGCACTGCTGATACCTATGCAAGATACAAAAGAATGCAAAGCTTCAATGTGCTTTATCCCATGGCCTTCCATGCCACTGGAACGCCGCTTCTCGCATTTGCAAAAAGGATAGGGAACAATGACCAGGAATTGATAGATCAATTGAAAATGTTTCACATACCTGACAACGAAATAAGGAACATGACAGATCCGAAGTACATGGCAGATTATTTCATAAAGGACATGGAATCAGGAATGAGGCTTGTGGGCTATGGAATAGACTGGAGAAGAAAGTTCATTTCAATAGAGCCATTGTACAGCAAATTCGTTGAATGGCAATTCGCAAAGCTGAAAGAGCATGGCTACATAACAAAGGGAAGGCACCCGATAGGCTGGTGCACCAATGACAATAATCCGGTAGGGCAGCACGACACAAAGCATGACGTGCAACCGGAAATAGAAGCAGTAAGCGCGATAAAGTTCAAAGATTCATCGAGCAACAATTATTTTGTTTGCACTACCTATAGGCCAGAGACAATATATGCGGTTTCCAATCTTTTTATTGATGAGAATGCGCAGTATGTATTGGCAAAGGTCAAGAACGACCATTTCTACATGACCAAAGAGGCAGCAGAAATACTCAAGCACCAATTGGATGGCTTAGAAATAGAGAGCGAGATAAGCGCAAAGGATCTTCTATCCAAAAAGGCGATAAATCCTGTAAATAATTCAGAGGTTCCGATACTTCCGGGCTTTTTCGTTAAACCAGATTTAGGAACAGGCATTGTGATGAGCGTTCCGGCCCATGCTCCTTTTGACTATGCCGCGCTTCAAAGGCTCAAGAAGCAGAATTATCCTGTGCCTGCAATGGAATACAAGAAAGTTGTTGAGATAGAGAAAAAGGATAACATAGGAATAGGAAGATCCGTGAGCGATGTCAGTGCAGGACAGGTGCAAGTGCTGCATCCGGAAATACCTGCGCTCGCATATCTTGAAGTATTGCATGCAAATGAAGATGCCATTGATGACATGCTTGAATTTGCAACAAAGCTACTGTATAGAGAGGAATCGCACTGGGGCTACATGACAATTGATGAATACAAAGGCATGAAGGAACCAGAGGCAAGGGAAAAGGTAAAGAAGAAGCTTCAGGACAGCAATAACGCGTTTGAGATTTACATAATAGCCAATGACGAGCCTGTGTACTGCAGATGCGGCACAAAGGTAATAGTGAAGTTCGTATCAGACCAATGGTTCATAAACTACGGCGATGAGGAATGGAAAGAAAATGTAAGAAGAGCATTAAAGAAAATAAAGATATACCCTGAAAAATTAAGACTTACTTTTGAGAATGTAGTTGAATGGATTAATGTTAGAGCAGCAGAAAGATCCCAAGGATTAGGCACAAAATTCCCGTTTGACACCAATTACGTAATAGAGTCACTTTCGGATTCAACGCTCTACATGTGCTTCTATACGTTTGTGCACATACTCAGAAACGAAAAGATAACTCCAGAGCAATTGAAGCCAGAATTTTTCGACTATGTAATAACTTCATTTGGAGACCTCAAGAAAATTTCAGAATCAACGAGTATCAGCGAACCGGTTATAATCAAATGCAAGGAATCGTTCGATTACTGGTATTCCAATACGTCAAGGCACTCTGCTCCAGACTTGATACCAAATCATTTAACGATGTACATATTCAACCATGTTGCTTTGCTGGATCAACCATATCTTCCAAAGCAGATAGTTGTTAATGGATTGGTAAACTATGAAGGGGAAAAGATGAGCAAGAGCCTTGGTAACATCATACCATTGATTGATGGAGTCGAGAAATACGGATCGGATCCGTTAAGATTCATAGAGATCACAGGAGCAGATTTAGACACGACAACAGAATTCAGCATCGAAGGCATAAACAGCGTAAGCTCAAGGAATGAGTTCCTCTACAAGCAGATATTCTCGCTGCCAGAGCTCAAAAGCAAGGAATTGTCGCACATAGACTATTGGCTGTACTCAAAACTGAATTCAAAGATAAAGATGGCAACGGTTTACATGGAAAATGTGAACCTGAAAGGCGCCTATACGGAAATATTCTACAATTCGATAAATGAATTGAAGAAGTACAACGAAAGAGGAGGAGACAACGAAGTAGTTTTAAGGGAATTCCTTGAGAATTTTGTACTTATGCTTTCACCCGCAATGCCCCATGTTTCTGAAGAGTTCTGGAGTTTGATAGGCAAGACAAATCTTGTTGCGCAGGAGAGATGGCCCGAGGCAAGCGAGGACATGATAAACATGGAAGAGGAATCGGTAGAAGACACGATAGACAACACAATGAACGACATAAAGCAGAGCATTGAGCTAACATCAAAAATACCATCCAGCAAGGGCAAATCAGTGAAAGGAATAAAAATAATAATAGCTGAGGACTGGAAACTGAAAGTTTACAGCAAGCTCGCAGAAACAAAAAGCATAAGCGTAACATTGGGAAGCGAGGAATTCAAGGAATTGGACAGGTCTTCTGTTGCGCAGTTCGTAACCCAATACAGCAAGAAGATAAACACGCTGATCGAGCTGAAAAACAAGGACACCGATCTTCTCATAAAGGCATTTGTGGAGGCAAAGGATTACATAGGATCAAAGTTCAATGCACAGGTTGACATAGAAAAAGAGCATGAATCAAAGTCGGAGCGAGCAAAGAGGGCTCTTCCTGGAAAGCCTAGCATTGATATTATTTGGGGTTAATGGATTGAAGGACAACAAATCATTGGGAAACATTGAGCTTTTCATATTTGACTGGGACGGCACTCTAAACAGCATGAGGCTTACCCTTCGAATCAACGAAGCAGTTAGAAGAAGCCTTGGGATATGGAACAAGGACAGCAGCATAAAAGACTTTAGGAGCGTTGATTTTGATCTGAAGAAAAAGTTAGATAGTGAAGAACGGAAGAACAACATTCAGACATTTCTGTTCGAAATACTACTAAATTTCAGCAGGCCGAAATTGCATAATGATTCTGTAGATCTCTTAAAAAAACTAAGGAAGAAAAACAAGAAGATTGCATTGTTCACAAATGGAAGGAGCGCAAGAATAATAAGAGAGGTAAAGTATCTAGGCATAGACAAGTATTTCGATTCCATAATAAGCGCAAGGGACATCAACATATTGAAGCCAAACCCAACCGGGTTGAAGATGATACTAAAATCTTTGAAAGTAAAACCTGAAAAGGCAATTTACATAGGAGATATGGTTGATGACATTGTAACAGCAAGGCTTGCTCATATGAATTCGTGCGCGGTTGCAGATGGGTTCGATAGCTACCATACATTGAAAAGCACTAGTCCAGATTATATATTTAGAAGTGTTGAGGAATTAGGTAAAGCAATTTAATCTGCAATAAAAGGTTGTTCCTTTACTTCATTTAAACCAGCTATTCTAAGTAATATCCTTGCTGGGCCTTCACTATTTTCTTCTATAACATCTTTTACAGATTTGTTTAACGCATCAGATCACTTTGATATAATATATATTACTTCTGTCTCATGGATTGGATTGAATATGAAGAGAACAGAAAGGTTTTTAAATCTAAATAATAAAGCTTTATTACATATACGGAGTAAGGCGTTACAGCTAATTCTACGTATGAGAAAATAGATGAAATGAGAGATGAAGAAGGAAACTATGGAGATAGAAGCGAAGGACACGGACATGGTGGCAGAAGCGGAGGAGGCCGAGGAGGCGGACGCGGAATGAACATGAATCCGAATTATTTCTTGCCAAAACCTGTAAAAGTCGGCGATGAAGTAGAAGTTAAGATAGAAGCTGTTGCATCTAAAGGCGACGGAATAGCTAAAAAGGACGGATTTGTAATCTTTATAAAGGGCGCTAAGGAAGGCGAAACTGTAAAGGTAAGAATCACTGACGTTAAGGCTAGATTCGCCATCGGAGAAGTAGTAGCCTAATAACTAAAACTATTTTTTATTTTATTTTTTAGTTTTATTTTTATATTTTATTTACATAATATTCAATGTTAGCCTTGCAACTATTGCAAAGGTGTGCCAATGTATGATGCAAGTATTATAGAGGAAAAGTGGAAAACGCATTGGACAGAGAAGAAAACATTCCTATTTGATGATAAGGAAAGCAACAAGCAACTTTTCGTAATAGATACTCCTCCTCCTTTTACCAATGGAGAATTGCACATGGGCCAGGTATTCTGGGTATGTTACATAGACATTATAGCACGCTACAAGAAAATGAAGAATTTCAATGTGCTGTATCCCCAAGGTTGGGATGCCCATGGCTTTCCAACAGAAATAGCTGTAGAAAAAAAATATGGAAAGAATATGAGTCGGGAAGAGTTTTACAAAAAGTGTGAAGAGCTTTCAAGCAGCAATATAAAAAATATGAAGGAGCAGATGCTTCAACTTGGTTCTACTTTTGATAATAGATATGAATACAGGACAACTTCAGATGATTATGTGAAAAAGGTTCAGCTATCTCTTCTGGAGATGTACAAGAAAGATATGCTGTATAAGGCGTCGCATCCGGTAATGTGGTGCGTAAAGGACACAAGCGGCATAGGAAATCCGGAAAGCGAAGAAAGAGAGGAAGAAAGTTATCTTAATTATATTGAATTTGAAATTTCTGGCTCGAAGGGCAAAACATTAACCATAGCAACAACAAGGCCAGAAATGTTACATGCCTGCGTTGCAGTTGCAATAAATCCGAAAGATGATAGATTTGAAGGGCTCGCTGGCAAGAAAATCAAAATACCGATATTTGATTTGACAGTTGAATTAATTACGGATGAGAACGTAGACCCTACTTTTGGAACTGGAGCGGAAATGGTCTGCACTTTTGGAGACAAGGCAGACATAGAAATGTACATAAAGCACAGGCTGAAGTACATTGAAGCAATGGACGAGAAAGGAATACTCAAAAATGCTGGTTCATTCACAGGACTTTATGTTGATAAAGCAAGGGATGCAATAATAGACGAGCTTAGGAAGCAGAAGCTTTTGCTAAAGCAGGAAAAGATAAAGCATACGGTAAAGGTGCATGACAGGTGCAATACAAGAATCGAGTACATAATGGCAAAGCAGTGGTTCCTAAAGATAAAAGAGCACTCCGATAAAATAAAACAGCTCGCAAATGAGATAAAATGGTATCCAGATTTTACAAAGCAAAGATTATACGACTGGGCAAACTTCATAGAATGGGACTGGAACATAACAAGAAACAGAATATTTGGTACACCCATGCCTTTCTGGAGCTGCCAGAAATGTGATTACATAATAGCTCCGAATGAAAAGGACTTGCCAATTGATACAAGCAAGAAAAAACCAGAAACAGACAAATGCCCCAAATGCGATGGAAAGATAATAGGAACCATGGAAACAATAGACAATTGGGTAGATTCTTCAATAACGCCATTGATAATTGCCGGATGGCCCGACAATAAGAAAATGCTGGAAAAGGCATTCCCCAACAGCGTTAGAATACAAGGCACAGACATCATAAGGACATGGGCATTCTATACCATATACAGAAGCTATTTTGTAGGAGGAAACAAGCCATTTGAAAACATAATAGTACATGGCATGATACTGGGAATTGACGGCAAGGAAATGCACAAAAGATTCGGAAACGGAATATATCTCAACAATCTGATTCCGAAGTATTCAGTAGATACGGTAAGATTGTGGGTTGCATTAAGTGGAGGAATCGGAAAGGACAAGGCCTTTTCCTATGCAGAAATGGACTACGCAAAAAGCTTCATAAACAAGCTTTATAATTCGGCGAATTTCGTAAACATGGCACTTGAAAAGGGCAAGGTACCTAGAGAAGAGCCGCATAAGAACCTCAATATCTTTGATATATGGATATTGAACAGATTGAATGAAGTAACCAAGGAAGTTACGGAAGCCTATGATGAATTTACCTTGTATGCTGCAATGAGCAATGCAATAAACTTCTACTGGCATGAGTTTGCCGATTATTACATCGAGAATGTGAAGCATAGAGTATATTCTGAAGATAAAAAAATGTACGACAGCAAAGGCGCTGCGTTATTCACTCTAAAGCACGTGCTTGACACATCTCTCAAGTTCTTCGCGCCGGTAATACCTTTTGTATGTGAGGAGATCAACAGCACAGATAGCAAACGCAGCATTTTCGATGAAAAATTCCCGACATTTACAGAGAAAATTCCTTCAAATAGTTATTCGATAAATGGTCTTGTATTCAAAAGCGCAGTGGTAGATGTGGATTATGCCAATTCCGGAGCATTCCTCAATGCCATAATAAGCGATGTGAGGAAGGCAAAGGCCAAGGAAAAGAAGGCGCTTAACTACGAAATAACCTCTATTAATATAAATGTTCCTGAAGAATATTATAAAGTAACCTTGTCCTCTAAAGA
>Ga0187871_10000660_pt1 | contig 32285 bp, 32 predicted proteins | sample June2016WEW_16_1_FD_132988 | JGI IMG/M metagenome (GOLD analysis project Ga0187871, IMG submission 132988) | Peatland microbial communities from SPRUCE experiment site at the Marcell Experimental Forest, Minnesota, USA - June2016WEW_16_10 | ecosystem: Environmental > Terrestrial > Soil >...
ACTTGCTGGCTTCGCCGGCCCGCCGCCACGAGCTCTTCATCAACCTGCGGGCCCGCGCGTTGCCCGCGGCGCTCGATGCGGCTGTGGCGCGCGCCACAGCCGGACTGCCGGCGGGGTTGCGGGGGATCCAGAATCAGTGCTTCCAGCCTTCGCCGCCGGTCCCGCAACATCGTTTCCGAAGTGTAGTGGATCACGGAGTTTAAGTGCCGTGCGGGCTACTGGAACTGCAAGTGTCACGTCTTTTCCTTTATGAAACTCGCATTGCGCAACCTGCTGCGCCGTCCGGCGTTTGCCGTGACCGCGGTGCTGTCGTTGGCGCTGGGAATCGGCGCCAATACGGCCATTTTCACGCTAACTAACCAGATTCTCTTGCGGGTACTTCCGGTAAAGGATCCGCAACGCCTGGTCGCGTTCCATTGGACCGGCACGTTCATCGGCGGCAGCACGCGGGGATACGAGGACTCGTTTTCATATCCCATGTATGCCGACTTGCGCGCATCCTCCAGCCCGTTCACCGGCATCGCGGCGCGCTACCAGGACATGGTGGACGTAAGCGTGAAGGGACCGGCCGAGCGAGCTACGGCCGAACTGGTGTCGGGGAACTATTTCGAGGTGCTGGGCGTGCAGCCGGACATCGGACGGCTGCTGACTCCCGAAGAGGACCGGGTGAAGGGCGGCGAACCGTACGTAGTGCTGAGCTACGATTACTGGCAACGCCGGTTTGGCGGCGATCCATCCGCGCTGACGCGAACGATCGACGTGAACGGTCATCCCATGACCGTCCTGGGCGTGGCGCAGCGAAGGTTCCAGGGCCTGGCGCCGATGGACCCGGCGGACCTGTTCGTCCCGCTCGCGATGAAAACGGTGGTGACACCTACGTGGGACGATACGAACCGGCGGGACAGCATCTGGCTGCACGTGTTTGCGCGGCTGGGCCCGGGCACGGATGCGCGGGCCGCGGCGCATGCCATGGCGGGGGCGTATCGCGCGGCGCTCGATGGCGACCTAGCGGCGAATGGCCGCAGCGCAAAATTCGCGGCGCAATATGTCCGGAACCAATTGCAACTGGTCGATGGAGCGCAGGGTTTTGGAGGCCTGCGGGCGTTCTTCGCGAAGCCGCTCTATGTGCTGCTGGCGATGGTGGGAACCCTGCTGCTGATCGCCTGCGCGAACGTGGCAAACCTGCTGATCACGCGGGCGCAAGGCCGCCAGAAGGAGATTTCCATCCGGCTGGCGCTGGGGGCCACGCGGAAATCCCTGATGCGGCTGGTGATGGCGGAGAGCCTGTGGATCGCGGGCATCAGCGGCGCGCTGGGCCTGCTGCTTTCGGGATGGATCGCCTCATTATTGGTGACGTTGCTGCCGTTCCACAATATCAGCGCGGCTATCGAGACGGCCCCCGATGGCCGGATACTGGCTTTCACGGCCGCGGTGAGCCTGGTAGCAGCGCTGCTGGCGGGAGTGGGTCCGGCGTTACAGGCCACCCGCTCCGATCCGGCGCCGGCACTACGCGGCGAATCGCGGACGTCATCGCTGGGACTGGGCCAGACCCGGTTCCGCCGAGTTCTGATCTGCGCGCAGGTAGCATTGGCATTCCTGCTGCTGGCCGCGGCAGGTCTGTTTGCGCGCAGCCTGTACAAGCTGATGACCGTGAGCGCAGGCATCGACACGAGCCGGCTGCTGGCGTTCTCGGTGGACCCGTCGATGCACAAGTATACCCCCGAGCGCAGCCGGCGATTATACCTGGATGTGCAGGCGGCGCTGACAGGGATTCCCGCTGCGCAGGCCGCGAGCGGCGCTGCCAATGCCGTTCTGGCGGACCAAAACTGGCAGAATACGGTGCATATCGAAGGGTACCGGCCATCCCAGGGACAGGATATGAACCCAGGCTATAACGAGTTGCTGCCCGGTTTCTTTTCCGCGGCCGGAGTGCGGCTGATCGCCGGGCGGGACTTCAATGCCAGAGACACGGCGGGGGCGCCCGAAGTGGTGATCGTAAACGAAACGTTCCAAAAGCGCTTTTTCCCGCATGCAAGTCCCCTCGGGCATCGTATCGGCTGGGGAGATTCGGGCCCCGCGAACTTGGAAATCGTGGGCGTGGTCGAGGACATGAAGGTGGGCAACCTGAAGGAGAAGGCCAAGCCCTGGACGTTCACGCCGATGCTGCAGGACCCAGCGCCCGGTGCGATCACGTTTTATGTACGCACGGCCCGGGGTCCGCTGGCGGCGGCGCAGGCTGCCCGCGCGGCGGTGCGCCGCATGGATGCGTCGCTGCCCATTTACGACCTGAAGACCGTGGCGGCGCAGATCAACGAGACGCACTTCCTGGACCGTCTGCTGGCATGGCTGTCGGTGGCCTTCGGGCTGCTGGCCACCCTGCTGGCTGCCATCGGCTTATACGGCATCACGGCGTTCAGCGTGACTCGGAGAACGCAGGAAATCGGAATTCGCATGGCGCTGGGGGCGGCGCGCGGCAGCGTGGTGCGGCTGGTGATGCAGGAGGTGATCGCGCTGGCGGCGGTGGGGCTGATCGCGGGATGGGCGGCGGCGTTGGCGCTCGGCAGGATGGTGGAGAGCCAGCTATTCGAGATCCAGGCGACCGATCCGGCGGTGATGGCGGGCGCGATGGCGGTGGTGCTGCTGGTTTCGATGGCGGCGGGATACCTGCCCGCGCGCCGCGCCACGCGCATCGATCCCATGCGGGCGCTGCGCTGGGAGTGATTCTGCGCCGGCCATAGCGGCCAATTCTGGCCGCAGCCGGCTTTCGAGCCGGCTGGGCCGCCTGAAAGGCGGCTGCGGGCATGATTGCCCGCCCCACAAGGCGAAGCACGCGGGTCTCGACCCGGCTTACTTTGGCTTGAACAAGCCGACTATGTTTCCTTCCGGATCGGCGAACCAGGCGAAGCTGCCCGTAGGAATCTCCACTGGCGGCACCACCGTCTTTCCGCCTAATTCCTTAGCCCGATCAAGCGCGGCCTGCAGATCTTCGACCATGACATAAAAGTGTGTAAACTGGTGAGGCTCGTGTCCCAGTGAAGTGATGTGTCCGGGAATACCACCGGCGCCGGTGTCGATCATGGTAGCCGGCCCCATGGCTTCCATCTTCCAGCCAAATAACTTAGAGTAGAACTGATCGGTAGCCGCCTTGTCCCGGCAGCCGATTTCGAAATGCACGACAGGGTTGCTCATAGTTTCCGATGCTAGCATAGTAATGGGCTGATGGCTGCGCATCGGGTGGTGCTGGTGGGTGCGGGATTTGGCGGACTGTACGCCGCAAAAGCGCTGCGGCGCGCCGCGGTAGATCTGACCGTGATCGACCGGCGCAACTTCCACCTGTTCCAACCCTTGTTGTATCAAGTGGCCACTGGCGGTTTGTCGCCTGGGGAGATTGCCTCGCCGGTACGGCATGTGCTGAGCCGCCAGCACAACACCCGCGTGTGGATGGCGGAAGTGCGGGACATCGATGTGGAACATCGGCGCGTGCTTCTGAACGAAGGCGAGGCGGGTTACGACACATTGATCCTGGCGCCCGGTTCGTCTTCCCAACATTATTTCGGTCATGACGATTGGGCGCCACTGGCGCCGGGGCTGAAGACCATTGAAGACGCCACCGAGATCCGCAGCCGTATCCTGCTGGCTTTCGAATGCGCGGAGCGCGAAACGGGCGCCGCCGCACGCCGCGGGTGGCTGACTTTTGTGATCGTGGGCGGCGGCCCCACAGGCGTGGAACTGGCGGGCGCGTTGGGCGAGATCGCCAACGATACGCTGCGGCACGATTTTCGCAGCATCAATCCGGCGGAGTCCACGATTGTGCTGGTGGAGGGCGCGGACCGGGTCCTGCCGGCGTTCCCGCCGGACCTATCAGCCAAGGCGGCACGCGCGCTCAAAGAGTTGAGCGTGCAGGTGAAGACCGGTTCCAAAGTCACGGATCTGGACGGAGAGGGCGTCGCGATTAGTTCCGGAGACACAGTGGAGCGCATACCCGCGAAAACGGTACTCTGGGCGGCCGGTGTCGCGCCTTCGGGGCTAGGGAAGATTGTCTCCGACCGCACCGGTGCGCCCTTGGATAAAGCCGGACGCCTGATTGTGGGGCCGGATCTTACACTGCCAGGGCACCCGGAAATCTTCGTCGTCGGCGACCTGGCGAACTTCAGCCATCAGACCGGCAAACCACTGGAGGGATTAGCGGCCGTCGCCATGGCGGAAGGCCGGTACGCGGCCAGGGCCATTCAGACCCGCCTGCGAGGCCAGGCGCCAGCGCCGTTCCATTATTTCGATAAGGGAATTCTGGCCACGATCGGACGCAACAAGGCTGTGGCCGCCTTCAGCCGGGTGCATATCTCAGGACCCGTGGCATGGTTCGTCTGGCTGTTCGTACACCTGATGTATCTGGTGGAATTCGACAACCGGATGTTGGTGCTGGTCGAGTGGACCTATGATTACATCACGCGCAATCGCGGAGCGCGGCTGATTACCGGGATGAAGCGGGACTTGAAAGTCCCGCCGGCACGCTGAAGCGTGCGCCACGGCCGAAATTAATTCAATATTTACACCTCTGTAAGACCACTGAAATATGGACTTTCTACGATGGATTGGAGATCTGAAGAGGTGAAGATGCTCACAATAACGGATGTACGGATGTGCACAAAGATTCTGAAGGCTGCTACGCCCAAGCAACTCCTGGCGTTGATCGCAGCGTCCCTGGTTGTCTTAGGACCCACGGTAAGGCCCATTTATGCGGCTGACCCAGCGGCTACGTTTCCAACCTCCACGCCCATCAAGCACCTGGTGGTTATTTTCAACGAGAACATTTCGTTCGATCACTATTTTGGAACTTATCCGGTGGCCACCAACCCAGCGGGCGAACCCCCTTTTACCGCCAAGCCGGGTACGCCGACAGTGAATGGCTACACGCAGGCGCTGCTGACCCACAACCCGAACTTGAATCCCGCGAATGGACCAGGAGCGACCAATCCGTTCCGGCTGGACAACTCCCAGGCGGTGACGGCCGATCAGAACCATGACTACATGCCGGAACAACAGGCATTCGACATGGGAGCGATGGACTTGTTTCCGGCGTACGTCGGCACTGCCGGGCCGCCGCCCACCGGCGTCCCCATCGTGAGCACTCCTGGGCTGAACCTGGGATATTATGATGGCAACACGGTCACGGCGATGTGGAACTATGCCCAGTATTTCGCCATGAACGATAATTCCTACAGCACCACCTTCGGTCCCTCCTCGGTGGGCGCGATCAACATGTTCTCGGGCCAGACTAACGGCGCGACCGCCACGCTGAACGGCACCGGCGACGAGGTGAACGGCGGCTCCGACGGGTCCCTCACCGTGATCGGGGATCCCGACCCGATCGGCGATACATGCTCCAGTTCGACGCGCAATCAGGTAACCATGGGCGGCAAGAACATTGCGGATTTACTGAAGGCCGGCGGTATCACGTATGGGTCGTTTCTGGGCGGGTTCAACCTGTCGATGGTGAACTCCAACGGGACGACCGGGTGCGCGCGCAGCTCGACCGGTCTTTCGGGCACCACCGCGGATTACGTTCCGCACCACTCCTGGCCGCAATATTACCCGTCCTCAGCCAACCTGCTGCACACGCGGCCGGCGAGCAGCGCCGAAATCGGCCACAATGGCCCGGCCAACCACGTGTACGATCTCCAGGACTTCACCACGGCGATCCATTCGGGCAGCATCCCGGCGGTCAGCTTTATCAAAGCGGTGGCCTATCAAGACGGGCATGCGGGCTACTCCAACCCGTTGGATGAACAGACCAACATCGTCACCCTGATCAACATGCTGATGCAAGAATCTTACTGGTACCAGACCGCGGTCGTGATCCTCTACGACGATTCCGACGGCTGGTACGACCATCAAATGGCGCCGATTGTGAACCAGTCCACGGGGCCGGACGACGCCCTGACCGGACCGGGCGCCTGTGGCACGGCCCTCACGTCGCTGCCCGGCCTCAATCCAGCGAACACGCACGCTCTGGGCCGCTGCGGCTATGGCATGCGCCAACCCTTTATGGTGATTTCGCCATACGCGCTGGAGAACTTCGTGGACCATACGCTCACCGATCAGTCGTCGGTAATCCGTTTCATCGAAGACAACTGGCTGCACGGGCAGCGCATCGGGCAAGGCAGCTTCGATGCCATTGCCGGGCCCATCACGCAGATGTTCGATTTCCACAAACGGCGGACAAACGGGGTGTTGATTCTCAGCCCGACCACGGGGGAACCGATCCAGTAACGTCTGAACGAAACAGGCATCGGCCGCAATGGACGCGGGCGCACGGAATGTTGGAAGTGCGTCCGCGTCCACTTGTGTTTGATAAGCTAGATGCTCGGTAAAGGAGACCTCCGGCATTGCGCATTACGCGACGGGAGTACTTGCGGCGGACGGGAGTGCTGGCATCGGGCTTCATGGCCCCGCAGCACCGCGGACATCAGCATCCAGCGCGGCCGGTTCTCGATCCCGGCACGCTCGCGCCATTTGTCGATCCACTGCCCATCCCCCCGGTGGCGCAAGCGTCGGGGACCAGGCCAAGCCCAAGCGATCCCGCGATCCAACTGCCTTACCATCGTTTAGCCATGCGGCAGATCGAGAGCCGCGTACACCGCGACCTAAAGCCTACACGCTGGTGGGGTATCGGTTCATCGTCTCCCGGCCCAACGTTGGAGGCTAAGAGGGGGACGGGGATGCTGGTCGAATGGTCCAACGAATTGCCGCCGGCGCACTTCCTGCCGATCGACCATCGCCTGCACGGGGCCGAGTCCGATAAGCCGGGCGGCCGGTCGATTATCCATCTGCACGGCGGCAAGGTCCCTCCGGAGAGCGATGGATATCCGGAAGACTGGTATGCACCCGGGAAGTCCGCGGTTTACCACTACCCCAATAACCAGGACGCTGCGCTGCTCTGGTATCACGACCATACGATGGGCATCAACAGGCTCAATATATTTGCGGGGCTGTTGGGACTTTATATTGTGCGCGACCCGTTGGAGGAATCGCTCAACCTACCCCGCGGCCGGTATGAAGTGCCGCTGATCGTCTACGATCGGACGTTCGATCCGGACGGGCAGTTGAACTATCCGATCTCGGCGACTCCCGGCGAACCCTGGGTACCCGAGTTCTTTGGAAATGCGGTGTTGGTGAACGGGAAGCTGCTGCCGTACCTGGACGTGGAAGCCCGGAAGTATCGATTCCGCGTACTGAACGGCGCCAATGGCAGATTCTTTCACCTGTCGCTTTCGAACGGCCAGCAGTTCCAGCAGATCGGGACGGATCAAGGATTGTTGGCCGCGCCGGTAGCGCAGCGTCAGCTTTCGCTTATTCCGGGGGAACGCGCGGACGTGATCGTAGATTTCACCGGTCAGGCCGGCGGGAGGATCGTTTTAAATAACGATCAACTGCGGCCGGTGATGCAATTTCGCGTGGTGCAGGCCACCTCGCCCGACAGCAGTTCGCTGCCGGCGGCATTGCGTCCGGTGCGCCGGATGGCGGAAGCGGAGGCGGTGAAGACACGCAACCTCACGTTGGGGGAGATCGACGATCTGCGCGGCGATTCGTTCACCATGCTGCTCAACAATACACCCTGGCATGCGCCGGTGACGGAAAACCCGGTCCTGAATTCCGTGGAAATCTGGAACCTCATGAACCTGACCGACGATGCGCATCCCATTCATCTGCACCTGGTGCGTTTTCAGATTCTGGACCGCCGCCGGTTCGACACTTTCGCCTATCAGAATCGGGATACCCTGCGTTTTACGGGCGGCGCGACGCTTCCGGAATCGTCGGAAGCCGGATGGAAGGACACGGTGCGCGCCGATCCCGGGATGATGACGCGCATCATCATTCCATTTGAGGGATACGTGGGGCGCTACGTGTGGCATTGCCACATTCTGGAGCACGAAGACAACGAGATGATGCGTCCGTACGAAGTGATTGCGGCGCGGTAGCGGGACTTAAAAGTCCCGCCGGCACGCTGAAGCGTGCGCCACGGGCGCGCGCCACGCTAGTTGCGGGCGGTGGTGTCCTTGGGCGTAGCGAGATAGCCCGTGACCTGATCCTTGCCCACTTCGTTCACCACCAGTTCGTATGGCTGTTTCCCGCCCTTGGCCACGTAGAACTGCAGCGGCTCGTTGATGGCTTTATCCTTCTTCTCCACGGTCTTGTCGTCCGCCACGACTTCCAGGGTGAACTTGTTGCGCTTCTTGTCGACGCTCTTGAGCTTTAGGGAAATGTCGCCGACACGTTTGGGCTGTTTGTCCTTTTTGACCAGGGTGAACTGGAAGTAATTGCGTTCGCCGAGTCTCTTCAGGGCATCCAGTTCCTTTCCATTGGTGGCCACATATCCGCTGGTCACGCCCAAGTCGCCCTGCACCTGTTTCAGGTTGGCGATGGTTTTGTCCAGTTCGGCCTTGGTCGACCCGAGGTCCGTCTTGACCGCCGTGACGTCGCCGCTTACTTCGCCGATCTTGGCGTTGGCGGTGGAAGTAGCCTGCTGGACATCCGTGATCTGGGATTGCACCTGCGCCTGCTGCTTGGCCTGCGCTTCGGTCAATTGCTTCGCGAGTTGATCGGCATGCGCCTGGGCCTCCTGCTTGGCGTGGCCGGCGGCTTGATTGGCCTGCTGGCGCGCGGCTTCCAGTTCTTCCTTCAACGTGTCCAGGCTGCGACGATGGGAGGCCGTGGTCGCCGAAGTGGCTTCCTTCAGGCCGGCGATTTCAGTCAGCATGGCCTGGCTGACGGCGCGGTCTTCGGTGCGGGTGGTCTCCAGGCGATACCACAAGGCAATATTGGAAACCAGCAGGGCGATCAGGCCGCCGGCGACCAGTGCGGTTTTGACGCCCGAGCCGCTCGGCTGGGGGGTATACATCGGGCTACTCACGAATAGGTGCTCCTTAAAAGTGTGGAAATCCCAACCATTATAGACTGTTACGGCCCGGTTTACGTTTCAGGGTCCAGAGCAAAGCTTTGGCCGGGCAAGGGCGCCACCACATCCACGGCGTATTGCGATCGGATGACGGCGGCGAGGGCCTGCGATTGCGCCGGTTCGCCATGTACCAGGAAGACCTTTTTCAAGTGCGGCGCGAGCGGCTTCAGCCAAGCCATCAATTCCCCCTGGTCGGCGTGTCCACTCAATTCGTCGAGGCTGGAGATTTCGGCGCGGACGGTGACGGGCTCTCCGAATACGCGTACCTCCCGCATCTTCTCCACCAGCTTCCTTCCCAGGGTGTCCTGCGCCTGAAAACCGGTGATGAGGACCGTATTGCGGGGGTCTTCCAGGTTATTTCGCAGGTGGTGCAGGATACGGCCCTGCTCGCACATGCCGGAGGCCGAAATCACGATGAACGGACCGTGCAGATCGTTCAGTTTCTTCGATTCGGCGGCTTCCCGGATATATTGCAGGCGGTTGAAACCGAAGGGGTCCTCGCCATCCAGAAGGTATTGGCGGGTTTCGGCATTGAAGCACTCCACGTGTTTGCGGAATACCCCGGTTACGTTGACCGCCAGGGGACTATCCACGAATATGGGGACGCTTGGAATCTGTCCGGCATTCGCCAATTGATGCAGCAGCAGTACCAATTGCTGGGTGCGGCCGACCGCGAACGCCGGTACGATGATGCGGCCGCCGCGCGCGCAAGTCCGGTCGACCACGTCGCGCAGTTTGCCGATGACGTGCGCGGCGCTCTTGTGAAACCTGCCGCCGTAGGTACTCTCGAGGATCAGATATTCGACGGGAGGAAGCGCATCCGGCGGCCGCGTGATGGGCAGGTTGGGACGGCCCAGGTCGCCGGAAAAGGCCAGCCGGACCCGCCCGGCGCCGTTCCGATAGTTCAGGATCAGGGCCGACGAACCCAGAATGTGCCCGGCATCGAAGCACTCGTAGCAGAGATGCTCGTCGAGGGTTTTGGGTGTGTAATACGGGACAGGCCGGAACAGGGGCAGGGTGCGCTCGGCGTCCTCCATGGTGAAGAGCGGCTCGACAGGCTCGGGTGCGGCGGCGCTCGGGTGGCCCTCCGCATGGCGGCGGGCGGCTCGTTTGTTGATGAACTCGGCGTCCTTCTCCTGGATATGCGCCGTATCGCGCAGCATGGCATCGCACAAATCGAGGGTGGCCGGGGTGGTGTAGATGGGGCCGTTGAAACCGTGCTTCACCAGCGTGGGCAGGTTCCCGCTATGGTCGATGTGAGCGTGCGAGAGGAGCACGGCGGCGACGGATCCGGCATCTACGGGCAGGTGGCGATTCTTGCGGTCGGCCTCTTTGCGGCGCCCTTGCGCCAGCCCGCAATCGAGCAGGTAGCGCTTGCCATCCACATCCAACTGATGAAGGGAGCCGGTCACCTCGCCCGCGGCGCCCCAGAAGGTGAGCTTCATTTTGGACAGGTCATCATAGCGCAGTTCGTGGGGGGCGGGATTTGAAATCGCCGCGGATGCTCCCGAATCGTGTAAAATACGCCAGCAGGGGCAAGACGACAGAGGAAGAGGGGTGGTATGGAGCCCATCGCGGAAATCGACGTGTTGTGGATCACCGCCGGCCTGGGATGCGATGGGGAGTCCATTGCCATGACTGCCGCAACGCAGCCGAGCATCGAAGACGTGGTGCGCGGCGGCCTGCCTTGGATTCCGAAGGTCAATTTGTACAACCCGGTGCTGGCGTTCGAGAACGGGGAGGAGTTCCTGCGGCCGTTCCACGAAGCCGCGGCCGGAAAACGGCAGCCGTTCATCCTGGTGATGGAAGGATCCATCCCGGATGAAACGAATAAAGCGGAAGGCTACTGGGCGACCTTAGGCACCGACCAAAAGACGGGCCAGCCCATACTGACCTGCGACTGGATCGATCGCCTGGCGCCGCACGCATGGGCTATTATCGCGGCGGGAACCTGCGCCACTTACGGCGGAATCCACGCCATGGAAGGCAATCCCACGGGATGCATGGGGATGGCGGACTACCTGGGATGGGATTGGAAATCGCAGGCGGGGATTCCGATAGTCTGCGTTCCCGGATGTCCCGTGCAGCCCGACAACTTCATGGAAACCCTGCTCTACCTGCTGAACCAGGCGGCGGGCCGGGCGCCCATGATTCCGCTGGATGAAGCCCTGCGTCCCACATGGCTGTTCGGGCAGACGCTGCACGAGGTCTGCGATCGCGGCGGCTACTACGAGCAAGGCGAGTTCGCCGACGAGTATGGGTCCCGGCATTGTATTGTGAAATTGGGATGCTGGGGCCCGGTGGTGCAGTGCAATGTAGGAAAGCGCGGTTGGATGGGTGGCATCGGCGGCTGCCCGAATGTAGGCGGCATCTGCATCGGATGCACCATGCCCGGGTTTCCGGATAAGTTCATGCCGTTCATGAATCAGCCGCCCGGATCGCTGCTTTCGTCGAGCGCCGTAATGACTTATGGGAGGGCCATTCACGCGCTGCGCCGCTTCGTGCAGGATTCACTCAACAAAGAACCGGTCTGGCGGAGCCGGCGGCGGTAGACACATGCTCCGGGATACGGCAATCGCGGAACCTACTCTGGCGCAGGCGCAGGCCATGCTCGAGGAGTTAGCCGGCATCTTCCTGCTCGATTCGAGCGACGCTTGCCGCAAGAGCGGCGCCGCGGACGGCACGCGGGAGCTGCCCAATATGCAGGCCCGGTATCGCAGCCTGGTGGAACAACTTCCCGCGGTGGTGTTTCTGGTATACCTGGACCGCGGAATTGGCGAGGCCTATGTGAGTCCGTACATAGAAGCGGCGCTGGGCTTTTCGCAAGCGGAATGGCTGGAAGATCCGGTGCGCTGGTACCGGCATATCCACCCCGAGGATAACCTGCGCTGGAGCGAGGAAGCCGCGGATATGTTCCTCACGGGCAAACCGCTGCGATCGGTTTACCGGGTAATTGCGCGGGATGGCCACGTGGTCTGGTTTCACTGCGAGGCCAAGATGGTGCGCAGCGACGACGGCCATCCATGGTTCATCCAGGGCGTGGCGTTCGACATTACGGAGTTGAAGCGGGCGGAGGAAGCGCTGCAGCAGGAGCGCAATTTCGTTTCGGCGATTCTGCAAACGGTGGGCACGCTGATCATGGTGTTGGACCTGGACGGGCGTATCGTACAGTTCAATCGGGCTTGCGAGCAGACTACCGGGCAGCGTTTCGACGAAGTGAAGGGAAAGCATCCCTGGGACCAGTATCCCGCGGGGGAAGATCGCGACGCCTTCCAGAACGCGTTCGAACAGTTGCGGATGGGAAAGGTGCGCAAAGATTGCGAATATCGGTGGATCACCGGTGAGGGCGGCCCGCGGCTGATCTCATGGTCGGGAACGGTCCTGCCGGATGCCCAGGGCGACGTGCGCCACATCATCGCCACCGGGATAGACATCACGGAGTCCAAACGGCTGGAGAAAGCCATCCTGGACATCAGCGCGCGCGAAGAACACCGCATCGGCCAGGACCTCCACGACGGCCTGGGACAGCACCTTACGGGAATCGCATTCATGAGCAAAGTATTGGAACAGAAGCTCGCGGACAAGTCGGTGGCCGAGGCCGCGGACGCGACAAAGATCGTCAGGCTGGTGAACGAGGCGATTCACAAGACGCGGGAGCTATCGCGGGGCCTGCTTCCCGTGGTATCGGATGCGCGCGGACTGATGTCGGCGCTGGAGCATTACTCTTCAGAGGTGGTGGACTTATTCGGCCTGGCGTGCCGCTTCGAGTGCGACCGTCCGGTTTTGATCTACGACGAAACCGCGGCGAACCATCTTTTTCGAATCGCCCAGGAGGCTGTAAATAACGCGATCAAGCATGGGCGCGGCAAGAACATTGTGATCCGGTTATGGGCGGACGGCGACGATGTATCGCTGAGCATTACGGACGACGGAATGGGTCTACCCCAGAACGTAAGAAACAGCACGGGCATGGGCTTGCACATCATGAACTATCGCGCGAAGACGATTGGCGCGACGTTGGAGGTTCAGCCCTGCTCCCGTCATGGGAAAAAAGGGACGGTGGTTACCTGCACGCTGCAGCCGCTTAGCGGAGAAAGCAACGCGCGATGAGCCAACGGACGCAGGAGGCGGGCAAGATCAAGGTATTTGTGGTGGACGACCACCCAATCGTGCGCCAGGGCCTTTCGCAGTTGATCAACCGGGAGCCCGACTTGATGGTTTGCGGGGAAGCGGAGGATGCGCGCACGGCGCTCGATGCGATCGAGCCGTCCCATCCGGACATACTCATCGTGGACGTCTCCCTGGACGGGCCGGACGGCATCGAATTGTTGAAGACCATCCGGTCCAGGGACGCCCGGCTGCCGGTGCTGATGTTGTCGATGCACGATGAATCGCTCTATGCCGAGCGCGCCCTGCGGGCGGGGGCGAACGGTTACATCATGAAGCAGGAAGCCACGGAACGGGTACTGATCGCGATACGCCAGATTCTGGGCGGCGAAGTATATGTCAGCGACCGCATGGCGCAGAAGATGATGCACCAGTTCATCGGCCGCCAGGGAGCCGGCAAGCGATCGGGGGTGGCGGATCTCACCGACCGGGAACTCGAGGTTTTCAGGCTGATCGGGCAAGGCCATGGCACCCGCCAGATCGCCGAGGAACTGCATCTGAGCGTGAAGACCGTCGAATCGTATTACGCACACATCAAAGACAAGCTTTCCCTCAAGAACGCCCGCGAGTTGGTGCAGCACGCGGTGCAATGGCTCACCAACCAGGGTCAGGCTTAGCTCACGGGGAATCCCGATCCAAGCGGGACTTAAAAGTCCCGCCAGGTCGCTGAAGCGTGCGCCACGATCGGGGAATCCCCGATGCCGCGCGCCGTAGGAACCACGCAAACAAATACAGGTTGCAGCGGATTGAGCCCTTGGAACGATCTTTCCTACAATGCCTCTAGACGTTTTGCCGAGAAACACTTAGAGGGGAACGGATCTGTAAGGAAAAGAACTGGCGAGCCTTGCGATCTGTAGCCGATGTTACACGGCGCTTTCCCAGCGGGTAACTCCTGAACGCGACAAACGCGTCAGAGCAGAGAGCAAGAGAAGGAGGCCACGTATGCCAACCGAAACGAAGCCGTACGGTCATAAGACACAGAGGCCGTCCGCGGTAGCCGAAGTTCACATTTTGTGGATCACGGCCGGCTTGGGCTGCGACGGCGATTCCGTATCTATTACGGCAGCCACACAGCCCAGTATCGAGGATGTCCTGCTAGGAGCCATCCCGGGACTTCCCAAGGTGCATCTTCACAACCCGGTGCTCGCCTATGAATGCGGCGAGGACTTCATGCGGCATTTCTACCTGGCGGAAGAGGGCAAACTGGAGCCCTTTGTGCTGGTGGTGGAAGGCTCGATTCCCAACGAAAAGATCAAGAACGATGGCTACTGGGCGGCGATGGGAACCGACGCCGACACCAAACAGCCCATCAAGACCACGGAGTGGATCGACAGGCTCACGCCTAAAGCTACCGCGGTCGTGGCCATCGGCACATGCGCGACGTACGGCGGCATCCACGCCATGCAAGGCAATCCCACCGGCTGCATGGGCTTGGCCGATTACCTGGGTTGGGACTGGCGTTCCAAAGCGGGCCTGCCCATCGTGAATGTTCCGGGGTGTCCGGTTCAGCCGGATAACTTCATGGAGACGGTTCTATATCTTCTATACCAACTGGCCGGACTGGCCCCCACTATTCCCCTGGACGACGAACTGCGTCCCACGTGGTTATTCGGCAGGACCGTACACGATGGCTGCGATCGCGCGGGTTACTACGAACAGGGCGACTTTACGACGCAGTACGGTTCGCCGAAGTGCATCGTAAAACTGGGTTGCTGGGGACCTGTGGTCAACTGTAACGTGCCGAAGCGCGGCTGGATGGCGGGCATCGGCGGATGTCCCAATGTAGGCGGAATCTGTATAGGCTGCACCATGCCGGGCTTTCCGGACAAATTCATGCCGTTCATGGATGAGCCTCCCGGCGCAAAGATGTCGACCACGGCGGTGGCGGCCTATGGCCGCGCATTGTCTTCTCTGCGCTCGTTCACCAATGCAAGCCTCAACAAGGAACCGAAGTGGCGGCATCCGCGTGCCGAACTAACTACCGGTTATCACCCGATGAGTTATTAGCAGGCAAAGGAGCCATCCTATGAGCACCATGACTGGAACGGTTACGGAAACACCCACCAAATCAAGGAAGCTGGTGGAGATGAACTGGGACCCGATTACCCGCATCGTGGGCAGTCTGGGGATCTTTACCAAGATCGACTTCGAAAACCGGCAGGTGGCCGAGTGCCACAGCACTTCCTCCATCTTCCGGGGCTACAGCATCTTCATGAAGGGCAAGGACCCCCGCGATGCGCACTTCATCACGAGCCGGATCTGCGGCATCTGCGGCGACAACCATGCCACGTGCGCCTGCTATGCCCAGAACATGGCGTTCGGCGTGCGCCCTCCGGCGTTAGGCGAGTGGATCGTCAATCTGGGCGAAGCCGCCGAGTACATGTTCGATCACAACATCTTCCAGGACAACCTGGTGGGTGTGGACTTCTGCGAGCAGATGGTCAAAGAGACTAATCCCAGTGTGTGGGACAAGGCCCAGAAGACCGCCTCGCCGCACTCCAACCTGCACGGATATCGCAACATCTCGGATATCATGACGGCGCTGAATCCGTTCACCGGCTCATTCTACCGGGAAGCGCTGGTGATGAGCCGCTTGACCCGCGAGATGTTCTGCCTGATGGAGGGCCGCCACGTGCATCCGTCGACGCTCTATCCCGGCGGTGTGGGGACCGTACCCACGGTTCAACTTTTTACGGATTACATCGTGCGGCTGATGAAGTACGTGGAATTCATGAAGAAAGTAGTGCCGCTGCACGACGACCTGTTCGACTTCTTCTATGATGCGCTTCCGGGGTACGAGGAAGTCGGCCGGCGGCGCATCCTACTGGGTTGTTGGGGATCGTTCAACGATCCCGCGGTTTGCGACTACACTTACAAGAACATGAATGAATGGGGCCGGGCGATGTATGTGACCCCGGGAGTGGTGGTGGACGGCAAGGCCGTAACGCACGACCTGGTCGATATCAATTTGAACATCCGCATTCTGCTGGGCAGCTCGTACTATGACGACTGGGAACACGGCGAGACATTCGTCAAACAGGATCCGCTAGGCAACCCCGTGGACCAGCGGCATCCCTGGAATCAGACCACCACGCCACGGCCGCAGAAGCGCGATTTCTCCGATAAATACACCTGGGTGATGTCTCCGCGCTGGTACGACAAACGGACCAACGAGTACCTGGCGCTGGACACCGGCGGCGGTCCGATTGCGCGCTTCTGGTCGACTGCACTGGCGGGCCTGGTAGACATTGGTTATGTCAAAGCCACCGGACATAGCGTCAAGATCTACCTTCCCAAGACGGTTTCGCTGCCGGAGGTCGAGTTTGAATGGAAGATTCCGAAATGGAGTAATTGCATCGAGCGCGACCGGGCCCGCACTTACTTCCAGGCCTACTCGGCCGCGGCGGCGCTGTACTTCGCCGAACAGGCCCTGAAGGAACTCCACGCCGGGCGGACGCGGACGTGGACGGAGTTCAAAGTGCCGGATGACGCCATAGGCTGCGGCTTCCACGAGGCCGTGCGCGGGGTGCTTTCGCACCACGTGGTGATCCGGAACGGCAAGATCGCAAACTATCATCCTTATCCGCCGACGCCATGGAATGCCAATCCGCGCGATGTCTACGGTACTCCGGGACCGTACGAAGATGCGGTGCAGAATACGCCCATCTTCGAAGAAAACGGGCCCGACAAATTCAAGGGCATCGACATTATGCGCGCGGTACGCAGCTTCGACCCCTGTCTTCCTTGCGGCGTGCACATGTACCTGGGCAACGGGAAGGTTCTGGAGACAGTCCACTCGCCCACATTCGGCGTTCATTCGTAGAGCCTCGGAGGAACCTTCCAGTGGCCGGCGTATCCGCTACCGCCGGCCCTGTTTCTTTCAAAGTGACTATAAATGCCTAAAACAAGTGGGATCCAGCAGCAGGCCGGGCGTATCGAGGGGTTGATCGCAGAATTGGAATCGGCCGCGGATGCCGGCTCTCTGGCGATCGCCAGGGAGTTGGTTCAGTCGCTGATGGAACTGTATGGCGCGGGGCTGGAGCGGGTCACAGAAATTGTAGCTCTGAAAGGCGCGGCCGGCCAGGAAATCCTGGAAGAACTGGGCCGCGATGAATTGGTGGGCAATTTGCTGGCGGCCAACGGACTGCATCCGCTGGATCTCGAGGCGCGGGTGCGGCGGGCGCTTGAACAAGTGCGCGGACGGCTACGATCGCAGGGAAGCGTTGACTTGCTGGGCATTGAGGAAGGCATAATCAGGTTGCGTTTGCGGTCGAGTGGATCGGGCTGTGGCTCATCGGCCGGCTCGCTCGAATCCGCGGTGGAGGAAGCCATGTACCAGGCGGCGCCCGATATGGTACAACTGACGATCGAAGTGGTTGACGAGCAGGGCGCCGCCGGAGGCTTTGTACCGCTAGAGAAGTTAGCGGGATATCGCCCCGCCGTCAACGGCAGTGGTGCCGGAATATGAGCACCGGCGGCCTCGGGAGCGCTCTGGGCGCTTTGGGTCAGTTCGCGGCCCGGCGACGCCCCATTGAGAAATGCGAACTCTGCGCGACCGAACTGGCCGAGGATCACCCCCACCTGGTGGATCCCAAGGCGCGCAAACTGCTCTGTTCCTGCATGGCTTGCGCCCTGCTTTTCGGGTCGCAGGCCGGATCGAAATACAAACGGGTTCCACGGCGGATTCGCTTTCTGGCGGGATTCCGCCTGACGGATGCGGAGTGGGCCGGCTTGACGATTCCGATCAACATGGCCTTCTTCTTCAAGAGCAGCCCTGAGGCGCGAGTGGTGGCGCAGTATCCCAGCCCGGCGGGCGCCACCGAATCGCAATTGCCGCTGGATACCTGGAGCGACCTGGTGGCGGAGAATCCGGCTCTCGCGGAGATGGAGCCGGATGTGGAGGCTCTGCTGGTGAACCGGCTGGGCCCTTCGCGCGGCTTCTCCGATCCACAATATTACCTGCTGCCGATCGACGAATGCTACAAGCTGGTGTGGCTGATCCGGGCACACTGGCAGGGATTTTCGGGCGGCGCCGAAGTGTGGAAAAACCTGGAATTCTTTTTTGCGGACCTGAAGGGCCGGTCGGAAGGGCATTATGCCTGATTTGAATTTTCAGATCGCAGGCGCACAAGCGGTCCCGTATGCGGTCTCGCCGTTGCTGGGCTTCGATCTGCGCGTGACGAACGCAGGCGCCGAGCGGGTGCACACCATCGCCCTACGATGCCAGATCCAGATCGAAGCGGCGCGCCGCCGTTACGACGCGGGCGACCAGGAACGCCTGCAGGATCTGTTCGGCGAGCCGCATCGGTGGGGCCAGACATTGCGCAACATGCTGTGGAACCAGGTAAGCCTGATCGTGCCCGGTTTCTCGGGCGCCACGCAAGCCGAGTTGCCCGTGCCCTGTACTTTCGATTTCAATGTGGCGGCCGTGAAGTATTTTGAGGGCTTACAGGACGGCGAGATTCCGCTCTGCTTTCAATTCAGCGGCACGGTCTTTTATGAATCCGAAAACGGCGGATTGCAGGTGGCGCCGATTTCATGGGACAAGGAGGCGAAGTTCCGGCTGCCGGTGAAGACCTGGAAAGAAATGATGGAGCTTTATTACCCCAATAGCGCCTGGCTTTGCCTGCGGCGCGACGTATTCGAGCGGCTGTACCAGCACAAAGTCCGGACCGGAACGCCGGCGTGGGAAGACATGCTGGAGGGGCTGCTGGAGGGCGTCGAAGAAGGGGTTGCCACATGAGCCTGGAACTGGTCGAGCGCATTGCGAATGCGGTCCTCTACGAGGGATACATCCTTTATCCGTACCGGCCTTCGTCGGTGAAGAACCGCCGGCGCTTCAATTTTGGCGTGCTGTTCCCGCCTGCGTATTGCGCCCAGCAGTCCGGCACCGAGTCTTGCACCATGCGTACGGAATGCCTGATCCGCGGAGGCCCGCAGACCGAAGTGGATGTGACGCTGCGGTTTCTGCAAGTGCTGCCGGGAGTACCGGAATCCTGGCAGAACGCCATGGAACGAGAGGTATGTGTGCGCGAATGCATGCTGGGCGACCAGGCGGCGCGCGCGCGGCGGGAGCCATTCGCCTTTCCGTGCGGCGACCCATCGGACGCGTCCGTGGAAGGCGCGGTCACGGTGACGGCGCGGCCGCTGGGGGGCGGGGTGTTCCAGGTTGCGGTACACGTGGTCAACCGCACACCGTTCGCGTGTCCGGAACAAATCGATCGGGACGATGTATTGCCGCATGCGCTGGCGGCGGCGCACACCATTCTCGCGACGCGAGGCGGCGAATTCGTCTCGCTGCTGGATCCGCCGGACGGACTGCGCGAAGCGGCGGCGGGATGTCAAAATACCGGAACATGGCCCGTGCTGGCGGGCGAACCCGGCGAGCGTGGATTTCTGCTTTCGTCGCCGATCATCCTTTACGACTACCCCCAAATCGCGCCTGAGAGTCCCGGCGACTTGTTCGACGGAACCGAAATCGACGAGATCCTGACGCTGCGCATCATGACGCTCACGGAAGAGGAAAAGCTGGAGGTGCGCAACGGCGACGAGCGCGCGCGGCGCATACTGGAACGAACCGAAATGCTGCCGCCGGAGCACTTCATGAAGTTGCACGGGGCGCTACGTGGATTGCGTCCCGTGGAGGAATCCAAGTGAACGAGTGGGAATGGCAACTGCTTGAAGACAGGAACTCGCTCGAATGCCTGCCGGTGGGCGGTGTCGAAATGCGGGCAGGCTCCCGGGTGCGGTTGCGCCCGCGGAAGGGGGGCGACGTATTCGATCTGGCGCTCGAAGGCAAGACTGCCACCATCGAGTGCATCGAGCAGGACTACGAAGGCAAGATCCATTTTGCGGTGGTGTTGGAGGAAGATCCGGGGAGAGACATGGGCATGCTGCGGCAGCCGGGGCACCGGTTTTTTTTCGACCCGCAGGAAGTGGAGCCGGCGGAATGAGCGAGCCGCGCATTCTGGTGGCCGGCATCGGGAATATCTTCCTGGGCGACGACGCATTCGGCGTGGAGGTGGTGCGGCGGTTGTCGCGGCGGGTGTTGCCGGAATCCGTACGGGTGGTGGATTACGGGATCCGCGGGCTGGACCTGGCGTACGCGCTGATGGACAATTATGACGCGGCCATCCTGGTAGACGCGGCCGGGCGAGGCGAGGCGCCAGGTACTCTTTACGTGATGGAGCCGGAACTCGACGGCGATGAAACGGATGGCCCGCAGGCTCTGGCGATGGACGCGCACAGCATGAATCCGATGGTGGTGCTGAACATGGTACGAGCCATGGGAGGAAGGCCCGGACGCGTGCTGTTGGTCGGCTGCGAGCCGGAGACGCTGGGCGACGAGTTTCAGGGAGCGATGGGATTGAGCGCGACGGTGGAAGCGGCGGCCGGCGGCGCGGTCGGCATCGTGGAATCGCTGATCGCAAGAATCGGCCGCGAGCACGAAGCGCAACAAGAGAGTGTGGTGGCTTGAACAATCTGGGGGCGGCTTTCAGCCGGCTCGGGCCGCCTAAAAGGCGGCTGCGGCCAAGATTGGCCGCCCTCCATCTATAAAGGAGATGTCGTATGGCACATACACAGGACACAGAAGCGACGGAAGCCAGGGAAACATTGATGATGCTTTCCGGAGTGGCGCTGGTCATCTTCGGCGCGGGATTGATTTTGTCCAATCCCATTGTGCGGCGATTGATGAGTCAGACCGGAATGGGCGGGCTTAACTTATTGCAAGCCGCCGTCCCGGACCTGGAGAAGTATATGAGATTGAGGAATATGTGACGAAATGGCGAGCATGAGCACAGAATCCGCTGTCGCCGATTATGCGATCGAGGCTGGCATGAGCCGGTTTACCGTCCGCGGTTTCGCGGGCGGATTGTTGTCCGGCCTGGGTCACAACCCGGTTGTCGCCATCTCCGACTTCGGGGGAGAGGTGCACTGGGATCCCGGCGAACCCAAGCAGGCATCGCTGCATCTGCGTATTCGCGCCGCATCGCTCGCCGTACAGAACGATATCAGCGATAGAGACCGCCGCGAGATGGAGCGGGTGATGCACGAGGAAGTACTCGAGACGGACAAATACGCAGAGATTCTGTTCGAGAGTACGGCCGTTGCGGCAAACTCCAGCGGCCGTCTGGAAATCGACGGCAACCTGACGCTGCATGGGGTGACCCGCGGCGAGCGGCTTTCCGCGCAGGTGGCGGTCACAGGCGATGTATTGCGGGCGTTCGGCGACTTCGCCATCCGGCAGACCGACTACCGGATTCAGTTGGCATCGGTGGCCGGCGGAGCGCTCAAGCTAAAAGACGAGTTAAAATTTACTTTCGATATCGTGGCCCGCAAGAGGATGGGGTAACCGAATGTGCCTAGCCATACCCGGCAGGATCGTCGAGCTCCTGCCGGAACGTGAGAATCTCGCGCTGGTCGAAGTATCCGGCGTGCGGCGTAAGATCGATGTAGGGCTGCTGGACGACGATCCCGCGCAGCCTGGCGATTGGGTGCTGATCCATGTGGGCTTCGCCATGAGCAAGATCAGCGAAAGCGATGCCGCCGACCAGATGCGGGTGCTCGCGATGCTGGGAGAAGACGAAGCCGCCATGCGGGAGATTGAAGGATACGGCCTGGGTGGCACAGAGTTGCAGGCCGGCACGAGTCCTCCAGCACCCGCCGCGGCGGCCGTGGACGACTAACATGCGATTCGTCGATGAATTCCGCGCGCCCGAACTGATCACCAAGACAGCCCAGGAGATCCGCCGGCTGACCGATCCGCAGCGCCATTACCGGCTGATGGAAGTGTGTGGCGGCCATACCCACGCGATCTATCGCTTCGGCCTGAAGGATCTGCTTCCGCCCAACATCGAGCTGATTCATGGACCGGGCTGCCCCGTTTGCGTGCTGCCCATGGGCCGTATCGACGACGGCCTTTCGATGACCGAACAGCCGGAGGTGATTTTCACCGCATTCGGCGACATGATGCGGGTGCCGGGCACGCACGGCAGTCCCCTCGAATATAAGGCGCGCGGCGCGGATGTCCGCATTGTGTATTCGCCGGCGGACGCACTCAGGCTGGCGCAGACGAATCCGGACCGGCACGTGATGTTCTTCGCCATCGGCTTCGAGACCACCGCGCCTTCGACCGCGCTGACGCTGTTACGCGCGCGCGCCCAAGGAGTGCGGAACTTTTCCGTATTCTGCAATCACGTGACGATTATTCCGGCGATCCGCGCCATCCTGGATTCGCCCGACATGCGGCTGGACGCCTTCATCGGGCCAGGGCACGTATCCACGGTGATCGGCTGCCGCCCGTACGAATGGATCGCGCGCCATGAAGGCAAGCCCATTGTGGTCTCGGGCTTCGAGCCGCTCGACATGCTGGAATCCATCGTGATGCTGCTGCGGCAGTTGCAGGACGGGCGGGCGGAAGTGGAGAACCAGTACAAGCGCGTGGTGCCGTGGGAGGGCAATCGTGCGGCCTTGAAGGCCATGGCCGAGGTCTTTCAGTTGCGTCCGTACTTTGAGTGGCGCGGCATGGGTTTCATCTCGCAGTCGGCGCTGCGCCTGCGCGACAGCTTCGCGGAATTCGACGCCGAACAACGTTTCCGGATTCCGGGCATTCGCGTGACCGACCCGAAAGCCGCGCAGTGCGGCGAGGTTCTGAAGGGAGTGCTGAAACCGGCCCAGTGCAAACTCTTCGCCAAGGAATGCACGCCCGAAAATCCGGTGGGAGCGTTGATGGTTTCCTCGGAAGGTTCTTGTGCCGCATACTACAACTATGAGCACCGCAAGGCCGCATTGACCACTTTGACGACGCCGGCCCTGGCGCTCTGAAAGCAGGATGGGCATGCAGGCAGTTCCCAAGATCCGGTTCCGCGACGCGCAGATCGAGATGGCGCATGGCGCGGGCGGCAAGGCCAGCCGCCGCCTGGTGGAAGGGCTATTCGCGCCGCTGTTGGGCGACCCATCCGCGGGACCGTTGGGCGATGCCGCGTACGTGCAGATGAATGGCACGCGCCTGGCCATCACTACCGATAGCTTCGTGGTGAAGCCGCTGCGGTTTCCCGGCGGCTCTATCGGCGAACTGGCGGTGAACGGCACGGTGAACGATCTGGCCGTTTCGGGCGCGCGGGCCGAAACGCTGGTGGTCAGCTATATCCTCGAAGCCGGGTTGCCGTCGGAGATTCTGGAACAGGAGGTGCGCGCCATGGCCGCCGCGGCGCGCCGGGCGGGGGTGGCGATCGCCGGCGGCGACACGAAAGTGGTCGAACATGGCAAAGCCGATGGCATGTACATCAGCAGTTGCGGAATCGGCCGGTTGATCAAGGGCGTCGAGGTTTCTGCGAAATCCGTGCGTCCCGGCGATCGGATTCTGCTCTCCGGCCCCATTGGCGATCACGGGATCACCATTCTGCTGGCCCGCGGCGAACTGGATTTCGAAGCGGAGATCTGCTCGGATACGCGTTCGGTATTGCCACTGGTGGAGGCCATGGCCGCGGCTGCCGCGCCCGGTATTCGCTGGATGCGCGATCCCACGCGCGGCGGGGTAGCCACATCGCTGAACGAACTGGCACTCGACTGCGGATTGGGAATCTGCCTGGAGGAGGAACAGATTCCTATTCACGATAGCGTGCGCGGCGCCTGTGAACTGCTCGGACTGGAGCCCATGCACATCGCCAATGAGGGGCAATTCCTGGCGGTGGTCGCGCCTGAGTTCGCGGAGGCCGCGCTGGCCGCGCTGCGTGCGGCGCCCGGCGGGCAGGCGGCGGTCCCGATCGGCGAAGTGCGCGCACAGCCAGCCGCCACGGTGCTGGTATCGACTTTGTACGGCGGCACACGCGTGATCGATATGCTGGTGGGAGATCCACTGCCGCGCATCTGTTAGTGTGTTAATGCAGGATTCCATGACGAGCTCCGGTTGCGATCTGGTTAATAGCGTTGCAGGCCAGTTGCTCGAGCGCAACCGGCTTTGCGAGGAATTCTTCGCCCGCGAGGCGCCGCGTCTGGCGTTGGCGTGCCGTGAAATGGCGGAACGCTTCCTGCGCGGGGGCCGGCTGCTGGCTTTCGGACGCGGGCCTTACGCCACCGACGCGCAGCACGTCTCGGTCGAATTTGTGCATCCGGTGATCGTGGGCAAGCGGGCGCTGCCGGCCCTGGACCTGTCGATCGCGTTCCGCCCGTGGCTGGAAGCCATTCTGTGCCCGGACGATATGGCGATGGGCTTCGGCCCGCCCGAAGGCGATCCGGAAGTGCGATCGGCGCTCGACATGGCGCGCGCGCGCCGGGCCATGACCTTTGCCTTACCCGGGCCAGAGGGCGATTACGCGATCGCCGCGCATACGAAGCACCCTTTCATCCACCAGGAAACGATCGAGATGCTGTACCACGTGCTCTGGGAAACCGTACACGTGTTCTTCGAACATCGTGAGTTGGGGCTGGATACAGGCGACGCCGGTTTCCTTTATCCATTCCTGGGGCAACAGAAGCAGCAGACCGAAGATGTGCTGGCGGAAGTGGAGGCATCCATCCGGCTGAAGGTGCAGGACGATGCCAAACTGCGTACGCAGGTTGCCGAGGAGCAGGCGGAAGCCATCGGCGCCACGGCACGAGCCATGTCGCAGTGTGTGCAGCGTGGCGGCAAGTTGATCCTGTTTGGCAACGGTGGATCGGCCACGGACGCGAATGACTGGGCGCTCGACTGCGTTTGCCCGCCGGAAGGCTACCGGCCGATACCGGCGGTGTCGCTGGCGCTGGAGCCCGCCAACATCACGGCGATCGCCAACGACGTGGGGACGGACGTGATCTTTTTGCGGCAACTCATCGCGCAGGCGCACCCGGGCGATATGGCCGTGGGAATCTCGACCAGCGGCGGTTCGCGCAATATCGTAATGGCGCTGGAGGAGGCGCGCAAACGCAAGCTGACCACCGTCGCGCTGCTGGGTTACGACGGCGGCGAGGTCCTGCGCCGTGGCCTGGCGGATTTCCCGCTGATTGTGCGTTCCGACTATATACCGCGCATACAGGAAGTGCAGGCTTCCATCTACCACATCGTGCGGGAAGAGATGGAAGGCCAGCGAACCGTTCACCCGTCCGGCTCGATATAATCGTCGGATGTTGGAACGTCCGCGCGTGGTGGTGGTGACCGGTTCCGGAGGGACGGGTTGCGGCCGCGCCATTGCCTCCCGGTTCGCCCGCGATGGCGCCGCCATCGTGGTTTCGGATATCGACGAAGCGGGCGGGCAAGCGACGGTCCGCCTGATCGAGCAAGCTGGTGGACAGGCGGCCTTCTTCCGCGCGGATGTGGGAGACGAACGGGCGGTCCGCCAGTTGATGGAGTTCGCGGCCTCCACGTTCGGGGGCCTTTCCGTGCTGGTCAACAATGCTTCCGCACCACATCCCGATGGCGAGGGGATGGCCGGGTGGAGGCGCTCGCTCGAAACGGATTTGTTCGGGACGATCTACGCGACGCAATGGGCGATGGATGCCATGCGCCAATGCGGCGGCGGCTCGATCGTCAACATCTCGTCGATTTCGGCCCTTTGGCACGGCCGGCTGACGCGGGGCGGATTCCCGGGTTATGACGTGGCGAAGGCCGGGGTGATCCGGTTGACTACCGCGGTGGCCAAGGACGCTGCGAAGGACGGGATACGAGTAAACTGTCTCGCGCCCGGATGGATCGCATCGGATGGGCCGAGACAGTATTGGGAGTCGCTCACGCCGGCGCAGCGCGCGGAGCAAGGCGTACCGTCAAAGCTGCTGTCGACCGAGGACGTGGCGGGGATGGTGGTGCGGCTGGCGACGGATGCGGCGCTGAATGGGCGGATCGTAGTGTGGTGGTCAGAAGATCCGCCGCGCTGGATTCAATGGGGAGACCGGGGATACCGTTTGGCCGCAGAAGGGTGATTTGCCATGCCATCCGTCGAAACCAGCCGTAGCGGTTCCATTCTGATTGCGACCATCAACCGGCCGGAGGTGCGCAATGCCGTGGATGCCGCGACGGCCGCGGCGCTGGCGGACGCGTTCCGCGGTTTCGATGCCGATGCCACCTTGGAGGTGGCCGTGCTGACCGGCGCGGCGGGGACGTTTTGCGCCGGCGCGGACCTGAAAGCCATCGCGGCGGGCCGGCCGAATGTGACGAACGAAGCCGGCGACGGTCCCATGGGGCCCACGCGGATGCTGCTTTCGAAGCCGGTGATTGCCGCCATTGAAGGGCACGCCGTAGCCGGGGGCCTGGAACTGGCGCTGTGGTGCGACCTGCGGGTGGTGGCGCGCGACGCGACCCTGGGGGTCTACTGCCGGCGTTTCGGCGTGCCGCTGATCGATTTGGGGACCATTCGTCTGCCGCGGTTGATCGGACAAAGCCAGGCGCTGGACCTGATCCTGACGGGGCGCGGTGTCGGGGGGGAAGAAGCTTTGCGCATGGGATTGGCCAACCGGCTCGTCGAATCCGGCCAGGCGTTGGAGGCGGCCCTGGAACTGGCGCGCAGGCTGGCCGGCTTTCCGCAAGCGTGCCTGCGATCCGACCGGCTCTCGTGCTACGAACAATGGGGCCTCGCGACGGAAGACGCCATATGCAACGAGTTCCGGCGAGGGTTGGCGGTGCTGAACGGCGGAGAAAGTGCGGTGGGCGCGCGAGAATTCGCGGAAGGGGTTGGGCGGCACGGGGGTGCGCGGTAGCTCGCCCCAGGGCTGAGCGGATTCTACTTCGCCAGCGGACGGACGGCTACTTCTTTAAAGAAAACGATGTCGTTGTCACTATGATTCTGGAGGCCGATATAGCCTTCCAGCGGGCGGGGGCCTCTTTGCGGCTCGAAGCTGAAGCTCCGGGGGCCGACCGGCTGACCTTCCGTGTAATCGGTGACCTTAACCTCGTTCAAGTACACGATGGTTCGCGGTCCGTCGAGGGTAATTTCCATGGTGTTCCACTCGGGACCGGGTTTTCCGGGCCGCGCCAGGGCCTTGGTCTGAGAATATAAGGTTCCGGTCGCGTGGTAAGCCGTTTCGTGGGATTTCTCGGGCTCGTTGTCGATCTGCACCTCATAGCCGTAGTGCACCGGCATCCATTCTTCGCGGGGCTCGATGGGAATGCGGATGAACACGCCGGAGTTGTCGTTGTGGTCGCGCATTTTGTAAACCACCCGGATGACGGAGTTGGAGATCTTGCCGCCGGTCCACCAGAGCAGACCCATGCCGCCGTGCGTCCGGATCAGCCCATCCTCGACGGTCATGGAGCCGGGTCCGACGTGTTGCCATCCCGCGAGATCGTGGCCGTTAAACAGTTGCTGCCAATCCGCGGATGCGGCCGCGAGAGGGAGGGAAACAGCGGTCAAAAGGAGGAGAGCGCGGAGGAGTCGAGTCATGGCTACAGCACATTCTATCGTGCGTTGCCGCCAGGGTGCGGATGCGCTCCGGCAAGCAGGCGCAGGTTCTCGACTACGGCAAGCAGCGACGCGGTATGGGAACCCAATTGGTGGCCCACCGAAGCAGACTCCTCCGCGCCTGCCGCGATGCGCGCGGTGACCCGATCCATCTGCGAGATCGCCTCTGAGATCTGTTCGATACCCCGGGCTTGCTCCGCGCTGACTGCGCTCACCTCATCGACCATCGCTTTAACCCGATCCGCGCTGCCACTCATGCTCCGCACGGCGGCAAAGATTCGCGCGACCTGATCGCAGCCCTGTTTCGATTTGGCAAGCGAGCTTTGGATCATTTCGGCCGTGTCCCGGGCGGCTTGCGCGGAACGATGGGCGAGGTTGCGCACCTCGTCCGCCACCACTGCAAAACTCATGCCAGCCTCGCCCGCGCGAGCGGCCTCCACCGCGGCGTTGAGGGCTAGAATATTGGTTTGAAAGGCGATCTGGTCGATCACCTGGATGATTTTCACGACTTTGCCGCTCGAAGCATCCATGTCTTTCATGAACGCCATAGTCTGCTCGAGTTCGCGGCTGGCATTTGCGGCGGCACCGGCGGTCTCGGCCATGAGCCGTGCCGCGGCGCGCGTTTTGGTTAGGTTTTGCTGGGTCATGGAGCTGATTTGCTCGCCCGCGACCGAGGTTTCTTTCAGTGAAGTGGCTTGCCTGGTAGCGCCCTGCGCCAGCGAGTCGCTGGAAGCAGAGATCTGCCGGGAGGCTGCACCCAACTGCGTGGAGGCGGCGTTCAGCTCGCCGATCATGGGCTGCAGGCCCCGATGGATGTCGTGCACGATGTACCAGGCCAATAGCCCGCAGAACGGGGCGGATAACCCAAAGAGCACCCAAAGAATGCGTTCGGCGTTCCGCGCAGACGATACGGCTTGAGCAGCGTTACTGTTTCCGTCCTGCCACTTGAATGCATAAACCTCTTCGATCGCCTTTTGCACGCGTTGGTAGGCTGGCATGGCGCCGGTGCGAAACATTTTCAATGCGTCATCGGTCTTGCCGGCCATGCTGAGTGGACGGATACTCCGCGCACTGCTCAGCAGCGCATCGAACTGCCCGGCCACGCCCGCGAAAAGCTCCCGGTCCCGGTCTCGTGTAATGCTCTTCCGATACTCCTGGAGTTCCGTGCGCAAGCTCCTTTCGAGCACGGCCAGGTCTGCGTCGGCTTTGGCCTTGTCGGCTTGGTTGCCGGAGGTAATGTGGCCGCGAATGCCGCCGCGGATGTCCTTGGCAATGCCGCTCAGCCGCCCGATACTGTACGTGCCGGGTAGAGAGTCAGCCGCCAGTTTGCCGATGACGCCATGCATCAGCCGCAGGCTGGCTACCGACACGCCACCTACGGCCAGGGACAGGACCGCCGGCAGCGCGTAGAGCAGAGAGATCTTCTTTGTAATGGTCATGTGAGGCCGCAGTCACTCTCTGTTTGAATCGGCGAAAGGTGGGAACTGCATTAGGCTGCGATAGGCACGGCCACCAAATGTGATGAAAACGGTGCGCCACGGGGTAGCGCGCGACCCGGCTATGATGGAATCGTGCAGAGGCCATCCAAGCTACTGATTCTCTTAGTGGCGTTTTGCGTAGCGATTGCCGGCACATTTATCTTCGGTTTCCGGGCCGGCCGCCGCGCGCACCGGCTGCACTTCGAGAATGAGCCGATACGGCCCTGGATGAGCGTTCCGTTCATCGCGCACACCCATCACGTGCCGTCCGCCGTGCTGTTCCACGCCATTGGAATCGAACCCCAGCCGCACGACAGGCGGCCGCTGCGGACCATCGCCCGCGAGCAGCACCGGCCGGTCGAAGACGTGATGCGGGATTTGCAGCGCGCGCTGGCCGGCGCCGGACACACGCATCCCTCGCTCGAACCTCCCGGGGGCCAGACTCCCTGATGCGTGAACTGATCCTGGCGGCGCTCTCGCAATACGGTTCTCCGGCGCTATTCGCGGTGGTCACGGTGGCTTCGATCGGCGTGCCATTGCCGGTGTCGCTGCTGCTGATCGTTACCGGCTCGCTGGTGGCGCAGGGCGTGATGCCCATGTGGTGGGCCATCGCGCTGGCGGGCGCCGGCTCGGTGATGGGCGATCAAATCGGTTACGCCATTGGCCGCTTTGGAGGGTCGGCGCTGGTCTCCCGATTCACCGGCATGCTGGGCGGCCCCGCGCGCGTGGCGAAAGCCGAAGCCCATGCACGGCGTTGGGGCGGTCCGGGCGTGTTTCTGACGCGCTGGCTGGTGACGCCGCTCGGTTCGTTGATTAACTTCACCAGCGGCGCCGCCGAGTATCCGTGGATGCATTTCCTTTTCTGGGATGTGCTGGGCGAGGGGCTGGGCGCGGCGCTCTATATCGGGCTGGGAAGAATCTTTAGCGACCGCGTGCTCGAGCTGGATGCCGTCCTGGGCGATTTCACGTGGATGATTCTGGCGCTTTTGGCCGCCGCGGTGCTGGGATGGACGCTATGGAAATACGTCAGGGCGGTGAAAAATCCACTTCAGCGGGACTTAAAAGTCCCGCCGGCACGCTGAAGGCGTGCGCCACATCTACAGCGGTCCGGAGAGCGCGTCGGCCAGTTCTTTGGGCGCGAACGGCTTAGGCAAGAAGACGATCCGGTGTCCATCCAGTGCTTCCATTCCGCTGAGCCCCGCCGCGTCGCCGCTCACGACCACCAGCCGGATGGAGGCGTTTGAGTGCAGTAACCTGCGGACCAGTTCCTCGCCGCGCATCCCGGGCATGTTCAAGTCCACCAAGGCCCCGGTGAACTCGGAAGGGGCGGCCTGCACCAGCGCCCAGGCTTCCCCGGCGCCGCGGCAGGCGTCCACGCGAAAGCCCAGCCGCGTCAGATAGGCGTCCATCACCTTCAGCAGCGCGGCGTTGTCGTCCACGATCAGGATGCGCCCGGCTCTCGAATCCATCAAGATGCATGCTATCAGAGTTATCATCCCCATATGAAATTTCACACGGAATACCTGACTTTTCGTACCACCAAACATCGCGAGTACGTCAACATCACCACCGAAGTGGAGAGCGCCCTGCGCAAAAGCGGCATTCATGAAGGGATGATCCTGGTCTCGGCGATGCATATTACCGCGGGAGTCTGGGTGAACGATGCCGAAGACGGCCTGCTGGCCGATATCGACGAGTGGCTGGAGAAACTGGCGCCCTTTCGCCAGGACTACCGGCATCACGCGACCGGCGAAACCAACGGCGATTCGCACTTGAAGAGCCTGCTGGTACACCACCAGGTGATCGTCCCGGTCACCCAGGGTAAATTGGATTTCGGCCCGTGGCAGCAGGTGTACTATGCCGAGTTCGACGGCCGGCGGTCCAAACGCGTCATTATCAAAGTCATGGGCGAATAAAACGAAAGGAATACCGCGCAGGCGGCATGTACGGATTATGAAACGAAGCTTACGGTTGATGGGCATCCTCGCGCTCAGCGCGATCGGCGTGGCCGGCGGCGAACTGCCGGTGCGGCAGGTGATCTTATACAAACACGGCGTGGGTTACTTCGAACGTTCGGGGGATCTGGCGCCGGGAGAATCGGCGCGGCTGGATTTCAAAGCAGCCGATATGGACGACGTGCTGAAATCGCTGACCATCGAGGAGAAAGGCGGCGGCAAGATCTCGGGCCTGCGCTACGATTCAAGCGAGCCGCTGGCCCACAAACTGGCGGACTTCCCCTTTCAGCTTGGCGCGGCGCAGCCGCTGAGCGCGGTACTCGACCAACTGAAAGGCGCGCGGATCGAGCTCAAGTTCGCCAATGAAAGCGTGGCCGGCGCGATCGTGGCGGCGCGCCTCGCGCCCGGCGACGACAATCGCCCCGAGCGCGAGCAGATCACCCTGCTGATGGACGGGGGCGATCTGCGCAATTTCGATTTGGCGGCCGCGTCCGGCATCCGCTTCACCGATGTCCGGCTGCAAACGCAGTTCAAGGAATACCTGGCGGCCCTCACCGAAGCGCGCTCCAAGGAAAAGCGCTCCGTGTATATCGATTCCACGGATACCAAACAGCGGGAAGTGGTGGCCAGCTACATGGTGCCCACGCCGGTGTGGAAATCCAGCTATCGCCTGATTTTCGGCGGCGGCGCGCAACCTACGCTGGAAGGTTGGGCCATCGTGGATAACACCACCGGCGAAGATTGGAACAAAGTGGATCTTTCGCTGGTCTCGGGCCGCCCCATCTCGTTCATCAGCCGGCTCTATGAGCCGCGCTACATCGCCCGGCAAACCGTGGAGCTGCCCGAAGATAGCGCGTCAACGCCGGTAGTATACGAGGGCGCCGTGACCACGGGCGCCGACTCCGTGACCGACGGCCCTGTGGACGGGCAGCCCCAGAATGCTAAGCAGGCTCCCGCACCCGCGCCTGCGCCCCCACCGATGGCCATGGCGGCGGGCATGGCGATGAACGGGCGCCGATCCCAGGAGTTCTCGCGCCTGGAGAATCGTATGCAGGTTTCCACCATCGCAGAGTCGGCGGCCGGCCGGGAGGTCGGCGAGCTGTTCGAATACCACATCCCCACGCCGGTTACGGTGCGGCGCAACGAATCCGCGATGCTGCCCTTCCTGCAGCAAAAGGTAGACGCCCGCAAACTGCTGATCTATTCCGATCCCTCGGCCGCGCATCCCATGGATGCGGCGGAAATCTCCAACTCCACCGGCAAGACGCTCGACGGCGGCCCGATCACGGTCTATGAGGGAGGCGCCTATGCGGGCGAAGCACTGGTGGAAACGGTCAAGGCCGGCGATAAACGGCTGATC
>Ga0187871_10000661_pt1 | contig 32248 bp, 27 predicted proteins | sample June2016WEW_16_1_FD_132988 | JGI IMG/M metagenome (GOLD analysis project Ga0187871, IMG submission 132988) | Peatland microbial communities from SPRUCE experiment site at the Marcell Experimental Forest, Minnesota, USA - June2016WEW_16_10 | ecosystem: Environmental > Terrestrial > Soil >...
ACAAGGCGCACACCATTCCATTCCCTGTGCGCCTAGAGGCGGCCGAAGGGCTGGGCCAGTCCGGCGATCCGCGTCTGCAACGGGACAACTGGATCCCCATCGAGGGCGGCGGGCCGCGCGGTCTACAGCCATTCAAGATCGCCCGTTATCCCGTCACCGTCGAACAGTACCGCCGCTTTGTGGAGGACGACGGGTAACAAAACGAGCGTTGGTGGCAGGCCGGCGGATTCGGGAAAGACGTCGAGCCCCGAGGTTGGGGCGAGCAGGTTCAGCATCCCAATCGGCCGGTGACCTCGGTATGCTGGTATGAAGCTTCTGCATACGCCGCGTGGGACAGCGTACGATTGCCCACCGACGCCGAGTGGGCATGGGCGGCGCGCGGGCCTGAAGGGCGCGAGTATCCATGGGGAAACCAGGAGCCGGACGAGAACCGTGCCAATTTTGGTATGAAGGTAGGGAGTCCCACGCCGGTTGGACTGTACCCGGCCGGAGCTACGCCGGAAGGCGTCGCGGATATGGCCGGCAACGTGTGGGAGTGGGTAGAGGATCGGTATGAGAAGGACAAGGTGCGAGTGTTGCGCGGGGGTTCGTTCCTCTATGATACGAGGTACCTGCGCGCCGCCAACCGTCTCAGGTTCGCGCCAGTCATCAGGCTCGACAACATCGGTTTCCGTTGCGTCCGGGAATTAGTCCCTTGATCCTTTTTCCCTTTTCCCTTTTCCACGTGGGGCAGGCTCGAAGCCTGCGGCGGCCTAGCAGGCCGCCAACGCGCCGAAGGCGCGCGATTTTTTTGCCGGGACACGACCATGCCCCCAACTAATCCCGAACAGCCGGCCATCGTCGTCACCAAGGCCTACGACCTCGTACTATGGCTGCTGCCCAAAGCCGAGACGTTCCCCCGGTCCTACCGCTTCAGCATAGGCGAGCGCGTGGTCGCGCACGCCCTCGACCTGCTCCTCGCGCTGGTGGAAGCCTCCTACACCGCCAACAAGGCCGCCCTGCTGCAACTGGCCAACGGCAAGGTGAACGGGCTGCGCTACCTCCTCCGGCTGGCCAAAGACCTGCGCCTGCTCACAGTCGACTCCTATGCCTTTGCAGCCGAGCGCCTGGAAGAGATCGGCCGCATGGTGGGCGGTTGGCAGAAGTCCGTAGCGAGGCGGTCGTGAAGCGCGTGGGCGGCCTCTGGCCGGAATTGATCTCTTTTCCGAACCTGCTGCTGGCCGCCCGCCGTGCCGCCGCCGGCAAGCGCACCCGGCCCGACGTGGCGGCCTTCCTCCTGGAGCTGGAGCCCCAGTTGGTCCGCCTGCAGCGGGAGCTGCGCGACGGATCGTACACGCCCGGCCCCTACCATTGCTTCCCTATCCGCGATCCCAAACCGCGCCTCATCTCCGCCGCCCCATTTCGGGACCGCGTCGTCCACCACGCGCTCACCCAGATGCTGGAACCTGTCTTCGAGAAACGCTTCTCGAATGACTCGTTCGCCTGCCGCCAAGGCTTCGGCACCCACCGCGCTCTGGCCCGCGCCAAAGAAGGCGCGCACCGCTTTCGCTACGTCTTGAAGTGCGACGTGCGCAAGTACTTCCCCTCCATCGACCACGCCATCTTGAAAGACCTTTTGGCGCGCGTCGTCAAGTGCTGCCCCACGCTCGACCTGGCGGCGCGCATCATCGACGCGTCCAACGCCCAGGAAGAGGCCGTCTCCTATTTCCCCGGCGACGACCTCTTCTCTCCCTTCGCGCGCCGCCGTGGGCTCCCATTGGGCAACCAGACTTCCCAGTTCTTCGCCAACGTCTACCTGAACCCACTCGACCAAATGGTCAATCGCCATCTGCGTGCACCCATCTACGCGCGCTACGTGGACGACTTCGTTCTCTTTGGCGACAGCAAGGAAGGTCTCGCGGAATCGCGCCAGCGCATCGAAGACGAATTGTGCCGTCTCCGGCTCCAACTGCATCCGGGCAAGAGCCGCGTCTGCCGCACCGCCGACGGTTTCACCTTCCTGGGCTGGCGCATTTTCCCCGAACGTACGCGGCTGGTGCGCGGAAACGTGGTAAGATTTCGCAGAAGAATGCGCGGGCTCGCGGCCGAATACGCGCGCGGCGCGGCGGGATGGGAGCAGATCCATCCGGGGGTTCGAGCGTGGATTGCCCACGCAGCCCACGGCGATACCTGGCGGCTGCGCCGGCAAATCTTTGGGCAGTTCGCGTTTCGGAGGCTGAACGTGGAGGGCGGGCTTTAGCCGGCGTGGGGCTTCAGTCCCGCTCTTCCGCAAGAAAAGGGTGTGCGGTCTAAGGTGCGAGTGTTGCGCGGGGGTTCGTTCAACAATGATACGAGGAACCTGCGCGCCGCCAACCGTAACAGGAACGCGCCAGACAACAGGAACAACAACATCGGTTTCCGTTGCGTCCGGGATGTGGAGCGGGCGCGCGCCAGCGTTCCCGCAGCCGGAGCCGCGGTGGTCATGGCCGCCGCGGGAGTGCGTACTCCACTTCCGGGCCGCGCGCCTGGCGAGCGAAGGATGGCCTTCGGCGCCGAACAACAAAAGGGTCCCGGCCCCGTAGTAGCCACAAGCGAACCGCGGCCGGGGCCATTCATGCGATGAGCGACATCTTCATCAGCTACGCCCGCGAAGATCGTCCGCGCGCCGAAGCCATCGCCAAGGCGCTCGAAGCCCACGGCTGGTCCGTTTGGTGGGACCGCGACATCCGGGCCGGCAAGAATATTGCCCTGGTCATCGAAGAGGAGATCGGCAAGGCGCGCTGCGTCGTGGTGCTGTGGTCGGCAGTCTCGGTCCGCCGGGACTGGGTCAACGACGAGGCGCGCGAGGGGAATGAGCGGGGCATCCTGGTTCCGGTGATGATCGAGGATGTCCGGCCGCCGTTGGGCTTTCGATCCATGCACGCGGCGGATTTGACAGCGTGGCAGCGGGACGGCAAATCGCCCGCCTTCGCCCGGCTTTGCGCGGATATCGAGGCGCTCATCGGCCCCTCCGTCAAAGCGCCCGCGGCCGTATCGGCAACACCGGAGCCCCCAAAGTACCCGTTCGTCACGGAGTTGCTGCCGCCTCACGCCCGCACGCTCTGGCGGCGCTGGGCGCCCGGCGGCGTATCCCTCGCCGGACTGGTGTTCGCCGGGTACTTGATCTTCGGGCCGCCGATGGGCCGCAAGACCGCATCCCCGCCGGCAGCTAAACCGCCCGACAGTACCGTCCGGCAATCCGGCGCGCAGATCAACCCGAAGGACGGCTTGTCCTACGTTCACATCGCCCCCGGAGAATTCCAGATGGGCGCAACTCCCGGCGATACCGATGCCGACGCAGACGAAAAACCGCGGCATCCCGTGCGAATCGCCAAGGGCTTCTGGCTGGGCGCGACTCCTGTAACCGTCGCGGCTTACAAGCGGTTCATCGCCGAACGGCCACAGTTCAAAATGCCGCCCGCGCCAGGCTTCAATCCCGACTGGACCAATCCGGACCATCCGATTGTCCTAGTGACTTGGGGCGAGGCGCAGGCCTACTGCGAATGGGCCGGCGGGTCGAGCGGCAGGCTCCCGACTGAAGCCGAGTGGGAATACGCGGCGCGCGGCGGCAAAGACGGCCTGAAGTATCCATGGGCGAACGAGATCACACCCCAGGACGCCAACTACAGCGGGAGCAAATGGAAGGGCACTTCGCCCGTGCGGACGTACCCGCCCAACGCCTGGGGGCTGTACGACATGTCCGGCAATGTTTGGGAGTGGGTGGCCGACTGGTACGGGGCGGACTACTACGCGACCCAGCCTTCGGGCAAGCCCGTGGAGGATCCGAGGGGACCGCAATCCGGAACGATGCGAGTGTTGCGCGGGGGTTCGTTCGACTATGATACGAGGAACCTGCGCGCCGCCAGCCGTGACTGGCTCGCGCCGGGCGTCAGGGACGACAACATCGGTTTCCGTTGCGTCCGGGAAGTAGTCCCTTAATCCTTTTTCCCTTTTCCCTTTTCAGAGTGGCACAGGGTTGCGCCTGGGAAACGCGCCGCAGGCGCGTTTCGGGAAAATTTTTTGGGCGGTCGCAAACCCAATGTGCTAACATTCCCCAGAACCCGCCCCATGAGCGACATCTTCATCAGCTACGCCCGCGCGGATCGCCCCCGCGCCGAAGCCGTCGCCAACGCCCTGCAGGCCCGCGGCTGGTCCGTCTGGTGGGACCGCGACCTCCTCGCCGGCGAAACCTTTCGCCGCGTGATCCGCGACGAAATCGACAAAGCGCGGTCACTGGTGGTGCTCTGGTCCGCGCAGTCAGTGGACAGCGATTGGGTCATCGAAGAAGCCTCCCTCGGCAAGAAGCGGAAGATCCTCGTGCCTGCGCTCATCGACGACGTCGAGTTGCCGCTGGGCTTCGGGTCCATTCAGACCGCCGGCCTGACCGGCTGGAACGGCGACGCGGCGGCGCCCGGGTTCCAAACGCTGTGCGCGTCCATCGCGGCGCTGATCGACGCGCCACGCCCGCAGGCCGACCCGAAGGACGCCTACATCCCGATCCCGCCCGGTGAGTTTTGGATGGGCGCGACGCCTGGCGATACGAAGGCCGGGGCCGACGAGAAGCCGCGCCACCTGGTACGTATCAGCAAGGGCTTCTGGCTGGGCGAAACCCCGGTGACCGTGGCATCCTACCAGCGGTTCGTCACGGAGAAGGGCCTGGCGATGCCGTCCGCGCCGGGTTTCAATCCAGCATGGCGCCAGCAGGATCACCCGGTGGTCCGCGTCACCTGGGATCAGGCGCAGGCCTATTGTGAATGGGCCGGCGGCAGGCTCCCCACCGAAGCCGAGTGGGAGTACGCCGCGCGCGGGGGACAGGACGGCCTGACGTACCCGTGGGGCAACGATGTCACGCCCGCGAATGCGAACTACGGGGGGAGCAAATGGAACGGCACCTCGCCCGTGCGCTCGTATCCGGCGAACGCCTGGGGGCTGTCCGACATGGCGGGCAACGTTTGGGAGTGGGCGGCGGACTGGTACGACAAAGACTATTACGCGAGCCTGCCGTCCGATAGGCCCGCTGAGTATCCGCGCGGTCCCGAGCGGGAGACCGGCATGCGGGTCTTGCGCGGAGGGTCGTTTTACAACGATGCCGGGGTGCATCTGCGCGCCGCCGGCCGCCTGTGGGCCGGACCGCTTACGCAAGACGATCGCATAGGTTTTCGCTGCGTCCGCGATGTCGCCCCGTGATGTCTGGTGGGGCACCGTCGAAAACCTCTGGTGGGGCGGCGAAAAGCCGGCTGGAGGCGAGCTTCGCTCGCCTAAGAGCGGGCCTGCGAGGCCCGCGCAGGCTGCGAGCCTGCCCCACTACGGCGGGACAAAATGTAGAAACTTGAGCGGCGAGCTATGCTCGCCTGCGCTGACAAGAGTGTCAGCGCGGCAGGCATGAGTGCCTGCGCCACGAGGGCTACCCAATTGAAATGGCCAATCTCCAGCGGCGAGCTACGCTCGCCTCCACAGGCTGAAGCCTATGCCACCAAGCCCGGCAAAAGGCCAAAGTCCAGAGCCGGCTAAAAGCCGCGGAATCGTAGCCGTCTGCGCGCGCGATAGAATAAGATCCGGCCCATGGTCGCCTCCGGTATGAAAAAATTCTGCCTGCTGCTGCTTTTCCTGCCCCCAGCCCAAGCCGCGCACGTCACCATCCTGCGCGACGAATACGGGGTGCCGCACATCTTCGCCCAGGATGCCGCCGGCGCGGCATTCGGCTCGGGCTATGCGCAGGCCGAGGATCGCCTGGAAGAACTGCTGAAGAATTATCGCCGCGCGGAAGGCACCATGGCGGAAGCGTTCGGCGCGGAGTTTTTCCGCGACGATTGGCGCCAGCGCGTCTGGCGTCACCGGCTGGTGTCGGAACAACATTACAAAGAGCTGAGCCCGCGCAGCCGCGAGATCATCGAGGCGTTTCAGGCCGGCGTGCGGCAATACATGCAGGAGCATCCCGATCAAGTTCCCGCCTGGGCGCCCAAGCTGGAGCCCTGGCAGTTGGTGGCTTTGGGGCGCTACATCATCTGGGGGTGGCCGGAGGGCGAAGCCGGCGAAAAGCTGATTCACGCAGGCGTCCAGCCCGATCCGGTCGCTTACCACGGATCGAACGAAATGCTGCTGGCGCCGTCGCGCACCGCGATGCACGCACCGATCGCGGTGGTGGATCCGCACCTGAGCTGGTACGGCGCGTTCCGGTTCTACGAAATGCGCATCTACGGAGGCGATCTGGCTTTCTCCGGCGCTTCGATCCTGGGCCTTCCGTTTCCCGTGTTGGGACATAGCCGCTACGCTTCCATTGCCATGACCACGGGCGGTCCGGACACCTCCGACGTTTACGAAGAGGATGTGCGGGACGGCAAATACAAGTTCCGCGACGAATGGCGGCCGCTCGAAACCCGCCACGAGAAGATCGGCGTGAAGGTGGGAGACAAGATCGATTGGAAGGACGTGACTATCGATTCCACGCTGCACGGACCCATCGTGGCGCACAAGGACGGCAAATCGTACGCGGTGGCGATTCCTTATGCCGATGAAGTCCGGCTGATGGACGAAAGCTGGGGCATGGTGACGGCGCACAACCTGACGGAGATGAAGAAGGCGCTGGGGATGCTGCAATTCATGGCGCAGAACATCATGGTGGGCACGGTGGATGGCGACATCTACTACGTGCGCAACGGGCGCGTGCCGGTGCGGCCGAACGGGTGCGATCCGTCGAAGCCTATGCCGGGCGCGACCGGGGCGTGCGAATGGCAGGGGCTGCACGGGTTTGAAGATCTGGTGCAGATCACCAATCCGCCGCAGGGGTACATGCAGAACTGCAACGCCTCGCCGTTCGCCATGATGAAGAACTCGCCGCTGGTGCCGGAGGAATACGCGGCGCATCCGTATCTCTACAACGACGGACGCACGCCCCCGCATCAGCGCGCGGCGATGATGGTGGACCTGCTGGATGCGGCCCACGATGTGACCGCCGAGCAGGCTATCGGGATCGCATTTTCGCCGCAAGTGTGGCACGCGGAGTTGTGGCAGGAGCGCATCCGCAAGGCCGCGCCCGAAGGTGAGTTCGGGAAAATGCTGGCTGCGTGGAGCAGGCGTAGCGATGCGGATTCGCGTGCGGCCCTGGCGTTCTACCTTTTCAAGATGTCGCTCGATGCAGGGGCGAAGCGCGCGGTGGACCCGCCCGCGGATCTGACGGACGATCAGGTGCGCGCGGCGCTCGAAAAGGCGGAAGCGCGGCTGAAGTCCGAGTTCGCGCCGGATGCGGTGTTCGGCACCTTGTTCCGCGTGGGGCGGCAGGGCGGGGCGCACACCTGGCCGGTGGGCGGCGGATCGCTGCGGGACGCCGGAATGGCGACGCCGCGCGCCATCAGCTTCCAGAAGAACGGCGCGGAGATGGTCGGACAGAGCGGGCAGACGTCCACCCAGATCGTGATTTTGAGCAAGCCGCCGCAATCGTACATGGTGATCCCGCTGGGCGAAAGCGATCGCCAGGATTCGGCGCACTTCGACGATCAGGCGGAAAAACTGTTCAGCCAGAGCCGCGTGAAATCGACTTACTTCCTGAACCGCGCCGAGCTGGAAAAACACGCGACGAAGCGGGAGGAATTGGAATTCGCGGAGGTGTCCAGATAATGCGGGCGGCGCGCGCGGCTCTGGGCCATTTGGAACTGCAGGTGATGGAGGCGTTGTGGGCGCACGGCGAAAGCAGTGTGCACGAGGTCGCGCAGCGGTTGGGCCGGCCGCTGGCGTACACCACGGTGATGACCACGCTCGACCGGCTTTTCAAGAAGGACCTGCTGGTGCGGCGCAAATCGGAGCGGGCATTCTTGTACGCGCCGCGCTGGACGCGCCAGGAGTGGGAACAGAAACGCGCGGGCGACTTCGTGGCCGGTTTTCTGGCTTCGCCCGATGCGTCCGGCGATTTGCTGATATCCTCCCTGGTGGACGCGGTCGGCCAATACGACTTGGCGCTGCTGGACGAGTTGGAAAAGAAGATCCGCCAGAGACGCAGAGAACTGGGCCGGAGGGTGAAAATATGACGCTCCCATATCTCCCGAGGCTATTGTGTCTTAGTCTGGCAACCTACTTCCTGGTGCATGTGGCGCTGGGGACGATCGTCGCGCCGATCGCCAAACCGGCGGCCCGCCTGGGGGCGCGCATCCGGCCGCATGTGGCTGCCCGCTGCCTGTTGGCGTTGCGGCTGCTGCCGGCCGCGGGTGGAGTATTCATGGTGGTGGCGGTGTGTTTGCCGAGCTACTTGTGGCTAGAGCCGGAGGCGCCCACGGAACGCGTGAGCTTTGGGTGCCTGGCCGCGGCGGTGCTGGGCATCGCGATGTGGAGCTTCTCGATCGCGCGGGGTTGGCGCGCCGCAGCCTCGTCACGACGGTTTGTGCAACGATGTGGAAAGGCGATCGTAGACGGTCCCACGCCGCTGCTGGCGATCGCGGGGATTGTTCGTCCGCATCTGATGATCTCACGGGCGGTGGTGCGCGCGCTGCGGGAGGAAGAACTGGCGGTGGCCCTGCGGCACGAGCGCGCGCATTGGACGGCGCACGACAATCTGAAGCGCCTGTGCATGCTGCTGACGCCTGGCATCCTGCCATTCCCCGGGAGCAGCCGGACGCTCGAGCGCGGCTGGAGGCAGTTCGCCGAATGGGCGGCCGACGACCGCGCGGTGGCCGGCAGCGCGCGCCGTGCGTGTGCGTTGACGGCGGCATTGGTGCGGGTGGCGCGCATGGCGGCGGATGCGCAAGCGCTTCTGGCACCCTGTCTATTGGGCGATGCCGATCAGCTTGCGGCACGGGTGGATCGCCTGCTGCGGGCGGCGCCGCCGAAGAAGGGCGCCGGTGGCCGGCCGATCCTGGCGCTGAGCGCGGTGGCGGCGATGGCGGGCTCGTTGGCGGTGGCTATCCTGCAGCCCGCCGCGCTTTACTCCGTGCACCTGGCACTGGAGCGCTTGGTGGAGTGATGCGCCGCACGCGCGCACGTGCGAGCGGGAATTAACGATCACACGGGATGCTCGATACTCTGCATCATCGTCCGACTTCAGGCCTTTTCGGGCCCTCCGTGCATGGCACATCGGTGCGGAGGCGATGCGTCGCCGGGATTGCGATCCGACGGCTCCCGTCAACGCACTGGTACAGATCGTAAGTTGCGTTCTCCCAGAAACCAAGAACACACTCCGAAATGACGATTTCGCCGACCTTCACGGGAGCTTGGCAGGCGCCGTCAAAACCCTTGAAGACATTGCCGACGGGATTGGGCGCGGAGTCCGTACAGGGTGTTTTCGTATCGTGGTCGAATACGCGAAACCCGGTAGTGTTCTGGCCGGGAGGGCACAGGTAGTAGTCGTCCTCAACCACATGCCAGGTCTTGTCTATGCACGTCGAATAGGCATGGCGTACTAAGAGTTGCCCACCGTCGCACGGCGTTTCCAGCTTTGGCTTGTCTTCGGGCATTGCAGCTATCAGCTCTCAGCTATCAGCCCCATGAAGCGCTGCCGCACTTTCTCGGCGGTGGCGGTGTCGGGGGCGATCACCAGGATGGTGTCGTCTCCGGCCAGGGTGCCGGCTACTTCGGGCCAGTCCTCGGAGTCGAGGGCGACCGCCACGGAGTTGGCATGGCCGGGCGAGGTCTTCAGCACCACCATATTTTGGGCAATGCGGACGTCGTGCAGGAATTCGGCGGCCAGGGTCGCGAAGGAAGGGCCGCTTTCTTCGGGCAGCATTTCGCCATAGCCTTCGCGGGTCTTCACCAGCCGCAACTCGCGGATGTCGCGCGAGAGCGTCACCTGGGTGGCGGCGATGCCGGCCTGCTGCAACTCGCGCGCCAGCTCATCCTGGGTGTGGATACTCTTGGCGCGGATCAGCTTCAAGATCTGGCCGTGGCGGTAGCTTTTGCTCATGGGACCAACTTTGGCGTCAGGTCCGACAGGCGGGCGCGCGCCTCTACGAGGGCCCGCGCCACGGCTTCGGGACCCGTGCCGCCGCGAATCTCGCGCGACCGCATGCCCTCGCGGGGATCGAGCAAGCGCGCCATCTCCGGCGTGAATTCGGGCGCGAAGCTGTGCAGTTCCGCGGCGGTCCAATCGGCGGGCTTCTTGCCGCTACGGACGCTTTCGAGCACCAGCCTGCCCACCAATCGATGCGCCTGGTGGAAGGGCGTGCCGGCGCGCGCCAGGGCTTCGGCCAGGTCGGTGGCGATCACCCAGCTTTCTTGCGCGGCGGCCAGCGGGCGCGCGGGATGCAGGCGCGCCGATTCCACCACCGCGCGCGCCATTTCCAGGGAGCCGGCTACCTGGGTGGCCGCATCGAACAGCGGCTCCTTGTCTTCCTGCATGTCCCGATTGTAGGTCAGGGGCAGGCCCTTCATGGTGACCATCAGGGAATGCAGGCAGCCGAGCACGCGGCCGCACTTGCCGCGGATCAATTCGAGCGAATCCGGATTCTTCTTTTGGGGCATCAGGCTGGAGCCGCTAGTCACTTCGTCGCCCAGCTCCAGCCAAGCGAACTCTTCGGTGGAGTACAGAATCCAATCTTCGGCCAGACGGCTTAAGTGCAGCATGGCGACGGAGGCCGCGTACAGGAAATCGAGGGCGAAATCGCGATCGGCGGATACGTCCATGCTGTTCGCCGTGAGGGCGTCGAAGCCCAGGTCGCGGGCCATGGCTTCGCGATCGAACGGGAAGCCGCTGCCGGCCAGCGCGCCGGAACCCAGCGGCATCGCGTTCACGCGCCGGCGGGCTTCGGCGAAGCGTTCGGCATCGCGCGCGAACATCTCGAAGTACGCCAGCAGATAATGCGGCCACAGGACGGCCTGCGCGCGGCGTGTGTGGGTGTAGCCGGGGATCACGGCGTCCGGATAGCGCGCCGCCAGATCCAGCAGGGCCTGCATCAAGCCCGCCAGTAGCGCGCGCACGCCGTCGCACTCGCCGCGCAGCCACAGGCGGAGGTCGAGCGAAACCTGCTCGTTGCGGCTGCGGCCGGTATGGATCTTGTCCGCCACCGCGCCGGCATGTTCCTTCAGCTTGCGGATCACCAGCGTGTGGACGTCTTCGTCACTGGCGTGGTCGAAGAATTCCGGCTCGGCGGCTTCTTCTTGAATCTGGTCCAGGGCTTCCACGATGAGCGTCCGTTCGGCGGCGTCGAGGATTCCCGCTTGCTCCAAGGCGCGCGCGAAGGCTTGCGAGCCGCGGATGTCGGCGCCGATCAGACGGCGGTCGAAAGCCAGCGATCCGGAGAAGCGCTCGAAGATTTCCGAAGGTCCGGTTTCGAACCTGCCACCCCAAAGCTTCATGCGGATGGGGCCGCCGCCCGCCGGGCCGCCCGCCGGGCCACCCGCCCGGCCACCCGCCCGGCCACCCGCCTGGCCACCCGCCCGGCACATGTCGCGAAACTAGCCATATCGAGCGAGTATAGCGAATCGTTGCGAACTAAGTGCTGAATCGTTTTGGGGATTCCCGACGGAAGAAACCGCTCTGACGGTCGCGGCTCAGTAAACCGTGCGCAATCGACGCGAGTACCGAGCCGCGACCGACAGAGAGGCCGGGCGGCGCATGGCGCCGCCCTACTGGTTCAACCCGAATGCGTATACATTCGAATCATAGGTGGTCACGAACACCTTGCCGCCTGAAATCGAAATGCCGCTGAAGTGCGTCCAGCCCGGCATGGTCTCGCCGCTCGAATACAGTTCCTTGCCGGTGGCCGCGTCGAAAGTGTAGAGCACGGCGTGCCCGGTGTGCTTCGCGATCCGCTCGGCGGAACTATACAGTCCGCCGTCGGCCCCCTTCGATTGCCGCGCGAACTCGCCGTTTGAGATGGCGAAGACCAAGCCGCCCGCTACAATAGGAGGCTCCGGCAGATTCATGTCGCGCGAAATCCATGCCGGCGCCGCCTCGAACTTGCCATCCTTCTCGGTGACGCGGAAGGCCATGATGCTGCCGTTCGGCGCGTCTCCGTTGGTCAGCGGAAACTTCGCGCCGCTGGCCGCCGCGCCCAACGCTGGGACGTAGAGCCAGCGATTTTTCCGTTCGTCTTCGGCGGTGGCGAAGGCGCCCCAGAATCCGCGGCCCGCGAAATCGGCATCCTCATTGGCGAGCAGCGGACTGCGATAGAGCGGCGTCTTGTGATCCGGACCGCCGATGTGCTCCGCATCCAGCAGGTAGACGACGCCTTCCTTGCCGCCGGCGGCCACAATCTCGTGTCCGGCCAGGGAGAAGACCGTAGGCGACATGGATCCCATATCGAGATCCTTGCGCGTCAGGTAATTGTGATTGGCGGGCGTGAAGTAATCGACCAGTTTCAGATCCTTCACCGAAAGCTGCAGGATGGTATCGGGAAGCTGGCCGCGGCTGGCGTCGTAGGTCCCATCGCCGGTCTGCGCGAAGACCATGCCGTTTTTGCCGATGGCCACACCCGCGCGGCCCCAGATGCCGGCGGCGCCGCTGGCCGACTGGAAGAATTCGGGAGGACGGTCCGGCGCGCTCAGGTCCATAGCATACACGCCGGAACGCGCGCCATTGCAGCCTTGGGACGTGTTGGTGTAGAGCACGTTGCCCACCAGATTCAGGCTCCAGTTCTTGGAAAACGGCGGCACGAACTTGCGCGGCGGCGTGCGGTCCTCTCCGTTGATGGCATTCAGCGTGTGCAGTTTGCCGTCGGCGGCGATGACAAAAACCGTGGCCGCCAGCCCATCCTTGCGCACCAGCGGGGTGTCGTTCAGCGCGTTGGGACACAACCAGAAAGGCTGTTGACGCGGTTTGCTCTCCGCTTCGAAGGATTTCTTCCAAATCAATTTGCCGGTGCCGGCTTCCAGCGCGAAGAGGTTGTCGGACGCGCCGCCCACAATCACGATTTCCGCCATGCCTTTGTCGGTGGTCACCCATTCGACGTTGACCGGCGCGGTGAGGGAATTCAACTCGCGAGGCTGGTTGTCGAGGTGCGTTTTCCAAAGCAGCGCGATGGATTTCGCATTGTCGCGGTTGAGGTCGGTCTCCTCGGGGCTCCAGCCGGTGCGCTGCGGATCGTGGCCGTAGGAGAGCCAGTTGGCGGCGATCGAATGCGACAAAAAAACAAGCGGCACGCATAGTGCCAGGGGGATTTTGGATTTCATAAACTTGTGCCGTCCTGTGTGCGAAGAGCGGGTCCTGGAGGACCCGCGCAGGACTGGAGTCCTGCCCCACTTCACTGCTGTCCCAACTTCTCCTTCTTATACTCTTCGTATTCTTTCTGCAACGCCGGGTCGCGCGGACTGGGATAAATGTCCGTGGACTTATACTTCCCGCTCTTGAACTTCATTTGCGTCCATTCGTCGTGGATGTGGGTTTCGGCGGCCTTGTCCACTACCGGCTTCACCATTTGCGGGGGAATGAAGTACACGCCCTCGTTATCGCCAAATACCACGTCGCCGGGCATCACGGTTGCGCCGCCGATGCGGACGGGCACGTTGATGCCGGTGAGCATGACATTGCGGATGGGCGTGGGGTGCGCGCCGCGGCAGTACACGGACATGTCGATGGGCTGGATGCCTTCCAGATCGCGGATGGCGCCATCCACCACCAAGCCGGTGCCGGTAGTGGCGTAGATATAGGTGGCCAGGTTGTCGCCCACGATGGTACCCTCCTCGACTTTACCGAACAGGTCCACCACCAGAACGTCGCCCGGCTGCAGCAGGTCGAGGACCCGCTGATTGCCATTGTCGCGCAGTCCTTTGGCCTTGGCGTCGGCTTCCATGATATCGGCGATGTCGGGACGCGCCGGCATGAACTGGGCGGTGACCGCGCGGCCCACCAGCTTACGATTGGGGTGCAGGATGCGCCAGTTTCCTTCGTATTGATTGCGAAAACCGCCGCCGGGCAGGACGGCCCAGACTTCCTCGGCAGAGAGTGCCTTCACCTTTTCCAGGATGGCGTCGGGCACTTTCGGGCGCCCATCCGCGAAGCGGTCGAATGGGTTGCGGGAGGTGTACTTCAACATCTCGTCGTGTGTGAAAGTGAAGACCTGCGCATGCGCCGGCCACAGCAGCAGAGGCAGCGCCAGGAGATTGGCGAAGAACTTCATGCGGTGAAATGTAGCACGGCGCGCAAGCGAAGAGCGGGTTCCGGAGGACCCGCGCCCCATGGAAGGCCCTGCCGCGGCGGGGCTCAAGCCCCGCGCGGGATAAATCCCGCCCCCCACCGCTTATTTCACGCGCAGCAGCACCACGCCGTGCGACGGCACTTCATACCAGAACTGGTCCTTTTGATTGCCGCGGTCCCGGTGCGCCCAGAGATCCCGCACGCGGCGGCGGCCGCTCAGCCCGATGTCCTTCCAGTGCACGGTCACTTTAGCGGTCTCCGGTCCGCGGTTGAACAGCCCGACGGCCCACGCGCCGCCTGCCAGAGGCTTGGCCCACACCTCGCTGGAGCCGTCCTGCGCGACGCGGTATCCCTGCTTGCCCAGCGTGTCCTGGTCGATGGCGATCGCCTCGCGGTTGGTCAGGATCGCCAGCGTCTCGGGAGGCATGCCGCGCAGATCGTTGCCCGCCAGCAGCGGCGCGGCCAGCAGGCACCACAGGCTCAGGTGCGTGCGGTACTCCGTCGCGGTCATGCCGCCGTTGCCCACTTCCAGCATGTCCGGGTCGTTCCAGTGGCCGGGCCCCGCGTATTTCTCCAGGCCATTCTGATTGAACCCGATGGACTCCATGCTTTTCCACTTGTCGGAAATGTCGTCCGTGGTGCGCCACAGGTTCCCGCCCGACTGTGCGCCCCATTCCCAGACCCTGTCCATGCCGTACTGGCAGAGGCTAAATACGATAGGCCGGCCGGCGGCCTTCAGCGCGTCCGCCATCAGCTTGTATATCTTAGGCATGTCACTGCGCGGATAGACCTTGCTGGCGCTGCACCAGTCGTACTTCAGATAATCGATGCCCCAGGCCGCGTAAGTCCGCGCGTCCTGTGCTTCGTGCTTGTAACTGCCTTCGTAATCGGCGCAGGTTTTGGGCCCCGGTGAAGAATAGATCCCGATCTTGAGCCCCTTGCCGTGGACATAATCCGCCAGCGCTTTCATGTCCGGGAATTTGCCGTTCGGCTGGATATTGCCCTGCGCGTCGCGCTGGCCTTCCCAGGTGTCGTCGATATTCACGTAGATGTATCCGGCGTCCCGCATGCCGGTGGATACCATGGCGTCGGCGATTTCGCGGACGGTCTTGTCGTCGATTTTGGCTTCAAAACGATTCCAGCTATTCCAGCCCATGGGCGGCGTGGCAGCCAGTTCCTGCGCGTGGGCGGGCGGTAGGCCTACCAGGAGGGCCAAAGCGATGGCCCAAAGCGTGGCGGTCAACAGGGAACGCATCATGCCTTCATTCTAATTCGTCGCCACGTTCACGAAACGGATCTGTAATTCCTGAAATCGGCGGAGCGACTGGCTACACCATTGTCAGGGACGCCTATGCCATTCGACAGCCTGCGGCGGACCTGCGTTACAGCCTGCGCTGCGCGTAGGGCACGGAAACCGCTTCCTGACGGCCGCGGCTCAGACTGGGCCTCCGGCGAGACCGCCCACGAGTGCGGTGCGGTTTCTCATCCGCCGCCGCCACGCATGACCCACCACCCGCTATCCTGAAACTTGCCCGACGGTTCCTACCTCTATTGCGACGTCAGTTTGCCGGTGCCGCTCGACCAGCCCTTCACCTACGCGCTGCCGGAAACGCTACGGCATCGCGTGAAGCCGGGCTGCCGCGTATTGGTCCCGTTCGGGAGCCGCCGGCTGACGGGCGTGGCCCTGCGTTGCCACGACGATGCGCCGGACGTGCCCACGCGCGAAGCTCTGCGCCTGATCGATGCCGAGCCGGTGCTGGATGCCGAGTTGCTCGCCCTGGGCAAGTGGATCGGGGGCTACTACTGCGCGCCGCTGGGCGAAGTGCTGCGCGGCATGCTGCCCCTGGCATCGGAAATCCATCGCGGCAAAGTCTATGCGCTTACCGACGCCGGCCGCGACGCCGCCCGCCAGCTTCTGTTCGATGCGGCGCCCGAAGATCCCGTGGTGCAGATCCTGCGCATGCTCGACAGACGACCGCTTTCCGCCTCTTATCTGGAACGGAAGCTGCCGCTGGCCGCCAACGCCTTGCGCGCGCTGGAGCGGAAGCGTTTCGTCATGGTCGAACAGGTCCAGACCGAGCGCGATCCGTTGCGCGCACCTTCCGAGCGCTTGCGCGTGGATCTGACCGGCGCGGCCACAGCCGGCAAACCCGGCAAGCCGGAGCGCGAGCTACTGGCCTTCCTGGAACTGCATCCCGGCTCGCACAATCTTAGAGATCTCGAAGAACTGGTGCGCGGCGCCAGCCCGGCGGCGCGTGCGCTGGCGCGCAAGAAACTGGTGACGCTGCGTCCGGAGCCCATGGCGATGCACGCCGCGCCCGTGCGCGCACCCCACACGCTTAACGCCCCGCAGGCCGCCGCTTTCGAGCAGATCGGCGCGGCCATTCAGATGCACGAATTCCGCACCTTCCTGCTGCACGGTGTCACAGGCTCGGGCAAGACCGAGGTCTACCTGAACGCCATCGACGCCGCTCTCGCCTGTGGACGCAGCGCGTTGCTGCTGGTTCCGGAAATCGCCTTGACCCCCGCCGTGGCCGGCCAGTTTTTCAGCCGTTTCGGCGACCGCGTCGCCATTCTGCACAGCGCCTTCAGCGATTCCGAACGCACCGACCAGTGGCGGCGGATCCGCGCGGGCGCGGCGTCGGTGGTGGTGGGTACGCGCTCCGGGGTATTCGCGCCCATGCGCAATCTCGGCCTGATCGTGGTGGATGAGGAGCACGACCAGAGCTATAAGCAGGAAGAAACGCCGCGCTACAACGGGCGCGACGTGGCCATCGTACGCGCGCAGGCCGCGCGCGCTTGCGTGGTGCTGGGGTCGGCCACGCCCAGCCTGGAAAGCCGGTATAACGCCGAGCGCGGCAAATACACGCTGCTGGAATTGCCCACCCGCGTGGAAGAGCGGCCCATGCCGCAGGTGGAGCTGATCGACATGCGCACCGAGTTTCTGGAGACGCGCAAGCAGGCCACGTTTTCGCGGCGCTTGCTGGACGCCGTGGGCCATCGCGTCGATAACGGCGAGCAGACGATCGTCCTGCTGAACCGCCGCGGATTCTCCAGTTTCGTCGCCTGCCGCTCCTGCGGCGAGCGGGTGCAGTGCATGAACTGCTCGGTGACCCTCACGTTTCACCGCCGCGACCGCCGCCTGCTGTGCCACTATTGCAACTACGCCGAGCGCGTGCCCACGCACTGCCCCAAGTGCCAGAGCGAGCATATTTACTTTATCGGCGTCGGTTCGGAGAAGGTGGAAGAAGAGCTGCACCACGAGTTTCCCAAGGCGCGGATTGCGCGGCTGGACCGCGATACCGCCAGCGCCAAGCGCCAGTATGAATCCATCCTGCAAGGCTTTCGCGAGGCATCCTACGACATTCTGGTGGGCACGCAGATGATCGCCAAGGGCCACGATATTCCGAATGTCACGCTGGTCGGCGTGGTCTCGGCGGACGTGGGACTGGGGCTGCCGGATTTCCGCGCGGCCGAACGCACCTTCCAACTCCTGACGCAAGTCGCCGGGCGGGCCGGACGCGGCAGTCTTCCCGGCATCGTGCTGATCCAGACTATCAACCCGGACCACTATGCGGTGCGGATGGCCGCGGCGCAGGATTATCAGACTTTCTATGAGAAGGAATTGCAGTTCCGGCGGATGATGCACTACCCGCCGTTCAGCGCCATGGCCAATATCCTGGTGCGCAGCGAGCAGCAGGAGCAGGCCATGCGGCTGAGCACCGAGCTGGGACATTTCCTGACTCCCGCGCCGGAGAAGATCAAGATACTCGGACCGGCGGAAGCGCCCGTACCGCGGCTGAAGAACGAATACCGGTATCAGTTCCTGATCAAGGCCGCCAGCCGCACGGCGCTCAACGAGCTACTGCGGCGCGCGCAGACGTTTGCGCGGGAGAGTAAATGGAGCGCCACGGCGCTGACGATCGACGTGGACCCGTTGACGCTTTTGTAGGGCGGCGACATCCATTCGCGAAGACGAAAACGCCACCGAAAAGGCGACTTGCGGCCAGAATTGGCCGCCCCACAAATGGACCGTAGTCCGGCTTACGGCAGCTTGGTGGATCCCACCAGGTATTGGTCGATGCCGCGGGCGGCTTGGCGGCCTTCGGCGATAGCCCAGACGACCAGGGATTGGCCGCGGCGCATGTCCCCGGCGGCGAAGACTCCAGGGACGGAGGTCATGTAGTTGCCGGCGGCTTGCACGTTGCCGCGGGCGTCGAGCTTCACTCCTAGACTGTCTACGAGACCGGACTTGACCGGCCCGAGGAAGCCCATGGCGAGGAGCACCAGGTCCGCATCCAGGGTGAATTCGGCGCCGGGGATGGGCTCGAACTTGGGCGGCGGGCCGACGCGCGTGGCGTGGAGTCGCTTCACATGGCCTTGTTCGTCGCCGGTGAATGCGGTGGTAGCGATACTCCAGTCGCGGATGCCGCCTTCTTCGTGCGAGCTTTCGGTGCGAAGCTGCATGGGCCAGAGCGGCCAGGGCGTGGATGGCGCGCGCTCGGGTGGGGGCTGCGGCAGCAGTTCGAATTGATGCACGGAGAGGGGCTTCTGGCGGTGGGAGGTGCCCAGGCAATCGGCGCCGGTATCGCCGCCGCCGACGATGACGACGCGCTTGCCTGCGGCGGAGACTTGAGACGCGCGCCCGAGGAACTGCATGGCGAAGTGGATGCCGTGGAGTTCGCGGCCAGGGACGGGAAGATCGCGGGGCTGCTCCGCGCCGCCAGCCAACAGGATGGCGTCGTAGTCGCGGCGCAGGTCTTCGACTGGGATGTCGCGGCCGATGTGGGCATTGGGGACGAACTCGACGCCCTCGGCGCGCATCTGATCGAGGCGGCGGTCGATCAGATGCTTCTCCATCTTGAAAGTCGGGATGCCGTAGCGCATCAGGCCGCCGATACGGTCGTTCTTTTCGTAGACGGTGACGGCGTGTCCGGCGCGGCGCAACTGCTGGGCGGCAGCGAGGCCGGCGGGACCGGAGCCGACGATGGCGACGCGCTTGCCGGTGAGCTGCGGCGGCGGCTCGGGGCGAATCCAGCCCTCGGCGAAGGCGCGATCGACGATGGTTTTCTCGATCTGCTTGATGGTGACGGGCGGCGCATTGATGCCCAGCACGCAGGCGGCTTCGCAGGGCGCGGGACAGATGCGGCCGGTGAACTCGGGGAAGTTATTGGTGGCATGCAGGACGCGGATGGCTTCGCGCCAGTGGCCGCGGTAGACCAGATCGTTCCAATCGGGAACGATGTTGGAGAGCGGGCAGCCGGTGTGGCAGAAGGGCACGCCGCAATCCATGCAGCGGGCGCCCTGCGCGCGGATTTTATCTTCCGGGAAATCGAGGTAGATTTCGAACCAATCCTTTACGCGGTCGGCGGGGGGGCGGCGCGATGGGAGTTCCCGTGCAAATTCCAGGAATCCGGTCGGCTTACCCATGGAGCACCCCCGCCGACCGTGGCTGGTAGCTGGTGGCTGGTGGCTGGTGGTTTAGTTTCAGGACGCGCTTGTATTCGTGTGGGAACACCTTGGTGAATTTGGGGAGCATGGTGGACCAGTTTTCGAGGATCCATTTGGCGCGGGGACTGGCTGTGAATTCCACGTGACGCTCGATCAGGCGGCGAAGAGTAAGTTCGTCTTCGATTACCGGTTCCAGGTCCACGGCGGCGGTGTTGCAGCGTTTTTCGGCGAAGTCTCCTTTTTCGTCGAGGACGTAGGCGATGCCACCGCTCATGCCGGCGGCGAAGTTGCGGCCGCAGCGTCCCAGGACTACGACTGTGCCTCGGGTCATGTATTCGCAGCCATGGTCGCCTAGACCTTCGACGACCGCGGTGGCGCCGGAGTTGCGCACGGCGAAGCGCTCGCCGGCCATGCCGTTGAAGTAGGCCTCGCCGCTGGTCGCGCCGTAGAGGACCACATTGCCAATCAGGATATTCTCTTCGGGCAGGAACGTGGAGCCGCGCGGAGGGTAAACGATCACGCAGCCGCCGGAGAGTCCTTTGCCGACGTAGTCGTTAGCGTCGCCTTCCAGGGTGAGGGTCACGCCTTTGGCTAGAAACGCGCCGAAGCTTTGGCCGGCGGAGCCGGTGAACTCGAAGCGAATGGTGTCGTGGGGCAGGCCGGCGGAGCCATAGCGGCGGGCGATTTCGCCCGAGAGCATCGCGCCCACGGTGCGGTGTACGTTGCGAATGGGGAGCTTGATCTCGATGGGGCTTTGGCGGTCGAGAGCTTCGCCGGCGAGTTCGATCAGCTTGTAGTCGAGGGCCTGAGCGAGGCCGTGATCCTGCGACTGTATGCAACGGCGCGCAATGCGGGCGGGCACTTGCGGGCTGTGCAGGATGGCGGAGAAATCGAGGCCCTTGGCCTTCCAATGGTCCACCGCCTGGCGCGGCTCGAGCATATCGACGCGGCCCACCATTTCGTTGAAAGTGCGGAAGCCCATTTGCGCCATGTATTGGCGAACCTGCTCGGCGATGAAGAAAAAGAAATTGACGACGTGTTCGGGCTGTCCCTGGAATTTGGCGCGCAGGACGGGATCTTGCGTGGCGATGCCGACCGGACAAGTGTTCAGGTGGCACTTGCGCATCATGATGCAGCCCATGGCGACCAGGGGGGTGGTGGCGAAACCGAATTCCTCCGCGCCGAGGAGGGCGGCGATGACGACGTCGCGGCCGGTTTGCAGCTTGCCATCGGTCTGGACGCGGATGCGTCCGCGCAGATCGTTCATCACCAGGACCTGCTGGGTTTCGGCGAGGCCCAATTCCCAGGGGATGCCGGCGTGCTTGATGGAACTGAGCGGAGACGCGCCGGTGCCGCCCGAATCGCCGCTGATGAGGACCACATCGGCATGCGCTTTGGATACGCCGGCGGCCACGGTGCCGACGCCCACTTCCGCGACCAGCTTGACGGAGACGCGGGCGCGCGGATTGACGTTCTTCAGATCGTAGATGAGCTGCGCGAGATCCTCGATCGAATAGATATCGTGGTGCGGCGGCGGGGAGATCAGGCCGACGCCAGGGATGGAATGGCGGACGCGGGCGATCGTTTCGTCGACCTTGTGGCCGGGGAGTTGGCCGCCTTCACCGGGCTTTGCGCCCTGGGCCATTTTGATCTGCAGCTCGTCGCAATTGACCAGGTAATTGGTGGTGACGCCAAAGCGCGCGGAGGCCACTTGTTTGATGGCGCTGCGGCGCCAGTCGCCATTCGGATCGCGCTGGAAGCGGGCTTCGTCTTCCCCGCCCTCGCCGGTGTTGGACTTGCCGCCGATGCGGTTCATGGCGATGGCCAGGGTTTCGTGGGCTTCCTTGGAAATGGAGCCGAAGGACATGGCTCCGGTAGCGAAGCGCTTGACGATTTCGGCAGCCGGCTCGACGTCCTCGATGGGAATGGGGCTGGCGGACGGTTTGATTTCGAGCAGGCCGCGGAGGGTGCACAACTGGCGATTCTGTTTGTCGATCAGGTCGGTGTATTCGCGGAAGGTTTGCGGGTTTTGGTTGCGCACCGCATGCTGGAGCTTGCCGATGGTGAGGGGATTGAGCAGGTGATACTCGCCGCGCACGCGGTATTGGTAGTTGCCGCCCACGGGCAGTTCGGTATCGTAGCCGGTGAGGACCTCGAAAGCCAGCGCGTGCTTCATTTGCGCTTCGCGCGCGAGGACGTCGAGGCCCACGCCTTCGATGCGGGAGGCGGTCCCGGTGAAGTACTTATCGATGAGGGATTTGTTGAGGCCGATGGCTTCAAAGACCTGCGCGCCGCGATAGCTCTGCAGGGTGGAGATGCCCATTTTAGAAAAAGTCTTGAGGAGGCCTTTATTGACGGCTTTGATGAAGTTGGCTTTGGCGTGGGCCGGGTCGGGGAGCTGCGACGATAGGGTTTCGAAGGCCAGGTAAGGATTGACGGCGCTGGCGCCATAGCCGATCAGGAGGGCGAAGTGCATGACTTCGCGGGGCTCGCCGGATTCGATGATGAGGGCGACCTGAGTGCGGGTTTTCTCGCGGACGAGGTGGTTGTGGACGGCGGCGAGGGCCAGCAGGCTGGGGATGGGCGCGTACTCTTCATCGACGCCGCGGTCGGAGAGGATGAGCAGCGTATAGCCGGATTTAATGGCGAGAGAGGCGCGGCGGCAGAGAGAGTCGAGGGCGCGCTCGAGGCTGACGGCGCAATCGGGGACGCTGACGGAGAACAGCGCGGGAAGCGTGGTGGCCAGAAAATCGCCGTGCGAGACGCGGCGGAGTTTTTCGAGATCGCGGTTGGTGAGGATGGGATGCGGCAGGCGCAGCGTGTGGCAGTGCTGCGGGGTTTCATCGAGGATATTGCGCTCCGTGCCGATGTAACTGATGAGCGACATCACCATTTCTTCCCGGATGGGATCGATGGGCGGATTGGTGACCTGCGCGAACAGTTGTTTGAAGTAATTAAACAGCGGCTGGGGACGATCGGAGAGGCAGGCCAGCGGCGTGTCGGTGCCCATGGAACCGATGGGTTCTTCGCCCTTTTCGGCCATGGGGGCGAGGATCATGCGCATGTCTTCGTCGGTATAGCCGAAGGCGCGCTGGCGGCCGAGGAGGGTGTCGCGGTCGGTATGATGCTGGCGGGAAGGCTCTCCCAGTTGATCGAGGGTGACCTGGTTTTCGGCGAGCCACTGGGCGTAGGGGCGGCGCGAGTAGAGGCGCTCCTTGATCTCTTTGTCGGAGACGATGCGGCCTTCCACCGTATCGACGAGGAACATTTTGCCGGGCTGAAGGCGGCCCTTCTTCTTGACGTTTTCGGGTTTGATGGGCAGGACGCCGGTTTCCGAGGACATAACCACCAGATCGTCGTGCGTGACGATGTAGCGGGCGGGGCGCAGGCCATTGCGGTCGAGGGTGGCGCCGATGACGCGGCCGTCGGTGAAGGCGATGGCGGCAGGGCCGTCCCAAGGCTCCATCAGCGAGCAGTGATATTCATAGAACGCCCGTTTTTGGGGGTGCATGTGCGGGTTGCTGGACCAGGCTTCGGGGATGAGCATGGCCATGGCGTGAGGCAGTTCGCGGCCAGCCATGAAGAGGAGTTCGAGGGCGTTATCGAAGTTGGAGGAATCGCTGCCGCTGGGCGTGACGATGGGGAAGAGCTTGCGAATGTCGTCGCCGAACAGTGGCGAGGCGAGGATGGACTGGCGGGCGTACATCCAGTTGACGTTGCCGCGGAGGGTATTGATTTCGCCGTTGTGGGCGACGTAGCGGTAAGGGTGGGCGAGTTGCCAGGTGGGGAAGGTGTTGGTCGAAAAGCGCTGGTGGACCAGGCAAAGGGCGCTCATCACGTCGGGGTCGGATAGCTCGCCGTAGAAGGCGGCCATTTGGGGAGCGAGCAGGAGTCCTTTGTAAACGATGGTGCGGGCGGAGAGCGAGGGGATGTAGAAGTCGCCCTTGTTGGGCAGACTGGAGGCGGCGACTTCGGCTTCAGCGCGTTTGCGGACGATGTAGAGCTTGCGCTCGAGGGCTGAGCTTCGCTCGGCGGGGCTGGGGGCTAGGGCCTGGGGGCTGGGGTTTCCGATGAAGATCTGCTGGATGTAGGGCTGGGAGGCGCGCGCGACGCGGCCGATGGCATCGCCATCGACGGGGGTATCGCGCCAGCCGAGAACGGTGAGGCCTTCTTCACGGACGATGCGCTCCAGGATGCCTTCGCAAGAAAGGCGTTGGTGGGGCTCGACGGGCAGAAAGGTCATGCCGACGCCGTATTCGCCTTCGGCGGGGAGGGTGAAGCCGAGGGCGGCGCACTCGCGGGCGAAGAATTTGTGGGGGATTTGGATCAGGATGCCGGCGCCATCGCCGGTTTCAGGATCGCAGCCGCAGGCGCCGCGGTGGGTGAGGTTGATGAGGACCTGGATGCCTTTTTGGATGATGTCGTGCGATTTGTGGCCTTTGATGCTGGCGACGAAGCCGATGCCGCAGGCGTCGTGCTCGTAGCGGGGGTCGTAGAGGCCCTGGGGGGCGGGGAGATGGGGGTGGGGGGCTAGGGACTGGGGGCTGGGGCCGGGGATACACTTGGATTCGGTCATGTTTTTCTCCGGGGGAAGCTTTAAGTGTAGCAGGCTGTTTAGTATCACGCAACAGGGAGTTGGGATTTATGTAGTATAAGTATTTATAATACTCTACATGTCTAGCCTATGGGTATTCGTAACATTAATAAGAAGATAGCGTGTATGACAGCATACGGGTCCCTTATTTTCTTGGATCGCCTTCCGGACGATCTAAGCAGCACCTGGCCGAGGTGCTAGGTAGCCGCGTTGGTGGATGACCCGTGGCTGCGGTAAGGGCAGGTTTTCTCGATTTTGTGTCACATTCGAGGATTGGAAGTTGACTTTCAGGTTTGAGCTTTTGTTGAAACAATGGTCCGGATTGGTTTGGTACGTAATTCCGGTTTGAGTTCGCGCACCGGCTAAAGCGCATAGAAGCCGTTGCCGGGGGATAGACCATCCGATGTCAGGCTAGCACGGCGGAAGGCGAGTTTCGATTCAGGGATGGCGGGCGGACTTTTGTTTTCGGCGGATTGGCGAGTAGCGAAAATCTGTCATCGCGGCTTTTCCCATGTCGGCCTGGTAGGCTGGCGGCAGCGGTGCTTAAGTTAGCGTTTTTGGGGAAACCGCTCTGACGGTCGCGGGTCGGTAACCGGTCGCGGGTCGGTAATGGTCGCGAGTCGGTGACGGTCGCGCTGATTTCGCACGGCTTAACCGCGATACGATATAGGTCGAACTGGGGGGGAATTTGATCGGCTTTCTTCCAATGGTAGACCCCGAAATCTGGCGGCGGCATCCGGAATACCGCGCATTGAGCGTGGCCGTGCGGGACTTCGGCCCGGCGGATTCCGGGGCGATCGCGATGCCTGCACCGCAGCCGCCTGCGTGGATGACGGAGCATCTGGAAGCTTGGCGCGCCGCATTTCGCGCGTTCGGAGCGAATCCGAAAAAGACTCCCTGCTCGGTGGAGGCGTTGTGGAAGCGCGTGGAGAAGAGCGGGAGCCTGCCCTCGATCGATCCGGTGGTCGACCTTTACAACGGGCTGAGCGTCAGGTTCGGCGCCTGCTTTGGCGGTGAAGATGCGGACCGCTATGCCGGCGTGCCGCGGCTGGTGCTGGCGCGCGGAGACGAGCCGTTCGACACGGTGCGCGACGGCGCATCGGTAATCGAACATCCCGCGGCCGGCGAGATTGTGTGGCGGGACGACCGGGGGGTAACCTGCCGCAGGTGGAATTGGCGCCAATGCAAGCGCACGGCGCTCGACCGGGACAGCCGGAATCTATGGTTCATTATCGACCGGCTGCCGCCCATGCCTATTGCGGAACTGGTGCGCGCGGGCGAGGAACTGGTAGCGGGGCTGGCGCGGGTGTCGCCGGGGATCCGGCACTCGATCGATCTGCTCGAGCCGGGCGTGCCTGCGCTCGCGGGAGAGGCGGGGCTGAGGCCCCGCGCCGGCTAAAGCCCGCCTTCCAATGGCGATCGAGCATCGCGCAATCCCTGGCGGAACGCTTCGCGTTCCTCAGGGGTCATTTGCTCCCACTGGTCCATCATGCAGCGGCGCCCATGCTTGTCATCGCCATGCCCACTACCGAGTCCTCCAACCAGAATCCTGGCCAGGACCAGGAGACCGAGTCCTTGCCAAAAAGTAACCGTCCGCGCGCCGAAAACCGCCGGCGCCAACCAGTTCCACAGGTGCATCACGATAAAGCCGAAGAGCGCTATGGCCGCCAGACCAAACGGGGCGATCAAGGCGATCTTCTTTTGTTTTCCCATCCGTTTTTTCGGCATATTTTTCGTCCTCATGGGTTCAGATACTCGTTGTAGATGGCATGCAATCGCCGGCGCAGGTGCAGAACCGCATAGCGTTTGCGTGAGAGGAGCGTATTCAACCCCACGCCGGTTTCATCGGCCAGCTCTTTAAAGCTCCGGCCGTCGATTTCATGTGCGATGAACACATCGCGTTGTTCCTCCGGCAGTTCCTGAAGCGCGGCATTGAGTTCCCCCAAGAGAACCTTTCGCGCGTACGCCGCTTCCGGACCTGCGTCCGGCGACGGCAACAGGTCCGCCAGCGTGAGCACGCTCTCATCGTCCGCTTTCTCCGCCAGTGCATCTCCGAGGGCTACCAGCCGCTTCTTGCGAAAAAAGTCGACGATCCGATTTCGCGCTACGCGGTACAGCCAGGCGCTGGCGTGGTCTACGGGGTGCATCAACCGGTAGGCCGCCACCAGCTCGTAGAGGACATCCTGAAGGATGTCTTCGGCGTCGCCCGCGTCGGGCACACGCTTCCGGACAAAGTTACGGAGACGGGCGCGCTCACGGCGAACCACGCCGGAGATCTGCCGGTTTTGCTCCGCGGTCAGTCGCGGAATGTTCAACGCTTCCTCCATCCACTGTTGTAGACGAATTACGGGGGCCGGATATTGTGAGGGGGGCGGGGCGCACGCCCGGCGCGGGCGGCTCAAGCCCCGCAAATGCTGGCGGAGCTTCGCGGCAGGCGGCCTACGAGGCCGCCGCAGGCTGCGAGCCTGCCCCACTTACCCCACTGTGGTAGCCTGACGGTGTGAACGTCGGCATCACTTGTTATCCGACCTATGGCGGCAGCGGCATTGTGGCCACGGAACTGGGCTTGGAACTGGCCAATCGCGGGCACGAGGTCCACTTCATCACCTACGCGAATCCGATTCGCCTGGACCCGGGGATACCCCGCATTCACTACCACGAGGTGGAGGTTTCCGACTACCCGCTATTTCAATATCCGCCCTATTGCCTGGCGCTGGCGTCGCGCATGGCGGAGGTGGCGGAGTTGCACGGCCTGGATCTATTGCACGTGCATTACGCCATCCCCCACTCGATCTCGGCGATGCTGGCCAAGGACATGCTAGCAGGGGTGCGGCGATTACCCTTCATCACCACCCTGCATGGCACGGACATTACGTTGGTGGGCGTGGACCGGTCGTATTTTCCGATCACCAAGTACTCGATTGAGAAGTCGGACGGCATTACGTCGATCAGCGAATATTTGCGGCGGCAGACGGTGGACGTATTCAAGGTGCGCAACGACATCCGGGTGATCACGAACTTCGTGAATTGCGATCTGTACAAGCCGGACCGCGAGAAGGCCATGGCGAAATGCTATGCGCCGGCGGAGGGGAAGCTGCTGATCCACGTGTCTAATTTCCGGCCGGTGAAGCGGGTGCAGGATTGCGTGCGGATTCTGGCGGAAGTGGCGCGGCGCGCGCCGGTGCACTTGCTGATGGTGGGGGATGGACCGGAGCGGGGTCCGGCGGAGTACCTGGCGCGCGAGTTGGGCGTGGAGCGGCACGTTTCGTTTCTGGGGAAACAGAACCATGTGGAGCGGATCATCCCCTTGGCGCATGTGCTGCTAATGCCCAGCGAACTGGAGTCGTTCGGACTGGCCGCGCTGGAAGGAATGGCTTGCGGCGTGCCGGCGGTGGGGACGCGCGTGGGGGGTGTGCCCGAGTTGATCACCGACGGCGTGGACGGCTATCTGGAGGCGGTGGGAGATATCGCGGCACAGGCCGCGCGGGTGACGGCGCTGGTGACAGACGATGCGCTGCACGAGCGCATGTCGCAGGCGGCGCGGCGGACGGCTACGGAGCGGTTCTGCGCGGATAAGATTATTCCGGAGTATGAGCGGTATTACGCGGAGGTTTGCGGGCGCGGGGGCAGCTAGAGATAGCGAACGCGGCTCAAAAGATCCGATCGCGGACGCGCCGCGAAGGCCGCCACCCAGCCTACAAACCAGGGCTGGGGACCAAACACAGCGAGTACGGTTCCGTCCCGTTCGGCGGCGGGTTGCAGACCTCCGTCGACCTTCCAGCCTCTTGCGCCGCCTGGAAGCAGGGCGGCTGAGGGCGCCCGTAACGCTGGCGTGCCCTTGGTGCGCAACCGCCACGCCCTCTTGCGGCACGCTTCGTAGGTCGCGGTTCCTCCGGTCAGCACCGGCGGAGGCAAGCGGGGCTTGTCCGCAGGCAAATCGTCCGGCACCTCGATGGCCCACAGGGCGCGGCGCACGTTCACGAGTTCGGACTCCGCGGTGATGCCTTCGTGGCGCAGGAACTCCGCCCACGCTCCGTCCGGCGTATCCGCGAAGTATTGAACCGGCCCTTCGCCGGGGCCATGCCAGCGAGCGGGTGGTTGGGCAGCGCTCTCCCAAAGGAAAGGGAAGCGGGGGTCGGCGTGCCGGTAAACGATCATGTGGCGGGCGACGCGGTCAGTGCTCGCGCGAGATCCTGAACGAGCCGCGGCCCTGGCTGGCCGGGCTTCCAGGGGGCTTTGAGGCGCTCCAACGGCGTGTGTCCGTCCAGTTGTGCGCGCTTCCGCTCGAACCATTGCCGGATGCCGATTTCATTGTAGGCGCCGCTGAGATCGCCCACGATCAGGCTCAAAAAGTGCAGCCGGTCCGCAACATCGTCTGGGGTGGTCCGTGCGGCAGCCTTGTATCTACGAACGCTGGTCGCCGAGATACCAAGCAAGCGGGGCAGTAATTCCAGGCCCAACAGTTCGGTCAGGCGACTCCATTCGAACTCGGGCACAGGCGACTCCTCGAGGGCGGTATTGAGGTGTTCGAGGGTCCGCTCAAGTCCCGGGCCCGAATTCGCCAGGTCATTCCCAAGATCCAATTGGATGTTTCTGGCGATGCCCGCACGGTGAATGTGGCGGACGGCCTTCCGGAAGGACGGCAAATCGAGCGTTTCGACGTGCTCGTCTGCAGGCAGCAGCCCCAGGGCGGTCACTGCCTGGAATGCGATTCGCGGCGATGTGAAAGGAGCGATTGCGGACTGGATTTGGATCATGCTGCTATCCAGAATTGTACCCGACCGGTGGCCGCGGGGCAAGGGGAATCAAGCGGGACCGAAACCGCTCTCTTCCGGTCGCGGCTCGGGGGCGGAAGCCCGTTCCAGCGCCTCCAGGAAGAAGTAGTCTCCCCACATGACCGATTCGTTCACTCCCAGGTTTTTGTGCATGTGGTAGACGCCGCCCTTTAGAATGCCTTCCCACTGCGGGTCGGATTCCGCAAGCCAGTCGCGGCAGAGGGTGCCGAGGATGTGGCGGGCGGTCTGGCGATAGAGGTGTCCTCTGGCGCCGTCGGTTGCCAGGGCGCTTAATTGAAACAGGCCGGAGGCCGCGATGGCCGCGGCGGAGGTGTCCGGTTGGGCCGGGGTCTGCGGCGGGGCGTCGTAGTCCCAGGGCGGCACTCCGTCCGGCGGCGTGTGGCGGATGTAGAAATCGGCGCAGGCTTGGGCGGTGGCCAGCAAGCCGGGGTCGGGATGGTAGGTGTACGCCGTGCCGAAACCGTAGAGCGCCCAGGCCAGGCCGCGGGACCAGCAGGAATCGCCGCAGTAGCCTTGGTGGGTGGTCTGCTTGAGGAACTCGCCGGATGCGGGATCGAACAGCCCTTCGTGGGCGGTGGAGCCATCGCCGCGCACCAGGACGCGACGGGTGGTGTGGCAGTGGCGCAGGGCGATATCGAGCAGGGCCGGGTCGCCGGTTTCGCGGGCGGCGAAGAAGACGATGCCCACGTTCATCATGATGTCGATGAACAGGGAATCCGGCGATACGAAAGAGTGCAGGTACTGGCCTTTTGGCTGGAAGCGCAGGGCCATGGTGCGGCCAGCCTCGACCAGCACGGCTTTGAGGGTGGGATCGGGGGTGAAGCCGTACCAGCGGTGGTAGGTGGACATAAATAGGAAGCCGAGATCGTGGACGGTGCGGTCCAACATGCGCGGCTGCAGCGGGCGGGAATAGCGGATGGACTGCTCGCGCCACCAACGGGACTCGGGGCTGGCGGGAGTCTGGCGGGCGTAGACGATCCAGAGCATGCCGGGCAGGAAGCCGTCGCACCAGTGGGTCCAGGCGTCGCCGGAGTGATGCCAGCGGCCGGCGGCGGTGTACATGGGATAGAAATCGGGATGGCGCGATATGAGGGCGCGCAGTTGGCGTTCGGCGAAGCGGAACGCGGCTGCGAACAGGTCCGGGGAGGCATGGCTGGCGAGTTGGATCACGATTTTCGCATTATATCGGGCCGCACCTCTTCTCAAACGGTCCGGGGTTCGGTACAATCTTCGATACGTTCCCCGCAAAATGGCTCCACACGCGTTCATTGCCGAGCCTCGCATCGACCCGCGGATGGCCTGTTTCCGGTTGAAGCTGGACCGTTCGGGTATCCATGGGTGGGGGGTTTATGCGGGGGAACGGATTCCGGCGGGGCACAAGGTGATCGAATACACGGGCGAGCGGATCAGCCGGCGCGAGACGCGGCGGCGGGGACTGGGACCGCGCACGTACCTCTTCACGCTGGACAACTACTGGACCCTGGACGGGGCGGTGGGGGGCAGCGGAGCGGAGCTGATCAACCATTCCTGCACGCCCAACCTTTATAGCTGGGTGTTCAAGGGACACATCCTTTACATGAGCAAACGGGACATCCGGCGGGGCGAAGAGCTAACCGTGGACTACCACTTTTCCGACAAAATCGATGCGGTTCCCTGCCGGTGCGGTTCCGCACATTGCCGGGGAACCATCAATATTACGACGGGGCGGCCAGCAAAAAGCTGAGAGTCCTGCGTCTTTCGGACACTACTGTTCTGTTAATCGACAATTGGAACTTCCAAGGGTGGTGCAGGGAGGAAGCCCGCACTCGCCCGCGTGAGAGGCACATGAGTCATCAAATAAACGCCAAGTCGGTGGCGATCTGCGATACGGAGCCGATCGCCATTGAGGGTATCCGGGCGCTGCTCGAGCAATGCGCGAATTTTTATCTGGCGGCGGCGGAGACGTCGCTGCTGGGCGGCATGGAAATGATGCGGCAGCACGCGCCGGCGATCATGATTCTGGACAAGGGTTTCGGCATCCACGCGGTGATGGACTGCCTACAACGTTTGCGCGGTTCGGGCAGCGGAGTGGCGGTGATCGTGTGGGGCATGAACCTGAACGAGACGGAGGCGTTGCGCATGATGCAGGCCGGGGCGCTGGGAGTGGTGCGCAAGACCACCTCTTTAGAGGCGCTGCTGGAATGCATGCGCGCGGTGGCGGGGGGGAACACATGGATGGAGGAAAGTGTGCTGCAAGAGCCAGAGCATGCGGCGCGCGGGACGCGCTCGAACCTGACCTCGCGCGAACTGCAAGTGGTGGAACTGGTGGAGCAAGGTCTGAAGAACCGGGATATCGCGACGCAACTGGGGATTCGGCCGGGGACGGTGAAGATTCATTTGAAGCATATCTTTGAGAAGACCGGGATACGCGGGCGGTACGGGTTGGCGTTGTCGGGGTTGCGGGAGAAGGGGATGTTGAGTGTACCCGCGGCGTAGGTGCGCGGACCGGGGGAGGGGGCGAAAAAGACGTCAGGATACCGCGGGTCAGTCGGCGGAAGGCTGCTTCTGCCAATGGCGCAGTACGTTGAGGATGTAGTTTTGGGTTTCGCGGTAGGGGGGGACGCCATGGTACTTGTCGACCGCGCCGGGGCCGGCGTTGTAGGCGGCCAGCGCGTGGTAGGCATGGTTGTCGTATTTGAGCAGGAGGTCGCGCAGGTAGCGGGTTCCGGCATCCACGTTCTGTTCGACTATTCTGGGATCGGCGCCTAGTTCGCGGGCGGTGGCGGGCATGAGCTGCATCAGGCCGATAGCGCCTTTGGGCGAGACCGCATTGGCTTGATAGCCGGACTCGACGGCTACTACGGCGCGTACGAAGGCAGGGGGCAAGCCGTATTTGCGAGCGGCGTTATCGACCAATTCGGTTGTCGACGGCCGCGCGGCGGGCGTGGCGGTGGCGGGTGCGGGAACGTCCCGCGGCGGCGGCGCGTAGTCCTCATTTTCGAAGCGGACCACCAGGGACGCATCCATTTCCGTTGAACCCGTGTTGGTGAAGAGTGTCACTTTGCCGGCATCCGATGCATGGCGTTCGGCATAGAGGCGCGCGCCGTTGGCTAGCACGGCGTATTCGCCGGCTACGGCGGAGAAGGCAAAAACAAAAAAGAGTGCGGCGGGCTTCATCGGGCCTACTGATATTATGACGCAGGGATGGGGGAAAGCGTGGAGGGACGGCCACGGCAGCGCCTGGCGCTGGCCCTCGTGGCGCACGCTCTCAGCGTGCCGAGTAGGCACTCTCCAGGAACCTTGTGGGGCAGGCTCGCAGCCTGCGGCGGCCTCGCAGGCCGCCTGCCTTGGAGC
>Ga0187871_10000662_pt1 | contig 32242 bp, 24 predicted proteins | sample June2016WEW_16_1_FD_132988 | JGI IMG/M metagenome (GOLD analysis project Ga0187871, IMG submission 132988) | Peatland microbial communities from SPRUCE experiment site at the Marcell Experimental Forest, Minnesota, USA - June2016WEW_16_10 | ecosystem: Environmental > Terrestrial > Soil >...
CAGGGCAGAAGCACGCCTCCTGCAAAAGAACAGCCTGGTCGGAACTGGAAGTGTGGAAACGATGTCTCAGCGGAAAGCAACAATTCTATGTATTGACGACCATTGGAATGGGCTCATCGGCCGAAAAATGTTGCTCGAAAACGATGGCTATGAAGTCCTGGAGGCAACTGGCGGGGCTGAGGGACTGAAGTTGTTCCTCTCGCACCCCGTGGATGCGGTGGTCCTCGACTATCAGATGCCCGGCATGAACGGTGACGTGGTTGCCGCAAAAATGAAACGTGCCAAGTCACACGTCCCAATCATGCTCCTGTCCGCTTACGGACCATTGCCGGAAAGCAAACTAGAGACTGTGGACACCTTCGTTTCTAAATCACAGCCGCCACAGATTCTCCTATCCACGCTTCAGGCTTTGCTGAACGCTCGGCCCAAACCGTTCTTCTACCGTTGGCTCGATAACTGGAGACGTCACAATGAAGGAGTGAGGCATTGAACGTTTTGAAGCGCTTTTTCGGACAAGGTTGTTCGCACAGGTTTACTTGGCCACGCATCTCCACCAATGGCCGCCACTATCAAATATGTCTGCTCTGTGGATCGGCATACGAGTATGACTGGCGATTAATGCGGCGGACGGATCGGTTGCTGGTCGCAGATGCCCGCCGGGGGTAAGACGGAGCAGGTCCTGTACAAACTCTTTCCATGACGTACCTCCTCCCACGGCAGGCTTCAGTGCGCGCCCCGCGGACATGCTTTGCGGAAACCACTCCAGCTGTCCTTCGATGCCCAGACGGTCATCGCGTATCAGGCAAATTGCAGGTCATCTCTCTCTCCGGTGGCCTGCTATGTCTTTCGAGGCCCTTGGATCAAGGCTCCCGGGTAAAGTTAATGTTTCTGACTGGAAGCGGATCAGTGTTTGGAGTAGCGGAGATGTTGAGTCCCATTTCCTGGAGTCTTCAGCCATTCAAGTTTGTCGGACTCTACGAAGACGATCAGCAAAGACTGAAAATTGCCATTGAGTGGTCTCTGGATCAGAACCGTCGTGACCACGGGCGGATGGAAAGGCATCGGGCTTGGTGACAAGGCCTGCGTAACGCTCTAGCCTGTTACCGAACAGCGCAACGAACAAAAGTCAATATCGAGCCTCAGCAACGCGCGGTGCCCAGGGAGCTCCAATAGGGCGTACCAAAAGAGATAGCCTCGTTCTCGTGATGAATCGGCCTATCATCGCTAAGAACGATCAGTAGGAGCCACTGCCATGGCAGCGAATCAAGTAGTTCTTTACTTCGACAAGCAAGAGGATGCTTTGCTTTTCACTCTGGCTGCCAGTTCGGTCATGTCAGCGGAAGGCCCGGTCCACAGCAACCACGCAGCCGCGAAGGTTGCGGAGGAGATTTGCAAAGCCAGTCGAATCACGACTGAGGGTGTTCTGAACATCACGTGAAGGGCGGCACAATTAGATGATTCGAAAGGTTGCGTTGCAAATTGGAGTCCCCGCGCTACTCGCTCTCATGGCATGGAATGCCTACCTTGCGGTCAACCATCTAAAAGGGATGCAGAGTATTGCCGCCCTCGCACTGGAAAGCACCACCATTCAGGCCGACATCGCCAATGTTCAGAAAGATCTCACCGATATGGAAACAGGTCAGCGCGGATACCTGCTGACCGCGGACCCTGCCTACCTGCAACCTTATACCGACGCGAAGGGCAAGATCGAAAACGATTTTGTCGGTCTTCGTGCCGGACTCGCTAGTCGGGCGCAGGGCGAACGATCACGGGAGGCGCAGTTGGAGTCTTTGGCGAAGTCCAAGCAGGATGAGATGGAGCGTTCTATCAGTTTGCGGCAACAGGGGTACCGCCATCGTTCGTTTCTGCTCGTGCAGACAAACGAAGGTAAGGGCTACATGGATGAGGTACGGCGTATTGTGTCTTCGCTAGCCTCGGCGGAGAGCAACAATTTCGCTAGATTCAACGGCGAGAGGATCGCCGCACTGAAGAGGGTCTTGTCGGCAACCATTTTTGCCAACTCAGGCCTGCTTGCGCTGGCAGCATGCTTGTTTTGGCTGATCCGCTACCACGGACGATTGCTGGGAGAGGAAGCTGCCCAGAGCAGACAAGAACTAGCGGCGCGGGATTTGCAGCTGGAAAAACTAACGTCTGCCCTCTCGGGCCAAGCGCGTTCCAACATCACCGCCATAAATACGAACTCCCGGTTGCTGCTGGAGAATTACGGAGGGTTCCTGCCACGACAGGGGCACGAATATGCCGAGCAGATGAAAGAAGCGGCAATTCAGATGGAGCTACTCCGGCAAGATTTAGTTGGCAGCCCCAGCTCCACGACTGATGAGAAGGCAGCTTAACAACTGTTATCGAGCCTACTAGTGGGAGCCTCAAACCTGATGGAAATATGAGGACCAACGCAATTGGCTAGACGGCCCTACACTTCAGGAGCACAATCCCAGGTTGAGAAGAAACTGATGGAAGGGAAGGGAACCTTGGGAAATCGATCTACGAATCTCCACTCCCAGCATTTAGATGGTCTCCATTAGAGTTATGGGTTCACTGCAAGCCACAGCAATCCCAAATCCGTTCGCTGTTTCACATGGCTCAATTCGTACCACCTCCCCGACGCCTGTGATTTCAACTGGCCGAGAGATCCATCCTCCACGCACTGTGATCGTGAACTCTACCAGGCTGCGATAAGGAATCGAATGAGGTGATTCCAGAAGCAAACCGCACTGGTTGATGTTTCTGGTGACGGCATGCACCTCACCGATCGCGTTCCCTGAGGGAAACCACACATGGGCGTGCCACTCTAGGTTGAAACGACGGAATTTGCGTTCTTGTCGAGTGTCCATCGCAATCCTCCGAGGGGACGAACCGGGACCCGGTCTCTATTTCGACGTCACTAAATAGCAGGCGGTCGCAGGCAGAGGTGTCGACAGGCAGATGCTCAACCCTCCACAGCGCCTTACCAGGGGTTCTTATCTCACATCTATGGGGCGGCCGTCTGTGACGGATAACCATAGTGCGCCTGTGGAAATCTGCGGTTCCCTTGTGGAATGCAAAACCGTTTCGCGGGACTCCGGGATCGAAGCGATCCAGGCAGGACTGGGAGGTACTTTAGACGAAGCGGGCAGATTTACTAGCCGCCGGGAGGGATGGGCGGTACCTCGATTGTGCAGGGTTGGTTGCGCAGCCGTCAGATGCCGACGGAAGTTAACCAGGAAGTCTAGAAGAAACTGACGGGCGGGAAGAGAACCGAGGGAAATTAGTCTACAAATCTCAACTCCTTTCGCTCAGATGGTTCTCAATTAAAGCTATGGGCTCACTGGGTGAGGAATCAAGACAACGGAGCTAATCACTGGCATCGTTCGGCATAGCTGCTCTTCAGAAAACTATCGGCAGCTTTGCTGCCTTTCATCGCCGCCGCGGATAAAAGCATATGTGCCTGTTCACAGTTCTGGGGAACTGCCTGTCCCTCCAAGTAAAGATTAGCTAGAGCGACTTCCGCGTTCACGCTTCCTCGCTTGACCGCCTTCCACAACTCAACAGGATCGGCGTCCTTCGCTGCGATTTTCTGAGCGGTTCTGAAATTTCCTGCGATGAACTGCTGAACTCCTCGGACTGGATTGTTGAGGATACGTTGTTCACCAGCGTTCTCTGGCTGAGGCCGCCCCGATGTGGCCGTAGATTCGGCTACTGCGCCGGACTCTTTCCGCAGGTTGCCTTTGCGGACCGAGTAGAAAAACGACGCGACCGCTATCAGTGTGATCGAGACGACGACCCGGATCAACTTCCTGACCCCCGGCTTGGAGGGCTTCTTCTGACCGTCGGAATTCAACGGCCTAACTTTGTAAGCGGCTCGGCTCAATTTGATTGGAGCAGCAAAGAGCGGCTGAAGCGGTTCAGTCCCGCACATCGCGCAAATTCCTTCACTGCGGGGATAACGATATTCACACGAAGCGCAAGTGATGGGTTCGTCACTTACAGTCTTGGACACGGTCATCCTCCTCGCGCGGGAGTTTGTCGTCTTGGCAGTTAGATTATATTCAGACTCGTAGAAGAGCACCATAACCGAAGTAATGTCTGGCAAGTTCACTGAACCCCAGAGCGACTACAGGGTGCAATTTACGATGATCGACCCGTTGGAAATCTCCATCACCAAATGCGACAAGCATGAACAGGCTCGGCCCAAAAAGCCCGATCTGGAGTTAGCCAACGTGCCATCCGGCACGCGGACCCCCTCAACAGGCCCAGGCAGCAAGTTGGACAGAGCCCACTGGAAGGCTAGGCTTATTAGTGATCAACGTCGTTGTTCCAGAGCACCCACTGTTATATCCCCCAATGAGTGAAAAGGCGATGTTTCGACAATCCCTGCTTCTTGGGACTGGCTCTTTGTTATTGTGCTCACAGCACTTAGTAACGGCGCCCGGGGAAAGCATAGGTACTCTCCTGAGGGGCGCGGGTGCTGACCGTCAGCGCTGTCATCACTGACAGAACTAGCAGTTCGAATACGCCAGACCGCCGTTCTATCGTTTTTAGGTGCTGGCAAGTTTCCACGCTCTCTTGATCTTGCTGTTGTGCCTGCCCGGCAAGGCTCGCGCACAGGACTTTTCTTCCGCCCGCTCGGAAGAGGCGAAGCTAAACCTTGCGGAATCTGCACCTTCTGTCCAACAAGTGGCAGCACTCGTGTCTGCCGATTGTCTATGTACTCACCCAAAGCCGCTAGCGCAGCCCCTTTATTCACTGCCAAAGTCATCCTTCAGCGGTTCTCGCAATCTCTTCGACGACAGTTTGCCCGCCCCGCTCCGCGACGAGAGTGATACGACCGGTGCATACACGCCTACTCCGATTACCATGCAGTCCGGAGTGGAGGGTCCATCCAATACCAAGGTGCGGTGGCGGCCTGCCACCCAAGAGGCCCTTCTTTTCACCGGTATCATGCACACCTTCAACCTGGCGACCGAGGCCGGGACCCGCGACGCGCTCAATGGTCCGTGGCTCAACGACTACTTGCAGTCGGTCAGCGAACTCCGTGGCTGGAGCGACGGCGATAAGTTCATGTCGCCCTACGTGGGACATACCATCGAAGGCTCCGTTTTCGGGTTCATCGAACGTCAGAATGACCCTAAGTACCGGAATGTGCAGTGGGGAGACGGCCGCGATTACTTTCTCAGTCTTTTCCGGTCCTTGGCGTACTCGGCGGTATGGCACACGCAATGGAAGATCGGGCCGATTAGCGAAGCTTCCATCGGCAACGTCATGCTGCACGCATCCCCTGGCTTCATTACTCTGGCGGACACACCCACGCTGGGTACGGTCGCAATGTTGGCAGAGGACGCGGCGGACCGTTATTTGATCATGGGCCTTGAGAACCGAACCACCAACCGCCTTGTGATCTCTCTAGCGCGCAGTTTCCTGAATCCCGGCCGCTCCTTCGCTAACGTCATGGCCTTTAAGGTTCCCTGGGACCGGGCAACGCGCATTGGGATATCGGGCGAAAACCTCAAGCTCCGAAAGGAGCTTTTGGAGGATTACAAGCGAACCGGCGAAAAGCCTTTTGAATTCATCCCCCGCACCGCGCTTAACACTTCTACCGAATCCCCCCGCACGTATCCGTTAGAGGCCCCGATTGAGCTCACGGCATTCCCTTACCACGAAACCTTTCTGGGAGGCGGCAGCTGCGTCGGAGGTGGAGGTTCGGGTGCGACACGTGTGAACCCGTCCTGGCAAGTGGTCGCCGAGTTAAGCGGTTGCTTGATCATGCACATGCCGCAAAGCAATCAGAGCGGCGACTCGCTCTTTTATGGCGGCGGAGCACGCTGGACTCCGCGCGCTGCTCACCGCATCTCACCCTATGCTGAATTCCTGTTCGGCGGGAAAAAAGTAACCCATGAAACCGATGACCTCGCTTTGCGCGCCGAGTTACTCAAGGCTTGGAACGACGGCAGCGGGACCCTCGGCCACTATCCCAAACGGAGTGACTGGTCGGTAGAGGTTTCCAACAACGGCCCCAGCATCGTGGCCGGAGTCGGCTTCGATGCCGTGGTCACGCGCCCGTTCGCGTGGCGAGTGATCGGCCTTGATTACAGCCACACCTGGATATCCGATGTCGATATGATTCATCCTCAGAACGGTCTTCGCATTTTCACCAGCGCCGTCCTCCGCATCGGCACCTGGTAACTGTCGAGAACAGGCGATAGTACTCAGACCATCACTCTCCGTCGCATTCCTCTGGTCGGAATCGTAAAAGTGCGATGACAATGAGTGCTATCGCGATTTGTCACTGCTCGATCTTCGTCCCCAACCCTGCATACAAATAGTTCTCTCCATACGCCTTGTTCAATCGTGCAAACGCCGGTTCACCCGTGCAATGTCCCGGAGCAATCCTCTGCACCTTCCACTTCGTCTTTAAATTTTCCACCAGCCCATCAATCTCTTCCACCGGGGTCGTCACCAGATGCAATCCCCCAAACACAACTTCCGTTCTCGGATCGACCGCCTTTGCCGCTTCCAGAATCGCTTCAATCCCCGCGTGCGAGCACCCATCCACCAGCAGCAATCCGTTCGGTCTCTTGATCGCCAGGGTCAATTCCGGCAGCCCCAGCGTCTCTTTCTTCTGCGAAACCGTCCGCACCAGAAAAATCCCCGGCGATACTTCTGTCAATTGATTCACCAACACAAAATTCCCCGTGTCATACAGCTTGCCCGCTGTGAAATGTTCCGGCTCCGTTCCCCCGAAATACCGCATCTTCGCCGGCAAACTCTCATCCGCCCGCAAAAACGTCTTCGGAATCGCCGCTCCCCCAAATCCGCTCGCCCCATCCGCGGGCGCATACACGGTAACGTTCGGATTCACCTTCAGCACATATCTCAGCCCCGTCGTGTGGTCTGCGTGCCAATGCGAGATCACCACAAAATCCAATTTCGTCAGGTCGACGCCCAGCGCCTTCACGTTGTGTTCGAAAATCACGGCATCATTCCCCGTGTCGAACAAAATTCGCTTTCCGTTGTGCTCCACCAAAGCGGAATATCCCCAATCCTTCGTCAGTTCCTTCGATTCCCCGAACGCATCGTAGAGGATCGTTACTTTATCCTGCGCCCGGCAGGGAACTGCCACCACGTACAGCAGGAGAAACGTCAAAATTCTCATAGCGTGGATTCGCATTGAACACCTCCAACCAGAATTTCGGAGTAAGTATAACAAGCTGGATGCCGATAGCTGGTCTGAAGTCTTTTCGGGGAGACTCGGTTAAGAAGAGCAAAAGACATCTTCGAATCGACAGGTCAAGAAGAAGCTTAGCTAACCCCTCCACCTTAATGTGCCGCGATCCGGATCCGAGGAAGCGAAGGCTACGTCTCCGTGTGCCAAGCTGAGGCGAGGTGCGGCTTTCGGTTGGTTACAGAGAGGCGAGGGCCGTCCTCCTGGAGGTGGAGCCTAAGCCTAGACCTTCGAGCTCATGGGTTGTCTTATTGGGCAATTTAACTGACGCGGGCAGGTGCGTCGGGTAGCGAATGTCACGTTGGGGGAGTTCATTCGGAAACAGTACGCCCAACCTCGAATCCCAGATAGGTCACGGTGGTGCATTCGGGCATGCGCAGAAGGCCAAGGTTGGGATCGTAACGTGATCGAACTGTCTTGTTGACAGTTGAATTTGCTAGTAAAGTGAGAGCCACCACTTGCGTTGTTGCTTCGCCATTCCGACAAACTGAATCTCTGGCCTCTACTTGACGGGAGGGTTACCATGAGCCGGAGGCATATTCACTATCAAGATGAAATTACCGTCGCCCTGTTCGCGGCGATGTTCGTGGTTGTGCTGCTGATATTTTTGGCCAGCATTCCATTGATAGATAGTTGGTTTCCACGAAATTGACCAGAAATGGGAGACTCGAAACGTGACGGCCCGACTCTGAACGCCGCGTTCCCAAGGTTATTTCGAGGTGTAAGAATTTTGACTGATTGATAGCCTTATTGGGATTGGCGTGAAAGAAACACTGACCACAAGGACACGTCCCCGAATTTCGATTATTGACAAGATGAAGGCATATACCTGCCTTTAGAGAACATCTCCCGCAAAAGGAAAAGCCGCCCAAACATCGGGCGGCATAATGTTGGCTACGATTCGTTCTTACTCGCTCCACACGAAGCCGTGATAAACCCCGTTCGAGTCAATGTAGAACCCCGCGCTCGCCCCCTCCAGATTGTTGCTGTCGGCGACGGTACCTTGCCCGGAGCCGTTCCCCGCGCCCTTAACGTTAAACTTGGTGATAGTCTCGTCGGAAGCGCGGACGAAGCTGTGATAAACCCCGCTCGAGTCAATGTAGTCTCCCGCGATCACGCCGAGATCGTTTATGCTATTCGCCGACGTCCCTTGGCCGGAGCCTGTCCCCGCGCCCGTAACGTCGAATGGGGTGATATCTCCGTCGGCAGCGCGTACGAAGCCGTGCATTACCCCGCCCGAGTCAGTGTAGACCCCCGCGATCACTCCGAAATTGTTGATGCCCCCGCTGAAGGTGCCCTGGCCGGAGTTCGTCCCCGCGTCCTTAGCGTGGAACGTGGTGATAGTTCCGTTGCCGGCGCGCACGAAGCCGTGATACACCCCCCTCGGGTCGGCATATGCTCCACAGATCGCACCCGCATCGTTGAGACCATAGGAGGTTGCTGTGAATGTGCCCTCGGATCCCATTGGGTCAAACGAGGTGATAGTCCCGTTGGGAGCGCGCACGAAGCCATGATATGCCCCGCTTGAGTCGGCGTAAAATCCCGCGATCGCACCGAAGTCGTTGATGTTTCCAGCAAAGGTGCCCGTCGAGCCTTCAGGGTCGAACGTGGTGAAAGTTCCGTCGGGAGCGCGCAGCAAGCCGTGGAACTGATAAAGCGTCGAGTCTAGGTAGTATCCGGCGATCGATCCCTCCAGGTTGAGGCTGTAGGCGGTGGTGAAAATGGACCCCGTAGGGTCAAACGAGGTGATAGTCCCGTTGGGAGCTCGTAGGAAGCCGTGAGACACCCCGCTCGAATCAATGTAGTATCCCGCGATCGATCCCCACACATTGATGTAGGCGGGTGTGGTGCCTTCGCCGGAACCCGTCCCCGCACCCGTAACGTTGAACGTCGTGATTTGTGCAGAAGTCTGAACCGTAATCGCCAAGGCGGCGAATAGACACACTGCGGTGCTTAACATCCATATTCGGAATTTCATTTAGGTTCTCCTTTTGCTGCTCAATTTTATTTGCGCCTTCTGATTCTTTGCGCCCTTCACTAACTAACGCGACACGCAGCAGTAGACGGGGTCATGGGTTGCGGGAAGAGGCTAAAGTTAGGCTAAGCGAGCCCTAGACGCGAGGGGGCGAATACGACAGGATGCCGCGGATATCCTGTTGCGCGGCAAGAACTTGGGTTAGAATTGCAGGCCGGTTTAATGATGGAGCGGCGACTGAGAGCAATGGATATAAGCCGTGAGGACGTGACCGTCCTTCTGGCGGAAGTGGCGAAGGGGAATGAAAATGCCGCGTCCAGACTCATTCCGCTGGTATATGCGGAGTTGCGCCGTCTCGCTGGCTGGTACATGCGGCGCGAACGTAGCGACCATACCCTGCAGCCCACGGCACTGGTGCACGAGGCCTACCTGAAGCTCGTCGAGCAGCGATCCGTTGACTGGCAAAGCCGCGCCCATTTTTTCGGGATTGCGGCTCAAGTCATGCGCAGAATCCTAGTCGATCATGCTCGCGGTCATTTGCGGAAGAAGCGTGGGGGAGGGCAACTGGCGGTTCCCATCGAGGAAGCGCTCGTATTCACTCCGGAGCAGTCGCTGGAGCTCGTCAAACTCGACCAGGCCCTGGAGCAATTGACCAAGCTCGATGCGCGGCAGGGCAAGATCGTGGAACTGCGATTTTTTGGCGGATTAACCGTGGAACAGACAGCCGACCTATTGGGTATCTCACCGAAGACCGTGAAGCGGGATTGGAGTGTGGCCAAAGCCTGGCTCCACGGAGAGCTGAAAGCAAGCCATGGCAACATCGCCCGAGAAGTGGGAAAAAGTTAAGGCTTTGTTCGACGCGGCACTGGAGGTTGATCCCAATGCCCGGTCGGCATTCCTGCGAGACCATTGCACGGATCAAGAGGCTCGGGCAGAGGTGGAGCGCTTGCTCAAGGAGCACGACCAGGCAGGAGGGTTTTTATCTGCGCCGTTCTTGAGCAGCTTCCCCATTGACACCGGAGCACCGACCCAGGCCCTGAGACTTTCCGAGGGTGAGGTGCTGACAGGGCGATTCCGCATTGTCCGATTCATCGCCGGAGGGGGCATGGGCGTGGTCTACGAGGCCGAAGACCTTAAACTCGGGCGCCACGTCGCCCTGAAGTTCCTACCCGACGATCTCTCTCACGATGCGCAAGCCCTCAGCCGTTTCCAGCGGGAGGCCAAAGCCGCGTCCGCACTGAACCACCCCAACATCTGCACGATTCACGACATCGGAGAGCAGGACGGCCACGCATTCATCGCCATGGAGTTCCTGGATGGCGTGACGATGAAGCATCGCATCGCCGGGAAGCCGATGGAAACCGATGTCCTGCTCGGTCTCGCCATTGAGATTGCCGACGCGCTGGACGCCGCCCACTCTAAGGGCATCGTTCACCGTGACATCAAGCCTGCCAATATTTTTATTACCGAACGCGGCCACGCCAAGATACTCGACTTCGGGCTGGCGAAGGTTACGATTCCTACGAGTTCTGCTAGCCAGATGGCCGCGCAGAAGACTCAGACAGCCTCTAATCTTGCCGAGGAGCTTCTCACCAGCCCTGGAACCGCAGTGGGCACGGTGGCTTACATGTCACCGGAGCAGGTGAGAGCAAAGGAGTTGGACGCGCGCACTGACTTGTTCTCTTTCGGGGCAGTTCTTTATGAGATGGCAACCGGTGCGTTGCCTTTTCGCGGCGAGAGTTCGGGAGTGATCTTTGAGGCGATTCTGAACAAAGAGCCTGTTGCCCCGGTGCGATTGAATCCTGATCTTCCGTCAAAGCTCGAAGACATCATCAATCGGGCATTGGAAAAAGATAAAAACCTCCGTTACCAGCACGCTGCCGACATGCGCGCGGAACTACAACGCCTTAAACGGGACACCGAGTCCAGCCCTCTAGGCGCGGCGAGCGGCGGGAAAGTAGCGACTGCTGAACCTGCGGCTGCCCAGCCTGCGCACGCGAGCGGCAGTTCTGCCCTTTTCCATGTGGCGAAAGAACACAAGTGGGGAATAGGTGTTGTTGTAGCTGCAACTTTGATCATTCTCGCCGCAGCGGGTATAGGCGTTTACTCCGTCGTGCATCGCCCCCTTACGAAGCCCTTCCAGAACTTCACCATGACGCGAATCACGAATTCGGGCAAGGCGGCGCTTGCGGCGATTTCGCCCGACGGCAGGTTTGTGCTCAGTGTGCGCGATGACAATGGGCCACAGAGCCTCTGGCTGCGCAATGTACCCACCGGTAGTGACACTCAAGTTGTTCCTCCTTCGGACAGCCAGTATCAAAGTGTCAGGTTTTCGCCGGACGGAAACCAGATGTACTTCCGGAAGGCGATCGTCGAGACCGGCGATGTCTCAGAACTGTACCGGCTTCCGATGTTGGGAGGCACCGCTCAAAAAATCGTTTACGACATCGACAGCGACATTACATTTTCTCCCGACGGACTTCGGATCGCTTACATTCGTCAGAATAAACCTGAGGTCGGCAAGTACCAATTGCTCACCAATACACTGGATGGCAACGATGAGAAGGTCCTGCAGGTTGGGCCGTTGACAAACTTACCGAGCGATCTAGCATGGGATCCCAATGGCAACCGGATTGCGCTAGCTGGTAATGGAATTGACATGTTCGACATTGGTAGCGGAAAAGTTCATTCCTTTTTCCAAGGGGGAGAAGTTGTTCATTTGAGCTGGTCACAAGACGGACGAGGGATCTTCGTTCTTAGCAACTCGCAGATCGGGATTGTGTTTGGTAAGGGAAAAGAATTCCAGCCCATCACACGCGACGCCAACTCGTACGACTCTCTCACGACTTCCGCCGACGGGAGGAGTCTGGCAGCAATTGAGGCAAGAACGAACAAAACCTTATATCTTCTTAAGGGTTCGGGAAGCCGAGCTTCGGAGCCAATTCCGTTGCGTTCAACCAATCGCTTTGATCAGTTCAATTGGACTGCCGATGGAAACCTGCTTGCCAGTGACGGTCGTCGGCTGTGGAAGTTGGGGCGTGACGGCAAGATCGAATCTCAATTACTTGGTGATGCGTACGTCCAGATTTTCTTCCCTGGGCCTTGCGGCGCAGGGAACATAGTTTTCTCAGGGAATGTCGGGGATGGGATGTTTATCTGGAGGGCCAAAGCGGACGGTTTGGGGGCGGTTAAATTGACCAGCGGAGGTCGGGACCTATGGCCGGTCTGCTCGCCTGATCAGAAATGGGTCTACTACTTTGACCTGTCCAGTCTTCAGATGTCACGCGTTTCCCTGGACGGTTCTAGCAAACCGGAAGTAGTCCCGGGAAGCGTCGCCCCGGAAGGGTTTGCTCTTTCTTCGATTCAACCGAGTATATCCCCCGATGCCGAAACGCTGGCTTATGTCCTAATCGACCGCAGGCATACGCTGGGTGAGACAAGGCCCGTGTCCAGCAGATTCACACTTGCCTTGCTAAAGCTGAATTCGACCAATCCACCGAGGCAGCTCGACCTAAACCCGCATTTTGTCGAAGAGGTGAACTTTACACCTGACGGAAAAGCCGTTGCCTATAGAATCCGCGAGAATGGAGTAGAGAACATTTGGGTTCAGCCTCTCGATGGCTCTCCTGGCCGTCAACTTACTAACTTTGCTTCTGACAGCATCTGGGAATTTCACTGGTCACCAGACGGAAAAAGCCTGGGAGTCATGCGCACACACTCGGAATCAGATGTCGTTTTACTGCAAGAATCCAAGCCGTAGCACGTCCAATGCTGCGCATCCTCACGCGTGTTGAACCCGGCTGGGCCGCGCTTTAGAACTGGAGCTGGGCCTTCAGCTGAATCATCCTCGAAGAAACTTCGTCCGTCGCGGCAAGACCAGCCCCGAGAATGCTGGTGGGGGGCTCCTCCATGTAGAAGATCTGCCCAAATCCTCCAGAAGAAATGTCGCTATCTGGAATACCAAAATTCGGGTGGTTGAAGAAGTTGAAGAATTGGAACCCAATCCCCAGCACGGCGTTTTCCCAGTGAGGAATCTTGGTGTTTTTTAAGATGGTGAAGTCCGTGTTGAAGTAAGCCGGGCTGCGAAAGCGATTGCGCCCTTGCGCAAATGAAACAGCAGCGCCGCCGCAAGGCCCGGACGGACCCGGCAGGGTCCCGGTGTTGAATCCGGTCTCGCAGTCCGCTTGCACAAAAAGTGCGTTGGGATTAAGTGACCCATTGGCCAGTATCTGTGGCGGTTGACAAGGATGCGGCACAAGCGGGTTGGCCGCGCCTTCGCCACACGACGTCCCTGAACCCAGAGGGCCGGCCGGCACGGCATAGATCGGGCCGTAAAAATTATTGCTCAGCAGATTGTTCTGTGCCATGGCGTCAACAACCGTGTACGGAAGTCCAGTGCGGGCAAAGATTGTTCCTGAGATCTGCCACCCCTTCACGAAGTAATCCGAGCCATGGCCGCCCAGCGCAGCCTTCAGCGGGAGTTCCCACACGTAGCTGGCATTGAAGGAGTGGCGTATGTCGTAGTCTGCGGGTCCATAGCTGCCACGAAGATTGTCCGGAGCTTGCGAATAAAGAGAGCTGCCCCCCGTAAATTGGCCCAATCCCCCATTGGAGACTTCGTCAAGCGCATGCCCGTATGTGTAGTTTGCCTGAAACAGCCCTTGGCTCCATCGACTGAAGCGATGCAGGAAGGAAGCGACCATTCCATTGTAGTTAGAGACGCCGGGCGTATTGAATTCGGTGACGAAACCGAATCGAGGGTCGGCGCAAGGCAGAACGGGCGGGCTTGCGCATTGCCCGGCTGGAAGCGATCCGAAGCCAAAAGCGTTGGCCGATGCGTTCTGCACCAGTTCGTGGATGCCGTGATTGCCAAAGTAGCCGATGGTCAGCGAAGTCGTGTTTTTGAGGCTCTGCTGTACTTGCAGGCTCCACTTCTGATATTGCGGCGAATGAGTCTTCTCATTCGGAACGCTGATACTCGGTGGAAAAAAGAATGGATCAGATGACCGGATTTGAGCAAGGTTCTCACCGTCGGCAAACCCGTTGGCGAAGCTCGCATTCGACTGAGCTGCGACCTTGAAGAGGCTATTGCTCTCATTCGGAGTGAGATTATAGTCGTCGATTATGAACGAGTTAACCAGTGGCGGATTGCCAGCGAAAGATTCCCCAACGGTACCTGCAAGCGAATCGTAAAAAATGCCAACCCCACCTCGGACCACAATGTTGTGCGATACCCCAAGAGGCTGCCAGGCGAAGCTGAATCGCGGCGCCCATACGATGCTGTCCGTATTCTCGAAAGCTTGTTTCTGATTGCTGAGGATCGCCTGATTGTAGGGCTGGTCAGGGTCGTGGCTGACTGACTCGAACGGCCCGGCCAACCGAACAAAGCAGCGGCGGACACAGGTCGGATTCGACTGATGCTCAGTCCGGAGCGCGATCGTAAGCGTCAGGTTCGGTCGCTTGCGCCATTCATCCTGTGCGTAGAGCCCCAGTTGATAAAAGGCAAGGCGTTGCTCGGTCTGAGAAGGAAAGGACTGTTGCAGAAGCGTGTAATCGGTTGAATCCGAGCCGTTCAGCACGGCTGGATCCACGCCCCCTTGATAAAAGGCGTCCAGAGATACGGGGACCAAGTAGCCGTTCTGATAGAAAGAGAAGTTGAAGTCACTCCAGTATGTCCGTACAAAGTTCGCACCGAAACCGAACTTGTGCCCACGCCAGGCCATCACGAGATCGTCTGAGATTTGGTATCGCGTTCTGTTCAAGCCTTGGGGGAATGCCCAGTCCTCACCTCCCAACTGTGCAAACACTGGGGGGCTCAGGACCGTGGGAAACGCTGACAAGGACTGCGATGGATTCCGTAATCTAAAGATACTGCCAAACCATGTACCTGCCACAAGAAACTGGTTAACGGCTGAGGTCCCAAAGCTGTGAGTTTCGTTGACTTGGCTCTGCCACCACGGCTGCTCGCTATCAATGTTGAACAACGAACTGACGGGATCGGTATAGGTCGCTTGATCACCGTGGTCGTATTGCAGCAGGAGATAAGCACGATCATTGGTCCGGATGTTCCAGTCCATGCGGCCCGACACGATGGATTCATCCGTGGGCCGGCCAATCGTCTTGCGGAAATTGATTGAGCAGGGCACGCTGGTACCAAGTCCGTCTGGCCCGACAAATCCTTGACAACCAATGGGGTCGGCAGCACTACTGCCGGGAGTAGCTGCGCTGGCTCCAGGAGTGGCGTTATAGAGGTTGAACATCTGTTTGTAAAATGCGTCGGAAGCGGAAGTTGAGCCAAACCGCGCATCAATATTGGCAATCGTCGCCGCCTCAAATTGTGCACTCGGGAGAACCACCTGAAAAGCCGAGGGCAGTAACACACGCAGACCTTCCGTGTCGAAGAAGAAAAAGAGTTTGTCCTTCTTTATCGGGCCGCCCAAGGAACCAGCCCATTGATTGGCGATATCGAACGGCCGTGGCACGCCGTTCGCATTATTGATCCAATCGTTGGCGTTGAACACTCGGCCATTCCACAAGTACACCGCATTTCCGTGGAATTCGTTACCTCCGGACTTGGTAATGTAGTTGATGTTCGTGCCGGCGGCGCCGCCGAACTGGCCGTAGTAGCCGTTGGAAACAATTGTTGCTTCTTGGATCTCGTTTTGCCCTAAAAGCAGATTCAGGGCTCCGCTATAGTTGATGTTGTACGAGTTGCCGGTTTCACTGATTCCATTCAAGGTGAAATAATTTGACGTGCCCGGCATACCAAGAATGGAAAAGTTACCGAGGCCCCCGTCGGTGTTCATGATCGCGCCCGGAGAGGTTTGCGCGATATATGTGAGATCGTTGCCGGGATTGGGGACCTCAGAAACTTGCAGTCGGGTTATGGTTGTGGAGGCGTCGCCGTTCTCCGCCTGGATAAGCGGACCCTCCACCGTCACGTTAACCGTGGTGCGGGCCGATGCGATGGTGAGCTGAATGTTTAGCGTCGCGGGCGTTCCCAAAGAAATATCCAGAACGTGCGTGGTCGTTTGAAAGCCGGGATGGGCCACTGTGAGGGCGTAGCTTGAAGGTAATAGAAAGGAGAACTGATAAACTCCTTCGGCATTCGTCTTCGCGTGCAGCATGGTTCCCTTGGCATTGTCTTTCAGTTCGACATCTGCGTCCGGTATTACTGCGTCCTTAGGATCGGTCACGACGCCGGTAAGCCCCCCACTCGTGGTGGTTTGAGCACTCAGCTCATACGAAGGGATAACCAAGGAAAGAAAAAACACTACGCAAGGGTATATTTGCCACTGTGGACGTGAGCTCAGATGCTTCATGGGGCTCTCCACTCGGAACCGCGCCTGATCGATGACTGCCACAGAGGGGGAAGAGCTGTGGCCGACCGTAAAAGACGAAATGAGTTTCGCTTTACTCCAGCACGAGTGCCAGTCCATCGTGCCGAACGGAGCGAAGAAAGTATATACCCCAGGATGCACGCTGATCAGATCGCCTTTGAACGAATAGAAACGCTAGTGCACCAGGCGCACACGCCTGGTCATCGTTTTATTACCTCGCTTGAGGCCTGACGAGTCAGAACCCAGTGTGGAACTCAAAATTTGCGGGCTTCGGCCACTCAGCAACGCTTCCCATAAGCCCGTTTCTGGATAGTTTCGGTTTGCCGTCAAACCGGGACTTGCTTCGCGCGAGGCGGCTCAGGACGTAAGCGCGGCATTGTTTACGCCAGTCTCTTCGCGTCAGATTTCAAATTGAGATTCCGGATTAGCCGGTGCAAGTACTTGGGGTGAATCCCCAGAAGGCGGGCGGCCTCGACCTGGCTACCGTTGGTTTCGTCCAGCGCCGCGAGAACAAGTTGTTTCTTCGTCTGGTTCAGAGTGTTGTGATACCGTGCGGCAGCCAGTCCAGACGACTGTTCTTCCAGCAGCACGTTAGGTAGGTCTTCGGGAAGAATTTCATCGGTCAATCCCAGCACGATCGCGTGTTCGATGGCGTTCTCTAATTCGCGAACATTGCCCGGCCAACTGTATTGCATCAGCAGCGAACGCGCTTCGGCCGCGATGCCTTTGAAGGCGCGCTTGCACTTCGCCGCGTACTTGTTGGCGAAGTAGAGAGCCAGCAGAGGTATGTCCTCGCGATGCTCGCGCAAAGGAGGCAGGGCTACAGAAACCACATTCAGCCGGTAATACAAGTCCTGCCGGAACTCGGCAGTTTTGATGGCCTGCTCGAGGTTCTTGTTGGTGGCCGCTAGCACGCGCGCATTAAATGAGAGCAGGCGGGTTCCTCCGACGCGTTCAAATTCGCGCTGCTGCAGGACTCGCAGCAGCTTGGCCTGCAATAGGGGAGCCATCTCCCCGATTTCGTCGAGAAAGAGAGTGCCGTTTTCCGCGGCCTCTAGTTTGCCCTTCCTGGTGCCGACTGCGCCGGTGAAAGCTCCTTTTTCGTGGCCGAAGAGTTCGCTTTCGAGCAGAGCTTCCGGGATGGCAGCGCAGTTGATCGCTACGAATGGCTGGCCGGCGCGCACACTCTTGGCGTGAATGGCGCGGGCGACTAGTTCTTTGCCGGTTCCACTCTCGCCGCGAATTAGCACTGTGGAATCGCCTTTTGCTACGCGCGCGATAAGCTCGCTGACCTTGCGCATCGGCCGGCTTTCGCCGATGAGCGTGTCCTCGGCTTCCACCTCAGCGCGAAGGCGCTGGTTTTCGGTGCGTAGAGAATCCAGCTTCAGGAGGTTCTCAAGTGTGACCGCGGCGATGCGGGAAATCGAGCTGACGAAATAGGCGTGATCCTCACCGAAGGGCGGCGAAGAGGCGGGCGCACTCAGATAAATCACTCCGAGGGTTCTCTCGACCGCGACCAGAGGTATGCACAATACATGCTCGGCCGAAGTTGTGGCCGCGGGAGCGGCTGCCACAACGGCGCAGCGCTCCCAGGTCGCTTGCCGCACTAACTCTTCGCGAATGATGATCTGCTCCGTTTCCAGGCCTTTTCGATTCCAGGTGCAGGATAGACCGGGTTCGTCATTCGAGTTCGCCTGAAGCAATATTGCAGCTCGCGCCGCGGGGATCACTTCGCAAATCAATTCGAGCAAATCGCGTTCGAGGGCTTGCACATCGCGGGTGGAATTGATGACATTCGCAATCTTGAAAAATGCAGCCAGATCGCGCACCATTCGGGCTATCCAGAGATCATCGGTGGGCAGGCCGCACGGATCGAGGGACATCGTCTTCAACTCGGCGGTCGCCGTGTCGCGGCCGGGGCGCGATGTCAGCAGTGCGGCGTCGTCGGGACCGGCGAGAAACACAAACTCGCTGCTCCCGATACGAATCCGGTCTCCATGTTGAAGGGTCTTACGGCTTACCTGCGTTTGGTTGACGAAAGTCCCATTGTGGCTGTCGAGGTCGGCGATTTCAAAAACACCGGCGGAGACCTCGCTCACCGAGCAATGCTTTCGTGAAACCGCAGGGTCGCTCACCTCAACCTGATTGGAGGGATCTCTTCCCAGAATCAGCGGGTCATCCTTTACGACCCAGACCATCTCCTTTGGGAAGCCGGAGATTGGCACCAGTCTCGGGTTCGTCACATCATTCTCCCGGTTGTTCAGTGTAGCTGAAACTGCCGGAGATGGATGGTCGAATCGACTTGAGCTTCTGCGGGGAACCAAAAGACTCCCGCGGGTTGCTTTTTGACTACCGCTTGGGGCGCCTGTTGACCATGCCGGCGAGGACGGAGGAGGTTATGTTGCTGAAAATCCGGCAGAATCGGGCGAATTGGCGCCGGTTCGCGTTTGGCACGGCATGTGCAACATGTCAATGCGTCACAACGAGCTTCAAGTGATAGCGCAAAGGAGCTTGAGTGACAAATTCAATTGGGTTCCGCCGAAAGGAGCCCCCAAGGAGGATGTCATGAAACGCAACCTTATCGGGATCCTGTCGATGGTGGTGATGTCGGTAGTGATGAACGCGGCGGCACAAGCTCAGACAGTAGCCAAAGCTAATGTGCCGTTCGCCTTCAAGGTAGGGTCGGCGCAGCTTCCGGCCGGCACCTACGAAATCCGGACCATAAGCGAGAACGTGGTCGCGATCAAGAGCAGTAACGGCGGGGCGGGCGCGCTGTCGTTGGCGCGGCGTGATTCTACCAAGAACGCGAGTTCCAAGCTGGTCTTCCACCACTTGGCTGGCCAATATTTCCTGACGGAGATCTGGGGAGCCCCCGGTACCGCTGGAAAGATGATTCCGCGCTCCAAACAGGAGACGAACCTGGAGAAGGAACTGCGGGCCGCCGGCCAACCGAGTGCCAGCGAAGAGATCTTGATCGCTCTTAACTGAAGGGCCGCTAACACGAACGAAAAGCCGGAGCAGGGCGCTCCGGCTTTTTGCCTTTCGTGCTTGTTATGGACATCGTCGAGTCTCCATGCATCGCAAGCCAGGCGAAACAAGAAGAAGGGCCTGCCGACGTCCCCACAGTTTCTTCTGGCTCGCTGCCGTCAGATTGTATTCGCTGCATATATAGATAAGAGAACCTGACGACTGACATGACATTGATGAAGCACCGTCAGTGACCGATGTGCACCGCTTTAGGGTTGTGGCTGGATCACGGGCTATTTGGGTTTACGTTCCAACGCAGACTCCGACAACGTTGTCCACAAGTCGGCTCGTGGGAAGTGAAGCTATTATGGCCCGAGAAAGTGCGAGCAATGAACTTCAAAATTATTGGGGATCTCCGCCTCAAGTAGACCTTTTCACCGGAGAAAGTTTCGATCTCGTGACTTCCCGGGAGTTAGTGCCGCGACGATTTTTCGTTTGGCGAAACATCGCGATACCGGTCACAATCCCTATCTGGGGCTCTGAGCAGGCGACGCGGTCTCGGTCATATGCTTCTGCAGAATGAAGGGCCTTGAAGCTGAAGATTGCCGAACGTTTACCAACCTAACAGCTTCGTGTGCGATGTGTTCGGCGCTGACTTCGAATGCTTTGATCAGTTCCCAAGGAGCGCCTGATTCACCGAACCGGTCGTGTACGCCGATGGCTCCGGTGATTACCGGCACTCGGTAGAGCTCTCGCGATCCGGTGATGATTCCGCTGACGCGCCATGCTAACGCGCCTATCTGATGTTCTTCAGCCGTGATGATTATGCCTGTCTCTTGTGCCGCCCGGATTACCGCTTCCTCGTCCATTGGTTTCAGCGTATGCATGTTGATGATGCGTGTTTCCCAACCGAATTCCTGCTGCAAGATGTAAGCGGCCCGCATTGCTTCGGGGACCATGGGCCCGCACGCGATGATCGTCAGATCCTCAGACTGGTTCTCGTAATCGGCGGCGAGACAGGTTGCGAAGGCATCCACAAAATTGTCGGTGATGTGCCGCAGCCGAATCACGTTTGCCTTACCGAAAACAAACGGAGTTTCTTCCTTGGTGACGATTGGCGTAGCTTCCCGCGCAAAGCGGATATACTTGGGCCCGAAGTGTTGCAGCAGGAAATAGCTGGTAGCCTTTCTCGTTTCAATCGCATCACAGGGCACGACCACTGACATGTTGGGCAGACCGCACATCGCGAATAAATCCTCAAGCGCCTGATGTGTTGCGCCATCTTGCCCAACCGAGACGCCCCCATGTGCCCCGGCAATCAGCACGTTGAAATTGCCGTAGCAGATCGAGGTCCGGATCTGATCCAGGTTTCTTGCAGCGGCGAACGTTGCATAGGTACCGAGGACTGGAAGCTTGCCTTCTTTGGCCAGCCCAGCGGCCGCTGACGTTGCGGATTGCTCGGCGATTCCCATGCTGATCCAGCGTCTCTTGCGCTCCGGCTTGCCTGCGTAAAAATCGCTGAGTGTGATTGAACTTGAAATATCGAGGCCGAGGCAGACCACACGTTCGTCCTCGCCAAGTTGCGCGAGCGCCTGGCCGAACCCCTTCCGCGTCGGCTCCATCTGTGCGTTCATCACAATCAGGCGGTTCCACCAGTAATCGCGGCTGAAGTGCGGTAGCTTTTCGTTCAGTGCATGAGTCGCCTGGTGTTGATAGTTTTCCGCATGTTCTAACAAGCTGGCATAGGGAACCTTTTCTGCCAACCCGAGTTCCCGCAAGCCCTTGATCATCTCTTCGCAGTTGGGAGCTTTTCCGTGCCAACCGGCAACGTTCTCCATGAAGCTGACGCCCTTGCCCTTGACCGTTTTCGCCAGAACCACCAGCGGCCTGCCCGTGCCGTGGTTGCCGACCGACAAAGCTTTCGTGACCTGATCCATTTCGTGCCCATCAATCTGCATGACATCCCAACCGAAGCTCTTGTATTTCTGCTCCAGCGGATCGATGTTCATGACTTCAGCGACGGGCCCATCAATTTGGAGCCGATTGCGGTCTACGATGCCGACCAGGTTGTCGAGCTTGTGGTGTGCCGCTTCCATTGCCGCTTCCCAAATCTGACCTTCCTGCTGTTCGCCATCGCCCATAATGCAGAACGTGCGGTAGTTCTGCTGGTTGAGTTTTCCGGCCAACGCCACTCCTACAGCGATGCTTAACCCTTGGCCCAGCGAACCGGTCGATACTTCCACACCGGGGAGCTTGAGCCAGTGTGGATGCCCTTGAAATGGCGAGCCAAGCTTCCGCAGGGTGGCAACATCTTCCAGTTTGCAGAATCCAGCAAAGGCAAGACCTAGGTAGAGGCTGGGAGCTTTGTGTCCCGCCGACCAAATAATCCGGTCCCTCTGGGGCCAATCCGGATTCTCTGGATCGTGATTCGCCACTTTGAGATAAAGAGCCGCGGCTATGTCCATGATCGAAAGCGTGCCCCCGGCATGACCTGACCCTGCGGCGCACAGTGCCACCAAGTCGTAACCGCGCATCAGATTGGCGGCTTCGATCAGCTCCTCAATTGAATAATCGCGGATGATCTTTCCGGTTACAGAGTCGAGAAGCGCCATGGCGTCCTCCTGAAAGCGTCATTAAGTCCAGTCGAGCAGCATCCGCCAAGTGCCGGTCACTCCAACACGAAAATGTTCTTTCGCACGCACATCTCCTTCAGAATCTTCGGCCACACGCTCACGCTGACTTCGCCCAGATGAGCTTTCCGTAGCAATAGCATCAGGGTCCGTGACTGCCCGATTCCGCCGCCGATCGAGAGAGGAATTTCGTCGGCAAGTATCGCGCGATGATAGGGAAGCTTGAGGAAGTCGAGCTGGTTCGACATTTTCAACTGCTGCTTCAAAGTTTCCGCAGTGACGCGAATACCCATCGAGCTCAGTTCGTGGCGCCGCTTCGTGACCTGATTCCACACCAAAATGTCGCCGTTTAGGCCGTGCGTGTTTTTGCCGGTCTGGTCGCGGGTTTCGGTAATCCAGTCGTCGTAGTCGGCAGCGCGCATTTCGTGAGGGTAGCCATCCTTGAGCGGCCAACCGATGCCGATGATGAAAACGGCGGGGTATTTCTTTAGCACCTCGGTCTCGCGCTGCTTGCGCGGCAGATCTGGATACATGTCGAGGATCTCTTCGGCGTGCAGAAACGTGAGCTTTTCAGGGAGATCGGAATAGCGAGGATCTTTGAGCTGCGGAAACAGCGACTGCGCAAACTTCTCGCCATCCACTAGAACCTTCCAGATCCCGTTCACAATCGACTTGAGAAAATCTAGATTGCGCTGCTCGTCGGTAATGACCCGCTCCCAGTCCCACTGATCGACATAGGCCGAGTGATCGTGATCGAGAAAATAATCCTTGCGCACGGCGCGCATATCGGTGCAGATGCCCTCGCCGGGTTTGCAATCGAATTGTTTCAACGCCACGCGTTTCCATTTGGTCGCGGCCTGCACTACCTGCGCGTCGATAGGATGCGCATCACGATCATTTGAGATGTGGAACTGGATAGGAGTTCGCGAACCGTCGCGGTCGAGCATGTCATTGACGCCGCTCTCCACGTCAACGATGAGAGGCACCTCAACCATCATCAGGTTGAGTTGCTTACAGAGGTTGTCCTCGATATAACGCTTGACTTGGAAAATAGCTTGCTGCGTCTCTTTCGGCGAGAGCAGGGAATGGTAGTCTTTGGGCAGAATTGTTTCCAGTTCTCTGTAATCTCCGATACCTGGCCCGGCCAGATCACTTTTTTTATCCTCAAGAAGAGTGGTCATGGGATTCTCCTCGCAGGCGCAGTCGTTCGCCCGCGAACAATCGCTTAATTGACATTAGAGTACGAGGGTTGATTCTGGTCTGTGCGGAAGGTCACAATGATCAGTGAGGCGACCGGCTGTCTGTGAGCCCCCTTCGATGCCCCTGAATCACTTTCGTGATTCGCTCAAAGGCCCAGTCAATCTCTTCACGGCGGATGATCAGCGGTGGTGCGATGCGGAGTACTCGGTCATGCGTTTCCTTGCACAGGATTCCTTCCTCCTTGAGCGCCTCGCAGTAGGGGCGCGCTGGGCTGCAGAGTTCGATGCCGATCCACAAGCCTTTGCCGCGTACATCTTTCAAATCTGAGCTGCGCAGCGTCCGCAATAGAGTCAGGAAATAAGCCCCTAGCTCGGCCGAGCGTTCTACCATCTTTTCTTCGACCAGGACGCGCAACGCGGTCCGCGCCATAGCGCAGCCCATGGGGTTGCCGCCGAAGGTGCTGCCATGGTCGCCCGGTTTGTACACTCCAAGAATTTCTCGAGACGCCAAAACGGCTGAGACTGGATAGAATCCGCCGGCGAGTGCCTTGCCAATAATCAACACATCGGGCGTGACTGCTTCGTGCATGTAGGCAAAAAGCTTGCCCGTTCGTCCCAGACCAGACTGAATTTCATCCACCATCAACAGAACGTTATGCTGGCGGCAGATGTTCGCCGCCTCCCGCAGAAATCCTTCCGGCGGAATGACTATTCCAGCCTCGCCCTGAATGGGCTCTACCAGAAAAGCGCAAGTGTTGGGGGTGATGGCTTCGCGAATGGCATGAGCATCTCCGAATGGAATGACTTTGAAGCCTGGAGTGAACGGGCCGAAGCCATCGCGATATTGTTCGTCGGTGGAAAAGCCTACGACAGTGACGGTGCGGCCATGGAAATTATTGGCGCAAACGATGATCTCAGCTTTGTCTTGCGGAATGCCCTTAATCTTATAGCCCCACTTGCGAGCGGTTTTGATGGCCGTTTCGACGGCCTCCGCGCCCGAGTTCATCGGAAGCACCATGTCAAAGCCCGTCAGATCATGGAGTTCTTTGCACAGCAGCGGGAGTTGCTCGTTGCGGAAAGCGCGTGAGGTAAGCGTGACTTTCCGGGCCTGGTCCTCAAGAGTTCGCAGAATCTTAGGGTGACAGTGTCCTTGATTCACCGCGGAATACGCCGCCAGGCAATCGAGGTAACGTTTGCCTTCGACGTCATACACCCACACGCCTTCCGCACGCTCGATCACCACGTCGAGCGGACGATAGTTATGAGCTCCATACCGGTTCTCGATTTCGACGAAGTCCTGGGTGTGTAAGGGCTGCTCTATGAATTGCGTTGTCATAAGTTCCTTTTCGCGCTTTGTCTTAATTTCTTCCACCACCGCTTTCTCCAACGTATTCCCTCCTGACCGCTCCTACTCCAACAGCATGGTCAGCAACGCATCCTCCCACCGGCAGTTCGAGCTCTGCGCTCAGCTGGATTTCCGCTTGGTCGTGATCGGGGAATATGTGAGTACCGGCACATCCCACAACTGCCGGGCACAGGTTCTCGCAAGAAGTGATGATGGCTTCCTTCCCGCCACTGCGCAGAAAGCGCAATACGGATTCGATTTTGGGGCCCATATTGCCGGGTGGAAAGTGGCCCGCCTTGGCGTACCCCTCCAGTTCAGTCACCGCAACGCGATCCAGCGCACGCTGTGTAGGTTTCTTGTAATCCAGGTACACGTAGTCGATGTCGGTCGAAATAACAAATAGAGTGACGCCGAGGCGGGAAGCCAGCAAGGCGGAAGCGCGATCCTTGTCGATGACAGCCTCGACGCCTTGCAGTCTCGCGTTTTTCCAGACCACAGGAATCCCTCCACCTCCGCATGCAATGACCAGCACGCCCTGCTCCACCAGATCTCGAATGACCTTGAGTTCAACAATGTCAATCGGCTCTGGCGACGGAACCACCCGGCGATAGCCGCGAGCTGCGTCCTCCACGATCTCCCATCCAAAAAGGCGCTTGCGTTCTTCGGCACCGGCGCGCGAATAGAAAGGACCTATCGGCTTGCTGGGGTGGTTCATTGAAACATCGTCCGGCGACACCAGGCTTTGAGTGACGACAGTCGTCACCGGCACGTGCAGACCTGCGTGCTGTAGTTCAGTTTCTAGCGATTGCTCGAGAATGTATCCGATCTCGCCCTGGGTAGAGGCGCCACAAACGTCCAGCGGGTGCCCAGGAACCAGGCTCGCTCCCCGTTCCGAGCGCAGAAGCTGTGCTCCAACTTGCGGACCGTTCCCATGCGTGAGCACGATCCGGTAGCCGGCATGGATCAGGCCGACGATCTGCACTGCTGTCCGCTGGGCATTTGCCCGTTGCTCGGCGATCGTTCCCTTTTCTCCCGCGCGTATCAGGGAGTTTCCGCCAACGGCAAGGAGCATAGTCTTCATAAGTTGCAACTGCTTGCTTGCACTTTTCCTACGCGTGCACCAACTCTTGCAACTCGACAAGTCCCGGCAATTTGAGGAACTCGCCTTTCATCAACTCCAGCATGATGGCCTTTTGGGAGTGCAGCCGGTTCTCTGCCTGCTGATAGACGAATGACCGTGGCGAATCGATAACCTCGTTGGTGACTTCTTCGCCGCGATGTGCGGGAAGGCAATGCAGGAAGATGGCATCCCGTTTGGCCCGGCGGAACAGGGTCTTATCCACCTGGTAAGGAAGGAAGATATGTTTTCGCGCCTCCGCCTCTGCCTCTTGTCCCATGCTCGCCCACACATCGGTGTAGACCACATCAGCGTTAGCCGCCGCTTCTTCCGGATCATTAGTTAAGGTGCAAGTGCCACCCATTTCCGCGCCGCGCGCCCGAGCCCACTGCACGGACTCCGCATCGAGTTCATACCCTGGAGGCGTGGCCAGCCAGACATGCGCGCCTAGCTGGGCTCCGGCAAACGTTAGAGAGCGCGCAACATTGTTGCCATCACCCACAAACGCAATCTTCAACCCCTCCAGATTGCCTTTAGCCTCCCAAATCGTGAGGTAGTCCGCAATCGCCTGGCAGGGATGACTGTAGTCGGTGAGCCCATTGATGACAGGAATGCTGGCGTACTGTGCCATCTGCACAACTACTTCGTGGGAGAAGGTGCGGATCATGATGCCCTGCACCATGCGTTCCAGGTTCTTAGCCACGTCGTACACTGACTCGCGTTTTCCCAGATTGATCTCAGCAGGAGAGAGGTAGAGCGAAAAGCCGCCCAGTTGTTGAATGCCGACATCAAAAGTTACCCGGGTGCGTAAGGAAGATTTCTGGAAGATCATGGCCAGCGTCTGGCGCCGGAGAGCCATGCTATAGGCGGTCGGGTCCGCCTTAACTTGACGGCCAAGAACCAGTAGGTACTGGATCTCCGAAGGCGAGAAATCTCGAATCGAGAGAAAATCTTTGACATTCATCTTGCGACTCCTTCCAGTACTGGCTCGTGCTCGTGACTGAACTCGGCAAGCATTTCGGCCAGGCCGGGTTTAGTGAGTTCTTCTACTTCGTAGGTCACGCGGAGATTGGGCTGGTCAAGTTTGATGACTCGTGAAAGATCAATGGGAGTGGCGATCAGCACGAGATCACAGGACGTGCGGCGGATGGTTTCCTCCAGTTCGTGTCTTTGCATCGCGCTGTAACCCATGGCCGGCAAAAGGTTCGTCAGGTGGGGATAGCGATCGAAGGTGCCGCGAATTGATCCCACGGCGTAAGGCCGCGGGTCCACCAATTCGGCTGCTCCGCATTGCCGCGCTGCGACCACGCCGGCGCCGTAAGGCATTTCTCCATGAGTGAGTGTGGGGCCGTCCTCCACGACCAGAACGCGCTGCCCTTTCACCAAATACGGCTCCGGGACAGAGACTCGGCAGGCCATCTCAAAAACCACTGCCTTCGGGTTGTAAAGCTTTATGTTGTGATGAACCGTCTCAAGGTCACGCTGATAGGCCGTGTCGATCTTGTTGATTACGATCACATCAGCACGCCGCAGATTGACTTCACCCGGGAAGTAGGACAGTTCATGACCCGCACGGTGTGGATCAGCGACCACGATTTCCAGATCGGAAGCATAGAAGGAAGTGTCGTTATTGCCTCCATCCCACAAAATGACATCCGCTTCTTTCTCGGCCCGCTCGAGAATCTTTTCGTAATCAACTCCCGCATACACCACCGTCCCTTGGCGAATGTGCGGTTCGTACTCTTCGCGCTCCTCGATCGTGCATTGCTGAAGGTCGAGGTCCTCCATGGTTGCGAAGCGTTGCACAGCCTCCGCTGCAAGGTCTCCGTAAGGCATAGGATGTCGAACGACTACTGGTCTTCGACCCAGCCTGCGCAACTCCGAAGCGACTAGGCGCGAGACCGGGCTCTTGCCGCATCCCGTTCGCACTGCGCACACGGAAATCACGGGCACCACGGACTTGAGTTGGGTGCGCCCGGTTCCCAGAAGCCAGAAATCAGCGTCCGCTGCCACGGCACGGGAGGCGAGATGCATCAAGTTCTGGTGGGAAATGTCGCTGTAGGAAAATACCACCACATCAATCTCGTATTCGACGACCAGATTTTCCAGATCGTTCTCTTCGAGAATAGGAATGCCTTCGGGATACAGCACTCCTGCAAGTTCCGGCGGATACCGGCGTCCGGCAATATCAGGAATCTGCGCGGCAGTGAATGCAACTACGTGGTAGTCGGAATTATCACGAAATAAGACGTTGAAGTTATGGAAGTCCCTGCCTGCGGCACCAAGAATCAAAACTCTCTTCATGGCATACCTCCAACGAAGGTTGTTTTACGTCATATCTTCTCGCTGGTCGGTTGTGGCGGCTGTATTCCTGATCACATCTAAGGGTGACTTCTTGGCACACAAAAGGTGCTACGAAGAGGGTCCTACCGGGTAAGGCTCTTGAGAAGGATGTCACGATGACGTGTGTCCAACATCACGGTTTGCTACCGGGAACGATGGAAGAATAAGGCGTCGTCCAGTTGGCAACGCGCCTGCGAAAGAAAGCCGCTCTCCACCGTGTGTGCCTCAGTGGCGGACCTTTCACAATATCTACCTGTCGCAACGGCTCGAAGCACGGCTGTCCGAGGCTGGATTTGAGTTGTTCATGCGGAAGGAAGCGCCATCCGGGGATGGCGCCTTGAGTCTGGGACAGGTCTCGGTAGCGGCAAGACTTCATGCATAGGGACCGGCCGGTTGCCGCGCTTACCTCTCGCCCAGCAATCATGAATCCCAGCTTGCCGTCCGTGCTAATTTGGTGAGGCGTGCCGCTTTCGAGGCGTACACTTAATGTTGATGATTCGGGAGTTGAACGAGTGGCTACGCAGGCACCGGCGCTTCTGACGCTTGAACAGCTTGAAAGGCTCGTTCCGGTCCTGCACAGTCGTGGTTATCAGGATGTTGGACCGACTGTGCGTGACGGAGCGATTGTTTATGATGTCGTCGAGAAGCTCTCCGATCTCCCGGTGGGATGGACGGACGAACAGGAAGCTGGACGCTATCGCTTGCGGCGCCGCAACGATGAGGCGCTGTTCGGCTATGTCGTCGGTCCTCAAAGCTGGAAGAAATACCTGCACCCTGCCGAAGTTCGTCTGCTGACCGCGGAGCGTAGCGGCCATACTTTTCGCATCTTGAACAATGAACCGGCTCCGCCGCGGCGTGCCTTCCTGGGCGTTCGAGCGTGTGAACTGGCCGCGATCGCCATACAGGACCGCGTCCTGCAGGGCGATCGCTACCGCGACTCCGTCTATGCCGCGCGCCGCGAAGGAATCTTCATCGTGGCCGTAAATTGCACACAAGCGGCGCCAACTTGTTTTTGCACCTCTATGGGCACCGGGCCGCGGGTGCGGGGCATCTACGATTTGGCTCTCACGGAACTGGTTGGGCCGGGCAGGCATGAATTTGTAATTGACGCCGGCAGCGAAGTCGGTGCTGAAGTGCTGACGGAACTGGCGCCGGCGCCATCGGTGGCATCGGAAGCGGTATGCCGGGAGGCGGAAGCTGCAGTGGATCGCGCCGCTTCCCAGATTCAGCGCCGCATGGACACAACCGGCATTCGGGACTTGCTCTACAACAACTTCGATCATCCCCGCTGGGACAATGTCGCTCAGCGTTGCCTCACTTGTGCCAACTGCACCATGGTCTGTCCCACTTGTTTTTGCACGACCGTGGAGGATGTCAGCGATGTGAGCGGCACGCACGCCGAGCGCTGGCGCAAATGGGACTCCTGTTTCACACAGAATTTCTCCTACATTCATGGTGGCAGTGTCCGCAGCTCCGCCAAGTCACGATACCGGCAGTGGATGACCCATAAGCTGGCTTCCTGGATTGACCAGTTTGGCAGCTCGGGCTGTGTGGGCTGCGGCCGTTGCATTACATGGTGCCCCGTGGGTATTGATATCACAGAGGAGGTCCGGGCCATGCGGGAGTCACCGGCCTCCTCTTCGGTAGTCTCTTCGAAGGAAAGCAGCCATGGAAACTCTTGAACGCATCATCGCCGACTATCCTTTCTTCGCCGGTCTCGAGTCGTATTACACAAATCTGCTGACCGGATGCGCCTCCAACGCGCGCTTTGACGCAGGCACCTACATCTTTAAGGAGGGTGAGGAAGCCAACGAATTCTATCTGATCCGCTCCGGCAAAGTTGCATTAGAGATCTTTGCGCCCCAGCGCAAGCCGATCATGTTGGCTACCCTGGGCGAGGGGGAGATTCTGGGATGGTCGTGGTTGCTGCCGCCTTACCTGTGGAAGTTTCACGCGCACGCCATCGAATCGACACGTGCGATTGCTCTTGACGGCAAGTGTTTGCGTACGAAGTGTGAGCAGAACCACGATCTCGGTTATGAGATGTTGAAGCGCTTTGCCCAGATCATGGAGCAGCGGTTGGAGGCGACCCGCTTCCAGTTGCTCGATGTTTATGCAGTCGGACGATGACGATGGCCGCAGCAGCTACTAACGATCCCATGCTCCCGCAGCCGCATTCCGTGCGACAGGTAGTGAAGGAGAGTTCCGATACCTTTACTCTGACGTTGGAAGCGCCGGGCGGGAACCGGTTCCAGCCGGGCCAATTCAGCATGCTGTGGGTATTTGGGGTCGGCGAGTTGCCAATCTCCATCAGCGGTGACCCGGCCGAGCGCGACCGGCTCGTCTACACCGTGCGCTCGGTCGGCCAGGCAACCCAAACGCTGGTGAGTCGCGAAGTGGGCGAAGCAATTGGAGTTCGGGGTCCGTTTGGGACGGGCTGGCCGGTCGAGAAAGCCCAGGGCCGGGACGTGCTTGTAATCGCGGGTGGAATCGGTTTGGCCCCGCTCCGCCCGATGATCTACGAGGTTCTGCATCACCGCGAAAAGTATGGGCGGCTGGTGATTCTCTATGGCGCGCGCAGTCCGCGTGACCTGCTCTATCGTAAGGAACTGGCCGCCTGGGCGCGGCAACGCGAAACTCAAGTGCTGGTGACGGTTGATTATGGCGGGTTGAGCTGGCGCGGCAATGTGGGCGTGGTCACGACGCTGTTCAAGCATGTGCGGCTGCAGCCCACGCATTCGCTGGCCTTCGCCTGCGGACCCGAGATCATGATGCGGTTTGTCGCCCGCGATTTGGAAACTCACGGCCTCGCCCGCGAGAATATCTACCTTTCCATGGAGCGAAACATGAAGTGCGCGGTCGGTTTCTGCGGACACTGTCAGTATGGCCCGCACTTCATTTGCAAAGACGGCCCCATCTTTCCGTATGACCAGCTGCGGCCGCTATTGGAGAAATATGAACTCTAAGATCAGGCGCAAGACGCGGATCGCAGTCTTCAAGTTTGCTTCCTGCGACGGTTGTCAGCTGAGTTTGCTCGACGCGGAAGATGAACTTCTGGGCATAGCAGGAGCCATTGACATCGCGTATTTTCCCGAAGCCTCTTCTTCCATGCTCAAGGGACCTTATGAAATCGGATTGGTCGAAGGATCGATTACCACCTATCACGATGCCCAACGCATCCAGGACGTTCGGCGGCAGTGCAAGACACTGATCACTATAGGGGCCTGTGCCACCGCCGGTGGCATCCAGGCCCTGCGAAACTGGAAGGATGTGGATGAATTTATTCGCATCGTCTACGCAACTCCGAAATACATCAATACGCTGAAGCTCTCCACACCCATCGCTGAACATGTGCCCGTGGATTTTGAACTGCGCGGCTGTCCCATCAACAAGCACCAACTTATCGAGCTGATCACAGCCACGCTGGCCGGACGTAAGCCGAATGTCCCGACGTACAGCGTCTGCATGGAATGCAAGCGGAAGGGCAACGTCTGCATTGCGGTGGCGCAAGGCGTCGCCTGCCTGGGACCCGTGACCCAAGCAGGATGCGGCGCGTTGTGCCCGAGCTTTGACCGGGGATGCTATGGCTGCTACGGCCCCATGGAGAGCCCCAACACGGGATCGCTGGGCAATCAACTCCACATTCTGGGTCAGAACAACGCGGAGATCAATCGTGCCTTCCGCAGCTTCAATGCCTGGGCCTGGCAGTTCCGCGAGGCGAGCGAGGAAAGTGAGCGCACGTGAGCAAGCCACAGACTAGAACGATCAAGGTTGATGTTTTGGCGCGTGTCGAAGGCGAAGGTGCTCTTTACGTCAAGCTCAAGGGCGACCAGGTTCAGGACGTAAAGCTGAAGATCTACGAACCGCCCCGGTTTTTCGAGGCCTTTCTCCGGGGCAGGCACTTCTCCGAACTCCCCGACATCGTGGCCCGCATCTGCGGAATTTGTCCCATCGCCTATCAGATGAGCGCCGTCCACGCCGTCGAGCGTGCTCTCGGTGTCGCGATCGATCCGTCAGTGCGACTACTGCGGCGGTTGTTCTACTGTGGAGAATGGATTGAAAGCCATACGCTTCACGTCTACATGCTGCACGCGCCGGATTTCCTCG
>Ga0187871_10000663_pt1 | contig 32212 bp, 45 predicted proteins | sample June2016WEW_16_1_FD_132988 | JGI IMG/M metagenome (GOLD analysis project Ga0187871, IMG submission 132988) | Peatland microbial communities from SPRUCE experiment site at the Marcell Experimental Forest, Minnesota, USA - June2016WEW_16_10 | ecosystem: Environmental > Terrestrial > Soil >...
CCGACGCACATGAGCGCGCCGAGGACGAAATTTGCCACGACCGCCAAGGCGAACCGCCAGCCCGCGAGCCCCATCGCCGAACCGGTCGGCGGGATGACTCCGAGGTTGGTCATCGTGAAGAACCCGGCGGCGAGCAGCAGGGCCACGCCCATGAACACCTGAATCACGCGGCGAGGCATTCGGCTAACGATGCCGGCGCCGATCCAGGCGCCCGCCCCGGCACTGATAACCATCGCCATCAGGAGCATGGGCTCGACCTGGACCGTCGTGATGAAGAGCGCCGCGCTGAAGAAGATCCCCACCGCATTGCCGACGTTCAGAGTCCCCGGGATCAGCTCGTCCGGCGGGTGCCCGCGCAGCTTGAACAACGCCGTGATCTGCGCGTAGTTCCCGATGCCGAGCGTGTCGAGGAAGCTGGTGACGCCGCCGATCACGACGTCGCCACCGGACGGGCGGATTGGCCAGCGGTGCCTGCGCGTTGCGATTACCCAGGCGACCACGACGGCTACCTCGACGGCCGCGAGGCAGGCATAGACGATCATCAGCGCCGCCGACATGGTTCCCCCCTCGCCGCCGATAGCCCACCTTGCCAAAACACTGCCGGCGTCTCGTTAGCTTAGCCGATTTCTGCAGGTCGCTCTCGGGAGCCTTGTCCGGCGGCTCATCACGACCCGTTGGAAGGTTGCCCGTACAATTGCGCCCGCATGACCGGACATACGCGAGCAATTAGGCGCGCCTCGAAGCGCGGGTAATTCTGGCGGTTCGAGCGAATGGCGGCCCGCAGCTTCGGTGGGCCACGGAGGGGTAGATGATTTGCTTGATCTTCATTTGAAATGCCAAGGTATTTCATGTCCACTCGCATAGCCCGCGTTTCGCATTGCGTATCATGTGCGCTCATTGTGATTGCATATCCAGCGCACGCCCAAACAGACGATATCCCGCAGCCTCTAAAACTGGGCTTCCCGCGATTTCCCGGACACCTCCTTTAGGTGCGTGGCTACCCGAGCCGGCTACAGTCCGGCCGTACAACACAGAGACCTCACTGCAGCCCAAATGACCCCAATACAGCTGAGCCGCGTCCAAGACAGGGCGCAGCGTTGTATCAACTCGAACTACAAGGACTTTGATTGAGCCGCCCTGAAACAGCATGAAGAAATGCGGAGGCCGCTTGCGGGATTGCGAACTCGTGGCACCGCGCTGAGAACATCGGCCCGCAAAAACCGCCTTCGGACGGGGCGGCGGCTAAACAACTTCATTGAATTGAGCTTCCGCAAAGCCGGCGGCTACGACAGACCGGTTGGGGTCGTCGTGGCCCATTCCGATCGTCCCCCCGCCCTGTGCGGCCAGATCCGTGACCGGAGGCTTACGGCGCATCGATGCGAAACAGTACCTGCAGCGGATAACCCACGGCACTTTCGAAAAACGCACGGTCCAGAGCCAGATGCTCCTCGGTTACCTTCAGTTCAATGATTTTGGGGACTGTTTGGAACCCGGCAGCGGCCAAGGCGTTGAAATAGTCGGCAAAAGTCTTGTGCATGTAACTCACGGGAACGGCCTTGCCGTCTCGTCGCCAGATATACCCTTCATAGGACTCATCGACACCGGCAAAGTAGTCTCGTCCCTTTGAGTCGAAGTAAACGGGCTTCTCCAAAGGGCGGATATAGGGCAGAAACGGGTGCGGTACCGTGAAAATGAAACGACCGCCCGGAGCGAGGCGTGAACGCACGCTCCGAAATACCGCGGTCATTTCAGCGCAGCTCAAATAGCTGACCATAAACACGGCGATCACCCGGTCGAATCGCTCCCGCGGAAAATCCTGAAAATTCGTGGCATTGCCGGTCTCGAATTTCATCGGGCACGGCGCACCGCTCGCGGCAACCTGTTGCGCACGCCCGACCATCTCACTGGAAATATCGATGCCGAATACCGACTGAGCGCCCGCCTGCGCCACCAGACGGGCAACGTATCCTTCTCCGCACCCGAGATCCAGCACATGCTTGCCTGCCATGGGTGCGAGTTCCCGCAGTACGAGCGGTCTGGCCGTGAAATCCGAGAGGATCATGGGCTCCTGCCGAGACCACTGGTCTGCGTTCTGATCGAACATTCCAGCGAAAGAATCAGTCCGCATGACAATGGCTCCTGACAACGATGCAAACGGAGATGTTGCCTTTCGCGGTGCGCTCGTTAATCGCATCGACTGCCACGCTCGGCGTTAAGGCTCTGCATCGCGCCAACGCCCGTCATTTGCCGCCGGTCGGATAATTGTACACACAGGCGCTGCGCCGAGTTTTAATTTGTCCGTGAGCGCAGGAAAAATTTACGGTTCCTGATACCAGTCGCTCATCAACGGCCGTTAAGAGTCGATCAGGACCATTGGAACGGCGCAGCCGGCATTTCGGCTTCCAACGGGTAAGATCGGTCACCGGTCACTCGATAAGTTGAACGCTCTTGCTCATTCCAGCAGACGTTGAAGGATTCGGTGATATTGCACGCAGCGTCGGGGCTGCTGGATCGGAAGGATGTGCCGGAGGCTTCCAAGCATTTTGTTATCATCCGGAAATTGAGATTTGCACGTCCGGATAAGGGCGGAGGCGCCACGCGCGCCTCCGCACCCTTTAGCTAACTCTCTCAATCCTCCGTCCCGCTCAATCTTGGTTCACGGCTGATTGAATGTCGTAACCGGTCAGCACACACCCAGAATATAGAGGATTAATACTTTTGGCGTTGTTTGCTATTAGCGTAGGGAAGGCCCCAGTAGCGGACAAAAAAGAAAAACGTTGTTGTTCGAATTAGCGACCTGGCCCGCCGCCAGGTTGATATCCGACAGATTCATAGGAGCAGTTGCCTCCCACGGAAAATCCTAGACTTGAGTGCCTGTTGGCCCGGCAACTGTGAGTCCCACGAAGAACTTGGTCCCCTGATCCGATACCGTCGTGCAATTGACCATTTCAATTACTCGCGGTGTGATCGCGGGCACGGTCGAAAAAACCATTGTATTGATTGATCCTTATCGGACCGCGACTTCGATGGCCCCAATCGAACCGATTGTAGTTACCGCAACCAGCCAAACGGACGATCCGCGATTCTGCTCGACGTCGTATACCTCCCAGTGGTACCTCTCAAACTGGGTCAAGTCTCGTATGTCCAACGACTCTGACTTGTCTCGGTCTATTCCATAGTCGACGAAGCCCAGAAACTTCACCGATTGGACCGGCCCTAAGTGACCCAGCTCCGCTTCAAGCGAATCCCCGGAGGATTCTCGGTCCGTTCCGGGATCGTGGCCGCGCTCGCTTGGAAACGCGGCTATCAGTTTCTGGAGCAAGGTGCGCACGGACGTCTCGGTCGAAGCGGCGTGCAGCTGACGTTTGTGATTCATCGCAATCTCGGCATCGATCTCGCGTGCGACTACATCGTACGGCACCACGATGAGTGGAACGCCCAGGAGGCGCTGCGGCGGCTCAAAATCTAGATTCACCATCCCCCACACACGGTCGCCGCGTGCTCCGCTCTTATCGGGAACGAACTTCCACTGCCGTACGGCGCTGACGGCAGCCTTATCCAATAGCGACGAGCCAGTGCTGCGTAAAATCTTAACCGCGTCGACATTCCCCTCAGCGTTCACCTGCAGCGCCATGGCAATGCGGCCGTGTTCCCTGGCGAAAGCCGCTTTAGACGGGTAGATCGGAGCGACGTAATGGATAACGTTGAGTGTCAACGGACCGCCCACCTGACCGATTGGGCCACCAAGGGGTCCGGGCGCTCCGGCAACCGCCAGATACGGCATCACGCTCGGTGCCGGTTCTGCCGGCACGTCGATCTGGATATCAGGGATCTGCTGCGGCGAGCTGATTTGAATCTTCATAAGCTTTGGTTTGAACGTGACTCCTAGGATCGCGCTGGGCGGCCGCGGCGGCCGATCGATGAGGCTGACGAGCATCGGCTCTGCGGATGGCGCCTCGGTCTTATCGCGCGTGGAGCCGAGCGACATCAGCAAGTAAATGAGCAACAAGTGAGCTGCCGACACGAGAGCAGCCGTACTTGCCCGTGAGAATTTCCAATAGGTACCCACGGGTCGCCTCGGGTGAGTCGCGCTACCTACCTACAGCATCCACCTTAGCCCAGTCTAGACGCTGAAACATGAACTAAACGTGGGCGATTTATTAACTAAGTAGGAAAGACAGCAAAAACAACATTACTTTCGTCCGACTTAGCGCGGTGCCAGATCGCCGCCATTGGCCGTTTGACCTGCGGGGCCAGCGTGAGTAAACAGGGAATCGGGTGTATCACAGGAGTGGGCGCCATGCTCAGCAAATTTGTGATTCGTAGCGGAGGAACCAGTCGGTATGGATGACCATCCAATCAACCGTGTGAGCGGATCCGCTCCGATCATGATGTCGCCGGTCGCGCTGATGGCTATGGCGAAGGCGTTTGTGAATTTTAATCAGCACGGTCCGCCCTTGGATGAAGACGGCCCTTGGCATGTATTCATGCTGTCGATGTTTGGGCAGCTACCAATCATTTTGTATCTCATTCTTGAATGTCGGCGTACTTTCCGTGGGGCGCTTCCGATATTGGCAACACTGTTGTCCCTATGGGCAGTCAGCATGGGTGCCGCCTACTATTTTCCAGGAATTTACTGACACAACCGGCGTATGGACCGTTGTAGATGAGATACCTTAAGGATTCCGAACGATAAACGCTGATTGCTAGCTCACTCCCGCGAAACCCAAATTTTGGACGCGTAAATCCGACCTTCGCCACAGGCTGAAACGGGTCGTGACCGTCAGTTGCCGGATGCATCCAAAACTAGCGAGGGTAAAATTCACAGTTCTGGGCGGCACGCCCGGTTACCTCGTCCGTCAGAAGTCGTGCGGAACCGCGCTCCCATAGGGGTCAAAGTCAGCTAGTTGCTGTAAAAAAAACGCGACGATCGTCCCCATCAAAAAAGTCCATGGTGCAAGATCAATCTGCTCGCGACGCCATATTTTGGACGCAATTTTACATGTGCGTAGGCCGAAGGCACATGTCATCACAAATGGAACGCGGTGCCATCCTGTGACGATCGAGATCACGCCGAGCAGCCCCACACAAAGGCCTTCGATTTTTGAAGGTTACGTTGTCAATCCGGAGCGCAATTCCGGCTGAGACATACTCAAAGTGCTACCCCATCCAACACCTCGGCACAGTCCATTCGGAGCGTGCCGTTGTCGTTGAATACCAGTCCGTTAAAACGTAGCAGGCTGCCCACGGCAAGTGGTGTCGTGTTAAGAGTCCGCACATTGCCATCCACATAAACCACGACGCTGTCGGGATTCGCGAGGATAGTGGTCTGACCTGGCTGCTGGGCAAGGGCGGTGAAGGTAGCATAGCTCGCCAACTCAACGGTATAGGTAGTGAAGCCGCCGGCGCTGGATACATCGGTGACCGTGCCGTTGATGGTTTGCGGCACCAGCGTAACGGTCGTCACCGCAACAAGATCTGGAGCATCGGGAAATTCGGCAGCATGCGTGCTAACGTATATGCTTTGTCCGGCGACAATGTTGCTGGCGTTGAATCTGGGCGAAAATGGCAGTTTCGACAGATTGCTCAGTTGTGCGGACACCTGGAACAACGTGTCGTCGCCGAAGCCGAATGACCAGGCACCCTCCGGCGTAGCCCCTGCAAACAAAGGGCCCGCGGATTCGGTGATTAAAATATCCAGTATAGGTTCCGCTTCAGACAGAAAAATCGAAGGCCCGCGCACTATCGTAAGATTGGCCGTGTTCGTGTCGGTCACCTCGACGCGCGATGCGAGCAGCGAGCCATCCGATTGCAGCTCGGCGTCAAAGTTCACCGGCATGCCCGCCACGAGCTGGGCAAAGCCAGTCACTCCCTGAAAAACGGTAGTGTCGTTCGTCGTCACGGACCATGCGGGGCCGTCGGTCGCGGCGACGCTGAAACCGCTTCCATTCGTGGTGTTTGCGGTGACCGTACCGATGAGGTTGGTTTCCCTCCCGTCGTAGCCATTCGTTGGCTGGCCCGCCGCAGCGTAGCCGGCAAGACTAAAGGTCGGCGTGATCGTCTCGACCGGACTCGGGGATTGATCGGCAGAGAGGCCATCACAGGCGGCAGCGCCCTGCGATGGCGAAACTATAAGGCTCAATACCAATGCCATCGGCGCATCGCTGACCACAATCGGCTCTGGCAAGGTTACTTGCGGCGTGGCGGCCACCAATGAATAAGAGCCGGAGACAATGCCGCCCGTCGAACTGAGGACGACACACTCGAAACCGGAGTCCCCCAACGTGGCGCTGGCCGATGTATAGCTGCCTTGGGGCACCGTGACCGTCACCAACGACTCCATGGCACCATTCAGATGCACGAATTCCGCGCGTTGGGGCACGCTCAGCACGGTTACCGCAGTGCCCGCAGCGTTGATCAGCGTAAGGTTATTCAGGGTGAGGCCAGCGCGGACCACTCGATCGTTGGCGGTGCTCGACACGACGAGCGTGACTGCAGTGTTCGCGACGGCCGGTGGGTTGGGTATCATGGAAGCCGGCGATGAGCCTCCCCCACAACCCAGCAGAAGGCTAGTCATGACAGTCGGCGCAAGAAAGACCCGGTATAAAAAATATCGAGGCGTTGACTGCGACATACCACCCTCCGTGGCAAATGACTCGCTCGAATGCGCAAGGTCATCGCGCCTATCGAACACACACACGGCCGAACTTCAATTGAAGATCACTCGCTGTGCGTCGATTATAGCCGTGTCGCTAGAGGATTGGCGAGGGACTGCGCATCACCACGGCTCTTAGGACAGCAGAGTCCAAGGGTGGGCGCTCCGACGTCAATGGTAAATGGCGGGAAAGTTCGTTATGGCGCTGCCCGGAACCGGCCGGTCACAGCGGCCAAATTGGGATCGGTATCTCCCCGCGCCGGATGGCCGGTTTGGAGACGGAAATCGGACAGCTTACTGCCGACTGCGGTTACGGATCTTTCGGCTTCGTTCGCGATCGGGCCGCGATAGTTCCCCGCTGGTCCAAGGACCCGAGGCCTGTTTGCTATAGTTATTTACTTGCGTCGATCGACGTTCGACCCGGCTCCGCAACGTCGGGTGTTGCGAGGGGAGTTCCTCATCTTGAATCACTTTTCTGTTGTCATTCGGATCTGGTCTGTGTCCTTGGTGGCCTGCGCAGCAATTGTGGCTCTTTCATTTCTGCGCATGGATGTGCCGACCGCGCTGTACTTCTGGAACGTTGGTCATCTTCGCAGCCCTTTGAACATGGCATTCGGAAGTGCCGTCATTTTGTCTGCGGAGTCGGCGGTGATCTTGTTCACGGTTCTTGCACGCTTGGTGAAAGGCCATATGTCGGTATTCGGAGAGACTTTGGCGGTAGCCTGCCTAGTCTCGATGTGTGCCTACGTCGTTAACGATCACGTGCTAAAAGTATTTTTCGGAGTTCCAAATCCTGCGGATATAGTGCACGGCGCCGGACATAGCTTCAATTTCTGGATGGGCTCCGACAATAGCAGTTTTCCGTCCGGCCACATGGTCTTGGCAGGAGCGTTTGCGGGCGTTTTCATGAGACTCTATAAAGCCAGCATCCGGCTTTTTTCCGCGCTGCTCCTGATCGCCGCTGGTTTATTGCTCGTTGGGGACTGGCACTTTCTCAGCGATATAATCGCGGGAGCTTTTCTCGGCACGTCGGCAGGAATTCTGGCAGGGGAAGGTTGGGCCGCCCATTCAGCGCGCTAGCTGCTTCACGAGAACCAGAAGCCGTGGAATCGCATATCAGCTGTCGTTCCATTACGGAGGGTCTTCGGGGAATGACGCCTGCTTCAGCCGTGTCAGCCCTGACGCTGCTGGCTGGCGGCCTGATGGTCCTTCGCGGACGCAAGCAAGCCGCTTAACTTCACTTATGTCTTGCACTGAGAAGCCCGGCCATTCGCCCGGTTTTTCGTTTCTGCGTGTGCATAAAGATTTACACTGCCCGAAACCGGACGCTCACGACTGGCGGCTCCGGGTCGAGCAGGCCGAGCATTCAGGGTCGACTGAAGGACGATTTCGAATTGCGACCGACCGCGCTGCGGCGCAAACTTCATCGGCGAATGCCGTGCGGCGGGTTGCAAGCGCCACCTTAGGGCTACTTGAGCGCGGGCCTTTGAAAAGACCAATCTCGCGTCCGGGATCCTCGGTCGATTGTTCGCAAGAGGTAGGCAACTGAAGGGGTGATCAGTAAGCGCGAGGAAAATATGGACCGCAGTCAAGCACACTCTCAAGTGCGGCATGTAATCCAATGTTATGGATGAGCGATGCGACGCTTGGTCGATGCCGCAAGGCTGCCGCTCACTAAGGTCCGCAGAGCCTCGATGTCCGGCAGTTCACGCCAATCGGGCAGCGGGCGGCCCGGGGGCATTGAGCTATGCGAATTGGCTTCCGGGAAGCATATACCCGCGGGGACAGCTGAGCTGCCACCGCGACCGGAGTGGCGTCCAGCGGCTGCTCTAGAGTCCGCCAGTCGCCCGCACGGCCACCCAAGCGTCGACTCGGCTAACGATCCGGACTCAGCATGAAACCATGGTCGCGAGAAGGCGCCGTGCGGTAGTAGCCAACGATCTGACCACCATCGCTGATTCCGCACGGCATCGTGACGGTAGCGCCGGGGACGACCTGCGCGAAATCAAGCACGGTCACACGACCCTGATCCCGTAGGAATCCGGTTGTGTAGCTGAGGTGACCGACAATTTGGCCCGTCATGTTGACCCCCGTCGGGTAGGTCTGCCGGGGACCGGGGACATCCAAATTGATGTAATTTCCCTCAGTCAGGATGAATCCATGCGTCACATAGTTGCGGTCGAGGTAGTTTCCGACAACCTGACCCACAGCGTTAATTGCGCTGACCATGGTCTGCTCGCCGCGAGCGGCACGGGGAAAGTCAACGTTGGTGAAGCGGCCGTTGGCATAGACAAAGCCGTGCCCGTAATCGTATGCATATGGGTATGGATGGCCCAAAAGGCGGAACAGGAGGCTAGGCGCTTCGGATCCCGGAATCCCGGACTGCTCCCTCACCGTGTAGACCCCGGCGATTTGGCCTCTGTCGTTGATCCCAAGAGCTCGGGTAACAACGGCGTGCGGGCCATCGATGCGCACGAACCGGCCGCCGCTCAACAGGATTCCATGACGCCCGCGATCTGCGCCTTGATTGTCCCAGTAGACTCCCACGATCTCTCCCGCGGCGTTGATGCCGTAGGCTTCGGTACCGAACCCACCCGGGAAATCGATGGTTGTAGGCACAGCGGTTGCCGCCAATGTCGCAAGGGGTTTCGCGAGTCCGGCAACCAACACAAAGCCCATGAACCCGAGCGAAAAACGTAGCACTCGCCGCATTATTGTTGGCCAGCAGGTGGTTCTCGGCGGTGTTGTTAGCAAACTCCGTTGATGCGTCATGTACCTCGATCGGCCTCTTTCGCCCGTCCCCATCACATTGGGAAAACTACTTGCACGTCGGATTACTGGTCGATGCCTGGCGGCGACTCAGGATGCGGGAGGCAGCGTCTTTGCGCAATATGCGACTGGCCGGTCACTCGATGTCGCTGACCAACCTGCCAGCCGCCGTTCGCAAACGGCGGCTCGGGGTCGACATTGCCCCTCCGCGGTCACCCACTAAATCAACACTATTAAATTCGCCCGCTTCGAGCGAAACGATCGAGGCGTCGGTCGCAGGCAAAACCGTCAATCTGAGCGAGATACTGTCGAAGCGACACGGCTACATCACTTTCGACGGCCCACTCGCGACGGGGCTTGGAATTCCGGGCGGCCTGACTATTTGGTTTAGCGCGAACGCGACTCGGTCGAGCTGTGAATGCGAGCGGGAGCGCACTGCGCACGGGTTTGCGGTAATCTCCGGTGCCTATTTCGATTTCCGGAGTACAACGTGCTGACCAGACACCTCTTCAATGTGCAGAAAAAAATGCGACTGTCGGATTGCTGCTTTTAGTCCTCTCGGGGCAACACAGCTTCCGGGGTGCGCAAATGTCTCCGTGGAGAGCGCGTGGCAGGATAAAGTGTCCCACAGTCAGTCTTTCACGAAGATTCTCGTCGTTGGTGTCGGCCCTGAATTCAACCGGCGATGCGCGTTCGAGTGGGCATTGGCATCTCGGATCCGGAGCCCGGCCACGCAGGCTTTCGTCAGCTGCGACTCAATGACTGCGGAGGACCAGCTGAACCGCGAGAACATCGAGCGCGTCGCGGCCTCTGTCCACGCCGATGCCGGTCACATATGTCGAATTTTAGAAGTCACCCCCGATCATGACGATCAACGGCGAAGCTCACGTCCTGACGAAGTTCTATGCAACTCGCGACGCATCCCTGGTCTACACGCTGGATACCAGGGCAACATCCGACGACCTCGAGTCGACCGCCTCCAGCATCCAGACGATTGCGGCACCGATAGGGAATCGCTTGCGGCGGGATAAGCTGATCCGCCAAGGATTCAGGTGCTGGCGTAAGGACACCGTGACTCGTCGCATCAACCAAGCTGGGCAAGTGGATCGCGCGCGCGGCGGCAGCCATTGCTGTTGCAAAAAAGCGCGTTGAGTGCAAGGTGGGCGCGTTACACTGTGCGAGAAGCTGCGCGCGTAATATTTCGGGGGCATTATGTCGTTGCTGATCGTTCTGGCGTCGCTGTGTTTTTTGATGTCTTTCGCTTATCGAGCGCACAGCGTCATCTCATTCGCGCCGATCGTCGCATTCGGCGCCGTGTTCGGCAAGGTCATCGAACTGTCCAGCTTCTCCAAGTCAATTGTTTCATCGATCATCAGCCCGACCGGGCGGAAGCGCGCGATGCTGTCCATTGTCGCCGTTTGCGGACTGCTGACCTACGGCGGCGTCTCGCTGTTCGTGATCCAGAACATCATCCCCCCCATGTTCTTCGAGACGAATATCTATTACCAGGACCTCTTCGCTATCACGCTGATGAAAACCACTGCGGTCTTCTTCGTGATAGCGGCTTTCTACTTGACCGGCATCGTCTAAACAGCTGCGCCTTGCGGCTCGGCATCGAGGTGTAAACATGGTCGTGTCCCAACATCCAGTCGCGGCTTCTCTGCGCGGCTCCGATACCGGCAAGATCGTGTCGGCGCGTCAGGCAGTTCGCTTGATCCGAAACCACGATACCGTTGCCACCAGCGGCTTCGTGGGCATCGGTTTCGCGGAGAACATCGCCGTGGCGCTCGAGGAACTGTTTCTGGAAAACCAAGCCTCTGACCCTCAAGGCATGGGAACTCCGCGCGACCTGACGCTGGTCTATGCGGCCGGCCAGGGCGACGGCCACGACCGCGGCCTCAATCACCTGGGCCACGAGGGATTGGTCGCACGCGTCATCGGCGGCCACTGGGGCCTGGTGCCTAAGCTGCAGGAGCTCGCGGTCGCAAACCGGATCGAGGCCTACAACCTACCGCAGGGCGTCATCACGCATTTGTTTCGCGACATCGCCGCAGGAAAGCCCGGGACGCTGACGCGCGTAGGTCTCGGAACCTTCGTCGACCCGCGCTACGGCGGCGGCAAGCTCAACGAGCGGACGCAGGATGAACTAGTGCGGCTAATGGAGATCGATGGCGAAGAGTTCCTCTTTTATAAAGCCTTCCCGATCCACGTCGGCATTATTCGCGGCACGACCGCCGACCCGGATGGAAACATCACGATGGAAAAGGAAGCCCTCACACTCGAAGCGCAGGCGATGGCAATGGCCGCGCATAATTCCGGGGGTATCGTCATCGCCCAGGTCGAGCGAATTGCCGAACGCGGCACCCTCCATTCGCGACAGGTGAAAATTCCCGGGCTTCTGGTGAGCTGCGTGGTCGTGGCCGAGAAGCCCGAATACCACATGCAGACGTTCATCGAGGCGTACAACCCGGCGTTCTCGGGAGAGCTGCGGGTGCCGATGTCTTCGATTACGCCGCTGCCGATGAGCGAACGCAAGATCATCGCGCGCCGCGCGGCGTTGGAACTCAGTGCCAACGCGGTGGTGAACCTCGGCATCGGCATGCCTGAGGGCATCGCCGCGGTAGCCGCCGAAGAGAAGGTCATCGACTTGCTGACGATGACCACCGAACCGGGAGTGATCGGCGGCATCCCCGCCGGCGGACTCAACTTCGGTGCGGCCGTCAATACGCAAGCCATCATCGACCAACCCAGCCAGTTCGATTTCTACGATGGTGGTGGGCTTGATATCGCCTTTCTAGGGCTGGCTCAGGCCGACCGGGAAGGCAATCTCAACGTATCGAAGTTCGGTCGACGGTTGGCAGGCGCGGGTGGTTTCATCAATATCAGCCAGAATGCGAAGAAGGTCGTGTTCGTCGGAACCTTCAGCGCCGGAAAGACCGAGGTCGGGATCCATAAAGGCATGTTGACGATCCGCCAAGATGGCCACGGGCACAAATTCGTGGAACGCGTCGAACATCGCACCTTCAGCGGCGCCGAAGCGGTGCGCCGCGGCACCTTGGTGCTGTACATCACAGAGCGCTGCGTGTTCCGCCTCTGCGCCGAAGGTCTCGAACTCATCGAGGTCGCCCCGGGCATTGACGTCGAGCGAGATATCCTGGCCCGCATGGGGTTTCGGCCGGTGCTCAAAACCGAGCCGACCTTGATGGACGAGCGGATCTTCGCCGATGCTCCGATGAACCTGCGTGCGGCCCTGCTCGACTTGCCGTTCGAGGAGCGCTTCAGCTATGACGCGATGGGGAATCTGTTCTTCGTCAATTTCGAAGGACTATCGGTGCGCACGCATGCGGATATCGAGCGCATCCGCACCGCTGTCGATCATCGGCTGGGCGCCATCGGTCACAAGGTCTATGGCGTGGTGAACTATGACCGCTTTACCTTGGCGCCGGAACTGACCGACGAATACATCCGAATGGTCAAGGGACTAATGGAACGGCACTATCTCGACGTAACCCGGTACACATCGAGCACCTTCCTGCGCCTGAAGCTGGGCGAAGCGATGGCATGCCGCAACCTGGCACCGCACCTATTTGCCACCGCCGTGGAAGCCCAGGTCAATCTCGAGGCCGGCCGTCATACCCCCCGCTAACGGCGATAGAGAATCGTGGTGTCTTCATTTTGCCGGCTCCCGCGATTCTCACGAGATGCCAGGGCAACATGATTGCCCGCACCGCCTGCCCATACTCGACGTCCATCCATGCCAAAGCTGTCAATTGCCGCGATGCTCACCGTGCTCTATCTGTTTGCCACGGTCCCCTTCGCGACAATCACCCAGCGCGACCCACGTCGCCCGGCCGCAGCTTGCTGAGGCGTCATCGCCGATGAGAGTCGGAGTAACTCGCAGGCCCAGGTGTCCCGGCACTCAAACGGCCCCCTGGAGCCGCAGGATCCGCTCGAGCGCGGGTGGATGCGAGTAGTAGAACGCCACGTAGAGCCGATCAGGCGTGAGGGTGCTGGCATTGTCGCGATAGAGTTTCACGAGAGCCGCGGCGAGCTCCTGCGCGCTCGCATGGTCTGAGGCGAAGCGGTCGGCCTGGAACTCCTGGCGGCGCGACCAGAGCGCGCCGATCGGTGTTGCAAAGAAGGTCAGCACCGGCGCCGCGAGGATAAAGAGCAGAAGAGCGGCGTGCGATGAGGGGACCGGGACACCGAGTGCGGTATAGAACGCTGGTCTGGCCGCGAGCCAGCCGAGCAGCGCAAAGCCGACGAGGGTAGTGACGGCCGAAATGAGGAGCCGCTGGCGGATGTGCCTCAGGCGGAAGTGGCCGAGTTCGTGGGCGAGCACGGCTTCGACCTCCGAAGGTCCGAGCTGCTGCAGGAGTGTATCGAAGAAAACGATGCGCTTGTGCTGACCGATGCCGGTGAAGTACGCGTTACCGTGCCTCGAGCGGCGTGAGCCGTCCACGACGAACACGCCGTTGGAGCTGAAGCCGCAGCGCTCTAGCAGCGCCTCGATCCGGGCCTTGAGCGGGGGATCCTCGAGCGGAAAGAATCGATTGAACAGCGGCGCGATGAAGACCGGCCACGCCCACGTCATGAGAAGCGTCACCACAAGCCAGACACACCAGACCCACGCCCACCACCAGCGACCAGCGCCCTCCATCAGGGTGAGCGTCGCGAACAGCAGCGGGCCACCGAGCAGCACTGCGAGCAGCAGCCCTCTGCCGAGATCGGCCAGAAAGAGCTTCGGGGTGGTGCGGTTGAATCCGAAGCGCGCTTCGAGCCGGAAGGTCCGCCATAGGGACAGTGGCAGATTGGCTGCGCCCGCCGCGCAGGCGACGGTCGCGATCACCGCCGCGCCAAGAAAGGGCTGGCCCCACCCCGTGCCATGCAAAAGACTATCGAGGCTCGCAATGCCACCCCCCACGGTCAGGGCTAGCGTGAGCCCCGCGTTGAGCACGGTGCCAATGCGGCCGACCCGGACTTTGGCGATCGTATAGTCTGCGGCGTTGCGGTGATCTTCCACGGAGATCCGGTCCGCAAAAGGCTCGGGCACGCGATCGCGGTGGGCGCCGACCGCCTCGACCTGGCGGTGCGCAAGCCATAGCTCCAAGGTCGTACTCGCGATGACCGCGGCAATGAAGAGAATGGTGAGCCAATGCATCGCCGTTCAGTATGAGCTAACCAGGCCGGTCGGCGCGATTGGCTGTGATCAGGCGCCGAACATTGACCACCTTTGTGAGACGCCGCACGCAAGGATTCAACTTGCGACGCCGACCACCTGGTTCGAAGTAGGGTCTCCCGAGGCCAGGATTATCTTTTATAATCAATTCTTTATGCACATCGAATTGTGCTACGTTTCCCCGAGATACGGGCACGTAAGCCTTTGAATGGTCAAATACGCCGGGTTTGAATAGCGCACCACGGCGGCGCTGCTATCGGCCGTGAATCAAGGCCTCAATCAAGGCATATTTTCGTCGCAGTCTACCCTGCGAATCGAAGGCGGAGGGTAATCAGAATGCAACAAGTTATGCCCTGCTTTTGTCCGCCAATCATTTGCTAGGTGACATGGCCAGTGGCTGCACCCAAGTCTTCCTCGTATGACCCGGAGTTCCTCACCGACTGTTGGATAGCCAACTCCAACTCGCACGAGAAAGCCCATTTGATCGACAGCTATGCACGCTATACGCCGGAAATCGGATGGCGTGCCATATTGTCAGTCCTCCAACATCCTCGAGCGCTACAGAATTCGAACCTACCGTCCAATGCGCTTGAGATGCTTATTTCGCGGTATGGTGACTTCTTTATTGATCGAATTGAACGCGAAGCAGCCACTAGCCCAGCCTTCAAGGCTTGTTTGGCGGAAATTCATCCGAGCCCGGTCTTTCCACTTCCAGAACACTTATGGCTGAGGCTTTCAGCTGCCGCAGGCCGCCCAGTTGGCCCGATGAGGAAAGGGATGGCGTCGTTGTACTCCAAGATTCCAGATCTGGCGGAAGTTGCCACAAAGGATATGAATCCCCTGGACCCGAGCAAGGTGCCGGACTTGTCTGATGCCGAGTTGTTAGAGCATGCCGCGGCCTACCGCGAATATCACGAGTCGTTCTGGGCGTGGGAGGAGTTGAATCGCATCATCGAGGAAGTCGGACCGGACACCGCGTGGCCCCTGATCCTAAGGCTCGTCGAGAAGGGTTCGGATGCTGTCCTTGGCGCTGTAGGTGCCGGCGTTCTAGAGGAACTTCTTGATCGATACAGTGTGGACGTAATCGAGCGTATTGAGGCCCAGGCTAGGCGAGATAGCCGGTTCCGGCTGTGCTTGAGTCACGTATGGCCTTCGGCCATGCCCGCAGAAATCTGGCAGCGTGTTGTCGTCGCGCGCGGCGATGAACCCCAGCGCGGGTAGCTATGTGACTTGGAAATTGCGTTGAGCAATGTATTTCAGCTTCGGTGATCTGATCTTGCCTCCGAAAAAGCTGACGGTCACCACCGGCCGGTCTGCGTCGAGACCGCCAGTTGCCCGACGCTTCACAATCCCGGCACTGTCAAATACGACGGTTCTCGGCGGAACGGCCGGTTACCTCGTCCATCATGAGTCCTTCGGAATCACTCCCCGCCAAAAGACGACGGCCGATGCCGCTCTCGATTTGCCTGTGCCCCGCCGGTCGAATGACCACTATCGACGAGAAGAAAACAGCATGCGACCATTTCCCAACGTCCGCCGAGATTGCGGGCATAAATCCTCTGCGTGGGATACGTTCAACGATCCGCATCGCAGTCGAATATTGGACGGGGGAGCGGCGTAATGAATCCTTGGTTTGGAAAGGTGTTGATATTGGTCAGTCTCGTTTCGACGGTAATCATTCGGGCGCCGCACGGTGGCCGCAGCCGTAAAGTGGCAGTGGTGGAAAGTCGGAAAGGCCCGCTCGATATTGCGTTGCTTGCGCTGGTGTCGATTACCGGGATGATTCTTCCCTTGCTTGCAATCTTCACCCCGCTAATGTCGTTTGCAGATTACCCACTTCATCCCGTCGCATTCGCAATCGGGGTCGTCGTCCTTTGTCTCGGAATTTGGCTCTTTTATCGGTCGCACGCAGATCTCGGTACGAACTGGTCGATCAGTTTGGAGATACGAGAGGGTCACCAGTTGGTCACATCGGGCGTCTATCGACTTATTCGGCATCCGATGTACACGGCGATATTCTTACAAGCCTGCGCTCAAGCCCTGTTGCTTTCCAATTGGCTTGCCGGACCTTCCTGTTTGTTCGCGTTCCTTCTGATGCTCACATTCCGAATTGGTGGGGAGGAACAGATGATGCTGGAAAAATTCGGAGAAGCCTACTCCGATTACATGAACCGGACTAACCGCCTCATTCCGCATCTCTGGTGATGGTTGTTGGAGCAACTACGACATGCGGATTGACGCACTCTTGAACCTGGCGGCGGGCGAGTGCCAATTCAAATTCTGTGAGACGGCTGAGCACAATTTCAGATCCGGATATCTGCCGTTCGCATTCGGCGGCTGTGGGTCGGGGAGCTACCTTGTGCGAAATACGATTGCCGAGCAGGCTCCAACTACGACTCATTTCGCGGACAGCACTGATGTCGACTAGCCCATGGGAGATCCGCGAAGACGATCTATCGAGCAGTACGACGCGTGCGCTTGTTCGCCTGCCGCGCAACACGGTGCGCGAGCTTTGGGTGTGCAGAGCGTGCGCACCGGCGGATACCGCCATGGACATTCGTCGTGTAACAGGCTCTTGTAAGTGCGATTCACCTCAACCGATCGCCTTTGCCGGGCAGATTGGTTCAGATGAATTTGCCGTCAACCATGATTAATTTCAGCGTCCCCTTGCTTGTCGATAGTACGTTGATGATAACGTTCAGGCCATCGAGCTCGATATCCGCCTGCTTGCCGCCGACAATCGTGTGGCACTCTTTCATCATGAAACTATGACTCTGAATCGCCAGCAGAGCCGACCCGAGCGATACGGACAACACACCCGGTGGTTGCATCAAACTGGCGTCACCGACAAAATCCTTTAGCAAGACGGGGTCCGTCGTATTGAAGTCAAACGGCTTCCCGAGCCCCCCGCCCGATATCGGACCGAGTTTACCGGGATCAACCTTGCCGATTTTCGGAATGGAAACGCCCACTCCAATACCTGAATATGAGAACAGCCCGACTCTTCCTCCTATCGCCGGCCCCGATGAGGTGTCTTCGATTTGGACCAACACTTCGTCGCCTTGTGGCCCAACCGGGATCTTCGGAATCGGAATTTGAATGCTGGCATTGGCGACCAGAGTCGCGCGCCACTGGGTAGACCCCGCTGGAACAATGCTTATGGGCGGCGGCGGTGCCGGTGCACGCGTGATCGTCAGGCGAACCGCACGATATTTCGGATTCTCGCCGGGCGGGCTTTCCCTGAAACCCACCCAGTCGTGGCTGAAGTCGACCATGCCTACCAAATCAGAATTACCCGGAAGCCTCAAGGCGTCCTCTAGCGTCGTTTGCACGGCACCTTGGCGGATGACCGACAATTGATAGTTGTGTGCATCCCCGCCCGTGCGACTCGCCTTTCCTTTACTCCACACTTTGAACGAACGTCCGCTACCGAAATTACGCACTCTGAACATGAAGCGCATCGCCTCATCGAGGTAAGCCAGGTGGGCACTCTTGAGTTCGTCGCTGTCGATATCGAAATCCCAAAGAAGGGCATCTTTGAATTCCACTGTCTCGGGGCCGCCGGGGTTTCTATCCACCCTGCCCTCTTTCGTGTCACCCGGACGCGGATTGAACAACGGCATGGTTTGCTCCTCGAAAGTCGAGTCTTCCTCCGCCAAAATCACCCAATTGCTGTGCGTTTCGAGCGGGTCGCTATCCCTGCCCATTCACAATAGGGCTCGCGAAATGACATTGTCAAGCCGCTGCGGGGCCGGCCGGGCGAGATCGATGTGGCCGGGCCGGGTGATGGCGAGGATAGCAAAATGGTAGGGCCGGCTGCGGTGACCGGCGCGGAGACCGTGGAGGACCGCTTTGCCGCAGCATCGCTTGGCTTGACCGGGAGATAAGAACACAGGCGCTACTTCGACTTCGACGAGATTCGAGAATACTGTGCGCTTTTCGATCACGAAGCGCCCTTGACGGAGATACTCTGTGATGAAACAGGAGTCTCCGACAACATGGTTTCCCGACCTTAAGGAGGCGCCCACATCGCGTGCTGCCGGACCGTCAGCGAGCCGTTTTGGACGCGGGTGTATGATGGCTCCCCGATTGGCGATCTCCGATATGCCCGACCGACCCGACGGATTCGACTGTGCGCCGGGCCGTGTTGCAGCCAAGGCGATTTCGCGCTTGAGCATCTTGTTGATGCGTCAGGAGCAACGAGACTATTTGTTCGGATTGGGCTATAAGGAGCGCTGATTACGATGCAGGCTCGTTGCGAAGGCCACGAAGCGGCCGAGGTATTATCTCGGGGACGGCCTCCCACTACGGAACATTGAGATTTCTTTTCGTCGTCGTCGGCAGTGCCTGAACATTGGCGGTCCTAATGCACAATTGGCTTGGCGTGACTCTCGCATGCGTGGTTCTGAGCGCTGCAGTAGAAATCCATGCCGCTCAGATTCCGCCCATTCCAGATAATCCGTTACGGGCGCAAACGTTCTTGGGATTCAATCCCAAGAAACGGTGTCCGGATCTGCGGATCGCTGATGAAGGAACCAGGGCAGTGGTTGTTTTCTGGCTCCCGCGCAGCGGCGGCATCCCGTCAAGGATCTTCATCAAGTCGCCTTCAGGTTCGAATGCTCTTGATTCCGCAGCGGTCGGCTGCGCCTCCAAACTTCGATTCGCACCCGCAACCATGCTCGGCGACGGCGATTCGATCGACTCGTGGCAGCAGATTGCCTTCACGTGGGCCAATCAAGGCAATGCGGATGAAACGCAAGCGATGACATCCAGAAACCCGTTATCGGGCTCAAGTCGAGCATCCGAATCCATCGCGGCAGCGCCGGCGCCGACTGCGGCCAATGCGAGACAGGATGACTCCGGCGGCCAGGCCAACAGCGTGACTGTGCATGTCTGCGTCGATGAAACGGGAAGGCTCGAACAGGAGCCGACCATCGTCCATTCTTCGGGCATGGCGTCTCTGGATCAGGCCGCGGTGAGAATCGCAGCATCCGGCTCTGCCTACTACCGGCCAGACACCTCGTCATACGGGCCGCCGCTGTCCGGCTGCGCGCAACTGGCGATCAAGTTTGATATCAAGTAACGCGGGATTCCGGTGGGGTTATGCCGTGGGCCAACTCGCCAGCAGCGTTCATGCGATGCGGGCATTGCCGACCCTCAGATCGCCGATGACGTCTTTCATCGTAATGCCCTCCGATGAAGAACGCCACGATCGGTGCGTTGTGAGCGCGAGCAAACGCCGGCAGCGAACTGCGAATGCGCGAACTCAACGGACGCGTTGGGGTCTCAATGCGCGGAAGCTGCCGGTCGCAAGAGACTGATTAGGGTCGAAAGCGCTGGATCGCCGTGGGGTTGCGTCAAGAGGAATAAATATTGACTGACTGGATGCCGTTTGTCTTGCGGTGGGCTCCACTGATCGCGCAGGCCGTCTTGCTGGTCATTCAGATTTACGCCTACCGGCGGACGGGTCAATACAGCCTTGCGTTACTGGTGGCGGCGAGCGCCATCGGCCTCCTCACGGCCACTTTAGGCCGGGTTTTTTATTCAGAAGCGCTCTATCCCAGCCTGCGCACCGGACTTTACGTTGCCGTGGTCATTCGATATGCCGCGTATATCGTGTTAGGAATCTGGGGGGCCGCAGCGCTTTTCCGCTCCTGCATTCGATTAACCGACGCCAACAAGGTTGTGAGAGGTCTCTGATTTCACCGCCTGTTGGTTACCGTTCGCGGTATGCGGTAGGCCAACGGCCATGGGTCGCATTTCAGCACGGCAGTTCTGTCGCCTATCTAATAGTTAGGGCACTACAATGGGTGCCGTTCGGCGGCTTGGTTGGAGTCTTGCTGGTCTCCCGGTCATTCGTGGCGCTGGCTAGGCGATATGCATTGCCAACCGTAATCGCGTCAATTGCATCTGCCTTTGCTTTCATCATTCCACTCAAGCCTGCGCCAGGCTTCTATTGGAACTCGTTCATCGCCTGCTTGTCCGTTAGCGCCATCGTTTTTGGATTGCACGCGCGTACGATTCGGTGGCTCGTTGATCGCCGCGCTCCTCCCGACGCACCACCCTAGCTAACGGTTCGAGGGATCGCGAGTCTGATTCCGCAAAGCTTCCGGTAACGACTGGCCGTAGGGAGTCGTCATTGCTCATTGGACGGTCGACTCTTGCAATGAGCCCCCACCGGCCGTCAGAAAAAAATATAGCGAACGAAGCCCTTGGTCCAAGCTATTCGACCCTTCGAGTCAGCCTGCCAATAGACCTCTGCGACCACGTTGGGAATCGCGTCTTTGTCGTCGAATGCCAGGATCTTTGTGTTCGGATCAGATTTGCAGGCACCTGCCGACTTGAATCCCGCCGCGGTCAACTCACTTACAAGAACAGTATCGGCGGACTCCGGTGGGTACCTACTTTCAAGGCGCGCGTTGAATTCAGGTGACAATGCCGACGGGGATGATTTGAAATCAAGGTTTCGTGGACAAGCATCCCAATAGCCGCCTCCCGCTGATACTCCTCGCAGAATTGCTGGAATATTGTCCGATCCACAACCGGACAGCCCTACGACGGATTCGGCGCATATAAGCAGAATAAATAGACTGGGTGTTTTGCGTCTCCGGGTCATGGCAGTCAAAGCCGTCCGGTGGCCGGCCACTCGGCGCCGAAACGACGCGACCGGCCAACCGGCGACATTGGGTCAGGCGGATAGGCTTCCATATAGGGGACATCCACACCGCGACACCGACCTCCTCCTTCCACCGGCGAACGTCTTCATTGCCTGCCTCCGAAGTCTACGTCCTTTGTCTCGATCGTCCCTGCTTTCCGCCCTGGAGCCGTCTGATAGGTCCAGTACAGATTCGTGTGCGCGATAACTTTGTCCGGCGGCGGCGCTCCCCGGGTCGTTTGGTCTTCTGTCGTGTGGGCGTCACTTACAAGAGTGGCGTCGTAACCGCGGACGAGCGCTCCATGCAAGGTTGAGCGGATGCAGAAATCGGTCTGCGCACCGACGACAAAAAGTCGCCCGACTCGGAGTGCCGATAGTACGTTCTCTAGATTGGTGCCTTCGAAGGAGTCACCATAGTTCTTCTCGACCAACGGCTCGGCATCGCGTGGAGCCAGCTCTGGGACGATCCGCCATTCATCGCTCCCCCTCGCCAGCCGCTTATCGAAATGCTGAACCCAGATGACCGGAATTCGGTCCCGCCGTGCCTTCTCAACCAGGACGTCAATGTTCGCTACAACCGCAGCCCGCGCATGAGCAGTCGCCACGACACCGTTCTGCATGTCGACGACGAGGAGTGCGGCGTTTGGCCGGTTGTCGAACGTGGTCATAAGGTCGCTTACCTTCAACGGCGCTGATTGGCGCGCATCACCACTTTACCGTAGGCCGTCCGCCAGCCCAATCCCTGAAGCCCGACTGCGGTCATTTGCGAAGGTCAGCTGTAGGTCGACATTGCCCATTCCCAATCACCCGATAGAACAGCATTGTTATATTTGGCGGTTTCGGGAGCTCCGACACGCACAAAGTCTCGCGAGCGCACTTGGCCGCCCCCCATCAGGCTCCGGTCTTACTTTTGCGGTGGATCGATCTTCAGCTTCGTCGCGGGCGTGTTATTACCGCTGTTGAGCCCGTGAGCGGCTTGTTGTTGAGGTTGATCACACCGGAGATCTGCTCAACGGTACAGGTAAATCGTGGGGCGCTGGTATGGGAGCCCGCCTGCCGACGATGGCCCTGACACAGTTACTGGTCGACGGTTGGGACCGCCAGATATGTCAGCGTGCACACCCGCCCCGACTTCGTCGGTAGCCCGATTTCCGCGCAGCTGCCGTTCGTGACGGGCGGATTCGGGTCGTCGGACCATTGCGCGATTTGATTACCCTCCCCATCTGTACTCGAATCTAGTGCAGTTCGACGTCTGAACGTTCCCGCTACCTGCGTTCCGACCGGCAATCCAGCGCCAAATCCCTCCGCAGGCCCCGTATGATAAAGTCAGCATCGGCGAACAACCGCGGCAATCGATCGCACTACGGCGAAGGAATGCACATGAAATACGGACCCTTGTTGGTTATCGCAGTTCTATCTGCTTCGATGGGAATTGTCGGTGCGGATGAATTCAAACCCCCACCAACGAAAGACGGTCTCTGGGAGACCCATAGTAAGCAGACCCAGCAAGGCAAGACTGTGTTTGATATGTCGGTCAAGATGTGCCAATCGAAAGAGTTCACGAAGTCGGTGCAGTCGAACGGAGAGGAGTTGAGGAAGAAGAATGCATGTACCTCCGCCGTCACCCAACCGTCACCTAACACGTATGTGGAGGAGAGCCGTTGCGCCAAGGGGCCGAACGCCGGCTCGGTCACCAAGATCACCTACACTTATCAAGGCGATACGGCGTCTCATACGGAGATGCATACTAACGACGGCAAATCCGAAACAGTCATGATCATCGACGCCAAGTATCTGGGTAGCTGCCCGGCGGGCATGAAGCCTGGCGACGTAGTAACGGCCGACGGCAAATAAATCTCCGGCGGAGGTTAAAAGGAGCTTCGCAACATCTGACGGCCCACCGCTGCCGAATCCTGACACCAGTCGTCAAATCCGACGATGAATGTCTCCTCCATAGCGGTCACTGGTGAGCGGCTGCTAGGGGTGAATTCGACGGTGATTCAAATCACATCGGTCGCCACCCGGCCATCAGTCGAAGGTGGCTGTACACGACTGGTTGCCACTTAGCTGCCATTCGCAGCCTGCGGTAAGCTAGTGCCGATATTTTATGCTCCATCACGACGCTTCTGTCGCCCAATTTATAGTCAGACCGCAGAAGAAACACGCCTCTCACCACCACCGCGTATCGGAGGTCACATGAAACGAGTCACTGGTATCGGCGGCATTTTCTTCAAGGCCAAAGACGCTCCATCATTGCAGGCTTGGTACAAGCGGCACTTGGGAATCGATGTAAAGCCTTGGGGCGGGGCTGCCTTCGACTGGACCGACACCGCGGGAAAGCCGGTTGCAGGCACAACTGCCTGGTTGATCGATCCGCAAGAAACTGATCACTTTGCTCCGAGCTCTGCTCCCTTCATGGTCAACTACCGAGTAGAAGACCTTCACGCCTTGGTCAAGGCCTTGAAGGAAGAAGGCTGCAATGTGCTCCAAAAGATTGACGAATCCGAGTACGGGAAGTTTGCCTGGGTTATTGATCCGGAGGGAAACAAGATCGAGCTATGGCAGCCGCCTGAAGGCCAATGAGCATGCTCCGTACTCACAGCTGCGAACTGCGGCCAAACATCATTGAACCAATCGCGGTTCGAATGCCACAGAGCCGCCGCTCGTCACCGGTAGAAACGGGTCGATTTTTTGCCGGATGCCGGCATGTGCTGAATACTTGACCGCGAATTGGCGCACGCCAAAAGCGGTCGTACTGGGCGTTGGAATACTCGTGCTAAAACGGCCCTTCGCTTCTTACGCTACGGTCCATGTTTCGCCGCGCTGGGCTCATAGAACGCAATGATGTCCGCAGCGAGGCGTTGAGGCTACACACCCTGCAAATTGGTCAGCACAATCACCGTCAAGCGCTTCTCAGGAATGGAGAAGCACCACGTCGCCGCACCGCCCCCGTAGGCCACTACTGCATTCGGGCCTAGCGAGCCCGTCAGATAGCCTAGCCCGAAATCGCCATCTTTGCCGTTATTGAGTTTGAAGGGCGTTGTCATTTCTTTCACGCTGGGTGCTGTCAAAAGGCTCCCCTCCGACAGTGTATTCTCCCAGCTCACGAGATCGCTTAGGCTGCCGTTAAGAGTGGCGGCCGGCGCCAAATAATCCGGGGTCGCGTTCGACCCGTAACGCAATATCTTGTCCTTCAGCATCATCGGACGGCCATCGCGCTCCAGTATTTTGGTGTGATCTTTCGTGATGTCTACCGCCGTATAAAGATCACTGCACCCTGGAATGATAGACCAAGCGTCGCCAAAACCGGCGTGAGAAAGATGAGCCGGTTTTAGAATACGACTTTGTACGAACTCTTCGTAACCCATCCCGGAGATCTTCTCGATTATCATTCCGAGAATGACGTATTCGGTCTGATTGTATACGACGTTCTCGCCCACAGGGTTAACGGGCGCTTTCGCCAGCATTTCAAACAACTCGTCCCGATCGCCGGTGATGGTGTAGATGTTCACATCGTCCACCATCGCGTCTGGAAGACCGGAGGTATGCGCCAGGCAATGTCGAATCGTGACATCGGCCCATTTTGCCGGCAATTGCGGAAGAATCTTGACCACCGGTTCGTCCAGCGTAATTTTCCCCTCCTGGACCAGAAGCATGATGGCCGATGCAGTAAATATCTTGGTCATAGAAGCCAGCACAAAAGGCGTGTCCACAGTAACCGGCACGCCTAGTTCGATGCTAGCGAGGCCGTAAGCCTGTTCCTTGATCACCCTATTGTCACGAATCACAGCCAGGGCCAGCCCGGGAATCTTATCTTTGTCCATAGACGTACGAACATAGTCGTCGGTTGCGTCGGCGTGCGCGATGATGGCAGTGGTGAAGAGAAAAGTGAATAAACTCCCGATTGCAATTGCGCTACGGGTGAACATCTGCCTGCGACTGAATCGCCAAGGTTTGGCCGAACCGCTTGGGTCCGGGAATGCGAAAGTTCCTCGGCCAGTGTTTTGCATTGCCATTTAAAGGACTCCATCAGTAAAGGTAAGTAAATCCCGGTTTTGCCGACCTGGTGGGGCGGGTCACGCGCTGAGAGAACACCAGAAATCGGGAAAAGTTGCAGGAGGAGGCGACCGTTACCAGCCGTGGTAAGAACATTCTCACTACAGTCACCACGCCGCATGTTGCGGCACCAATGCTCGCTTATCAGAAAGTCCGAATTTTCGCTGCTCTGGAACGGTCAGTTGCGGTAGGCGGCTTCGGGTCGAGGCTGTGTAAAAACTCCTTGGAGATTCTTCAGATTGAGCGAAACGAGCCAAAAAAATTCCAAGTGTGATTCAAATCTGTGAAATTTCGAAGTTTGAATTTTGCAGAATTGATTTGCAGCGAGGTTGGCTTTTGTTATTTAACAGCCACGGTCGCGATCGGACATTGCCTTTAATGAGACGTTTCGGCTACTGTCTTCCGCAGTAACCAGCAGGTGGCCATATGGAATACGCATCTGGTCTCATTAAGCTCAGGCCGGGTTCTGAAGGCAAAGTTGAAGAGTGGCGCAGCACAATAGCGTCACGACGCGATGAAGCCGCTGCAACACACATGGACGAAGACGTCCACATTGAATCGTGGTTCACGACGGAGATCAATGGCGAAAAATATCTGCTTTGGTATTTGCGCGCCAAGTCGATTAAGCGGGTGTTTGAGATTTCTCAGCAACTGAAGCACCCGATCGATAAATTTCACTACGAACTCATGGCGGAAATTACCGCGGCGAATATCTTTGCCGTGCCGCTCCTCGATATAACAAAGGGTTAGCCATTTCGCGAAATGAGTTCCCGAAAGCGATCATCCGCGAGCGTCGACTAGGGGTCTATTCCATTGAAAAACTCATCTCCTGCGCGCTGACGATTTTGCCAATAAATCATTCTATGGCTGACAATCAGGCATAAACGCGCACTCTGGCATACATGGGGCAATTGAGAGCGGAGATCATGGGGAGCCGCTGGTTCTTTGATTCGTTCAAATTGCGCCCTTTTCAAAGCCTTTTATTTTTCCGGTCGGATCACCGCATGGAGTTGTCGAGTCGCCCCGGGGATCACTCCGCTGGGGCTCCCACAGATCAGGACGTGCAGGAGACCGAGAACCGAGCCCACGGCAGCTTGGCGTTGGGTCGGCGGCGCAACCAGTTGCGCCAGATACGTTCGACATGGTGCCGGAAGCTCACCATCGAGCGCCCGTTGCCAGTCATCCCGTAATAGGCATAGTGGCCACGCAGCTTGCTGGCCAGTTGCTCGTGCTGCCAGCGTACCGGCGTGCGGCGATGTCGCCGACACGATTACTCAAGTTCGACGGGCTGGTCCATTTATCTGCACGCTCCGGCCAGATATTCCTCGAGCCGCACTCGCGGTGACATAACGTTTTTTAACCTGCGACAGGCAGCGTAATTTTGCAGCGGTCGCGTTGCGACGAATTGAAGATCGCAGGAGCATCGTTCAAGGATTATTCCTTTAGGGTGGTCCAGCTAGGGGTGCCGTATGCAACGCAACGGTAACTGTCCATTGGTTCGATGGACAATGGCGTCCATTCCATTTCATCCAGCGCCTGGCCTCGGATGGCGGCTGCATATGTCAAAAATTGCCGCAGAGATTGGCACTATGGTTGCCAGTTCGCCCACCGCTAAGAGCCGTCAACGCATCGACAACTCGATCGACGAGCTAGTCTGGACTCGGCCGATGCGGGTAACGCCTCGCGACCACGAAGTCAAGCTGGTGGAGGTGACCGTATGAAGTCCATGCTGTTCATTTTGGTGGCTCAGCTTCACACGGGCGGCACGCAGATCGTGGCCGCGTATCCGAGCCTGGAGCAATGCCGGGATGCACTCAAGATGGCAGCTACGAATGTCGCGGCGGATTACACGTGCGAGGCGACGCCAGTGGAGGGGACTTGGTCGCAAAAGGATTCGCGCTCCTTCGTGGTGCGGGAATGAGCCGCGTCAACAAGGCGGCGTATGGCTGCACGGTCGATTCGACGATCGAGCAGTATGCGACGACGTGCGATATGCACGATGCGCACCGGCGCAATACTTGCTAATGTGACGAAGATTCTTACCCCTGCGATGTTCACTATATTTGACCGAGAGTCCGTCACCGGTTTGCCCGATAGGCGGAGTTCGCGAGCGTCAACCCCGGATCGAGATTGGCCGGATGCGGCGGTCCCGATTTAGCCTCACTGAACGGCCAAGAGCGGACCTCGGATTATTGGTTACACTGACAATGCGGCGAGCAGATCATGCCCAAGCTCCTTTCGCCTAGCGGCAGCTCAAGCTATTCTGAAGACCCTTGGGTGGAGATTTTGCAGCAGGTCGAAACTCATCTTCGGATTGTCGCAGTCCCTGGACTGATACGGCGACCACCGGGAAATGCGGCCAGGCCCCGCGCTCTTTCGTCACTTCGTAGCGCACGTGCGCGACCTCGCCGGCAGTGTGTATGGTCGCCGCACGTACGAGATCATGCGTTATTGGGACGAAGATCTGCCCGAGTGGGATGCGGAGGAACTCGAATTCGCGGCGGCATGGCGAAGCCAACCGAAGTGGGTCATATCGCGCTCGTTGAAGTCGGTCGGCCCCAACGCCACGCTGGTCCAGAATGACGTCGGGATCGTGCTGCGCGAGCTTAAGGCTCGGCTCGTTGGCGAGATTGACGTCGCCGGACCAGACCTGGCGCGAAGCCTGACCGACCTTGGTCTTGTTGATGAGTATCGACTCTACTTCCGTCCCTTCGTACTCGGTCGCGGCACGCCATTCTTCGCCGGCCCCCGGCCGCCGCTCCGCCTTGTGGCCAACGATCTAATTGGCGAGGACACGATCAGGTTGACGTACGTTCCAGCTTAATCACGCAACTCGCCCGACGGACTGCGCCGACGCGTCAGGTCCGTTTTGGTCGTTTTTCCTTGTTCGGCTGCGATCCTAAGTTGTCCTACCAATGATCGCGCCGAACTGCCGCGTTCGAAAAGGGCGATCGGCGCATACAGTCACGCTATCGACAGTGCAGGGTTGTTTGCCCGTGTCTCGCGATCGTGAAGCTCAACGACTCCGCCGATCTCCGGGTGTACCTTGCCCGAACCAACAGACTCGATGAAGTGGCATGCTGCGTAAGCAGCCGCAGCGTGCTCGTATTTGGAAACCCACTCTGTTCGAGCTTGGAGCCTTTCGGGGCGGACCGGCCAGATACCGGGGCGGGGGCGCATATGCCCTTCGACGCCGATTCGCCATGGCTTGGCTGTGAGCCTCGCACGGAAGCATTGTTGGTTGCGGCACATGCGCATGTACAGTGGATCAGTCCCGACTGCCAAGAAGAACTGCAGAACTGGTGGTGAAGAGGCTTCGAATGGCTGATGTGTCGCCAACAAGCGGATGCCCCCTGGAGTTCGGTAGAGTCGCACGTTCCACGATGGATTCTGGGCCAGGAAGGCCTGAAGTCTCTTCTTCGTGACGCGTTCGTGACCCCCTTGAATCAAGATAATTACGCGGCGCAAGATGAATACGAAGGGAGCCACGAGGAAGGCCGAGGCTAGCAGCATACCGAAAGCAACGCTTCTGCTTTGGAGGAAGACGCCCACGAGCGCCGAGAGCACAACGAAAATAGCAAAGACGGCGAGAGTTACTCGAGTTCGCGGCCTGGGGGAGAAATCAACGTCGGCAAAGAGAGCGCGAGGCGTGTTGAGGCAATGCGCGCCGTACGAATTTCGTGTGATCACTTCCTGCCCGTGACGTAAAAGGACTTCTTCTCGAATCGGAATACCAACGGCGCCGTTGTACGCGGCCTTACGTTCCCGCCGGTCCAGCTTCTCCCCCGAGAGAATGCGCCCAAGCGCTTCATCCGCGCGCTTTTCCGCCATCGCTAGAGCATCGGCTTCACTCGATGTTGACCAACCGAAGCGACGAACCGTGATTTGCCCGCCGGACGAGCGATGCTGCTTGCGGGCCTCCGCCCAGTAGTCAGGAACGATCATTAAGCCGGCGATGATGTGGTCGTCAAGGGCAGACTTCGGTGTGAATAATCGCGTCGACGCTGTCAAATAACATGATTGCTCCACAGATTGACTATGGACAACTTCAGCACTTGTCGTGTGGCGCGTCAAATAGGGTTGTAGAGTCGGGATGTGAGTGCGACGAGAGTCGCTAAGGAGGTATTCCTAGTGGCGCAAAGCCACGACGATGATTGTCGGCTTCTTGACTGCAAATGATGGGGAGCCGACCTGATGTTCAGCCATCGGTAGCCTATGGGCTATGGCGGCCTCCGCAAGGAACCGTCTAAAGCGCCCGGACAATGTGCCCCCTGCATATGCGGCGGACTCGATCCGCGAGGAACGATTCCGGACTCTGCCAGCTACAGGCGGATAGGGAGCTAGGCTTGGTGGTCGGGTGAACTTAGGTGAACTGCCGCAACTACCGTCACGACTGACAGGCGAAAATAGCTTTACGCGCCTGAGCCAAAATGGCACGCGGTCGGATGTCCTGCTTCACATGCGGGACACGCTGACACACGACCGCCGGTTGAGAGGCAGCACCCACCCCACCGTGTCATCGCCGTGGAACTCGGTAAACCCGTTGTCTTCCCGCCCGGATGGGCCGGTCAGGTAAGTACGCTGCAAAGCGTGTGAATAGGCAGCGGGCAAAGGACCGCGAAGCAAGCGAACGCCGGACTGTAATGGTCTGGATAGGAGACAACGTGCTCTACCCGAAAGGGGCGCTGACTTTCGCGTGGTGTGGAATGGTGAGAGCGTATGCCGAATCCCTTCGGCAGGAGGCAAGCAAGTATGAGATCCGCTAACACGGATTCTGCGGCCTTCCCTGGCGGTCGCGCATGGGACCACGTCGATTGGCCCATCGTACACCGTCGGGTGAGGGGACTGCAGATTCGTATCGCCAAGGCAACTCGTGATCAGGACTGGCGTCGGGTGAAAGCTCTGCAACGGTTCCTGGTCAACTCGTACTCGGCCAAGGCACTGGCTGTGAAACGAGTGTCGGAAAACGATGGCAAGCGAACACCGGGTGTGGACGGCGAGATTTGGTCCACTCCGGAAGCCAAGGGGCGCGCCATCCAGCGGTTGGACAGTCGCGGTCTTCGACCGCAGCCGTTGCGCCGGGTGTACATCCCCAAGCGCGGCAGCACCACGAAGAAGCGCCCACTGGGAATCCCCGTCATGATTGACCGCGCACAGCAGGCTCTGCATTTGCAGGGCTTGGAGCCGGTGGCGGAAACACAAGCCGATCCCCACTCCTACGGCTTCCGTCGGGGCCGGGGTGTACAGGACGCTATCGCGCGAGTGTTTAATTTGCTGGCGCGGAGAGTTTCCGCGTCATGGATTCTTGAAGGCGACATCAGAGGCTGTTTCGACAATTTTCGACATGGATGGTTGGAAGGCCATATCCCGATGGAGACGAAGGTTCTATCCTGCCAGATGCTTTGTCTTGTGAATGCGAATTTGGCCGAGTGTTTAGACGGAGGAGCGTCATGAAACTGCGGTCCATTGCCCTGTGTCTGCTCGCAGCATGCGGCAGTGCGAACGCGGAGACGATGGTTTGGCAGCCGTCTGTCGGGCACGCGCAAATACCGATATGGCCCGGAGCGTCGCCCGGCACGCAACCCGTTCCGGGACCGGAAACCGTAACCGTGAGCAAGGAGCTGTTGGCAGGCAAGCCGGCGACCGCAGTGACCAACGTGACTCGGCCAACAATGACCGTATATGCGCCTGAAGGGAAGAACACCGGAGCCGCGGTCGTCGTGATCCCAGGGGGTGGGTTTCAGGAACTGGCGATCGATCTCGAAGGCACCGAGCTCTGCGACTGGCTGACATCCAAGGGGATCACCTGTGTCTTGTTGAAGTATCGCGTGCCGAGTAAACCCTATGTCTGGCAGTGCGATTGCCGTCCGCACAATCTGTCGACGTCGGTGCTGTCCTTGCAGGACGTCCAGAGAGCGATGAGGCTGGTTCGCTTTCATGCGGCGGAGTGGCGCATCGATCCGCACAAAATTGGCGTGCTGGGGTTCTCGGCTGGCGGATACCTGGTGGCGGAAATCAGCACGAACTTCGAGCGCCGCCTGTATCCACCCGTGGATGCTGCCGACAAGGAAAGCAGCCGTCCGGATTTTGCCATGCCCATCTATCCGGGACATCTCGCCACCGCGGATGGCAAGTTGAATCCCAATGTGCCGGTCTCCAGCAAGACGCCACCCACGTTTCTAGTGCAGGCAGAAGACGACTACGTGGACGGTGTCAGCCAGTCGCTGGTTTACTACGCCGCGCTGGCGAGGGCGCGCGTGCCGGTGGAAATGCATCTGTATGCACACGGCGGGCATGCGTTCGGCTTGCGGCGAACTAATTTCCCAATTACCGAGTGGCCTCGACTGGCCGAAGTGTGGTTGCGGACGATCGACATCATCCAGGACTGAGAGACTCATTCGTTTCCCAAAAGCGGCCGGTGCCGAGGAGCAGCTCAGGGTCGATCGCCAGATACCGCACGCTCGCGGATTCTGGTGCCCAGTGCCGCCGTGGCGGGGCATTCTGATGCCCGGCGGCCTGCCCGGGGGCGTCGAGTATCTTTTCGAAAAGCACGGGGTGAAACTGGGCAACGCGCGGATTCTGCTCGATCAAGGTGAAAATGCCGACCTGTACTCGTATTTAGTCGCCGCCGCAGTTGGTATTGTGATGGGGCTCGTTTTGTTTGCCCCGATCACCGTTGCCTCGGTTACTTCACTGTTCCGCCATCGCTGAACGTTTCGCGCGAGGTCAAAGCGCTGGCTTTCCACATCATCAAGACCAAAGGCATTTGCCACCAATGCAAATCTCGCCCCAGCGGCGCGAATTCTGTTTCTGCAACTTGCCACTCCGCCAAATTATAGGCCGGTAGCCGCTTGCCGACGTCATCTGTCCGCCAAAATGAGGTAAATCCATGGAACTC
>Ga0187871_10000665_pt1 | contig 32161 bp, 26 predicted proteins | sample June2016WEW_16_1_FD_132988 | JGI IMG/M metagenome (GOLD analysis project Ga0187871, IMG submission 132988) | Peatland microbial communities from SPRUCE experiment site at the Marcell Experimental Forest, Minnesota, USA - June2016WEW_16_10 | ecosystem: Environmental > Terrestrial > Soil >...
CATTGCGAAGCCAGGGAATCACGTTTGGCCGCGCTCGCGTCGCAGTGGATTCGTCAGGAGGGCCTTCTACTTGCCGCTACTGCGGCTACTGCCTTGACGGCTGTTCTTATGGCTCCATATTTAATCCACGTCTCCTGTGGAAGAAACTGGAACTGGATGGGACCAAGATTCACAAAGGTTTCTACGCGATTGAATTTGAAGAAGAGCCGGACGGAGTAACCTTGTCCACGGTCAACGTATCGGATGGCTCACTAAGGAAATTGAGGACCGGACGGATCTTCGTGGGTATGGGAGCTATTGCCACAACCCGGCTTATTGCGAGATCCATAAAGATATTCGACAAGCCGGTTCGTATACTGGATAGTCAGTATTTTTTCTTTCCCCTCTTGTCTTACCATAAGACCAAGGAATTGGCGGTGCGTTTTACTTTAGCCGAAATATTTCTTGAGCTCCTTAGCCCGACGATCAGCGACAACTACATACACTTTCAAGTGTACGGGTTGAATGACATATTCCGGCAAACCATACGATCGACATTGCCTGCTCCATTGCGGAGCCGACTTGTTCTCGATAATGTCGAGAGCCGTTTCTATCTGCTTCAGGGATTCCTCCATTCCTCCGACTCAGGCCATTTGGAGCTGACCGTCAATTCATCCGAATTGACAAGGGACGAGATACAGGTCCGAGGCGTAACGAACCCGGCTTCACTGCGCGTGGCGAAGCGGTCTCAGGCAGTTTTGCGCCGAAACTTAGGTGGGTTCGGCGTCATTCCGCCGCTGAATCTTACTATGGTAGCGCTGGGGAGAAGCTTTCATGCCGGGGGCAGTTTTCCCATGGGGAAGAAAAACACGCTTTTTGGTTCAGACCTGCTGGGCCGTCCGGCCGGGCTCAGCCGAATTCATATTCTGGACGCGAGCAACTTTCCGAGCATTCCCGCGACAACCATTGCCTACACAGCCATGGCAAATTCGGACAGGGTGGTTACGGAGACATTCAGGAATGGATACCTGTGAAAGCCGCACGGGACAAGGCTCTAGAGGTGGTGCCGGGAGGGGGGGTCGAACCCCCATGAGGTTGCCCTCGGCGGATTTTGAGTCCGCTGCGTCTGCCAGTTCCGCCATCCCGGCCTAATCGGAAGGTTCTGATACAGCTTAGTTTAGCAGCTTTTCGTTTGCAACCCGAGTAGTGTCCTGGGTTGATTTCGTGACTGATTCGTGACTGTTCGCGACTTCGGCCACCACGGCTTCGCGCTGTTTGCGGTCAGCTTCTAGCTTGCGAACCGCATCCACGATGTCATTCTCCGTGATGATCGCATACCTATCGAACACGCTGCGAGTCCGCCATCCGCCAATCTGCATGATGACGTTTTCTGCTACGCCGGCGCGCCTAAGATTTCGCGCCGCGGTACGCCGCAGATCGTGAAAAAGCAGACCTGGAGAGTCGGCGTCCTTGCAGACTTTCGCCCACGTATCGCGGAAGTCTCTTACCGGCTTACCATCCTCGCGGGTGATAACGAAATCGTCGGCGGACTTGCCGTGAACGCACGCTGCCAGCAGTGCGCAGAGCGTCGATTGCGCCTCAAATGTCACGACGCGGCCCTGTCCGTTCTTTGTCGTGCCCGGATCCAGCCGAATCGTGTGCGCGCCGATATCAACCTGACGGACCCGCAGCCCCTTGACTTCGCTTATCCGCCATCCGTAGGTAGAGCCAACCTCGTACAGCGTTCGCAGCCAGAGCCCGACAGACGCGCATTGAGCGGCGAGTGCGTCGCGCTGTGAATCCGTAAGAAATCCGGTGCGGGCGTTGTTTTCCGTGAGCCTTGGAAAAGACGGGGTGCGGAGCACTTTCGGCGGAGTGGCTTGTTGGGCGAGCCGAAACATCCGCTTGAGTGCCGCTAGCTCGCGGTTGATTGTCGCGTTCGCGGCCCCTCCCTGCTGGCGCCCATCGACGTACTTGGCAATCAGTCCGCTCGACAGGTCAATGGCCCGCATCGCTCCAAAGAACGGCTGGAGGTGCAGCCTCCAACGTGCTTCGGCATCGTCAAGGGATTTGCGATTGTTGATTCTGTACTCGCGAAGAAAATCATCGGCCAATTCGTCAACGCGGACGCGCTCAACATGAAGGCCGGGGAATGTACCCGTGACTAGTTCCGCAACGCGCTGTTTCAGAATGCGCTCCGCTTTTCGCTTATTGTCAGTGTGAGTGGACTCCCGAAAGTCCTTGCCGTTCCGTGAATACTTGATCCACCAAACGGAGCTGTCCGGGCGTTGATAGATACATCCTGTCCCTTTCGGACGACTCATTTCGCACCGCCTTTCTTCTGAGATGGCCGCCGCTGGGCCTCCCGCGCTGCGACCGCTTTTTTCGCTATTTGCGAGCGCTTGGCTGCACTCAAGCCTTCAGCGCGTGCTCGCGCACCCTTGCGGGCGATCTCGACCCGCTCCGCTTTTGATAGAGCAGCGGCGCGCGCCTTACCGCCCATGCTTTGCAGCTCGGCTGCTGTGAGTGGTTTCTTCCTGGGCATTGCCGTGGTCCTCCTTTTCTTGCATATCTTGCTTGCTAGAAAGTAATCTGTCAAGCAGATAATCTGCACGCAAACACTTGCAGCGGGGTCACCAAGGCTTTCCTCCAAACGGGGCCCCTGTATTGAATGTCTGTGCGACCAAGAGCGTCGCCTTGTCGGCTTCGGATGGTGATTCGGCGGCTCCCCGATTCCATCCGTTCGAGCACCGCTGACAACCATTGTTGTTGTGCGCTCATGGAAATCTGGCCTCCTTCCAAAACTTGACGCTTCAATAGAGTGAAGCGTGAATTTTCCTCGTACTACAGTTATTGGAGAGAGTATTGACCTAGGTATGGCGCCCAGCGCCGGGTAGAGCGCCCCGCGCTGCTGCTCGTTCCTCCCTCTGTGCGTGCATGAGGCCCCAATGACGCTCGTAACATTCGCGTGCGATGGCAACAAATGACGGATCGTTGGAAGTGAACTGATAGATGTTGCACGCCCGAAACCCACCGTTGACAGTGCGCACGATCTCCAGCAAATGCATTTTCTGAAAGCGTAGGAGCGCCCCACGCACAGTTGCCGCGCTCGCGATACCTGTGTAACGCATGATGCCGAGGTAAGAGATACTGGCGCGACCTTCGCCGTCGGCGAACGTTTTGAGCGCTAAGACCACTTTCGCCTGCGCCCCGGTGAGTGTCGCGAGCAAACCGCTGCGCACGAAGTATTCCGTAAATGGGTCGCCTGTTCCAAACCGATACCGTGGAGTCCACCGCTGATGCTCGACCAGATGCTTGCCCTTTGGCAGGAGTGGAACCTTGAATCTTTGTGCAATCCAGCGGATCGCGTCAGCAGTATTGAGTTTCTTGGTCATCATCACGAGATCGATGTTTGACCACGCATGCGAATCGCACACCTGGCATAGTCCCCGATTTTTTTTGTTGAACCAGATCGACGGATTCGCGTCGCCATTGGCATGGCTCTCGATTCGCCAACAGCGCCCCTGGCGTCCGTTGACCCACAGCCCGAGCATGCCCGCGACCTCTTGAATCGGAACCTGGTCACGAATGAATTTTGCGTCCGGAATCCCTACCCGGGCTTCGGCGAGTTCCTTGGGCCTGTCTTTTTGCCCGGCCCATTGCGGAGCTACTGTTGTCGCGACCTTCAAGGCTTTAGCTCGAGATCCTGCATGTCAGCGCGGGTTCCTTCTGAAGTTTGCACTACACGTGTCATGGCCCTGTAGCCGCACAATCACGCCGTATGAGGCTGATATTGATTCGACCACTCGTGTGTGGTTTGGCAGTACGCTGCATTAGGACGACGTGGTGCGCTTGTGTTGCTCGGCCCAACTGTCGAGGTCCTGCCTATCGAAAAGGAACGGGGAGCTATCGTCCGCCTGGACGACTGGTAACTTCCCGTCTGCGACGAGGCTGCGCAGCTTCCACGCGGAGAGCGACAGGTACGCGGCTGCCTCTCGCGTCCGGAGCAACCGCTTCGCTGGGCTGATGGGCAACGACACCCGATCGTTTTGACGCCGCGCAAAATCAGTCACGTTACAGTCACATCCCTTTGCAAGCTACTGACAAATCAGCGATTGCACGAGCGCAGCGGAGTACGAATCCGCTGCGTCGCTCCTAGGTCCTACGCATTGGCCTTCGCGGCCAGGATGGCGTATAGGTCAGGCGACCCATGCGACGACCCTAACCTGGTATGCGTCGAAGCCACTGCCCCGACCACGTTGACCCAGCGGAGCCCGGGTCGGCTGTCCCCGAGCTGCGCATTTGCTGCCCTGATAGACTTAGCTAAACGATTCTTCGGGGGACGGTGTCCGGGGCCGCCAGAACATTTGGCAACGCCCCCTACGCCCCTAAGTCCTCTCCGCCAGCACCCTCAAGCGATTCTTAGCGAGGTTGGCAGCCTGCAAACCTCGCCTCGCCGCTTCCAACTGCTCAGGTGAGCGTTTCTGGATGCGCTTAATGCCAGCCGCTCTGATTGCCAGATTAGATTGCTCGTGGTTGTTTGGATCGAACGTAGCTGTACCCTCGCCGTCACAGTCCTGGCGGATCGATAAACCACAATCTTCGAGTCTTCGCCTTAGGGCACCCCAATATCGCGAGCGCGGTGGTTTGGGCATAATCATCAGGCCCATGACTCCGCCCGAATACTCGAACAGTTGGCCAAATCGCCCGGGAACCACTACCGCGCCATCCACATCACGCCGCGCCCTCAATCGCTCGCGCTGCGCAAATGCCAAGATCGTCCTCTCGGAACATCCGCATATTTCATGTTCGTCCTTCATAGGCTGCACTATGCCAGACAGCCGTACGACTTAGATAAAACCGTAAGAGAAAAGATTATTGGGTAAGGTAATGCGACGTTCGAATAGGAAGAGGTTCTCGTGGAAACTAATTTGGGTAAGACGGCGAGGATTATAGGTAAGAACTACTGGCGTTAACGCTGGGGTTTCCGATGAGCCTTGCGATCAGTGGATATCATCTTGTCGATCCTTCCCCGGGAGCCAGTCTTATAGGCCGATGTCCACGTTTGATTAGGCTGCCAACCAGCTTTGCTCTGCGGCAGGGGCACTCTCTGATCGTCCAATTCCTTACAGAGCGCGAGGGCTGTGTAGTTCGGGTATCGGCCCACAATGGTCCGCCGCATCGAAACCATACCTTCTACTGGCCTCCCACGGCCTTGTTTTAGCGATTTCCCCGATGTGGCCGATGACGCATTGATGCCATTTTCGCCCCTCGCTTGAGCGACCGGGAACAAGCGGTTGCGTGGAGGCAGCTTCACGCCCCGCTTTATAAGCTCGACTCGCGCCAAGTCAAGGTAATAAATCAAGACGCCCATTTCCATTGCTGGCATGAAAGGACCGGGTGGTTGTCGCGCACTAGTACGGTGTTCGGGTACGACTTCGGGGAAGTCGGCCCGAAGTCTCTTCAGTCGCGCCTGCTTCTTCTCGAAATCTCTTTTCAGATACGGTGTGGTAAGAGTCTCGAACGGATATGGGTTCCAGTCCGGTTCTGAAGGCGTCACACCAGGGAGAAAATTGTGCGCGGTCTCTGGAAACGAAGGCGGAGATTGAGGTGGCGGACGTCGGCTTTTTCTTGATGTTCTCTTGGACATGCCACCTCCCTAGTGGCTCCAAAGCTAAGAGTAGCGGCAGGCTGGTGGGAAGCCAACTTTTCGGGAGCGACCCTAGCCGCACTGGATCACAGTAGCGCAAAGCCGTTTACTTGGAAATACCTGCTACAGCGCTCTTGACCGCTCGCAGATCCTGAGCGGCAGCAGCATTGCCCAGTCCAATTCTTGGACTCTTGAAAGCAAGATGCCGCGGCCGCGCACCACGGGTCGTCGTTCGTCACCGCGTTGACTCTGGTGCTCGCGGGGTAGCGCTTCATTAAGCCGGCATCGAACCCCACAGACATTAGGCCAGGGGTGAGGTGAGCGCCAGAGCGCCCGCCCCGCCCAACCTCGTTTCGCACAGGAAATCTCGTGATGAATTTCCTTGGTGGCCAATGTTTACGTTGTAAACGCCAATCCGTAGCTTTGCGACCCGATCTCTGGTTGGTGGAATTGGGCATCGAAACCTCGCACCGCGGCGCTCGATGCACAATTACGAATCTTCGACAGACTTCCTCGCAGGGTCTATCCCGCATCCACGGTCTTACGCCGGCGCTCCCACTCTTCCGGGTTCTGCGCTAACAGCGTCTTCGACAAAATGATAAACCCTTCGTCTTCCAACTCTGTGCTGGCTACCGTCCAGGTCTGTCCAGTGACTTTGTTTTGCAGCACGTCGCCGGTGTTGAGATCGTTACTCCATTCTTCAGATTGCATGAGATACCTCCCGGCGCCAACCGGCACCTTATGTTAACCCTCAAAAATGTTGGATCGCTCCGGCTGCAAGCCAGCGTCAAATGGTTGTGCTCACCACGCGAACCGTTGCATACGAATTGAGCATCGCTGCTGGCAACTGCCATTCACGATAACTCTTGCCCTCTTCCGTCCACTCGTAGTCTGAAATATCAGCCTCCAACATGGCCAAGCGGATCTCCAACAAAACGATTGCGGCCAACGGTACTCCCTCGTTGCAGTCGAGGGGCCGGGTTGAGACAAATACTCCCGTCCTTTTCTGGTTGGTCAAATATGTGCCAGCCTTATCTTCAAACCCCACCGTCAGGATTCGGTTAGCCTCTTCCGTCGTAACCCGGCGAAACAGCTTCATCGGGGACGTTTTCTTCGATGGAAACGCGAGCTTGCAGTTTTCGCACTGGAGGTAATCGGCGGTTAGCCGTCTCAGCGTGGCGGGCGTGTGGATGTGCCCGCAGTGGAGGCAAACCCAAGTCGGCGTCGGAATGGGTTTTCTGGAGCGACGAACCATCAGCGCATTCTAGCCGACGACGAGAAGCAACGGCTTTGGGCGAACCTGAGCGCGAGTCTGCTGTGTGGAAACCACGGTCCCGCTTCGGGGCGAATTGCCCGGTCGTGCCTAGCGTAAATTCAGAGGTGGGTGTGAGGGTGGTGCAAACGTGCCGCACCGGCTCGATCATCGGACGGTTTGTTTCGCGTCTCAGTCTTTTCTGAACCAGTAGATTTCGCTGGAGAGAATGTCCACCCACTTGCGCGACGTCCCATCATCTCTGACATGGTATCCAAGCTCCTTGGCGGTGAACGGGAACAACCCTTGTTCTGTAGCGCAGCGGAGCTCCACAGTGCCATTGCCGGCAAAATCTAGCACCTCAGCAGGAATGTTGCTTAGATACACCTTGCGGTTGAACAGGCTACTGACCTCTTCGCCCGCAAAAAGCTCTCTTCCGAACACCGTAAGCGAGAACTGTTTCAAGCGATCTATCACGCTCCATGCTTGAATCAGCGCGTCCTCCGCATGTTGGAACTTAAAGTAGTAAACCTGAAAATCATCTACAAAGATCTTGCACTCACCGGACGCCATGATGCTACGATCCACATAAGGATAGAATGCGTTGAACTCGTGGACTTCAACCCGAAGCCTGCGCTCGTGACCCTGGAATGGCACCTCAGCACGCCACTTATCCGTGATTGCATACAGGTTTCCGGGGTTTTCCACGTGCGGCTCTTCGCGATAAACGAGGTCAAACTCCTCGCCAGTGACTAACAGTTGCTTGCCAATCTTCCTCTCTGCCATTACGTGCGGTCCTTTCCACCTCTTGCGTCGCGTCGATCTTGCCGCTTGGCACTCGCACTCTGCAGCCATTTCTTCCGCCAGCAGGCAAGTGTCATCCAATAGTCCGTTACGTTCGCAAGCCCCGGTCCCTCGAATGACTCGGTCCAGCAAAAAGGCAATCACCCAAAATCTGTGATCTAGGTTCTTGTCAGTGAACCGCTAACCGCTCTTTCCCGGCGCGGATGAGCTAGAAATTGGTGTTCAGCAACTCCGCTTATTCCGCCCTTCTCCCGGGTGTCTCCTTACCGTGGGCGGCGCAAAATCTAGGGGGCCGGGGTGTCAAATCGGCGCCCGCCCCCGCCCGATCTGATTTCGGCGGCAAAAGTTCGCTGCGATTTGTGAGCAATCGTATGTTTACGTTGTAAACGAGAGCTTTTGCAGCTCGACACTGCGGGAGTCTTCGTCCATCTGCATCCAGCCCTCGGGTGGAAGCTGACGATTTCGCTCATTCCGGCCGGTTGGTTATCTCGTAAATTACAGCTCTTGAAATCCTAGTATTTCCGGCGTCAGCTTGCATATGAGTGATCCGTATTCCACCTCCCTCACAAGCCAACAAAACCTCTTCGCTCTCCCCCTCTGGTTCTGCATAGTGAGACGGCTTTATTTGGCAGTCGGCGAACCCGTGCTGAGACACTAGGTTGTACAGAACTTTCACGAAGTCGTCGGCGCGATCTGTAGTCGGGGTCCAACTCCGTTCTACCCACAACAGTTTGTCCTGCTTGTCAAAACGTAACCGGGCGGACGCTTGATTCGCCTGCCTGTCAAAGACCCACCACACAGAGTTGTCGTCTTTCCGTTCAGGCACAAGCAGGTTGTTTACATTCTTCTTGAGAGTATCGAGCACAACTTGCTTTGGCATTGTCCATGACAGCTCAGTATTGGCAACTCGAATCGTCGGCGCAGCTTTGTTTTGCGCTCCCAGTGGAACGCTCACAGCGTACGCCATCAGCAGAGTCATCCAAACCATACTGCGGTTCCACATCTCAGCCCAATCCTTTCTGGCTGACTTCTCGAAATCGACATCCATGTCTCACTCGAAAGTTGAGACTTTTCGCGACTGAATTGACAACTGATCGACGCAACAATCCGTCTGACCGAGAAAACAATACTCACTGGACCGGACGGACACCGATTGGTCCGTATTCCACCACGCCGACCAAAACTGCCTTTGTGTCCTATAGGCGAAATATAGCCGAAAGAATACATCCATGCTGGTTGGGTGGCAAACGAAGACGTCTGTATCAGGGTTGGCCGGAAGATTCGTAAACTGCGCAAGCAGCGTGGATGGACCCAGGATTACTTGGCCATCCACACCGGCCTTGGACGGACGTTCATTTCCAACATCGAACGCGGCCAGAAAGAGCCATGCCTGCGGTCACTAGAAATCTTGGCCCTCGGCTTCGAGATGTCTTTGTCGCAGCTATTTCGGAGCGTCTAACCGTCTTCATCGGGCTTTCCCTCATGAAAACAGCGGCCTCCCATGAGTCCAAGAATTGGACAGATGTCAGGCACTTCAGCTTCGTCGCTGTCCTGAGCTATCTCGCCCTCTGCGCGGGGTTTGGGTTCTGCCGCAGAAAATATCAGGGCGGTAACCGAGAAAACTGAATGGCTCTCCAGTTCCTGTATGTCGTCGCATCGGTGGAGCCGAAAGCCTGCGCTGCTCGCAACCTTACGATCGGGTCGGAGGCATGCAGGGCCGCGGTGAAACGAGGAATAGCATCTTTCGCGTTACACGCTATCAACTTGCCAAACGCGCCCGCCGAGTTAGCTCTTACCTCCGGATCCTGGTTCCGCCAGTAATGTATTTGCCCGTGCGCACTCGTGCTAAGCAAAGGCAAGAGTGTCAGCGCAAGCGCTGTAGCGGTCCAGACCTTCAGTTTCTCAACTTTCTGCACTCGATTACTCCCGTAGCCGAATCACGCCAGAAGTAGTTTCGTCTCAGATGGTACAGACAACAATACAACTGACCCTCGGCGAACGAGGAGTCGCAACTCGCTTGCTCAGGTGGCAGTTGAGCCCTTTTTGAGTTCTGGCCTCCTATGAAGTCCGCGGGTAGTGCCTCAGTTTGAAACGGGATCTGCAAAGCCAGCATCTAAACGGTTATGGGTCTTGCAGACAAAACGCTGGACGAACTCATAGAACTCAGGCTTAAACTGATCCGAAACATCGGATGCCAATCCAGATCACGCGGGCCTCGACCGTGTTGAACTGGAAGATGTTAACGGTTGGATCGAACTCCGGACCAGGGAACGCGACCACGCTAATCTGGAGTGCCCGGCAAATCTTGTACCAGTGGATGTGAGGCAAACTGGTATGAGAGGAGCTTGAAATGGGACGAGGGAAGAAGTATACGGCGGAACAGATCGTGAGTCTGTTGCGGCAGATTGAGGTGGGGACGGCGAATGGGAAGATGACGCCGCAAGCCTGCAAGGAAGCCGGGATCACGGAACAGACCTACTACCGTTGGCGCAAGGAGTATGGCGGTTTGCAGGTGGACCAAGCACGACGGCTGAAGGAACTGGAGCAGGAGAACGCGAAGCTGAAGCGTCTTGTAGCTGAGCTGAGCCTGGACAAGCTGGTGTTGAAGGACATCGCCTCGGGAAACTTCTAAGCCCGGAACGGCGGCGTTGTGCGGTGAGCCATGCGCGGGAAGAGCATGGCATCAGTGAGCGGCGAGCGTGCCAACTGGTGAATCAGCCACGGGGCACGCAGCGCTACCAGCCGACACAACGTGACGATGAAGATGCACTGACCCGGGCCATTATCACGCTGGCCAGCCAATATGGCCGCTACGGCTATCGCCGGATCACGGCGGTGTTGCGGGAAGCGGGCTGGCGAGTAAGCAAGGATCGGGTAGAGCGCATCTGGCGCCGCGAAGGGCTGAAGGTTCCCCAAAAACAGAAGCCACGAGGACGATTGTGGCTCAACGACGGATCGTGCGTACGGCTGCGGCCAGAGCGGCCCAATCACGTCTGGTCGTACGATTTCGTCAGCACCTATACGCACGATGGCAGGACGGTGCGGATGCTGAACCTGATTGATGAGTTCACCAGGAAGTGCCTGGCCATCCAACCCCGGCGCAGGTTGAACAGTCGGAACGTTATCGAGGTTGTGGCCAACGCCATGATCGAGCACGGAATCCCCGAGCATATCCGCTCCGACAATGGTCCGGAGTTCGTAGCTAAGGATCTGCGGAAGTGGCTGGCCGACATCGGAACTAAGACGCTCTACATCGAACCCGGCTCGCCCTGGGAGAACGGCTACTGTGAAAGCTTCAACTCGAAGCTGCGCGACGAGTTTCTGAACGGAGAAATCTTTTACTCACTGAAGGAGGTGCAGGTGCTGGCTGAACGTTGGCGGGTCTATTACAACACCGTGAGGCCACACTCTTCGCTGGGCTACAGACCACCGGCACCAGCAGCCCGGCAGATGGAAGACAATGCGGGGCATGGAAAAGTGGAAAGCAAAGAACGCTTTCCACTTTTCCACACCCCCGACTGCGGCGGGATAGGTACCAAACCCTTAAAGGGCGAATCCGAAAAAGTCCATTACTGGCGCGGGCAAGGAGAGCAAATCCCGCTTCGAGCTCCCTACCCATTGCAGCGGCTTCAGGGACGGAGGCTTGTCCATCTCCGTTCATTATACCCACATTGGTATAACGAGGTAGCGGATTGCCCGTGAGCTGTACGTCAAGGCGACGACCAGAAAGGAACGTCAATGAGAAATCAAGGAAAACTCCGGCTCGGGTACTTCCCCCTGCCCCTTGCCGAAGCGCGTCGAATCAGGGCTTGTCTGAGCTACCCAGCGTCGCCATTCACCGCGGTTGATCCCTGCATCGGGGACGGGGCGGCGTTCGTGGCCATTACCGGCGCAGCGCGCGCGCGCCGATACGGGGTCGAGTTGGATGCCTATCGGACAGAACAAGCCGCCGCTGTTATCGATGAGGTGATCCATGGCGACTGTCTTGAGGTGCATTGTCGGGTTGAATCGTTCGGGCTGGCGTTCTTGAATCCGCCATACGACTGGATTATGGGCCAAGGTCGAAGCGAGCGCACGGAGCGCGTGTTTCTGGCGCACACGTATCGCTGGCTAAAAGCAGGGGGTATTCTGGTCCTTGTGGTTCCGGCGGCGCATGTCCGGGAATGCGCCGAGATCCTTGCTTCTCAATTTAAGGACACCCGGATCTTCCGCCTGACTGATCCGGAATCTGTGCGGTATCGTCAGGTAGTGGTTTTGGCGACACGGCGAAGCCGCCGCGAGCGCGAGCAGTTGAGGGACGACGAGATTATCGCTCGACGCGCTCAGTTCGCAAACGTCGGGGGAAATTATGAGCGCCTTGCTCCGTTAGGCGACGTCAACACGCCAGTGTATAGTGTCCCCGAAGGCGGTCCAGCCAAGCTGGAATACCGCGGCCTGCCACTCGACGAGATCGAGGACTTGCTTCCACGTTCCTCCGCCTACCGCCAAGCCGCTCGAATTCTTTTTCCCGAGCCGGCGGCATTCACAGGACGACCGCTGACGCCTCTGCACAGTGGCCACGTGGCGTTATGCGCCGTAAGCGGAATGTTGAACGGCATCTTCGGCTCCGGCGAGAACCTGCATGTCGCCGCATGGCAAGCGGTCAAGGTGGTCGACCATTCGGAGGAAACAGAGGAAGATGGAACCATCGTTGTGCGTGAGCGTGAGAGATTCACGAACGAATTGGCTCTGGTATGGGCGTCGGGAGAGACTGCTATCTTGCGGTGATCGATGCCCGCCGCATCCAACTACGGCACGAATTGGTAAACGCTGGGCGACTACAGTAGATCTACGTTCAAAAGGCACCTTCTTTTTCTGGACTAGCGGTGTTAGCGGGACTCCAGGTGAACGTGAACGCATAAGGCGATACACACTCCGAATCGGCGTTGGACAGGGATATTAGATTCGCAACTGCTCTGTCTCCCAGCGTCTTTATGGATTTGGCTAGCCCCAAGAGATTGCCGAAACTCCGCATCCAAACCACGCTTTGGAGGAGTCTGGATGCGACGAAATGAGAGGTATACTAAAATTCTCATAGCTGTGAGTGTGGCGTACCGCGGGGGCTTATTTGCAAGCAGCGCAGGCTTTCCACAAGGCGACCTCACAACACAGCGGCCTGGAGGAGCTATATGCCATGTAATTGTCAACAAACGAAGCAGGTGGCGCAGCCAAAAGCTCAGGCAGTTCCTTCGAACGGCAAAACAACCATGAGTGCTCCCCCGCGGGCTCAATCGCGCCCCGCTTTCGTATCTGTGCGATACACCGGACCCACATCGGCAACAACGACAGGGCCGGTTTCGGGACGGCATTACAACTTTGCCCGCAACGGAGCGATCGTCCAGGTTGACCCTCGCGACAAAGCCGCGCTCGCGAAGGTTCCGCACCTGAGGCAGATCTAGACTGACTGCGACGCGGGCAGCGGCGAAAGATCGTCAGCCCTGCGATATACCTCAATCCCGGTCCCCAGGATCGACGACAGGAACGGCGATTTCGCGCTGTCCGCCGCTGCCACCTCCCGTGGCGTGGCAAAAACAATATCCACCCGCGGAAAGCAATCGTAAGCCAGTTGGTGCGCCCGCCGAAGGTGAACCGACGAGTTACCCGGCAGATCGGCAATAATCAGCAGATCGACATCGCTGCCGGTATGTGTCGCGCCTTTCGCGTACGACCCGAAAAGCAGAATCCGCTCCGGGGCAAAGGCGCGAACGAACCGCGCCAGCGTTCGTTGTACCAGAGGCGGCAGAACGGGCGTCATACGTGGTATGTGACCAGCAATAACACGTCGCCGATGGCGCTCTTGCTGAGCGAGTTAAAGTTGGCCGCGGTCTGTAGTTGCAGTTCAAAGTTCCACGTGCCGAGGGGCGCGGTTCCACCTGTCGGTATGATTACCCCGGACGTACAGACGTTGGGTTCACTGGAGCCGGCCACAGGCAGCATGTTGATCGTGGCAGTCGGGAACGGAGCCTGCGGTGCCAGATTGAACGGGCCCGGCGGCGCGGCGCCGGTGGGCTGCCACGAAATCACCAGCACGGTCACGGAGGTAACTGATATGGTCTTGCCGCGAGTCCACGCCGGGAACTTCGACGCCGACATGGAGAGAGTGAGCACCTGACTGGGAGCGGCCGCAGGCAACAGAACCACGGCACCTGTCGTGGCTGGCGCCGCCGCGGTGCCTTGTTGACCGCGCGTGACTGTCCACGAAGTGTTCCCGGTTCCACCGACCGCCGTGACATCGAGAATTTCGTCGCCAATATTGACGAGGAAAGGCGTCGCCGCCGGAAACCCGCTATCGCTCGCAACCGTGATGGTAGTTTGCGAGGCGGTAATGGGCCACGCCAGAGTCGTACTGGTAACCAGCGGCTTGCTTAGGAAGGCCTGCCATGGCGAAAGTGGATAGGGATTGGCAGCGCTCGCGGCAGGCGCAGCGAAGTCGTTTTGCGCGCTGAAGACTTTGACGCCGGATGTCGGCGCATTCGCGGCGTTATATTGCTGCACCACCTGCTGCAGGTTTCCGCCGCCGTCCAGCGCTGTGTAATACAGATGGACCATGACGTCGCCAACGGTCGAGGTGTCAATCTCGTTGGTGATCTGCGGCATTTCGAGATGCCAGGAGCTGATGGCGCCGGCGTTTTCGAAGGGCAGATACCGCTGGTCGGCGATGTTGCTTGCGATCGCTTGTATGAAGAGTCCGGGATCGTCCTGCGCATTGCCCATGACGATCTTCTGCGGCACCGCCGCGTAGTTATAAACGAAGCGCGGATCGGCGTTGCCGGCGGCTTCCGCATATCCCGCGGTAGTATCGGTCTTCACCCGGACCTTGTTGGCGGTGAGCGTGAGCGTAGCTTTCACGTTGTCGAACTTACCCGGGCCGGGGTACACCACGGTCATGCTGACTCGCGTGAGGCGGCGGTTGTAATGGCCCGGGTAGTCGTTATCGAAAAGCGATTCCGGCAGGCTGAAATCGCATGCGCCGTTGACGATCAGATTCTGCAACGCGATGGGATCGAGAACCCCAAGCGAGACGTAGCGGCTCATTTCGAAGCGGCGCGCGTTCTGCTGGAGATAGGAGGCTTGCATCCGCCGCAGGTCGTGGTTCAGAGTTTCGCCTGAAAGAAGACCTTTATAAAGGTTGTCCCAATAGCCGAACTGGATGAAGGAGCTGTTAAAGATGCCCAGTTCGAACCGGTAGCAGCGTTCCACCTGCTTACACATTTGGTAGGCAAGCTGATAGCTCTGGAAGTAAGTGGCGGAGAGCGAAGCGGCCATCCAGTCGTACAGGCTGTTGTTGGTGAATTTGTCGTTCAGAAAATCGATCTGCTTCTGAATGTTGTCGATCTGCTCCTGATGCAGAACCTGGTTCTGCTGCGCGATCTGCAGCGCAAGGTTGGCGGCGTTTAATTGATCGTTGGCCTGGGCCACCTGAATATTGGCCTCTTTACCAGCCTGCACCCAGGCATCCATCTTGCGATTGAATTGGCCCATCTTGCTTGCCAGCGCCGCGCTCTTGTCGAGTCCGGCGCCTACAGCTTTGAGTGCATCGGCCGCCTTGCTGGTGGAGTGTCCCGCATTCGGCCCGCCATCGCTCGCGTTTGCCACTGGGGTGCCACCCATTCCGGCAGCTCCCGCCTGGACCGTAGGCAATGCGTGAGTTGCGGCGCTCACGCCATCGACGATAGCTGCTATGGCATTGACCACGATGGCGGCGCCGCTCACGATCATATCAGTCCCCTCCCACGTACTGATAAGGGGCTGCGTGGTGTTGAATTCGTACTTCGACGTCGCAAGGTTCAGGCTTTCGTTAATCGCCGCGATGTTACTCTGCGCCACCTGGAGCTGCCAGTCGAGAATATCGCCGCCGTCAGTCAGGAGTTGCTGCTGCGTGGTCTGCTGGAGCAGCGCCAGCGCCCCAGCGTCGTTCTTTTCGAGCGCAGCCTGCAGCGATGCCCCATAAGCGCGAACTGCATTGACAAAATCGAGCGCCTGCGGATAGAGTGCCGTGAACCGGTAATTCGGCATCGGCGCTCCCATATCGCTGAGCACGCTCGAAAGATCTACTCCCGCCGCCTGAGCCGCAATCAGCAGGCCCGGATCGATCGGTGCATCGAACAGCGCCAGTTGCAGCGGCGCGCCCGCAATGTTCTGGCAGTTGCGCAGCTTGAACAGCCGGTCCGCCACTGTCGACCAGTAATTCAGCAGCGTGGCATTCGGAGGAATCTTGAAGTAGAAAGTCTGGGCGGAAGGCATGTTGCCGCCCGACCTGCTCCCGCTTCCCCCCGCGCCTCCGACTACGTTCTCGATCTCCACCATCGCGTTGGCGAATGCGTCCAGCTTCGGCTCCAGCTGATCGAACGATTCGTCGGCGTGCTGCGGCGGAGTCACTGCATCGGGAGTCGGACCCAGAATCTCGGACGCGATCACGTATAGCAGCGTCGCCTCGCTCAGCGCCTCGCGCGATTCCGTCGAAAACAGGTTGTCGCCCCACGCAATCAGGTTGTCGAGATACGACATCACCGTACTCTTCATGTACGGAACGCCCTGCCGCATGTCGGCGAGCACGAACGGATTGAAGGGATTATTGCGCCACGCCTCTACCTGCGCGACAAAAGTCGGATTTCCCTGATTCACCGCCACCAGCAGATTATTGATCTGCTGCGCCAGGATCTGCGCGCTCGTGAGGTTGCGCAGAGGCTTGGGTATCCAGAATCGCTGCGGCACCGCAGTGGTGCCCTGAAGCGTCGGATTGAAGATGTAGTGATACCACGTCTGCGCGTCGTCGAACTGCTGGTTCTGGCTCAGAAGCTGCGCGATGTAAAGCGGGATGTGATAGAACAGCTCCCAGTTGTAAACCGAAAAAGCCGCGCTGGGCCCGAAGTCGAGAAACTGGCGATCCTGCCCGGTGACATCGTCGTGATCCCACTGAATCGTCGGCAGCGGATGGTACGTGTTGTTGAAACTGAAAACATCCGCCCCGCTCGGATCGATCTGATCGGGGTTCTCCTGCAGATTCGGATCGTACAAAAGGTCGAATCCGCCGCCCGCCAGTTGGTTCCAGAACAGCCGCGTGAACGGGTGATAGAAGACGTGGAAGTCGTATTTTATTTCGTAAGGCACGGTGCCGGGGTCGGAAGGTACGACGGGCGAAAACGCGCTCCCCGTCCAGTAGAACTTCGGGCTCTCGACGTAATAGCTGCGCCGGTTGTCCTCGAAGAAGAAGTACGATGCCGGGTCGAACGCCAGATCGGTATCGGGTCCCACAACGCGGAAAGGCATTGGGACCGTTGCAAGCAGGAGGAAGGGGCCCACATCGAGGCCACTCACCGGGAAGAATATAAGTGGCAGCGTCTGAATCGATCCCAGAGTGGGATCGGCGGGAATCGTCTCCAGCGCCCCCGCCTGGGGAACCAGACCAAACTCGCCACCAAGATCGGGATCGGGAGCGCTGAGAGGCAGCAGGGGTTTCGCGTCGGGCCCGTAGGTGGCTTGCGCGTAAGCAAGCAGGCCCCACGGCTGACTCTGCGCGTTGGGCTCATAAATTGGCAGATTACTAAGTTCCAGATCGCTGAAGCGTCCGTCGAAGACGGCGCGCCCGATGTGAACGGCCTGGTTAGGCTTGTTGTCCACCGGCACGTCGACGGTCACGGTAAAGAAAATGAAGTTATAGGAGTCTACCTCTACAATGTAATTGCCCAGCCGAAAAACATCTACGTAAAGGTTGGCGCCATAGCCCGGCGTGGGTGCCGGCGTCTGCACCTTCAGCGTGTAGAGCGCCTCGATGAACCGTGTGTCGTTCGCCTGGGTCGGATCGAGCAGCGGCTTATCGAATAACTTGCCCTTTGACGTCTGCGCCGGCGCCCAACTGCCGTTGCGGAAGATCGAGAAGTTGACGCCTAGAGTAACGTAGCGGTCCACTTTCTGTGGGGGTGGAGTACTCGATTGCTGTGCCGCCGGCAGAGTCTGCTGGGGCTCGTTGGACACTTTGATATCCACCCAGAACAGGCAGACGCGGCCGCGGTAAAGCGCCGGGATCGCCTGGTGCGCTTTGATGTCCAGCGGAATCTTCGTCCAGCCGCTCCAGGCGCCGGCAGCCGATGGACTCGTCCGCACGTAGGTCCGCAGATAGAAAACAGGGGGATCGGCCAGTGCGCGCGCCACCACGTAGATGGTCCCGCTTTCCGGGTCCTCGCACGTGCCAGTGACACGCAGATGGGCCAGCCCATCCAGACGGTCGATGTAGTTGAGCACCACGGTCTCCAGATAGTCCGCGGTGCTTTCTCCCTGCCGCACTTCCTGCTCGAAAGTCTGGTACGTCTCAGTGCGATTGGGCCGCTGCGATTCGATCAGCCAGTTTTCGGGGAACAAAAAGACTTCGCGGTTCGCTTCCCAGATCCGGTAGCGGCTCATCCACTCCCACTGATTCCAGGTGTCGTCCTGGGTAAGATCCACCACCACCTGCGGAGCCTCCAGATTCATCAGACAGCGCTCGACGAAGATCTGAACCGCGATGTAGGCCTGCACCACGCGCGAGGTCAGCATGCAGGAGGTCATCTGAGTGTCGATGAGGAAGTAGTTGAACAGGCCGTTCGTGTCGGAATAAATCAGATTGCCCGCGCCGTCGCGCTGGGCGATCAAGTACGCCTGCAACGCATTCGACTGGTTCTCGCGCACCGGGTTCATCAGCGTGGGCGCGAGTGCCAGCCACGCGTCCTGGCTCGCCTGCTGGGATTTCAGAATGCCCAGCGCACTCGCCGCCATACTCTCGGCACTGATCTCGTCCGCCGGTACGCCACCCCAGCTCACGATTTGTGCGCCGTACGCCGGTGTTAACACCGCGCCCACGACGGCCGTAGCCGCGGTTGTTCCCTGCTGGCCGCGCATGACGGTCCAGGTGGTATTGTCCGCGCCGCTGAAAGCGGTGACCTGAAGAACTTCCGCGCCAATATTGATATAGAAATTCGGCGCGGGAAATCCGATCGCGCTCGTGACCGAAATACTGGTCTGCACCGTTGTCGTAATGGGAGCCGTGAGCGTGGTTCCGGTCGCCGATACCACCGGGCCCGACGCTCCGACAGCCGCCGACATCGCCTCCAGAGTCCGCAGTGCGTCGTAAGTGGTCGGCGCCTGATAGCTGGCTGGAAATACCAGCCCGAGCGCCGCCGCGAACGATTCGATATCGGCCAGCGGCCATCCCGTAATAGTGGCCAGTGCCGCCTGCGCCGCAGCCGCGTTGGTGATCGTCGCGCCCGTGACGCCGCCGATCACGTCATAAAGCGTCTGCACGGTGGACGCGGGCGGCGCGGCAGTCCACAAGCGAACCAGCTTGATCAGCAGCAGCGTGGTCAGCAGCGCCGAGAGATTCTGCGCGGGCTGCGCCGCGGTCACCGGAAGCTGCGTCAGATTCAGGCCGCCATAGAACCCGGCGCCCGAATTCGCAATCAGCCACGCGATGTCTTTCTTGACCAGCCGCAGGCCGCGGCACAGAATACCAACCTTGTCGTAAATCTGAATCGCCAGGAACTGGTTCGCAAACGCAGGCTGTCCGATGGTCTGCGCGGTAGCGGGCGAAACGGAAACGCCGGGGACAGCTGAGTTCGCCGTCTTAATGGTGCCGGGTGCCAGCGGCGTTAGCGTGATCACTGCGCCCAAAACCGCGCATGGGGCCAAGAACGCCTGGGCTCCGACGACAGCTGGAGAAAGATTGATGGCATGGGCGAAGTCCGATGCAGTTTGAGCTACGCTGCCGGCGTCAGTCGACGTGAGGGTGTACGAAACGGTAACCGGGGTTCCGGCACCGAAGGTGAGAACCGTCTGAAGCGTATCGCCCGCAACCGGAGATCCGCCGATGGTGATGGTTCCCGTCGCCCCCGATGTGGAGCCCGGCGAAACGGAAACAGCTGGGGTGGTAGTGTTCGTGGCACTCACGCTGCTTCCGGCCCCGCCCGGCGCGAGCGGATTCAGCGTAATCACGGCGCCCGATACTGTGCAGGGCGCGAGGAATGCCGTCGGTCCGGTAACCGCCGCCGACAGATTGATCGCATTGGCGAAATCCGCCGCCGTTTGATTCACGCTGCCAACGTCGGCTATGACCAGCGGATATGCCACCACGACAGGCGCGGCGATTCCGTTGCTGAGAACTGTCTGGACCGTATCGCCCGCCGCGGGTGTTCCACCGATCGTGATGGTTCCCGTGGCCGGCAGTAATGTCGGATCCATCAGCACCGCAAGCAGCGGCTGGTTGATCACCGGCACGTTGAGCGATTGCAGAATCACCGCCGCCACGTCGCTGGTCAAAGGCGCATTCGTGGTGCTGTGGGCGTTGGCGGCAACCGCGGCGATTACTGCGCCGCTCAGATCGCCCGCCGTGGGCGTCACCGTGGCGCCCTTCAATGCAGCAGCAGCTGTGGTGCCCTGCTGCCCGCGCACCACCGTCCATGTTGTGTTCCCGTTTCCGCCAACCGCTGTCACCTGCGCGATTTCGGCTCCACCGATATAAACGTAGAAATTCGGCGCTGGAAATCCGGCATCTCCGGCAACCGTGATAGTGGTATCGCCCGCGCCGATGTTCGCCGCCAGTGTCGTGCTGGCCGCCATCAGATTCAGAACCGCCTGCTGCACGGCTGTCAGCGTCGCCGCGATATTCGCCGGCGTCATCTGCGAAGTAGTCGCCCAACCGCCGACGATCGAAGACGGCGGGCTCAGCAGGTAATTGATCGCATCGGGCGTCAGTCCCGATTGCTGTTGCAGAATGACAGCCTGCTTCAGAAACGTGTTGGTGGCGGCGGGAGAAGCGGTGAGCGCAGCCACCGCCGCAGCCGGGCTGCCGAAATCCGAAGTCACGGCTACACCGGCCGCGGCGGGTGCCGCAATCGTGCCCAACTGGCCGCGCACCACGGTCCATGTAGTGTTGCCGGGGCCGCCCATGGCTGTGACGAGAAGAGTTTCCGTGCCGATCGTCACGTAGAAGTTCGGCGGCCGGAACGGAGCGGCGCTGGCTACGGTGATCGTCTTCTGCGCGCTCGTGATGGCGGCGGCCAGCGTGGTGGCCGGCGCGAGAGCAACGGCGTTCAGCAGCCCGGCGACGTTCAGTAGCGACGTGATGCTAAATTTGGAAGCGACGGCCAGAGCGTTGATCCGGTACAGAAGGCTGAGATTACCGAGCGTCAGCTGGTTGTTCGTAAGGGCGACGAGAGTGGCGAGATCCGACGCCGAAACGCCAAGCGCGGGCTGAATCGCCTTCGCATGATCGCTCAGCACCGCATCCCCGATGGCGCCTCCCGTGGGCAAACTGACCAGATCCGGATCGGGAGCAATCCAGGTGGTGGTCGGGTTCAGATAGATCTGCGAGTAAAGCGGCGTGGTTGTGGTGCCGTCGGGATCGCGGTGAGTATTCGTATCGATGTTCTGGAAGAAGGCCAGCTGTTGATCCACCGCGAGACTGGTCGAATTCTGCAGTTGCCAGAAGGCCTGCAGCTGAATTAGCGCATTCTGGTCTAGCGTGCCGTTGCCGACACTCGGTGCGTTGAGCAGAAGGTCGAGTTCCCACATCTTGTAGCCCGTGGCGAGCCAAAGCCTGAGGAAGCGGTGCGCGCGATCGAGAAATCCGGCGTCGAGAGGCGCGCCCAAAGTCAGCGTCTGTACGCTCAGATCGCAAAGATCGCTTATACCCTGCTGTCCGACGCCGAGGCCGCCCTGAACCCAGGCGACTTCGAGAAGTTCCAGCAGCGATTCATAGGTAATCGACGCGGCCTGAAGAAACGCCGGCACCGGAATCAGTGCCATCGTGGGGTTGGCGATGTTCCACGCCACAGCCGCCGCGACGAAGTTGGGAACCGTAACCAGGGTTTCGGCCAGCGCATTCATCCTGAGCCGTTCGGCTGCCACCGCGGCCTGCTGCGCCACGCTGGCACCCGTCAGCGGCAACAGCGCCTGGCGCAGTTGCCACAACGGCAGGTTCCACTGCAACAGATAAGTGCGAAGCTCATCCAGCCCGGCGCTGTAAGGAAGCGTTTGCGGATACTCCGCATTGAACAACGTAACAAGCGCACCTTGATTGAAGTAGGCAGGTGCGGCACTCAGTTGCGCGGAGGTCGCAGATTCCGAGGTCTGCTTCCACGGAGGATTCGACGCCGTGGTCAGGATGACTGCGGTGCCTGCGGGAGCCGCCGCGGCTGTTGTGCCCTGCTGACCGCGCGAAACATTCCACGTCGTGTTGCCAGCGCCGCCGACCGCAGTGACCTGGAGGATCTCCGCGCCAATCAGGACCGCGAAGCCCGGCGCGGGAAAACCTGCGGCGCTGGCGACCGTAATCGAGGCCTGGACAGCTGTAATGGGCGCGGCCAGCGTCGTGCTCGGCGGAGGGCTGACCTTGTCGGCGAGCAGCTCGATCACCAGATCGATATAAGGCAGCTCCGTATCCGAGTTCGGGCAATTCAGCAGCAGATGGCGAATATCGGGCCGTCGGCCGTCCAGCACATCCAGAACGGTCGTTGCTCCCTGCTGGTGATTGCGGAGCCAAAGCAACAGATCGCACAGATAAGCCGCAGGACTCAGCACCGATGTGCAGTCGTCGGTCGCGCAATAACTCTGCGAACCGAACAGCGTCGAAAGGGTCGGATCGGTGGATACCGCCTTCTGCACCGGCGGCCCGAAGTCCCCGACGTTCCCCATCGCCTTCGGCCACACCCCGATCGCGTCGTTGTTGAAATTCACGTACGTCGCAACAACGTTGGCATAGCGCTGCGCCGCAACCTGATACGCCAGGTTTGCCTCGGGCTTGGTCAGACCCGCCGCCGTTGCCTTGGTGAAAAACTGCTGCTGGCCCAGCGCGGCAATCTGCGTCGCGGAGGTTAAGCCCATTCCGAGCAGCGTTTGCGCCACATCGGTGTCCGGCGCTACCCGCAGCACGCGCTGAAAGCTCCGCGCATTGGAAATAACGGCGGCCTGATCCGCTGGCGCGATTCCCGCGAACGCTGCTTCGCCCGCCGTCGCAAGATAGACCGGGATGTTGTTTTTCAGCAGCTCCAATTCGGGATTGTTCTGAAAGAACTGTAGCAGCGGTTTCTGTTGAGCCTCGGCAACAAACTTACCCGTGGCGATCCGACCCGAAAGCGCGGCTGTCGGATAAGCGCGAGTGACGCGCGTGTACACCACGCTGGCGAATACCTGCGCGGGAGTGGACGTGCCGGCGGCGTCGATGCCCGGAGGCGCGCCAGTCTTATTCACCAGATCAGTCCAGTCCTGCACGCTCAGCCGCGCCAGGTCGGGCAGCGTTTTGTAAGTCCCCGCGGCGAATCCCTGAAAGAGAGTAGTCACTAGCGGCACATAATTCTTCACGAAAGCGCCGAGCGACAGCGTGCGTTCGATCGACGACGCCTCCGCGGCCGTGAAACCGTTCTTGCCGTTGCCCAGCGTGACCCAGAAATTGCGCATCGACTGGCTGTTGCTCGCGAGCACCTGTGCGAACGTCTGTTGTTTTTCCGCCGGCAGCGCCGCCACGGACAGAAGCTGACCCAGCGTGGCGTTACCGACCAGGTACGGCTGGTTCAGCAAATCGGTGGTCTGCAGCGACTGGAGTTCTTTGACCAGGTCAGGAATCTGGTTCGTGTACTGCGCGCCGATCAGATCGAGCGCCACCGCCGCGGTCAGCGTCTGAGTTTGCACCTGCGCCGTCAGAGCGAAGATCATCGATGCAACGCTCTGCACCAGCGCGTCGATCAGCGTGAAATTCTGGCTGGCATCGAGCAGAGGGCTCGGCAGAGACGCCGGCACCTGTTGCCGTATGAACGCGTAAAAGGCGGGCGCGGGTATCTTGAAAGCTTTTTCGAGCCGAGCCGAAAGCGCCACCCGCATCACTACCTCGGTGCTCTTTCCCAGTTCGCTCGAAAGGAACGAGAGGTCGTGGTGAGTCGTGTCCTCCACCAGGCCCGCAAGCGTGAGGCCGCTGAGAAATGGCTCGATGGCGCGAACCAGCGTGGCCCACTCGGATTGATCGGGCGGCTCGTAGGTCAGGTCGATCTCGAGCGTCGGTTTCGCCGGCGTCACAGGCGAAAGCAGCGGGGCATCCAGGTATTCGGACCGCACTTCCACAACCAGCAGCAAAGGCTGGGGCGCGTTTTCGGGAACGCGATAGCGCAAACGATAGCGTCCGTGTTCCGACGTTTCACCCGCAGCCAGTTCCTTCCGTTCGCGGATCTGCTGCCACCAGAGGACTACCCGCGCGTTGCGAAGAAAGTCGCCGTGGCGGCCGCTTACTGCACCACTAACCTCAAATTCGCTCGGTTGCTGGTCCATGGAAGTCTCCAAAGTCCGGAGTGCGCCGGATTTTGAACTCTAACCGGCGGGTTTTGGAACCGAAGGCTCGCTGAGCAAACCAGGGGATCTTTAGGTCAAGTGACGAGTAATGCTCGACGATTCGTCACCGCCACGGGATTCGAGGTATCCCATTCGCAACCTCGCTGCACGCTAGTGCGGAAATAATCCAGAGGATTCTATCGCAAATATTCGCAAGGTGGGTATGGACTTTAGCTCATATGGACTTTGGCTCATTTTTTCGGCATTCAGCCAGGCGGACAGCGAAGTCTCCGAGGACGTCAAATTCTCCTAAGTTGAGATTGATGTGGACGTCAACCCACGCCAGAAAATCATCCGGGAGTTCCAGGAAGTGCCCGGCTCCGCGCATTCCTCCGCGTTCTAGGATGGAGTACTTCGGGTCGATTGTGAGACCTTGGGGCACGGTGTTTTGTTCCGTGTAGCTATTCGAGAACACGCGGAACCTCTTACTCCACAAGACAATATTTGAACTCAAATCACGATCGAAACTCTCTTGGTCCTTATGCCACGGGTTCTTATGCCGATACCACCCGCCGTTAGCAATCGGTTCGTAAATCGAATCAAGTCGTCTCCTTCTGTATTCCTTCCAATAGTCCTCACGGGACAGGCGCCTATCTATCCGCATCAGGTACGCCAAACGGGCCGTCATTCGAGTGGGAGTGACGCCCGCAATCCACTCACAGCACTCGGCGGCCTCTCTGACAGGAGGCTTGCAGTTCGCTAAGGTCAGAACTTCGAAACCTTTCGCCTCGTCATACATCCAGCAGGGAGCGTGACCAACGTTAACATTGAGTGTATAGGCGCGAACCCTCACGGCTTTATCCTCCATTGTTCCTAGGCTTCGGTGCCGTTTTGCTGCCCAACTCCTCCCAGCTACGCAATCAAGGGTTGGTTATTGTGGGCTTGGCTGAAAATCAGTTCCTGCGGGTGAGCGGGGATTAACAAGTTGCTGGATATGCGCGAGCAAGCCAGCCGCGCTGTCCGCGTCCATCGAAAACATCGTCCCCCGAAACACATAGTTCGCCCCCGTCACTTCCTTGATCTTGGCAGCTGGTACGGGAGGATCGATGCGCTGAAAGCGGTCCAACGCCATGAAATATTCCTCTTCTGCGTGCTTCGGGTCGCCCTGATAGGCCGCCTTCTGTAGTGTGCCAGAAGCTCGGCCCATTGCGATAATCCCCACCCCGCTCTGATACAGGAAAACGGTGTCTCCTCTCGAAAGTTGCTCAATTTTGAGCTTCCATGGAGCGAAATAGGCAGCCGCTTTTTTGTTTTTCAGCATGTCCTCGTGATCGGCCGGGTCATTTCCATAATTAGTATTCAGGATATAAAAGCCGGCCCTTGCGTCTTCGTATGGATTGTCCTCAACTGCGAAACGGGCGACTTCAAGCAGGAAAGTGTCGTCGCCAGTCGCGTAGACGCGATAAACCCAGGGTCGGACATCAAGCCCCGCTCGCCGCCAGTATTGGATGGCCTGACGAGTCCGGAAATCGAGGCCGTTGGTCAAAATGACGAAGACCTGCTTGCAATTGAACTCCGATGACGCCAGGTCAATACCAAATTTGGCGCGATGGGCATCGGCAAGAGATCGGCCGGTGTCCTCGAATCGTCGAAATAGTTGATCCAGTGCAGCGTTGTCATAGGATCCGAAGATTTGGCCGTATCGCAGGGCTTAAAGCAGATTCTCCGATCGCGACTCCCAGACCTTGATCTCAAAAATGTAGAGTCGCCCGCGCTCGTCAAGAGCCAAAAGATCCGGTTCTTCCTGCCAGTGCCGAGACTGTGCAATCAGTAAAAGCTCCTCATCTGGAAGTAAGCGATCCAGCGAACGGAATAGCACATCCTGAAGGCCCCGCTCGTCTAGACCGAAGCGACTTAGATGCTCGCCGTTTACTCGGGCAGCGGACCGATTCTTGGCGTCAACTCGAAGTAACATGGGCATCCCCCGCGACAAAGATAAGTTACGCGACGGGCCATTCTACAGCCTGTTTCCAAGAAGATCCTCTTTTTCGAGGCGGTTGATCGCGACTTTTGCGACGGCATCGATTCGCATTTGACGCGTCAAGTACGCGCAGAGGTTCGCCGAGGCGTCTGCTGGGAAGAATTGCAGGTGTGACAATTCGCGGCTATCCGACTGCCGCAGACCATCACCGGCCCCCTCAGAACGGCAACGGCAGCACCTTGGCGAGCCGCACCGTTGCGCAACGAGTCTGGTTGAGACGTTGTCACAATCCGCGCAGCAATTGTGAAATGGTCACATTGAGGGCGCTCGCCATGACCTCTAGGGTCGGCAAGCAAACATTCTTTTTGCCCGTCTCCATGTCCGAAATGTAACTTCGATCAATCCCTAGACGCTCGGCCATTTCGACCTGTGTCCAACCCTTCTTCTTCCGGAGAGCCTGGAGCCTACGGCCAAATCGAACGGTAATGTTCTCGGCGGTGCTGGACACGGCTCCAGTGTGAGGTGTAGCCTTTCGCCGACAAATCGGCCAAAGGCGACAGAGCTACGGAAGAGTGGTTCGTGAATCGCCCGCTTTAGCAACCTGACCGGCATAAGAACCGAGTTAGTCAGAATATGCGCCGGTTTAAGACCCGAGCAGGGGATGTCACAAATGTCTCAGGAAGGCCCCACGACAGACCGTGACCGGAAGATCAAGATCATCCAAGAGCGGTTGAAGACGACGATGCACCCGGACATTCGCAAGGAGTTTGAAGGGCTGCTGGCGCAGTTGCAGGGCGTTGAAGTGAAGAAGGTCGAACCACTGCCACTGCCTCCAGTCAAGCCAGCGATTGAGCCGCTTGAGGCTGCACCAAAGAAGTCGGTAACAATCTGGACTCCCTCGGGAGAGATTGAGGTTGTCCGCGAAGAGCCGCTGAAACCAGAACCGAAGAAGACGGTAAGAGTCTGGTCACCTTCTGGATATATCGAAGTTGCCCGGTCTGAGGAGTCGAAGCATGGTGTTGAAGGCCCACAAAGCGGCGACGGAACAGTAGCGATTGATGTTTGTGTCGGCGACAAAATATCACGATCACCAGAACCGATTCCTGAACCGGTCAAACCTGCTGCCGTAGGCGGGGCAAACCAAGCCGCTGAACGAGGCTCACCCACATTGGAGGAGACCCAAGAAAGAACTGGGGGGAGGGCCGAGCGCACTGAAGGCCATCCAGCCGATGGTGACGCCACCGGCACGCAGGCCCAGCAGCGTCCAGTCGCCGGCGTAAAGGCACGAACTCAACAACAACTGCTTACCTTAGTCCTGGGGACTGTCTGGATAATCGCTTCGGGTTTCCTGTCCGACGACCTGTTCCAGTTCGCCACTTTTGCATTCCCAGGAGTCGCTGCGGCTGGGTTAGTCTACGCGGCGTTGTCAGGGCAATTCCGGAGATCGCGGCTAATCGTTCTGGCCGCGGTAGCCGGCTGGGTTGCGATGGCTCTCTTCATTGGCTTTCATGACTGCTGCGTTACCCCAGCCGAAGCACTTCGTCATTATCGTCCCCTCGATCCCGGCGAGCACTTTCACCAACTGAGGACGCCATCAGCCGTAGAGCTTGAGATGTTCCGGCTATCCATTCCTGGGATTCTATTGGGGATGGTTGCTCTGTGGTGGATGAGAAGGAAGGATGCCGAGAAATCACGAACGCTTGAATGAGAGCACCAGTGTTTCTCCCGCAAGCGTCCATTTTCGGGCGGTATGGTCTTACACCAACCTGCGCTGCTGGACCACCGAGGTCGCCCGCTGGAAAGAGAACCGGAAGCCGGGTTTCGGAGGCGTCGGTGCCCCGGATGGCCCCAAGAGAGAAGCTTGGGGAAGACTTATTTTCCGCTCTCGGTTTTTGGGTCTGCCAGATTGGCTGCTGCCGGAGGATACTTAGTGCGCAACGCATCCATTAAGCGCTGGTGCATTAGGTAATTCCCAATTCTCGCCGCGGGGTGGACATACGACACCAGAACGCCATGCCCAAACTCGGCACACCAGATACCTCCCTGCGTGTATTCGCCGTCTAGCTCAAATAACCACCTGACGCAATCGCCCGTGCCACAACAAATCACAATATCCGCTCCATAAAGCGTGAGCTGCCTCTTCAGAAATAGCTTGTCGGCAGTTACCGCTGTCCAAAGTGCGGACGGGTCTGTCGATCCCCCGCCGGGGGACTTTTTGAGGTTAACGGCTGCGATTGAATGTAGCGCCCGCTGTTTTCTTGTCGGGTTTATCTCTTCCAATTCTTGCCAAGGAATATCTTGTGGCAGTCGGCGGATGCCTTCAATCCAACGGGATATGTTCGGCCAGGTGTACGGATAGTCGCAGGCACGATTGCGGATAAATTCTCGGAGGTCCCAACCGCCACCCCCTGGGCCAGCGTCATTTACCTCCTTCAAGACGAACAAAAGCCGAGGCGAACTCGCCAAATATGCCTCTTCATCGACCACGCCATCCCTGACAAATTGCTCCTGCGTAGACTCCGACCAGCTTGATCGCCACTCTGCAAATAGGGCCTCTTCTGCCTCGCCAATTTTCATATCTGCGCTCCTACCGCGATCCCTGTTCACTAGCAACCCGCTGGCACTGGCACCTCGGACATTTTGTCTGGCCTTGACGATCCTCCCTTGCCGCTTCGGGGTGATGGGCGACTCGTTTGAAGTTGGCGGGGCGAGCGGCCTAACAATGACAGAGATCCGTCCGAGACGTGCAGGCTAAGTATCTGCCGGTAGGAAACAGCAGACGGTGACCGGAGTCACAGATCAGTGGACGACCGGACGACCGCCCAGTCCTTCGTTAGACTACGGTGCTGTACACGTTGACTGTCCCAGCACTGTCGCATGCAGTGTGGCGTTCCTAGATCATCCGTAGCACCCCGGAAGCAAGCGAGGTCCCATCGGCGAAAGTTGTCCGCGCTGTATTCTCTTGACCTCCGGACGTCCGGAGATGAGAAACATGCGAACCGCGATCTTGCAGACGGGAGATAGGGTCCTAAGCGAACTCTGCCTAATGTGCGACATGTTCGCCGTGGAATAAAATAGTAAGAACTCCAAGTGAAAGAGCGTGCGCTCAATGACCCTCAGGTCGGATGATTACGCCGACAGCGCCCACCTTCTGGCAGCGAAACTGTGGGACATGTGCCAGGCGAAATCAATGGTGCCGCCTTTGGATATACACATTACCGGAGCTGATGATGATTTGGTTATGCACGCTTCGATGACGGAAGATGGCCAATTGCGGGACGTCTCCGGATGTCCCGAGCAGCCGCTAACGGCTCGCTTTCCCCTCACCGCGACGATCACGGACGCAAACGGTAACACGTTGGAAATCACAATCGAGCCGGATATGGTAGTGCAATGATCGGCGAGCCTACGTTCGTCATCGCGGCCCCGACTTTAGCAACTGGAAAGACCATTACTCCCGTCAGGCGGCGTTTCAGCGGCTGGTGAAACTTGAAAGCAGAAGTCAGCAAGTGACGGCCGTCTAGCTAGAAAGCTCGCTGATGTCGTTTTTGCGGCGCGAGGATGTGCTCGATTTGCCCAATGTGATTGAGGTCGTGGCCGGCGAACATTCGCACGATGTGCTCCACCGTCTCTTCGCCGCGCTCGGAATGGATTCCATGGTGCTTCCACTGTTCGGGCGTGAGTGACTTGAGCAACGCAAGGTTCGCCTCGCGGAATGCCCGGAATTGCTCCACACTCTTGCGCGGGTCGCGTTTGTCGTAATGCCCGCTAGTGACCCAGGCGTCCTGATTGAATCCGGGGACGGGCGTTCCGGGCGCCCCGAGAATCATCCGGATACGGAAGCCGCCAACGATTTCTGTGTCTGCGAGGTGCGCGAGGATTTCGACGACAGACCATTTGTACGGAGCAGGACGCTTGCGCAGTTTGGACACCGACACCCCCTTGATCAGACGCTCAAGTTTCTTTGGCGTGGCGGCCTGCACTTTCAAGGGCTGCTCCCCTTCGACATAGCCCGTAATACGCTTGATGTATTCCTTGGGCGTTTCCTTCATGCTGTCTCCCGCTGTTTCTCGTAATTCACTCGGCAGGAATTTTACCAGTCACGGGTCCTTGGCATCTCGGAATCTTACGCCACCGATGGGCACGCCCCGGCACCGGTAGGTCGCCGTGATGAAGTCAAAGGTAACGTGACTTACGCTGCTTAGGCGTCAGAATTGCTTGCATCGGTGGCAAGACCCTGCATCGTAATCACTCCAATGCCGGTGATTAGGTCAGCTTGCTCGCTAGGAAATACCAGACCAAGCGGTCGCGCCGCAGCTATTTCATCACGCGATGGAACCGTGAACTCGGAAGCATCAGCGTAGCCATCCGCCTCTACCAAGCGAAGAAACTCGTCGTGACTCTCCGTACAATCGAAGGAAAGCAGGATCTCGTATGCAGGCAATTCGGGATCGCCGACTAACGCCAAAACCCGCGTGTTGGTCGCCGTGGCGAACCCAAATAATCTTCCGATCCAGTTCAACGTTTCGAGATTGACCTCGGGATCGTCTTCGTCTTTTGGCAAGGGACAGATCGTTACCAGCCAATCGTCTTCGTCCAGCCAATAGGGTTCAAAGTTGTCGTCATTCGACATGGGGTTTTCTGTCCCTTGAGATTATTCCAAACGTAATCGCAGATGACCACGCCTGCGATTGCAGCGCGGCTGAGGGATGCCATCCTCGTGCTGGGAAAGAGAATGAAAGGGTAGGTGAGAGCGCCCACCGTGACCAATTCGTGACTATCCGACCGCAACAGACCATCACCGAACCACTCAAACCGCAACCGCGGCGGTTTTGCTGTGCTGTCGCATGTGCTTGGAAAGGCAGGACTAATAAGGGATTAGGCCAGTCGGCCTGAAGACGCCCGCACGCTTTTGAGTCCGCTGCGTCTGCCAGTTCCGCCATCCCGGCGCGGGAGAGGCATTCACAGGTTAGCACAGGGTTTCTCGCCGTCCCAAACCAACAAATATGGCGCAAACAGAATTCGGCGTAAACGTACTTCCGACGCGCCAGTTCTGTATGAATATCCGGTGAAGAATCGAGGATATCCCGACGGCCTCAGCCTTGCCGGATGTTCAATCCCACACAAGCGCATTACAATGAACATTCATCTCCGTGGCTAACACCCTATGAGCCCATCGGCCAAACCCGTACCTATCAAAGGTCGACGTATATCTGCCCGGGCGGCGGCTTCCGACTCGCGTAATCATGACGGCCCTCAGAGAGCGCGAATGCTCGACGATCCCGCGCTCTACATCAACCGTGAGCTAGGCCTGGTGGACTTCCAGCGGCGTGTGTTGGAGGAAGCGCAGGACGGCCGTAATCCGCTACTCGAGCGATTGATGTTCCTGTCGTTCGTCGGCTCCAACATTGACGAGTTCTTCATGGTGCGCGTGGCCGGGCTGAAACAGCAGATTGAAAAAGGCGTCAGCGACACTGGTCCCGATGGCATGACGCCGGCGGAACAGTTGCGCGCCATCCGCGCCGCCGTCATACGCCTGTTCCGCAGCGCCCACGACTGCTGGACGAAAGAGCTTGTGCCTGCCCTGGACGGCGCGGGCATCCACATCAAGAACTATGCCGACCTGACGGAAGAGCAGCGCTCTACCGTGGATTCTTATTTCCAGCAGACAATTTTCCCCACGCTGACTCCGCTTGCCTTCGATCCTGGACGCCCGTTTCCGCACATCTCGAACCTCAGCTTGAATCTCGCGGTCATGTTGCGCGCCGGCGAAGGCGAAGAGCACTTTGCGCGAGTCAAGATTCCCGATACGCTGCCGCAACTGGTTCCGGTGAGTGGCGCGGGCAAGACCCGAAGCCGCACCAAGGCTGCGGTGAAGGAGCAAACCTTTGTCTGGCTTGAGCAACTGGTGACAGCCAATCTCGGATACCTCTTTCCCGGAATGACGATCGAGGAGGCGCATCCCTTCCACGTCACGCGAGACGCGGACTACGAGATCCAGGACCTGGAGGCGGGGGACCTGCTGGAATCGGTTGAAGAAGGAGTCTGGCAGCGCCGTTTCGCTGACGTGGTGCGGGTGGAAGTCGACGAAGCGATGCCTGCCCCGATTCTCGACATACTTATCAAGAACCTGGAGCTGGATCGCGAGGACGTTTACAAGATCAGCGGC